>Ga0137359_10000226_pt1 | contig 42250 bp, 40 predicted proteins | sample Mad1_40_16metaG_FD_108281 | JGI IMG/M metagenome (GOLD analysis project Ga0137359, IMG submission 108281) | Vadose zone soil microbial communities from Angelo Coast Range Reserve, California, USA - Mad1_40_16 metaG | ecosystem: Environmental > Terrestrial > Soil > Vadose zone | place: USA... | reverse complement strand
TATCATCGAGAATTGCGCGATAGAGGTCATCCTTAGTCGCGAAGTGCCGAAATATGATGGCTTCGCTGACGCCTGCTTGATCGGCGATCTCTTTTGTGGTTGTGCCGCGAAAACCCTTCTGCGAAAAGAGCTCGGCTGCGATCGCGACGATCTGGTTGCGTCTGCCCTCGGCGCGCATTCGGGTCGGCTTCGGCTGCGGTCTCTGCCGCAATGCTGCTGATGCCATCTATCAACTCCTTGGGGGGCGGAAGTTAGTAAGCACTAACATACTTAGGCAATTGAATTAAGTCAAGTCTTCATCTCATCAGTGTTCATCTGATCAGTGGGACAGAACAGCTTTCGTTGACACGCGTTGTTTCTATCCCGTAGCATCTGCGTCGAACAGAATTCTGATCAGCTCTATCGCCCTGAGGATTGCCAAGGAGAGCGCATGAGTGCACTTCCGATAATGATTGGCGTGCTGTGCGTTTTAGCCATCGCCTATCGCTACTACAGCGCGTTTCTGGCCGCAAAGGTCATGATGCTGGACGACACTCGCGAGACCCCGGCGCACAAGATGTACGACGGCCAGAACTACTACCCCACAAACAAGTGGGTGCTGTTCGGGCATCACTTCGCAGCGATCTCGGGAGCGGGACCGCTGGTCGGGCCGGTGCTCGCCGCGCAGTTCGGCTTTCTGCCGGGACTGTTGTGGCTGGTGATAGGAGTGACGATCGGGGGCGCCGTCCACGACTTCGTGATACTAGCGTCGTCCGTGCGCAGAAAAGGTAAGTCGCTCGCCGAGATTGCCCGCACCGAGATTAGCCCGCTCTCGGGACTCGTGACGGGGATTGCGATCATGTTCATCGTAGTGATCGCGCTCGCTGGGCTCGGACTGGTCGTCGTCAAAGCGCTCGGCGAAAGCCCGTGGGGCACCTTCACTGTCGGTTTCACCATACCGCTGGCGCTGTTTATGGGGCTTTACATGTATCGCTTCCGCAAGGGGAAGATTGCCGAAGCGACAATAATCGGCGTGATCGGCCTGTTCATCGCCGTAGTCCTGGGCGGACGTATCGCCGAGTCATCGCTTGCTTCGAGCTTCACGTTTTCTGAGAGCACAATAACCTACATGATGGCGGGATACGGCTTCATCGCGTCAGTGTTGCCGGTATGGATGCTGCTCTGTCCGCGCGATTATTTGAGCTCATACATGAAGATCGGCACCGTCGCGTTTCTGATCATCGGCGTGATCGTAGTAGCGCCGCGTCTCAATATGCCTGCGACCACGCCCTTCGTCGGGGGCGGCGGTCCTATTATTCCGGGCAAGTTGTTCCCATTTGTCTTTATCACGATTGCCTGCGGCGCGATATCGGGGTTTCACTCGCTGGTCAGCTCCGGCACTACGCCGAAGATGATCAACAAGGAATCGGATGCGCGAATGATCGGCTACGGAAGCATGTTGATGGAGGGACTGGTGGGAGTCGTCGCGCTTGTTGCCGCGACGTCGCTGTTGCCGGGCGATTACTTTGCGATAAACGTCGACCAGGCGAAGATAAACGCCCCGGAATCTGTCGTCGCAACAGCGAGCCCGGGACAGGATTTGACGAAGGCCAGGTATCAGTATTTTGCAGAGACGCACAGCAGCGAAGGCTTCGACATCCGCGAACAAAAACTCGAAGAGTTAACGCAGGAAACCGGTGAGAAGAACTTGCGCGGTCGGACGGGCGGAGCGGTTACGCTTGCCGTTGGAATCGCTCAGATATTCAATGCGATTCCCGGGATGCGCGGGCTGATGAAGTACTGGTATCACTTCGCGATCATGTTCGAAGCGCTCTTCATTCTTACAACCATCGATACAGGCACTCGTGTCGCCAGGTTTATGCTCGGGGAGTTTCTCGGGAGGTTTCATAAACCTCTCGAACGACCTGACTGGATGCCGGGCGCGATCATCACGTCTGCGCTTATCGTTGCGGGGTGGGCGTACTTCATTCGGACGGGCTCGATCTCGACGATCTGGCCCATGTTCGGAATCGCCAATCAACTGCTCGCCGCGATTGCGCTGTGTGTCGGTACGACGGTCATAATCAATGCCGGCCGGGCCAAGTATGCGTGGGTTACGATCACGCCTTTGTGTTTTGTCGCGACCACGACGCTGACAGCCGGGTGGCGCTCGATTTTCGACAACTTCCTGGAAGAGGCGAAGAAGCCCGAGACAATGTTCCGGGGCTATCTTAATGCGACGCTCACCGGAATAATGATGACATGCATGGTGATCGTGCTGATCGATTCGATAATGCACTGGAGGCGGGCTATGCGCGGCGCGCCAATCAAGGAGCCGGCCGTTGAAGCCGGCGACTGAAATATCGTCCGATCCGTAGCTTGACGTTCGATTGGGTGACTCCATCCAACAGGCGAATGTAGTCGAACCCCTCGGTCTCGATGGTCTGCAGTGTCCTTTCCAGCAACGCGTACTGGCTCATCAACGCTTCCTCTGGGACCTTGCGGTTTCTCGCGGCGTTTCGCGTGAGACAAGTCTCAATCGGCACATCGAAGACGATCGCCGCGGTATTGAAATGAAATCTCTTCGCGATGCGTGTTAACGTTGCGCGGTGCTTTCGCTTCAGGTTAGTCGCATCGGCGACCGTAAGGCGGCCCAATCTCAATCTCTTTTCGATGATGAAGTACATCAAGTCGAATGCGTGTTGTGTGACGGACTGATCGGCGGGATCGTCAAAGATAATCGCCCGGCACTCATCGGATGAGACTACTTGCGTGGGCAGGAAATGATTTGCTGCCCAGGTCGATTTGCCGCATCCGGCTGGGCCGCAGAGAACGATCAATGTGTTTCTAGGAATCAGGATTTCGTTCAAGGTGAGAAGTCTCAACACAAAGGCACGAATTCACAAAGACGAAGTCACAAAGAACTGAAGCAATTCCTTTATGACTTTGCTGGCGTTGTGTTTTGTCATCGTTGTCTATACTGATCGGTAGCGGCCACCGTCATAGCGGCTGACTCGGCCTTCCTCTTCGAGTTTCTCCAGGTGAGCGACAGTCGAGCGCTCTGCAAGGCCCCATAGCGCGGGGTTCACGTCGGTGTATGCCGCTTCGACGATCTCGTGCGGAAGCGCGGCGCCAGCTTGCACCGCCGCAAGAATCTTATCCTCTCGCATCGTGCGATGCTCGATGTACTCCTCAATCTTCTCGCGAGCCGAGCCGATCGCCGGCCCATGCGCAGGGAACAGGATTGACAGCCTCGGCAGTGCCAGCAGCCTGCGTAGCGAATCGAAGTACTGCTTCATATTGCCTTCGGGTGGGTCGATCACCACCGTGCCGATACCAACGACCAGGTCCCCGGTGATTATCGCGCCGGTGATCTCTTCGTAGAAACATAGATGTCCCCGCGCGTGTCCCTGTGTGTGAAGCGCTCGAAGCCGCCAGCCGGGATCGCCCTTGAGCTCTATCAACTCATCATCTTCAATCAGCCTATCAACCGTCACCGAATAGCTGATTCGATCGGCGGTCAATCGGTGAGCGGCCACCGGAACACCGAGCCGGGCGCGAAGATGCGCCGCGCCGCCGATATGGTCCGGGTGGAGATGGGTGATAATAATTTCTCTCACTCGCCGCCCTTCTCCAATCAGCCCATCGATAAACTTGTCGAGCTCCTGCTGTTCTTCCTCGTAGGGCGAAGCCGGATCGATGACGACGAGCTCGTCGCCGCCGATGATGTAGCAGTTGGTGTGTGTAGCCGGAGGCAAGGTCGGCGTTCTTACGGGGAAAAGAAAAATGCCCGGGCGAAGCTCGATGCGCCGAACCGTTGCGCGCTTCGCTTCGGGGATTGCAGCGAGCGCCGATTGCAGTTCTTCGATTCGATCGGCGTGTTGGGCAAGCGTTCGAATGATGTGAAGGGTGGGCGGCGCCAACGTTATCTCGCCGTGCTTCCAGTGGTCAAGGGCGTCCGCAGGCCTGATCCATTCACCGGTTTCCAGTTCACCCGTTTCGATCAACGCCTCCTGGCCGTCGGGCATCCAGGCGAGAAAAAACCACGTATCGAAACGGCGCGGCGCGAATGCGGGCGTCACCCATCGGCCGGCCGGTTCGAAATCCGAGCAGGCAATTTCAAGGCTGTCCTCATTGAGAATCTGCTTGAACGTCTTCGTGCCTTCGGCCATCGCACGCCGCTTTGCCGCGATCCGTTCAAGAGACAACCTGTCTGTGCCACGCGCGAGGAGCACGCCTGCCTCCTCGAAGAACTCGCGAACCGCGCACGCTCGCATGAGTGATTCCTCGCCTTCACAACCCGCGACCATGACCGAGCTGTCTTCCTTGTCGAGTTGGCCGCCAGGGAACGCGTGATAGCCTCCCATGAACTGAAGCTTCGGGCTTCGTTTGACCCAGAAGACTTTTGGGTGAGGCTGGTCCTTCAACAGGATAATCGCTGCCGCGTCTTTTGGTGTAACTGCCATGGGCCAAAATATAGCACGAAATAATTCATATAGGTCCTATAGGTCCTATAGGTCCTATCCCTTCGCTATTGCCGAGGCTCACCGGGATCCTATAATAGTCCGAATGGCCCTGCAGAAGTTCGACTCCAGGAGAGACTACTACCGCGTGCTCGGCGTGAACGAAGATGCGAGCCGTGAGGACCTCGAGCGCGCTTATCGCGGCGAGGCGCGAAAACGTCACCCGGACGGGGGCGGCAGCGAAGAGGAGATGAAGGCTCTTAACGAAGCGCACGACATCTTGAGCGATCCTGAAACTCGCAAGGCATACGATGCACAGCGCCGACCAAAGCGCGCAGTTTATGCGTCACCGGCGGCGTTCGATCCCGAGGCTGCATCGAAAGCCGGAACGCTGGGGATACCGGTTGCCGACCCGGATTTCGCGGGTCTGGTGATGGGCGCGATTGCGTGTTTCGGGTTAGGGATTCCGCTTCTTCTGTTAGTCGAAATGCAATGGATGTTTTTCTTGTGGCCGTTGCGCATAATGGCGCTCGGAGCGTTGGCCGTGGGTGTGTACCTGGCACATTCGGCACTGCTTACGAAGCAGCGCAAGCTCAAGAAGGCGGGGCACGGGGATTCGCGAAAGCGCGTGGTTATCCGAAAGTTGCTGTTCTGGTTGATAGTGACCGGAACAATCGGCCCGCTTCTGGTAGCGCTTTACGCCATGCGCTGAAGCCTTGCCCGTCGAAGTCATCTTCGAACGATCTTAGTGTCTTTGGGCAGATCCACCTTGAAAGTTGAATCGGATACCCCCTGGTTTTTCTTTACGCCGCTTAAGGTGAAGGTCGTTGGGTTCCCGCCGGATTCGACTACGGTGTACTTCATCGGCAACCAGTTCGACTGATCGACCCACAGAGTGAGCTTCCGGATCGACGACTTTGCTTTAGGAGTCAGTTCGAGCTTTGCCATACTCTGATCGTCGCCGGCATACACGATGTCATACTGGCGCTTCAAGTCAGGCACTGATGAGTAAGGCGTCGCAATAAATGCGAACTCGTCGCCTTTGGCAGCGGCGGCCGATCGAGTCGTTACGATGGCTTGTTTTATTTCGGCTTGATAGAGAGTGATCGTTTCGCCCACCACCCAGATCGTCTGACCCTTAGGCATCGAATAGACGATCTTAACCTTGTCGTTTCCTTTCGCGGTGTGTTTGAAGAAGATCTCGCCGGTGTACTTCTCAAATCCTCCGATATCGAGGTTGTGTTTGAGTTGGTCCATCTTGGCTTGAATGGATGTGATGCTGCCGGCAGCCTTCTGCATGTTGGCGAGGATTTCATCGAGTTTGCCGTTCGCGTGCGATCCCCACGTAGGCACGACTGACGCCGCACCCAGCGCGATGATTGTAAAGATCAACTTACTTCGTTTCATATCGCTTCTTTGCCAATTTAGTTACTTCTGATAGACCACGTAGTTGGTTTCGCCAGAACTATCTTCAGCCTTTTCGATGCGCGAAATGTTCACTGAGTGTCCTTGCCGGTCCAGATAGACTCTTATCGCTTGTTCGAGATTGGTCGGATCGACCGGTCCGATCTCGGCGGCTCGAACGGTAAGCGGCGCCGGCGAAACGCGGCTCTGAAAGATGCGGTTCGGCGACAGAAATATGAAGGCGAGGATTAGCACGCACATTATGTCGTACTGCCAGCTTCCGCGCTCGTAGGACCAAAAGAGAATCTTCTTCAGCGTGGTAAGAATAATCTTCATGGCCGCCCCTGAACTGCTCCCGCAGGCACACGCGAGCGAACGACGTGTCCGTCTCGCATCTCAATAACCCGATCGGCGCGCGCTGCTGCCTCGGCATTGTGAGTGATCATTATGATTGTCTGCCGGAACTCCTTGTTAAGCTGGCCCATCATATTCAGAACGACATCAGAGTTCTCTGTGTCCAGGTTGCCGGTCGGTTCATCCGCAAGAAGTATAGCCGGACGATTGATCACCGCGCGAGCGATCGCCACGCGTTGTTGCTCGCCGCCCGACAGCTCGAGCGGCTTATGGTGCGTCTTGTCCTCGAGGCCCAGCAGTCTGAGAACCCCCTGTCGGCGCGCGGGGTCTTGAGTCTTCTTCCCCGAGTAAATTCGCTCAGCCAGTTTCAGGTTGCCCTCGGCCGTCAGAGTAGGGAACAGATTGAAGCGCTGGAATACGAACCCGATTTTGCGGCGCCGCAGATCGGTGCGCTGGGCGTCGGTCATCGCCGTAAGATCTTCACCTTCGATGATCACACGGCCGGACGTAGGCTTGAGCATGCCTCCGACGATATGCAGGAGTGTTGACTTGCCGCATCCCGAGGGACCCATGATCGCGACGTATTCGCCCGCTTCGACCTGCAGGGTCGCGCCACGCAGTGCAGGCACTTCCATTTTGCCTACGTGGTAGACCATCCTGAGATCGATTGTTTCGAGGACTGGGTTCATTGTTGGTCCGTAGTCCGTAGTCAGTAGTCCGTAGTCCGTGGTCAGTAGCACGGCAAGCTACGGACTCCTGACTACGGACCAACGACTAATCATAACTTATCGCTTCGACTGGATCGAGGTTGGCTGCGCGCATCGCCGGGTAGATCGCACCGATGATCCCACCTAAAACTCCTATCAGCGCGGCTATCAGGAGCCATTTGGGCTCCAGCTCGACGATCAATCTGGTGTTTGCTTCAAGCCACAGCTTTCCGATCAGGGCGACAGCGAAGCCGAGCGCCACCCCCATCGCGCTGATCAACGCGGCCTCCTTCTCGATGATCATCACTATGAAGCGCTTCGATGCCCCCAGGCTCTTCAGGATCCCTATCTCGCGCGTTCGCTCGATTATGGTGGTGTACATTGCAAGCAGTATGACGAGCACGCTGATGATCAGGCCCAGTCCTATGACGACCTTCAGAAAAATCTCCACCGGCGCCAGGCCCTGCGAATATAACGCCGGTATCTCGTTGGTTAGAATGACGCGATTGCTGGGATAATAACGCCTCAGTTGTTCGACCACCTGATCCGCTAGCTCCGGCCTTTCGCACTTGACCATTACAAACGTGCAATTCTCAGGACCGCCCAGTAGTTGTTGCATAGTGCGAAGCGGTATCTTCACTCGCGCGAGCACCGCCGGCTCGTAGATACCCGCGACCGTGAACTCGTGCGCGAGCACCGTAATCTTGCTGCCGATTCGAACCGGTTTTCCGTCGATGTCCTTTCCGAGGTCAGCATAGTACCGGTCGACGATGGCTTCGTATTCAGTATCCGGCCCGAGTCCGTCGCCGAGCCCTCGGCCTTTTGCAAGAGTCAGGTGGGTCGTGTTGATGAAGCTGGCGTAGTCCAAGCCGTCTACCATCTCGAAGCCAATCCCCGCGACGCTATTCTGCACGTATTCGCCGACGGCTGAGGTTGCGGTGACGCCGTAGATGGGGGGCTTAGGTTCGAGGTCAGGATCATCGGCCGTGGGCTGAACGCCGTGAAGGATCGCATCAGCGTATCGTGCTGACAGCATCAACGGGTTACCGGCTAGCGCCACATTACCGCCCGGAAGAAAGCGGACTTCTGCATCGACGCTCGACTGACGCCGCGCGGCATCGTGCATCATGCCGCGAGCGAGCCCTACGAACAGGGTGACCAGGATGACTCCAAGCGCGACTCCGATGACGCTGATGGCAGTGCGCAGCGGCCGCTGGCCGATGTTTGCTGCTATGAGGCTGTCCATTATTTGTTCACGGCGCCAGCGAAGTCACCGAAATCGATTTGGCTTCACAGCCGTCGGCTGCCGCCTCACACTCGCTGGTCACTCTGTCGCCAGCTTTCACATCGGCAAGAGTGATAGGTCTGCCCGATCTCGTGATCTTAGTGGATGACCTTATCAGAAGGTGAGCCTCTTTTCCGGCGTCATCCTTAATGACTATTTCGTTCTTAGTCGCGTCGACCAACACGACTTCACCGGCATGCTTCATCCTGGCAGGTAAGGGAACGTTGGGTTGGCCGGGTGGTTCGGTTGCCGCCCTGTGCGGCGCATCCAGATTCAGTTCTTCCAGCTTCTCGGTATTCTCGAGATCGAAGGTAGTGATTGGCAGATCGGCATTCACCTCAACCGTCTCGGCGACTAGCCTCAGATCCAGGCGGTACCCATCATTGCGGCGGTCGATGATAACGTGTCCGGGCCAGGCCGAACTGCTATTGGGTGCTGTGAACCAGTCCGCATAGGTAACGTCGCTGGCGAGCCTGCCGACACCATTCTCGAAGGTCTGCTGGCGCACGAGAGGGGTGCCCGTTTGGTTCCGATCGAACCAAAACTTGCGGCGCAGTTTGACTTGACCTTTTTCGTCGCGTTCCAGGACGTATACGACGTAGTAGCTTCGCTCGACCAACCGATTCTTCTTGCCCGGGCGCGTGTCTGGCTCGACTTGCCGGACCTCTTCCCGAAAGGCATCAGGCCGGTCGCTCTCGCCGATGGGCTTGATAAGAAACGAATCGGTTATATGTTGTGGTCGCATATTCACCAACCCGCCCGCCTTGGTTAACTGCGGGTCGTTGGTCTGTTTGATCTCGGTTGCGTTCATCCGCTCGATATCAGTCAAGTTGCTGCCGTAGATGAAGCGCCGCTTGTCTTGCGGGCGATACATGGCCAGCTTGAACTTTTGCCCGTTGCTAACCATCTCAGCGACCTTCGCACCGATGAAAGTCACGTTCATCCGCGTGTCTTCGGGCCGTTTGAATCGAATCAACCCGGTCGCCTGCGGGAACTCGTCAGCCTTTTCTTTCTCTCCGGTGAAGTAATTCCAGACAGTCACGTCGGATTGCGCCGAGAACGTTCGGATTTCGCTGTAGGCGTTGATCCGATTTATCAGTTGGTCAGTCGATAGTTGCTCTTTGACCGGCAGTAGCTCGTTAACGCTTACCCGGTGAACGAACAAACAGGCCGAGCCGAGCAGAGACGTTACCGTAATCAACAAGAACAAAGAGTATCGAGCGCTTTTCATGCCGAACAGGTTTTTAAACATTATGGTGCTGTATCCGGAGGCCGCCATCGCTAACCGCGCAAGATTGAACGCTAACAAAGTATTCAAACGCTTGTCAACGATGCGTGCCTGGTAACGCAGGCATCCCTTGGGAATGCAAGCGTTACTTATAGTCATCGCGATGTCGCTTTCGTTTCCCGGCCCTTGAATCACAAAAGGAATAGCGGCGTCGCGAAGACTTGCCGCCGCAGTCCAAATAAGTCACGTCTGCGCTCCAAGCGCTCGATTCCGTTGCAGCGGTGATGTCGGGGCCTTTAGTATTCTTCACAGGAGCCGAATATGCCGAGACTTAAGAGGGCGCCCGTCCCCGGAGAGCAGCCGGGCAGCTTGTTTGAAGAGCCGGTTGACCAAACCATCGGTGCGAGCGACGATGAATCGAGCAACCGACCGCTCGCGGACCGGATGCGGCCGCGGACCCTCAATGAGCTCGTCGGCCAGCAAAAGATCGTTGGACCGGGCCGCGCGCTCCGCAAGATGATCGAAGAGGACCGCCTGCAGTCGCTCATCTTTTGGGGTCCGCCGGGGACGGGCAAGACGACAATCGCCCGCATCATCGCCGAACAAACCGCGGCGCGCTTTGTTTCCTTCAGCGCAGTGTCCGCCGGCATTAAGGAAGTGCGAGCGGTGATGTCCGAAGCCGATGAGTACCGACGGCGCCTCGGGAAGCGGACCGTCGTGTTTATTGATGAGATACATCGCTTCAACAAGGCCCAGCAAGACGCGTTTCTACACTATGTCGAAAGCGGGGGGATAATCTTGATCGGCGCCACCACTGAGAATCCTTCGTTCGAGGTAAACTCGGCGTTGCTGTCGCGGTCGAAGGTTTTCGTGCTTGAGCCGCTAACCACTGATGACGTCGTGATGATACTCCGGAGAGCGCTTGCCGACACGGTTCACGGGCTCGGTGATCAGCGCATCGACGTCACCGAAGACATCCTTCGCGCGATCGCGGTCTATGCGTCAGGCGACGCGAGAGTCGCGCTCAACACCCTCGAGCTTGCGGTTTCGGTTGCGGATATCGATTCCATCGGCGCGAGGGTCATCACCGACGAAGTGCTTCGCGAAGCGATGCAGCGCGCGGCGATCAGATACGACAAAGCCGGCGAAGAGCATTTCAATCTCATCTCTGCCTTCATCAAGTCTATACGCAACTCCGATCCTGACGCAGCCGTCTATTGGCTTGCCCGAATGGTCGAAGGCGGCGAGGACCCGCTTTACATCGCACGCCGGCTCGTCGTTCACGCGTCAGAGGACATAGGCCTGGCGGATCCCATGGCGCTGGTCGAAGCGGTCGCTGCAATGCAGGCGACTCATTTTGTGGGATTTCCTGAAGCGAAGCTCGCGCTGACCCAGGCGACCCTTTATCTGGCGACGGCCCCGAAGTCGAACTCGGTGCTCGAAACCTATGGCGCCGCGATGAAAGACGCGGTCGAAACCGAACGCGAGCCTGTGCCTCTGCACCTGCGAAACGCTGTGACGGGATTGATGAAACGGTTCGGCTACGGCGAGGGTTACCAGTATGCGCACGAGTTTGAGTCCGGCAAGGCCGAGGATATGGACTGTTTGCCGGAAAGATTGAAGGGGCGGAAGTATTACAAGCCTTCGAAGCGGGATCGAACGGCATCAACCGAGGGCTCTCCAAGCCCAGATGAATCAGAAGTTAGGTCGCAACGTTGAACTGAAGCGAGCAATGTGGAGGAGAAACTTGTATAAGGCACTCGTCAGGATGTTTATTGCTATGATGCTATCTCTGGTTACTGATGGCCAAATCGCACGTGCCCAATCAAACGCACCAAGATTTGAAATAGGTGGACAATTCTCTGCAATACGCGCAGACAATTTCCCAGGGTCGACCTTCTTTCTGGGCAGGCCAGGCGACAGATTGGACTTAGGCGGCGGTGCACGATTTACAGTTAATCTGAACCGCTATGTTGCGTTGGAGTCCGAAGTTAATTTTTTCAGAGAAAAGGTTACCTTCGACCTGCCTACGAGACTCACATCCAATGAGACTAAGATAGAGGGATTGTTCGGGGCCAAGGCAGGAATAAGGAGAAATAAATTTGGCTTGTTCGGCAAATTGCGGCCAGGGTTTATGCATTTCAATCGAGATAGTGATTGCCCTGGCTGCAGTGTTCAAGGCAACTTTGAGTTCGCGCTAGATGCGGGTGGCGTCGTTGAATTCTATCCCTCAAGAAAATTCGTCGTACGGTTTGATGCAGGGGACACGATGATTTTTCTGGAAGAGAAGCGCCACCCTGTGGAAGGATTCCCAACGGTATTTCAGAGTGCTATTAGGCTTCACAGGCTTCAGTTTAGTATCGGGGTAGGTGTGCGCTTCTGAAAGAGCTGACCTAACAACAACGGGATGAACCGGAGCTTCGCAATCGAGTGTCGAATCGTTCCGTGAGTGTTAAGTGCGCGGCCCGGTCATCCCAATCGTTAGAGTGCACTGATTCGTAGGAGTCCAATGTTTGAACGCTACACAGAGAAGGCGCGGCGCGTCATATTCTTCGCCCGCCAGGAGGCAAGTGAGCTTGGCGGTCCCGCAATAGAGCCTCATCACATCCTGCTGGCATTGATTCGGGAGGATCAACCGTTAATCACTCGATTCTGTAAGCTCACACTTCCTCTACTCGGTCTAAGAGCCAGAATCCGAGCGAGCACAGGGCCAGTCAAGAAGCTTCCAGCCTCTGTAGATATGCCACTTTCTAGTCAGACAAAGCATGTACTGAGTTATGCGGCGGACGAATCCCAGCAGTTGAATCACAGATATCTAAGTACAGAACACCTACTGCTTGGACTCTTGCGCGAGGAACAAACCACGGCTGCTGAGATACTGATCGAGCATGGAGTTTACCTCAACATTGTCCGTGATGAGTTAAGAGGCGGGACTATCGGGAGTGCCGATATGGGTAAGGCTGGTTGCGTCGAAGAAATGCGGGGGTTAGCGGCGGAAGCGCGCGATCTAGCCACTGCAATACTTAGGAAGGCCCAACGTATGGAAGCGATTTGTGATGAGTTAACTGAAAGCTCACCCGATCAGAAGGGTGACGGCTGAGTGCACGCGCCGGTTGATAGAACTGAGCGCACTCATCGGATCGGATCCGCGTTGATCCGTTGCAACGGTCTGATCCGTGGTCGATCTTTCCTTGATGATGGGGGTTGCATTATGGCTGAAGTTGTCGTCTCTTCCGACGGTTACTTAAGGCAAAAGATATCAGCAGGGAAGCACACGTTGATCGCCGATGAGCCTCGCGAGGCGGGCGGCAGCGATGCCGGGCCTGATCCCTACTCTTTTTTGCTGGCGGCGCTTGGGGCTTGCACCGCGATGACTCTGCAGATCTATGCTCGGCGAAAAGAGTGGCCTCTGGAAAAAGTTGAAGTGAGCCTTCGACACTCTCGCATTCACGCCGAGGACTGCCGCGACTGCACAACGACGCAAGGCAAGATCGATCAGATCGAGCGATACATCTCGCTCTCGGGACCGCTCAGCGGCGACCAGAAGGCTCGATTGCTCGAGATTGCCCAGCGCTGCCCGGTGCACAAGACGCTTACGTCTGAGGTCTCAATCAAGGACTTTTTGGACTGATGCTCGTTATCGGGACGTGACGCCGAAGTGGCTTGGTCGCGCCACCTCGCCGCTCAAGCGTCCGCAGTAGCTTTGTTCGCGGATGTTGTCTTCTTAGTCACCCATAGAATCACCGAACCTATTAACCAACCCAGCAGTGGGAGAGCCACGAACCCAGCGATCACGTGTGCAACAACGTGGCCCCACGTCTTGCCGTTTCCTGCAGGGCTGAACTCGGGCGCGCTGAAGATGTTGTCCTTGCCGTTGATTATCGCCAGGACTATCCCCCCAATGACTATGAGATGCGCCAGCGCGGTCTGAATGAACACGAGCGGCAACAAGTGCTTGTAACTGCCGAAGCCGCTGGTATGGACCCTGATCGAAACGTACAGGAGTCCGATAAATGTGACGGCCGTTAAGCTCAGCCATTTTGCGGTGGAGTTGGGAACACCGCCAAGAGAAAGGGCCAATCGCCCGAGACCGACAACTACGATCAACCAGAGTATGACCTTTTCGAAGCTGACATATTCAGAAAAGCTCTTTCCAAATATCTTCATGCGCACCCTCCTGAGTTGTAGGCTTGATGGCCGTCATACTATCACCGCATGCGCACGCGACAAAGTGCGAATCCGAATCCCGATCCGATGTGCGACTTCTCTGAATAGCTGTCGCGACCGATTTGTGCGCTTTCGAACTTGCCTGCGACGTGTCGCTGCTGAATACTGATTACGCATGCCGTCGAAGACAATTACAATATCCACCGGGCGCGATAAACAGGTGCTCGACATCACCGATCGCGTACAGAAGTGCGTTTCGGAACTCGAAGTCGATGAAGGACTGTGCAACGTCTTCGTCACTCACACGACAGCCGGGCTCACGACCGGAGAATCGACTGAAGGCACTGATCAGGACCTGATGGAGGTGCTCGAGCGAATCATTCCCGCGATCAAGTTCCGCCACGAGCACGATCCTTCACACGCACCCGATCACATGATCAGCTCGTTAGTCGGAGCGAGCTTGACGATTCCAATTGACGGCGGGAAGCTTCAGCTCGGCACGTGGCAAAGCATCTTGCTGGTAGAGTGCAATGGCCCGCGCGAGAGAGAGATTGTAGTCACGGTTGTCGCCGCGTGACCTGGAAGCAGCCCGTCCTGCCGCCGCCCGCACAGCCATCCTTCGACGCGATTTGATTCGACGCCGCGTCCGGCGTACTATCGGCGTAACTCGGTCCGACTCGCTGAGGTGAAATATGTACTGCCCGAAGTGCGGAAGAGATAACTTGAACGAGCAAAGGTTCTGCGCTTCTTGCGGAACGAACCTTGAAGCTGTCTCTCAGGTGCTCTCTGGAACCGGGAACGATTTCTTTACCAGAATAGACACCGGGCTCGATCAATTCATAGCCAAATATGCTGAACATGTTTTTACGGATGCTCCATCCAAAGCTACCGATCGAAGTGTGAGCAATTCGTGGAAGCTCCTTGGCAGAGGTGTTCTGACGTCATTTATCGATCTGTTTCTATCCCTGGTCATCTGGAATGTCTTCACTGTCAGGTTCAATATCCTCTTGTTCTCGACGCCCTTCAGATTGCTCTGGGAACGAAGCAGCCGTCTGAAGAAGTTGAACGCGGGAATTGACACCGACGCACCGCTCAGGCTGCCTGAGCCACGGCAAAACGAATGGATATCCGGCGCGGTTCCAAGTGTCAGCGAGCACACGACTGAGAGACTTAAGGAGTATCGACCGCCTGCGCGGGAGTCGTCTGGTGAGAGATAAACCTGTCGCAATGAAACGGCGAATCGAGGATTCACAGTCGGTCAGCATCGGGCTGCGCGCGAAAACGGCGCGGGCCATCGCGGTGGTGTTGGGCGGTCAGCTTGACTCGCCGCGGGTGTTGAAGCGCGTGGAGCTGAAGCTTGCCGATCCGGCGTTTCCGGAGACCAGCCAGCCCTATCATGAAGTCCTGGACCTGCCCTGGGGAAAGGCACAGGTGGCGGTGCGGAAGATAGCTACGAGAATCGAGAAGCTGGCGACGAAAGAGCTTGCCCGGCTGGTTCGGGAAGCGCAGGCTGAAGGATCGATCGTGAGCGGCGTCGGGATCGTCGGGGCCGGCGATAGGAATCTTGAAAAGATTGGCAGCACACACATCCGAGCGCACGCGGCGGAGGGCGTGCTGTTCCGGGAGGTGCTCGAAGTGGCGGCGGCGGCAAACGATCTGCCGAATCGACTGTTCAATGAACGAGACCTGGATGAGACGGCCGAGGTGGAACTGCAGCTTCCAATTGCGAAGATCAAGGCGCAGCTTGCGGAGATGGGCCGCGCAGCCGGAAGTCCCTGGCGCGCTGACGAGAAGGCTGCCGCGACCGCCGCGTGGCTGGCTCTGGCGGCGCATAGACGTGAAGGATCGAAATAGACCGCGGATCGGACGGATTCGGCGGATGAGCACTGATCTGATCCGTAACTTCCGTTGCATCTGCTGAAACCGTGTTAGTGCGGTCCGCGGTCTTTTGGATACCAATACCTTGGGGATCAAATGACAGTCGGCATTACTTCGAGCATACTAATGATACTTTTTCCCTGCCTACCCTTCGGACAAACAATCACCAAGAGTCAACAGGCAGCTCAGCGAGAGTGCACAAACGGTGGACAGACTGTAGCGGCTTGCTTCAGGGTGTCAGCAACGCTTAGTGAGCCTGCAATGGAAGAGACAGCCTGTGCAGAGTCGCCTGTTATCATAACTGGAATGAAGAGCCGCGGTGACGGATCATTCTGGGTCTCATTTAGAAACCTTGATAAAGAACGCAGAGTGACAGCAGTAAGCTATTTAGTAACGGTCTTCGATGATCAAAACCGTAGAATCGTAAAGGGCGCCCTTTGGGGACGACCGCTTAGCAAGCCCGTAGAGCCCGGCGCTGAGATGGAGTTTGAGAACGAAGAACCACATATACAGCTTGGGCACTTAACGCCGGGAAGGTACTTGGTGCAATTCAACAGTGTGCTATTCACCAATATGTCTGAATGGCAAATGAGAACACGTTGCTTACTCTCAAAAGAATCAGGATTGATCGCGTGTTCTGCGGAGTAACAATAATGAGACCTAATTGCGCCTAACTCGGCGATGCACGCGAGCGCAAAGGCGCGCCGCGTGATCGTTGGCGTTCTATTAACGCTTGACCAAAAATCCTCGTACTCAACTCTTATCAACCCATTCCGGATGCTCTGAGGCTCTCCACTTCTGGAACTCTTCTTCCTTTCGCAACCTGATGAACTCCGGCGCCCAAACTCCATAACCCAAACTGGCAAACGGGAGCCCGAGTGTGTTCAAAATCTCGGTCTCAGTTTCCGGACAGAAGCCAAAGAAGCAGAGCCGCGCAATCTGGCCCTCCACCTCCTCGAAGCGAAATATCTCGCGCACCGCGCGCTTAGCCGTATCATCGAGGTCCGAATACCAGATCACCACGATGGGCTCGCTCAGGAACGCGTGCCGCTCGGCGCGAGGATTTCCCTTTTCAAGGAACAGGCAGTAATACAGCGAGCTGTCGCGGATGGGTTCGCGTCCGTAGGAGGTGCCCATTCCAATGGTCTCGGCGACGGCGTCTTCTCGTAACAGAGCCGCGAGACGATTCAGATCGCGGGCATTGAAGGCTTCAACGAATTGATCGAGCAGCGCTTCGCTCGGGTGTGAGAGGACTCGAGTAATGCGAGGCGCGGCGAGCTTCTCTCGCCCTCGATGCAGCGCGGCTTTGATCGCGCCCACGGTGGTCTGGAGGATCGCCGCGATTTCATCGAGTTGAAAATCAAACACGTCCTTCAGCACAACGGCCGCGCGTTCCTGTGGGGGCAGAAGCTGCATTAACTGCCTCGCTGCGTCTCGAATCTCGGTCGACAACTCCGGACTGCCGGTCGCGGGGCGCTCTTCAATTGCCACCGCCTCCACCCGCCGGAAGCGATCGATCCACAGGTTGCTCGCGATGCGAAACAGGTACGACTTTGGGTTGTCGATCGGGTTGGTGAATTCACCGAGCTTGGCAAAGGCGCGAAGCAACGTGTCTTGCACAAGATCCTCGGCGTCCCACACCGATCCGGTGAGCGAACGGCAGTAGCGGTGAAGGTCCGGTCTGCACGGCTCGGTGCGTTGAAGAAAACGGTGCCACGCCTGGCGAACTTCTTCGGCGAAACCCTGCGACAGCTCGTCCATGAGTCACCTTTCGAGTTGAACGCTTAAACGACTTACATAGCAAAGACGAATGAGATGGCAGAAAGGATACGTCACAGTTCGGCGCACCGGCGATAGCTCAGACTTGACCAAAGCGCTATGCCCCTGGCCACGTTGCCGCCTGTGGAGAGTCCGCTGTAGCATCCAGTCACCAGAGGGTACATTGATGTGACCAGTCAGCGGCACAGGCGTGAACGTTGTCCTCACGAAGGTAGCATCCAGTCACCAAAGGGTACATTGATGTGACCCTCTCGCGTTGAGCACACGTCGCAAGGTCACTCCAGTCACCCTATCGCCGAGAATCTCGAGGAAGCAAATTAAGCGATGAGGGAGATTGGCTATGCAAAGGGCCTCGACACTAATCTGTCTTGTTGCGACCGAGATTTTCGTGGCAGCGTCGCCAAAGGACAGGTTGCAGCGGGCGATGAGAATCGGCGTAAAGATCGCAATGGGTTCCGACGCCTGGGCCTTGTTGCCAGGCAAGACACGAGGTGAAGCAACGCTCGTTGAACTAAAGAGACTGCAGGACGAAGGCATGGCTGGCATCGACATCATACGCAGCTCGACGATGAACGCGGCGGAGCTGATGGGTTGGGCTGACCGAGTGGGGGAACTGGCGGCAGGAAAATTCGCCGATATGATCGCAGTCGAAGGAGACCCGGTGCAGGACATCGGGCTTTTGCAGCATGTGCAATTCGTCATGAAAGGCACGACGGTTGTGAGAAATGATTTCGCGAGGAGGTGAATTATCCAGGAGACGAATTTGATGTCGTCCACAATCATGAAAAATTTACACTTCTCAGCCGGTGTTTCCCGAGATAGCATGTTCCTTTGCAACGGACTGGAGGTAGTCTAAACTGCATCTGACGAAGCGATGAGACTCAGGACTCTTAGCCGCTAACTAATTATGTCAACAAGCCAGGGAAGAAGGCGCCTGAAATTCGACCGCGCGGAAGTAACAAAAGAAGCGGACGGACAGAGCCGCGTGCGGGTGACACTGACGCTTGGCCAGCTCATCTTCGAGGCGGGCGCCGCCGCTGCTGACGGCACCGGTGGTCCCTTGAAAGCGGCCGCGGTAGCCACTTTGGAGGCTGTGCAGCAAGCAGCCGGGAACAAGTTTAGCTGTTCTTTATCGGACCTCGATCACGTGAATGCTCTCGGCAAGGATCTGATGGCGGTTCTCGTGGACTTCAAGTTTGAGGGCAGAGATGTCCAGGTTTTCGGGAGCTGCCAGATCGCCGGAAGTGAAGTCGATTGCACGGTGAAGGCGGTGCTCAATGCCACGAATCGAATGTTTGAGCTTGCGATTCGAGAGTAGGCTATCTGAAAAATAAGCTCGGCAAATCCCTCCTGCGATTCGACAGCGTCTCGTCGACCAATGATGTCGCCAGAGAGCTCGCCCTGGCGGGCGCAAGCGAAGGACTCTGCGTCGTCGCGCGCGAGCAAACGGCGGGGCGAGGTCGTCAGGGGCGTTCCTGGTCATCGCCTCCAGGCGAAGGACTCTACATGTCATTGATCCTTCGTCCTCAGGTCACAGCTTCGGCCGCGGCTATGATAACCCTCGCCGCTGCGGTTGCCGTTGCCGAGACGCTGAGGCTGGATTTCCAAGCCGCCGCCGACATCAAGTGGCCGAACGACGTCTTGGTCAGAGGCCGCAAAATTTGCGGGATCCTGGTTGAGGCGGCGATTGAAGGCGACCGGCTCCAGTATGCCGTAGTGGGCATTGGAGTAAACATCGCACAGCGCTTCTTTCCGGAGCAGATCACCGAAGGGGCAACCTCTCTTTTCCTTGAAACTGGCCGGGCGATCAAGCCGGAGGATTTCGCGGCGGTAATGCTTCCGCGGCTCGATCACTGGTACGCGGCTTCTATGTCACAGGCCGACGAAGTGATCGCGCGATGGGGGGAGCTTTCATCGTCCGCTCACGACTGTCTCGTTCGAGTCGAATCCCTCGATGGTGCGGTCGAAGGTGTCACCCGTGGGCTGACAGCAACCGGAGCCCTTATCGTCGAGCTTGCGAACGGCGAACTATGCGAGATTGTCTCCGGCGAGGTGAAGGTGAGAGCGGTGAGCGCATAGCGCAGAAGAAGAGGGCGATCATGTTGTTAGTTCTTGATGTAGGAAACACCAACACAACGCTCGGGGTTTACGAAGGGACAACGCTCACGCATAGCTGGCGGCTTACCTCTGAACGCCAGCGAACCGTGGACGAATACGGCATCATGTGCCGCACGCTGCTTCAACTCGCCGGGCTTGATTCTTCTGGCATAAACAGCATCGCGATTTCATCAGTCGTGCCTCCACTTGACTTTACGTTGAACAAAATGGCGCAGGTCTACTTTCACATCGAACCGCTCTTCGTCAACGCGGCCAACGCGGGAATACCTGTGTTGTACGATGATCCGGGAGAAGTCGGCGCCGATCGTATTGTCAACGCAGTTGCGGCGCTTGCTCGCTACGGCAGCCCCTGTATCGTTGTTGACTTCGGCACGGCCACAACATTCGATGCGATTTCGGCGGCGGGAGAGTATCTTGGCGGGATCATCTATCCGGGTATTCAGATTTCCGCCGACGCTTTGTTCCAACGCGCTGCGAGATTACGCAACACGGAGATACGCCGGCCGGAGCGCTTGATAGGGACCAATCCTACCGGGAGCATTCAATCGGGATTGTACTACGGCAATATCGCACTCGTGGACGGGGTGCTCAGGAGAATGATTGAAGAGCTCGGTGTGAATACGCGCATCGTCGCGACCGGTGGGCTGGCGCCGCTAATCAGCAGAGGTTCTCAGTTGATCGAAACAGTAGACGCGGATATCACGCTTGAAGGATTGAGAATAATCCACGCCCGCCACGTCTCTAAAACTCCAGCGTAGTAAACAAACCGCATAGGACGCAGAAAACCCGCGGAGGTCTATATTCCTCTGCGGGTTTCAATGTCCTATGCGGTTCGCCGGCGCTCCAACTCTATACCGTTAGACTGACAGGAGTCGAAGTCCCGCCATTCGGGTTTTTCACGACCACCGAGTGTGTCGAGGGCGAAATGAAGATATCGCGCACCCTCTTGTTGCCGGGGGTGCTTCTGGCGTTCTTGCTTACGACCCAGAAATCGCCGCTCAGTTCCAGAGTGAATGTCTCAGTGCCGTCAACGATCAAGGTCGCTCCTGACACGACATTCGAGCCGGCAGCCTGGAATCGCAGCCCTCTCTTCCGGAACTCGAGCCCAACGACTTTAGGAACGACTATCTGCGAGATACTGGTGCCTTTGAGCCTGATGAAGGTCAACAGCGAGTCGGGATCGTTGCTGACTATCGTGAACCCGCTTTGAAACACGCCAATCGTGGTTGGTGAGAACGTGACAGTCACGGTCTTCTTCTCGCCGGTCTTCAGTGTTCCTGTTGCACCACCGCTTACAGCAAACGGCGCGGGCGGTTGGATAATGGACGAAATCACAAGGTCGGCTTCTCCCGTGTTTGTGATCTCGAACATAACCGGGGTGGTGCTCGTCCCGAAATCGACGAACAGGGGGTTTGTCGCCAGGTTTGGCACAGGAGCTCCCGTGCCGGTGCCAGTCAGGCTGATAGTAACAGTGGGCGTAACCGGATCGTTGCTCCCAATTGCGAACGAGGCATTTGCGGGCCCTGTGAATATCGGCGCGAAACGCACATTTAGAGTAACGCTTTGAGTGGACGCAATAGTCAAAGGAAGCGCCGGTTTATTGACAATCGTGAACTGACCTCCCGGATCGCTTATTGACGAAATGATCAGGTTCGCGGCGCCGGCATTGGTGATCGTAATTGGTTTGGTGTCCGACTGTGTTACCCGCACTGAGCCGAAGGCTATCGCAGTAGGATCGACTACAATAACAGGGTTCGGCGGAATTGGATTCGGTGGCGTTTGCGCAAAGGCAATGTTCGACGGATCGGAGTTTCCAAAGCCATTGAAGGCGAACACGCGATAGAAGAAAAACGTGTTGGCGAAGGCGTTGGCGTCGCTGAACGTCGTGACGTTGGGGCCTACAGTGGCGATCTCGTTGAAGGTGAAGCCGTCCAGGCTGCGCTCTACGCGGAATCCCTGTTCATCAGACGAGTTGTCGTGCCACGCGAGGTCGATCTGAGTCGATGAAACGGCGGTCGCCGTAAGATCGCTCGGCGCAATCGGGGTCCGTGGGATCGATGGGGTGAGCGAAAGACTAAAGTCGCCAGCATCGCTTGCGAATCCGTCAACAACTATGAAGTAGGTCGTTCCGGCAATCAGGTTGTGAATAATAGTCTCGGGATCGCCGATTCCCCCGAGGTCTGAGCCGATACAGCCGGCAATGGTCGAGCAGTTTGTCGTGATGTATAGCGACACATCGTAGTGGGCGGCCGGAGTCACGGTGATGTTGTAAACCTGAGTATCGGCGGGCGTGAATTGGTAGACCACATCCGGTCCGTGAGTTGACTGCGTTGACGTAAAGCAGGATTGCCCCGGATCCAGATCGTTGGCCGCGCCGAAGGTGGTGCTGGACGCCGAGAAGGGAAGTCTGCTGGGATCGATCACCGCGGCGGTTGCGCAAGTATCGTTGGAGGGCAGTCCTCTGCGCAGCGAAAAACGGAAACCGGCAGCGTTCGGATCGGCAATCACCGAATCCACCACGATGAAGTACTGCGTCCCGGCGTTCAACGTCGGCGTAAGGAACTCACCGCTATCAAATCCTCTGGCGTTCTTGCCCGCGACGCAGGCGCCGACCGGATTGGAGCAGTCGGTCACGATGTACAGGCTCAGATCAAAGGGCGACGTTGGAGTCGCGCCGATTGTGTAGGTATCAGTCACGGACGGAGTAAAGGAATAGACCACGTCGTTACCGGCGCCCGGCGCACAACCGGCGGGCCCCGGGTCGATGTCGTTGGCCGCGCCGGCAAGAGTCGAATTCTCGACGAACGACAGGGCCCCCGAAGGGATAACTGTTGCCGTCGCACAGGTATCTCCCGATAGCGGAGCGACGAGCGGCGCCGCCGACGAGGCATGTCCGGGCCTCATAAGGCCGGTCGCTGCAAGGATGCCCAGCAATACTAGTGACAAACCAAGCGGCAATCGAAGCCGGTTTGATTGGCGCGTGAGGTATAAATTCGCCTTCATGAATAGCATCACTCCGTCCAAGGTTATCGCCCAAAGATTTGTCTTGGCGCACACACGCATTCAGCCAAATGAATTGGGCTTTGGATCCATTCTCCTGCTGATTCACTGAACCTGGGCTTGTGAGTGCCGAATTATATAGGAAATTAAAGTTGATCGTAAAGGAAGTAATTTGGATCTATAGATCAAGAGCATTCCGCGGAACTTTCTCGCACCTGACGTGCTACGCTAGAATTACAAGAGTTACACAGAGAGGAAGGTGACCTATGAATGAAGACTACCCTAAGCGCGAGCATTCCACGAAGCCGGAAGTCGATGATTTGACTGACTACCAAAAATTGAACTCTTTAGACGGCGCCGGGATATTAGTGGACCCGGAGGAGGTCCCCGTTCTAAATAGCTCCGACGAGGATGATGTGGCAATATCAATCAAGCCGTCGCCTGTTACGGGTTCTTCCGATGCTGTAGCGGTGTACGACGGCGATTATGACGACGGCGTCGACTTCAGTATTGTGGACGACGAAGGCAAAACCAACACCTGATGTGAAGCCACGGCACTTCGATGCGACTTGCGTCATGCTCTAAACCGACACATCTGCAGCGTCGGGAAGGTGGGAATAAATGCCGGATACCAAAGTTGAGAAAGGCTGTCGACGCCCACTCTTGTGGATAATAGTTGGGACTGTTGTTGTGGCGTGTGTCGGTATCCTCGGGCTCACGTGGTTGACGAGCCGCTTTTCACTTCCGCCCAACAGCACAACAGTAAGTCATTCCGTCGTCGTCGAAAGAGTGCAGAAAGTAGCAAAGCTGGTCTCGAGTGAAACCACTCTACGTGATGTAATCATATACGAGGATACCTGGTATGGATCGACCAAACGATCCCTGGTAGTCGTAACCGGGAAGGTGCTCGCAGGAATAAACCTTGACACCGGAAATTCAGTACAGATCGATGAAAAAGCCAGGAGGATAACGATCACGTTACCTCAACCGGGCATTCTCGGAATTGAGATCACGGAGATGAAAACTTACGATGAACAGCGCGGGCTCTGGAATCCTTTCAATGCAGCCGATCGTGATGCATTGTTCCAACGCGCGAGGGAACAGCTTGAGCAAACAAGCCGCGACTTGAAGATAACCGAAACCGCCCGCCAGAGCGCCCGCGAGTTGTTAGAGGGTATGTTTAGTTCGAACGGATATTCAGTCGAAGTCGTGTACAGGTTTGACACTCCCGGAACTGACTCATTACGATGAACAACCAACTTTCAGTCCTCGAGGTCTTGCAGATTGTCCACTCCAACGGATCCGCTTCCATCAGACAGAAACCCAAGTCAGGAAAATCACAGAGACCAAACAGACGGAGACGCGGAAGAGCGGGCGCCGCTGTTAGTATCGCTGTGGAACTATTCGCTTGTTGCTGCTACGGCGGCGTTGTTACTCAGCGGAGTTGAACTCGTCGACTTGAATGTCAGGCTCACGCCGGTGTTTCAGTCGTTCACCGAGCGAGTAGCTTTCTGCACATACTTCAGCTTGAACCTAGTAGGCGGCCTGGTTATCGGGTTCTTCGTGGGCCTCTTTGCCCATGCGACCTCGCTTTTGAAGAGGACCGCTCAGACAGCGATGGCGAGAGGCAAAGTAAGATCGGTACACAAGCTTGTCGCCGGCGCGGGTGTCTCGGCGATTGCCGCTTTTCTTCTTAATCATCAACCACAGATTCACGGATTCGTCATTGAGATCATAAGGGAGGCAGAGAAGTTCGACTCTCTGACAGCGCCGCTCTTGAACCACGAGAGATCAGCCTCATACCTCTTGCTTGTGTTTGCCGTAGTCGGCTGTTGCCTGCTCTGGATGGTGACTCGAAGGCTGAGCTATTCAAGTCGAATCATACGAACCGGGTGGTTCTTAACCCTCGTGGTTCTCATCGCGTGTGCCTACTACATCGATTCGCGTTTTGAAACACAGCTATACGGCACTTCGGTACACCGCTCGATGTTTCTGTTGGACACGGCTCTAAGCATGTCACTCATCGGAACGGTCTTTTCACGGCGGTCGCAAAGTCGATTTGCGCCGACATCGCCTGGCCAAAAAGCCGTGGGTCTAATCGTCGCGAGTGCTCTGATTGCTTCGGTAGCTTTTACATTTGTTTACTTTGATAGAGACCAAAACCTCAAGACTCAGCTTTTCTATCACACGACTCAGGCCAGGCAGTACTTCAAACTCACGCAGTGGGTGCTCGACTTCGACCGCGATGGGTATTCCTCTTTACTGGGCGGTGGAGACTGTGATGACCGCCGTGCCGATATCAATCCGGGTCACGCCGAGATCATTGGTGACGGCATTGATCACAATTGCATCGGGGGCGCGTTGACTCAACAAGGGATCGCCGACTGGAACCTCGAGCATAGTTCTCTGCACGAGGCTCCCGACACATCGGCTAAGCGGCTGAACGTGATCTACGTGTTTATCGATGCGTGCAGGGCTGATCACCTGAGCGCTTACGGATACAGCAGAAGAACGAGTCCGAACCTGGATAGTCTTGCCGCTCGATCTTCGCTATTCGAGAACGCGTACACGCCGGCGCCGAATACTTTTGAGGCGCTGCCCAAGTTCACACAGGGGGCCTACTGGGACGCGCATCTTCAGGCCTGGCCCGAGATCATGGCTCGCAACGGATATGACGCGCTTCTGTTTCCGCGCCGTATTTCAACCCTGCGGCGGCATGTAAAAGGAATGAGAATAGTCGACGCTTCCAGAGATGGCACGTTTGAAGGGACGATTGATTCAGCCATCGACGTGCTGGGGAGCGCTTCGAAGGATCATCCGTTTTGCGCCTATCTGTATTCCACCGACACTCATAGACCGTACAAACCGCACGAGAATTTTCACTACGGGTCTTCGATCACCGATCTCTATGATGGCGAGATTTCTTATCTGGATTTCCAACTGGGCAGGTTGTTCGATTGGATGGAGAAAACGGGGAGAATGGACGACACGATCATCGTCATAATGGCGGACCACGGCGAATCGCTCGGCGAGCGCGGCGTTTATAAGCATTCATCGCTGCTCTACAATGAACAAACCCACGTCCCGATGATCATTTACTTGCCTGGAGTGCCGCCGCGCTCAATTAAAGACTATGTCAGCACGATCGATCTCGGCCCGACGATGTTGAATGCTGTCGGCCTCGATTATCCGAGAGAGTGTGCGGGAGTGAGCCTGGTGCCGTTGATGCGTGGCCAGCCATTCATTCACCCTCCGGTGTACGGAGAACAGACGACTCAGGAAGTTTCTCCGTTCGTGCGGCCCGACCAAAGCGTCGACCCCGAACAGAAGAAGTACATGATCATAACTCAGGACGGATTCAAGCTGATCTACAATCGGGACTGGTACAGTTTTGAACTCTACGATCTAAAGAGCGACCCGGCCGAAGTTCGAAACCTCTATGATCGCGCGCTAGAGACGGCCGCCAAATTGAGGAACCGTTTGGGCCGCTTCATAGACGTTCTTACGGTCAGAAGACCGTCGGATGCGGATGAGAGCCAGTATTTCTTTGGCCCGACCGGAGAGGTTCGTGAAGCAAAGTAATTCGTGGGAGCGCAGGCATCCCTGCCTGCTGGTCTCAGGCAAAGCTCCCTTCGCAAACGAAAGCTCTCTTTGCAAATGAGGCTGTGAGTCGCGAAATCAGGCAGGCAGGGATGCCTGCGCTCCCAGGTCAACTTCGCCGGGCCACTCGCGCGATCAGCCTCAAGTCACTCCGGCCGAGCTCTCCGCTGAGGACGAGCACCATCACGTAGGTGACGGACAATGCGATGAGTTGGGCTATCACCAGCACCTTCGACGCAGGAGCGAAGAGCAGGGACGCGCCATAGACGACTCCGGCGCACGCTGCAATTCGCAGGATCGACGCGAAAGACATCAAGGTCCTGAACCTTCTCCACAGATACGCGCAGGCCAGGGCGGTTCCTACCAGCATCGCAACGGTAGTCGCGGTTGCCGCTCCGACGAGTCCTTGAGAGGGAATTAACAGGGCATTCAAAGCGGTGCTGGTAACCAAAGTGATCACCCCGAGCAGCAGGGATACTCCTGGTTGGCCGCTGGCAGAAATGATCGTCGTGGCAATGTACATTAGCCCGAAAAACAACATACCGAACGCGACGATCCGCAAAGCCTGGCTCCCTGCCTGATAAGAGTCGCGGTATATCACTCTCAGAACTCCGCTGGCATTGGACGAAAACAGAGTCGCAGTCAACGCCATTACCATCAGCGTGTAGCGCAGAGTCTTCGAAATGTAGCCTTGCGTGCGTGCGCGGTCATCCGCAAAAGTCGACTGCGAGATGAGCGGAAAGATAACGAATGTGACTGACACGATGATCTGATAGGTGATATTCGCGATGTCAACGGCAGCACTGTAAAAAGCCGCGTTCTCGCTCGCCGTTGTCGCGTCGGGCGATGACAACGCCTTGATCAGCATCAAGTCCACTCTCTGAAGCAGCGTCAGCACAAACGTGAACAGCAGAAGGTAAGACTGAAACCTGAGCAACTGTCCAGCTCGTACGTCGCCTTTGCGATCGCCCCCGCGCGCGATGATCGCCGAGATGACGAGCACGCTCGCAGCGGCAAGGGCGAACCCACCGACACTCCCGGTCACCCCAAACCCCAGCCATGCGAGCAAAATGATGAAGACCAGTTTGAGGGTCGAGTAGCTTATGTCGAGGCCGGCCTGAATATCGAATCGTTTCTTTCCGTTGAAGTAGCCCGTGTAGACTGAGTAGAAGGAATAAGAAAGTGTTATCAGCGAGGCGAGCCGTAGCCAGCCGGTCAGACGCGCGTCGTTCAACAGCGATGCAACCACCGGGGCAAGCAGGAAAAATCCCAGAGTCGCCGCCCCGCCTACATATACTTGCAATCCCAGCGCCTTCCATTTTATTGAGTCGGCTTTCTCCGGCTCCTGCGATACGTATTTCGACACGGTCTGGTATGTGCAGGTTACAATGACGGCATTGATGATCGACACCGTGTTAATGACGACTCTGTAGATCCCGTAGTTTTCGATGGTGAGCAGATGCGCCAATGTGACGGTTATGCCATAACCGCTGACGATGAACCAAATCTTGGCGGCGGTGATGTAGATCGCGCCTCGCCCGGCGATCGCAGCGATGTTATCGGTTGATGCTACGGGCCTCGATTCTTCTGCCAATGGCGTCATTCTTCCTTAAGGCACTTTTGATGATCGCGCTATACCGCGAGCCAATCCGCGCCCAGTCATAAGCTGCCGCCGAACGGCGCGCATTCTCCGCGATCTTCCTTCGCAGGCTATCGTCGCTCAGAACGACCGATAGCTTTTCTCTAAGCATCAGGTCGTCGCCTTGTTCAAAGAGCAGTCCATTCTCATCATCGGCGATAACTTCGGCAAGTCCTCCGACCATAGAAGCGATTACTGTACGACCGGCCGCCATCGCTTCGAGACACACGACGGGCGTTCCTTCAGTCCGGCCATTGTCTAGCACGCGAGACGGAATCACCACAATGTCGCAAGTCGAGAGAAGCTTCTCCCTTTCCAATGCGCCGATCCGGCCGATGAAACTTGCGTTCACAGACAGCGCTCGCGCCAGGCCTTCGAGTTCAGCGCGACACTCACCGTCACCAGCGACAATCAGGTGCGAGCCATCCAGACCGCTCATCGCTTTCAAAAGCACGTCGAGGCCCTTGATTTCGGTGAGCCGGCCGACGAACACAATGGTACGAGTCGATGGCTCGATGGGGATCGTTTCACTGTAGGGCGAACACACGCTGACCCCCATTGGCATCACTTCAACCTTCGTCCTTGCTTCCGGGCACAGCGCCATGAGCTTCCGTTCTAAATCCGCGCTGACGGTCACGATCCGATTGCTGCCGGCAACAATGAATCGTGCGATCGTTCCGCCTCCGTGAGTCCGAGTGAGAAGATGAAGAGCCCCTGAATGTTCAACAACAATGTGCGGTTTTCCGAGCAACCGGCAGATCAAAGCGCCCGCGAGCCCGGAAGGAACCATCCAGTGCGAACAGACCGCGTCAGCTCGCAAGGCTAACGCCAGAGCGTGCGCGAAAAAACAAAACAGCGAGAGCAGCGCAGAAAGCTTGGCCAGCAGGCCTCCGGAAGCCAGGTGATTCAGATCATCGCCGGCCTCAAACGGGTCATGCCTGAGTGGTAAAACCGATCTGGAGCGCGTTAGCGTGAACGAATCGCGTGGCCATTGAATTGCCAGTCGATCAGGTGGCGCAAGAATCGTGACATCGAAGTGAACGGCGAGGCTGCGCGCGAAGTCGCGAATGTAGCCGCAGGTTTCGTCGTCGGGCGAGCAGGGAAAGGAACTGGTCAGCACCAAAAGAGCCGCCTTGCCGTTATGCTTCAAGGTGGTAGCCCTGGGAGCGCAGGCATCCATGCCCGTCTCTTTCTCGCGCACCGCCAGGCAGGCGGGGTTGCCTGCGCTTCCGGAGCGCCGCGGAGAATCTCCCGCGAAAGTAGTTTCGAGCTATCAGAAAGAATATTGCGGGGACCACGATGAACGGGTTAATCCCCGACACCTCGTCACCGTACACGGTCCTCACCGGAACGCTCTCGACCGCAAGCCCCGCCCGGCATGCCGCGAAGAACATTTCAGTAGGGAACCCGTAGCGATCGTAGAGTTCTTCGAGACGGAGACGCCTCAAAGCTTGATGTTGAATGACCGTGTAGCCGCAGTGTGAGTCAAGATTGTGATTGAATGACGCAGCGCGGCTGGCTAACCCGCTGAAGAATCGGTTCCCGATGTATCGCAGACAAGGCATGCAGCCGATGCTCTCCGGATCCAGAAAGCGGTTTCCTTTTACGTACTCGACCCCTTTCAACGCACGTTCAAGCAGCCGGGACAAGTCACGGCCATCCATTTGACCGTCGCCGTCCATCACAGCTATCAAGTCGGCCGGAGCATTCAAACAATAGAGATAACCTGTTTTTGTCGCTGCGCCGACGCCGCGATTGCGATCGTGTCTCAGCTTTGTAAGCCGCTTATCGGCGACTCGAGAGAGTACTTCCCAGGTGTGGTCCGTGCTTCCGTCATCGACCACTACTATGAGGTCGACGAAGCCGGGCACTCTTTGGATTGCTTTCGCGATGTGCGCCTCTTCGTTGTGAACAGGCATCACAACTGCCACGGTTTGGTCCCGGTACATTATTATCCTTTTCGGGTGAATCCCCCGTTGAGCATCGCGGATTGTATACCTCGTGGTCAACCGGCAAAGCAACCCGCGGGAAGTATTCGATTCTCGTCGAAAATGACATTCGACATTTCGACGAGATCGCGAGTAGAATCTGCGACTCCAGGTTCAGAAATCGCCGAACGCCTACCGCATTTGCCATAGATATATGAAGGCACTCCGGTTCAATCTAGACTTTATCGTTATCGCAATAGTGATCGCATCGTTCTTATTCGTTGCGTCACAACGCCTGGCCACGGTGCCGGTCCCGGAAGGCGATGAAGCATACATGATGCAGGTCACTTATGAGATGCTCTATCGACACAAGGTGGCGGTTCCGATGATGCGTTATCTCGGCGGAAACATTGAGAACGCATGGCACTCTCGCACGCCGATCTACTTTCTGCTGATGATAGGATTCCATAGGCTCGCCGGCTTTGGACTTCTTCAGGCTCGCATCTTTAATCTCCTCACCGCCGCGGCCACACTCGTCATGGTTTATCTCGCCGGCAGGCGACGCTTCGACTGGCGAGTCGGGTTGGTCGCGGTGGTGCTGCTGACCGCCGACGTCAGCTTTCTCGAACGCAGTCGGTTGCTGCGCAACGACTTTGCCGGAGACTTCTTTGCCTTGCTGGCTTACTATCTTTATGAACTGGCCCAAGACAAAAAGTCGGCGCGTCTTTACATCGCTTCGGGACTTGCAACTGGAGCCGGCGTGATGTGCCACACCAATATTATGTATATGTTCGGGGCTATTGCCTTGTTGATTCTGCTCAGAACCGGCTGGCGTGCCTTCACGACGAGCAAGCTGTATCTTTACGCCGCCAGCGCTCTCGCGGTGATGGCCTACGAAATCATTTATGCTCTTGTTGACTACAAGAACTTTCTCTTGCAGAACAGCGGCGACAAGGCGCATTTTACGGCGCTCTCCCCGGCAGGTTTGTGGGAGAACTTTCTACGTGAGCCGCTCCGCTATCAAGGCTGGTACGGCGGCGGCGAGACTTATCCAATTTCCAATGTTCCCGTCACCTTGCTGCATCTTTTTCAGTTGCTGACGGTCATCGCGTTACTCTATCTGATTGGCATCGCGGTCTGGCGAGCTAAGCAAGGCAAAGCGCTCGAGGATGCACGCATTCGCTTGCTGGTCGTTGCCCTGGTCGCGATACTCTTTTTCGCCTTCATCAGCTCGCCACGGCGCAAGAGCCTGCTTTACATGGTTCATCTGTCTTCGTGGTTCGCGCTCTGCTCTGGCGTGTTGGTGCGCGACGTGGTGGAGCGCTTCGGGCGCCTGCGCTATGATTCGCGGCGCCGAAGTCACCTGCTTTACAAAGCGGGGGTGGCGCTGCTCTCGCTTGGCGTCGTCGGCTATGCGCTTATGTTCGTCAGGCAGAATCGAACTTTCATTCGCCAGGTGCGCAATCCTGATCTGGCTACCTTTGACGACTTCGCCGTGACGCTCCGCCGCATCATCCCCAAGGGCGTATGTCCCCTGTCGATCACGCGACCTGCCATCTGGCTGGTCTTTCCAGAACAGGATCGCTGCTATGCGACGATTGAGGGTCGTATGGAATACAGGAATGACCTGGACGTTAACGAATATGCGCTGCTCGTGCCTTCTCACAAGGCCGAGGCCTGGCTCGGTGATTCAGCCGGGAAATATCACCTGCTCGGCGAGATGGAAAACACACCTTACGGGGACATAGAGATTTACTACACTGGAACAAATCCGGAGTATCTGGCGCTTGCGCCGCGGCGTTATCGGTTCTTCGGCGTGCGACGCGGCTTCGTGAGCGAGGAGCAGGTGGCCAATGCCCGCGAAGTGTGGTCGCCGCAGCCCGGCGATCTGGCGCGAGCGCTCGGCGCAGTGGCAGAGATGCAACCTGCAGGGCTGATGATTCAACCGCCGCCCAACAATAATGTCGATCGAGGACTGATCGCGCTCGCTGATATCGATCTCAAACCGGACGCCGTCTACCAGTTGCAGGCGCGCGTCAGGTCTTCGGGTCAATGGGAACTCGTAGTGGTTGACGAACGAACCGGAGCCTGGATTGACCAATGCAAGATCGCGGAAGGCGAGGCGGCCGCGAACGTGGAAAGTATCTTCAAGGCCGGCGGCGCCAGCAAAATCAAGCTCGCGCTGCGCTCACTAGCCAAACCGTCTGCTGCCGTGCCGATTACCATTTCCTCCGTTAACCTGCGGGAAATCGCCTTGTTGGCTGCGGACAGCAGCGACGGAAAATACAGATGAATCTGTGGATTCAAACTGAATGTCTGAACAGGCACCTCGCTCAGAAAGAGCCCGTCTATCAGGAATGAAACAGCGAGCCGAGGCTGCGTGGGTTCATCTAACGCGTACCGCGGATGCTCGCACTGTGTCCCTCGAAGTGTTCCTGGTGAGCGTCGCGGTAATGTTGGCATGGCGTTTGTTCATACAGTTGGAAGTAGGCGATTCGGCTATATGGGATTACATCGCTCAATCGATTTTGCGAGGTCAAGTCCCTTATCGAGACGTAGTAGAGATTAAGGGACCTGCAAGCGCCTACCTGAGCGCAGTCGCGATGTTGCTCGGTAGATTGGTCGGCTTGCGCGATGTGATAGCTGTGCGATTCGTTCAGATCCTTCTTGCGGGCGTGCTGTGCGCCGTTACGTTCCTGGTGGTCGAGACCTATCTGCGCCGGCGAGTGGCCGCACTCATTGCCTGTATGTTTCCACTTATGTCGTACCACTTCGTGAGTTGGACTGAAGGCGGGACGGAGCCCAAACTCACGATGATTCTCTTTGGTATGCTCGCGCTGCTGCTGATCGCAAAAGACCGACCGGTGTGGGCGGGCTTTTGTTCAATGCTGTCTTGTCTGTCCTGGCAGCCCGGGTTGTTGTTCGCCGGAGTTGCAGTCCTGATCTTCTCCCGATACCTGACGAGCTGGCGGGATTTGCGCGCGGTCAAGGTCATGTTGGGGGCTATGATACCGCTTGCGGTCACAGTATTGTATTTTTACTCGGTAGGCGCGCTGACCGACTTTTGGATTTGGACGGTCGCTTACAACTTTGAAGTGTATGCGCCGGAAGGAATAAGAAGTTTCGGAGAAACGCTGACGCATTCGTGGACGGTCATAGTTCGAGTTTTCAGGGTAGATATCATTTGGTTTGCGCTGGGTCTGGCTGGTTTGCTGATGTTCGCCGCCCGGCAATTGCGCGCAAAGGTGAAATTGAGGCAAGCGCTCGAATCGCCAGATCTGTTCAAAGACGCCATTGTTATCGCGCCGGTTGTTTACATCGCGTTCTGTCTTATCAACCTTCAATCGGGGCCGGACCTTCTACCTTTGTTTCCGTTCCTCGGCATCTTTGCCGGATGGTTGATTACAGAGATGTCGCGTTGGCTGCGTTCGATCGGTGCGATGACGAACAGGCCCGCTTTGCTCCGTGCCGTTGAAGCTCTTCCGGCGCTTGCTTTGTCGCTGGTTTGCGCGCTGACTTTGTTTCGCGCGGTAACCTTCAGGCTGACAGACTGGACGCTCTGGCATCAGGACAAGCAGTTGAAGGTGATATCCGACCTCATCGGGCCGGACGATAAGATCTACGTTCACGGCGCGGTTGAGATTCTGGTGCTGCTCAATCGGCCGAATCTGAACCCTTTCATCATGTGGGATCACGGGAAAGCACGCTACATTGCGGCGAAGAAGTTCGGTGGGTCAACCGATGCTATGGTTGATGCTATCGAGGCAGAGCGTCCAAAGGTAGTTGCGGTTTCACGCCTGAGACAGGTTCCAGAGGGAGCAGCGCTGGAGCGATGGCTGGAGCAGCACTATGAAAAGCTCCCAATAACTGGCTACTATGCCTATCTCCGCAAGCAATGATGGACCAATGTACTTACCGTATAGCCCAGCAATCTACAGAGAGTAGACCTGCCGCGATGCGGCTACGGCTCGCTCGCATTGGAAGCGTGCGATCCGTTGCGATAGCCGCCTTTTTTATCGGCGCGCTCGTAATGTTATTTCATCGTCCCTTCAGCCAGGGCGAAGTGGGCGATACGGCGATCTATGACTATATCGCCCAATCAGTTTTGCGCGGCCAAGTCCCTTATCGAGACGTAGTGGACATTAAATGGCCGGCCGCTGCTCATCTGAGCGCGTTGGCGATGCTGGTCGGCAAGCCGCTGGGCATAAGAGATTTGATAGCTGTACGGTTGCTAAACATTTTCCTGGTGGGCTCATTATCCGCGCTTGTCTTTCTGGTGACGGAGACATATTTGCGGAGCCGCAAGGCCGCGGTCATTGCGTTCTTGGTTCCATTGATGCTGCCGCGTTTTGCTGATTGGATGGTTGCGGGCACCGAACCAAAGCTAGCGCTTATTGTGTTCGGAATGCTGTCGCTGTTGCTGCTGGCCAGGAACCAGCCATTCTGGGCCGGCCTCTTCTCGATGCTCGCGTGCCTCTCCTGGCAGCCCGGCTTGATGTTCACAGGTGTCACGGTCCTGATGTTCTCAAGATACCTGGCAAGTTGGCGAGACATGCGGGCGATCAAGGCGATGATCGGAGCAATCATCCCGCTTGCGGTTACGGTCCTTTATTTTGCTTTGCGAGGTGCTTTCGATGACTTGTGGGCGTGGACCATCACTTACAATTACAGTGTGTTTGGTCCGGACGCCAACCACGGGGCGATGGCCTCCCTGGAACACATCTGGAAGGTTACGAGGCGGATTCTACAAGGGGATGCGGTAATCGTACCCTTGAGTGTAATCGGATTGTTTTTATTCGCTGCCGAACGCATCCGAGCAAAGCTCAGGGATAAACAGTCGTTCCGCTCGCCTGATTTATTCAGAGACGCGATTCTGATTCCTCCGATAATTTACTTTGGATTCTGCCTGATCAATTTTCAAGCAGGCCCCGACTTGATTCCATTTATTCCCTTCATCGGGATCTTCGCCGCCAAGTTCTTGTTGGACGCCGGAAGGTTAGTAATCTCACACCTTGGAAAGGCAACCCCGTCGATGATGGCCCGGGCTGTCTTCGTACCCCAACTCGCCATCGGGTTGTTGCTTTCTTTGGTTCTCGTTCGCGCCGCAAGCTACAGGATGCAAGGCCCCGCGCTCCGCGACCAGGATAAGGCATTCAAGGTTATTTCAGATTTGCTGGGCCCGGATGACAAAATTTACGTTCACGGCACCACTGAAATACTTGTGCTGCTAAATAAGGCAAACATGAACCCATATGTCTTTCTGGACTGGGGAGCTGACGGATTTGCCGCCTTGCGCAAGGACGTAGAGTTCAGCGCGTTAATAGACGAGATGGAATCTCAGTCCCCGAAGATCGTGGCCCTCTCCCGGATGAAAGTTGTATCCCATCGAGACGAGTTCAAGAAATGGGTAGATGATAGATACGAAGAATTAGAATTAGAAGTACCCGGCTACACCGGCGTCTATATGCGCAAGCAGCAATGAGCTGACACACGGTGACTCAAAACGCAGCGATCCTTTTGCTCAGCACATACACCTTCTCCCGGCCTCCCGCAATCGTGAAGGACTCAACCACGCGCGAAGCGTAACCGGAAAAGAAGTCAGCGAGGCTCGCTTCGGTGAACCGAAGGCTATGTTCGCCGGTGCCCGGGTTGGTAAATAATCGGCCGAGCAGCGAGAGCAATCGCGAGTTGCTCGTCGCCAGATTTCGAATCGGCTCCGCGATGATGACTCGCTTTCGCGCGGCTTGAAGCATTCGATCAACGACCTGCGAAGCGTCCGGTAGGAAGTGGTAAAGACTCGCTTGCATGATCACATAGTCTGCCGGCGGCAGCGCCTCTTCGCTTCGAAGGTCCCATACCTGTCCGCTGCCGCCTCGCCGAATTAATCGAGTGATGAAGCTCGCGTTGACATCCAGACCTGTGTATTGAACGGCTTTTGTCCGCAGATGGCGGTGATACAAAAGCGCCGGACCACAACATAGATCGAGAACGCTCGAGCCGGCGGGAATCAACTCGGCGATTGCCCGGTACCGTGAAGCGTAGTGACGGCCGTAAAGCAAGAGCATGGCGAGCTCATACACTGAAGCGTTCCTGTATATGAGACTCCTCGCCATAAGCTTTCCCGCAATGAACCTGAAGGGGCGTTCCTCCGCGAGCGCCCCTCCTTGCACCGAAACTATTGGATATTGAGGAAGCGCCCACGCAGGGACGCCCCTCCAGGTCGAATGAGCCTTCATCCCTTGCTGGAGATCAATTTCTCTTCTGCGCCTAATTGTTCCTGCGCGCCCTGATTGATCACTTCGCGAATCGCTGCTTGCGGTTTGTTGTTGACTCTCACAAAAGTCCGGCCCGTGTACTCTCCCAGGATTCCGAAGAACAGCATCTGAATCCCGCTCAGAACCAGCAGCGCAACCATCAGCGAGGCCCAACCCACGGCGTTCGGCGAGAAATCCTCGGGGAACAATAGGCGGTACAGTACGACCAACACCGCGAGCAAGAGCCCAAGCGTCGCGAACCCGAACCCAAACCAGCTCACCAGCCGCATCGGCCGCGCCGAGAAGGAAAACGCCAGCCGCGCCCAAACTCTAAGCGACTTCCAAAACGTGTAAGTGCTGCGTCCGGCGTAGCGCGGATGATGGTCAACGGGAATCTGCGAAATTCTGGACGTGACTTGAAACAGCAGACCGTCTATATACGGGTCGGGACCGTCGTACTTGCAGATCATCTCGACCACTTCCTTGCGGATGATCTTGTAGGGCGAAAGATAGACGTCCTTAGGTTTGTTGATCACCCACTCGGCAAACTTGCCGTTGAACCAACTGCCCATGTTCTTCCACAGCTTCTGCCGCTTCACACCAAAGTCTGCGTAGACGGCGTCGGCGCCCTCTTCGATCTTGTCCAGAAGCGGGGGGAGATCGCGAGGGTGATGTTGGAGGTCATCATCCATGATCGCGACATACTTTCCGCGCGCCAGCCGGAGCCCGGTGATTATGGCATTGTCCTGTCCGAAGTTGCGCCGCAAGTCTATGCCTACTACCTGAGGATTGCTCCGGCAGATCGCTTCGATAACCGCCCAGGAGTTGTCGGGCGAACAGTCGTTGACCAGCACAACTTCATATTCGCGATTTGTCGGAATAAGTGCCTCGGCTATGGCTTCGATCAACGCTTCGAGACAGTCTTCGCTTCGATAGACCGGAACGACTATTGAGAGGTCAGGTTGAAGCGCGTGATCGGCAGTGTGCATCGAGTCGATCATAGCCACAGTCATGGTTGTTGTCGACCAGGTGAAGCCGAGTGCGAGTGTTCGAGAAACTCCGACAAACATCTTACAACTCGCATCTGTTCGTCACTGGTGATGTCAGGATAGAAAGGCAAACGCAAAAGCCGTTCGCTGAGCTCCTCGGTGAGCGGGAGATCGCCCTCTCGGTAACCGAATTTTCTTCCCATCACGGAGGTATGCAAAGGCACATAGTGAAAGACGGCGCTGATCCCGTTTTGCTTGAGATGGGCCATCAATCCATCTCGCGTTTTCCCGTCGCCCAGCAACACATAGAACATATGATAATTAGTCTCGCAACCCTCAGGCGTGCGCGGAATGCTCAGCAACTCTCGCTCCTCCAGAGGCGACAGGTTTTCCAGATAGAACCGATGCACCTCGCGCCGGCGAGCAGTGATCTCGTCCATAGCTTCCAACTGCGCTAACAAAAAGGCGCAGGCGATCTCGGCTGGAACGAACGAAGAACCGACGTCCACCCAGGTGTACTTATCGACTTCGCCTCGGAAGAACTGACTTCGATTCGTGCCCTTGTCGCGAATTGTCTCCGCGCGTTCGACGAACTCGGGCGAGTTTACACACAGCGCTCCGCCCTCGCCGCTGACATAGTTCTTGGTGTCGTGAAAGCTGTAGGCTCCCAGATGACCGATCGAGCCGAGCGCCCGTCCGTTGTAAGTCGCATTAACGCCTTGTGCCGCGTCTTCCACAACGACGAGCCGGTGCTTCTGGGCGATTGCCATGATTCGCTCCATCTCACAGGAGACTCCGGCATAGTGCACAACGAGAATTGCCTTCGTGTTGGCGGTGATTCTTTCCTCGATCAACCGTTCGTCGATGTTCAAAGTATCAGGGCGAATATCGGCGAAGACCGGCTTCGCTCCTGCGCGAAGGACGGCATTAGCTGTTGAGACGAACGTGAACGACGGCATGATCACTTCGTCACCTGGCTTCAAGTCACACAAGATCGCGGCCATTTCCAACGCCGCGGTGCACGAAGAGGTCATCAACACTTTGAGTATCGAAAAGCGATCTGCGAGAAGCTCAGCGCACCTGCGTGTAAAGTAACCATCGGCGGCGATGCCGCCGTTTGAGATCGCGCTCGCGATGTATTCAATCTCCTTTCCGGTTATGAAAGGCTTATTGAAGGGGATTTTTGGCTGCACGCTTGACCTCAGTTCTGAGTTTCTAGCTGCTTAGTTAGTCAGCGAAGTGGGCGCGGTTTGCAATCGACATTCTACAATGGCGTCCTTCGCTTACCAAAAGCCAGATGGAAGATCCCAGCGCGAAATGTCTTTACGCGAATGACGCTTCGAACGTGATCGATGAGTTTGCGAGGGCTCAAGGGATTACCTCGATATGTCCGTTAGCCTATCCAGGAAGGGAGTATTTGACACAGGCCCGGCCAAACTCCTGAGCAGCGTATTGTTCGGCCACCGGGTAGCACGACCGCGCCCGCCAAGTCTTGCGGCATGTGAAGATTTTGATACAGGCAGATTCAATACATGGCAAGAGACGCGAGTACCGTTTCCAGGTCACTGAGCCCGCTCAATGCAGGGATCATTGAGTGGCGGCATATTCGGCGATACTCAGTACGAAGCCATACTAACCGGATCTCTCACGCCTGAACCTTGGCAAGGCCGCCTCTCAAACAACTGGAAATTTGACGTAGCGCGCTTTTTTGCATCGCCATGAAAGAGTTTGAAGTGCTTAACCACACCGGCGATAAGCTAATTCAAGAATAGGATGTGATGTTCTTTGAATATTGACCACTTCAAAATGTAGGGGGTCGCGGTGGTTCGCTAACGCTGGTATGAGGCCCAAAGTTTTGAATCGATATAAAGGAGATCATCATGAAACGTTTTGTCACAGTCAGAAGTTTGATTCTGGTTTTCGCTCTGCTGCTGGGAATCATTCCGGTAAGCGCAACTGAGCGTCCATATGCATCTAATGGAAATGGCCTCGCAACCTTCATCACAGATGGCGCCGGCAATGTCGTCGGTGCGACCGTCATGGTATCGGGTAACGGGACTCACCTGGGATTGTTCACCGGTACCGGCACGATCCAATTCCTGCCTGACGCCAACGACCCGAACATTTCGCATCCGGTCGGCGAAGTTACGTATGTAGCTTCCAACGGTGATCGTCTTCCGACAGTTATCGAGAATGGTCGGATGGACCTTCGAACTGGAGTCGCGACCGGAGACATGGTGTTCCAAGGCGGCACTGGCCGTTTCGAAGGAGCAAGTGGAAGAGCTGCAATCGTAGTCGAGCAGAACTTCGTCACAGGTGCCTACACGTTCACCATGGTTGGAAACATCAATTACTAATTCAGCCTGACCAACACACTGGTTTTTCAAGTAGGGCTGGTGGCTCCGCCAGCCCTTTAGTCAGCCCAAGTGCAGATCGCATTTCAAATCGAGAGCCCGCTAATGGCGCGCGGCCCTCGATTTGGCTGTCACAAGATGTGTTTGTAGCTGCGATTAAACTCGCCCTCTGTCATGTTGTGACCGCAATGAACGTGCCCGCCCGCATTCTCTATACAGTTGGGCGGCTGCAGAGGATCGGCTTGCTATAACTGATGCATTTGTGAAAGTGTGGTTCCGATGATGGGCGTTCGCTTCGCCCTCTCGGCCTCTGCCTTTCGCCGGCCGATTTCGGCATAGTGACGCGCCAGCTCTATAGCGAGGTAAGTTGAAGATTTGCCACATAATCTCTAGGAGGTCGGTGTTTTGGCAGCTACTTGCCCAAGCACACGACGAAGGTTTGGGAATCTTCACTGATGAAGGCGTATTGCGCCTTAAGGTTTATTAGAGAATAACAATTTTCATAGTAGCTTATGGCCCTGCTTTGTCATAAGCATGACAAAGTTGTGCGGAATTCACTGAGAAATGTGTGTGATTCCGTAAACGACGCCGAACAACCCGTTGCAGCGGAGGCCGCGAAGCACATTTCTTATGGTTTCCCCTAATGCCGTTCGCGGCCCCGCTGAACGTGAGCGTTAGCAGGCGAGACCACTATGCAGCAGACTCGAGTGATTGTACGCGCCCTAGACTGCGTGAACAAGATCACCATTGTAAGCGCACAGCGCTCGCTTACCACAGCCTTATTGATCTGACGACAAAAAAGAATCAAGCAAAGATGTCGACACGGCGCAGGAGAAGCCAGGAAAAAGAGCACTGGTTAAGACATCCGATCCTCGCAACGTGGCCTCAAGCATCAAAACATTCTCGTGAAGGCGGTAGACCTCAATCGTCTTCAATTGAGGATCTACGACCCAATAGTCGCGGACGCCTCGGCGGCTATAGAGTTGGCGTTTTAACTGCCGGTCGCGCTCTCCGTTTTGCTCGCCCGGCGACACGACCTCGACGATAAGATCCGGGGCGTCGATCAGCCCTCGTTCAGTAATGATGTGCTGACGTTCGGCGCTAACGAGCACCATATCCGGAATAACACCGTTGTAATCGTCGAAAACAATCCCCGGGCCGAAGATCACCTCGCCAATTGGATTGTGAACCAGGTATTCGGTTAGCCAATAAAAAAGTCGTCCCAGTGGACGTTGGTGAGGTATTCCTGGCGCTTTCGACACGAGTAATTCTCCATCGATCAGCTCGTAATGGTTGTTGTCGTCGGGCAGCGCCTCGAGTTGATCAATTGTTAATTTGAGAGCCGTGACCATAACCTAAACCCTCTTTTTCGAATCTCTGCTTCGGCTATGTTAGACCAGCGTCAAGTAGAACACAATATTAGGCTCAGCGTTCAATCTTGACAGACTAGAAAGATGCTATAAAGTTAAAGCTCCCCTTGTTCCCGTACCGGCGTTCGTCGTTCGATAACAACCGAAGGCCAGCAGGCGCAACTTCACCGGCGTCCTGCGCTGATAGAGTTTGGGCTTTCATTCTGACGTGCCCCCGCATACACTCTCCCGAGTGTCTTGTCCTCGGATTGTTGTTCGCATTGCTTTTGTAAGGAGATGTCGCAATGAAGAGTTTCACCCTCAGGATTTCGCTCGCAGCTTCACTACTAATTCTGTTGTCGTTGGTAGGAGCGTTGCCGACTCGATCAGACAGCGGCCGAGCGCAATTCAATCGACAGTCCGAGGATCGCCCGACCAAGGGACCCGCAAGCCCTGGCGTCAAGCAGCTCTCTTATCGAAGCCCAGGCGCGACTCACAAGTTAGTGCTTCCCATCGATGACGCTGAGATTGAACAGCGGCTGCTCTCTTCTCGCGCCGCGCGCAAGTCGAAAAAGTACGGCGCGTACTCGCTAGTCGAAGTCACCGAGGCTGAGCTTAGCTCTATGGACGCGGCCACGCTCGAGCGTGCGCATCTCAGAGACGACCTGAACCTGGTGATGCTGAGGCAGGGCCAAATCGACACGACGGGGCCTGAACCGATAATTGGCAGTGACCTTCGCCAAAACGATACCGCTTCGAGCGCGCTTCATTTGGTCCAATTGTTCGGACCTCCGACCCCCGAGTCTCTGGCTGCGCTTACCGCGACCGGCGCGAAGGTTGTTGGTTATGTTCCTAATAACGCCTATCTGCTGTGGACCACACGTGCCGAGCGCCGGCAGCTCCACGCGCTTCGGCAAAGTGCGGATGGCTCGAGCCTTGTTCAATGGGACGGGCCGTACCATCCAGCTTACAAGCTCGACCCGCACATCAAGCTCAATTCGGTTGAACAGATATCGATATCGATCGCAATCCTCGACAGTCCCGAATCGGACAACACCATTTCAATGGTGAAGTCCATCGCAAACAAGGTGCTGATGCCCGAATTTCGCGCGGCGGGAGCTGTGCGTATCAAGGTCTTAGCCGAATCGTACAGGTTGAAAGAGCTGGCCCAGGCGCCTGATGTGCTGGCTATCGAGCCCTGGTCTCCGATGAGACTTATGGACGAACGCGCCGATCAGATAGTGGCTGGCGCGTTGTCGTTCGATACGGTGAACAACATTCAGGTCAGCCATCCGACCGGGCCCGGCTACCTGGCGTTCTTGAGCTCGCTGGGGTTCAATGCGGACTTTGACTTCGCGGTCGACGTGGGAGATACGGGCCTCGACGTAGGATCGGCGGACGCGGCCAGGATACATCCGGATTTCCTGAATGCCGCGGGGGCCTCACGGGTCGCTTACTTGCACGACTTCAGTCAAGACTCTCATCCGGGCGATCCCACCATACTTCCGACGCACGATGCGTTGGGGCATGGGACGATCAATGCGTCGATAATGGGCGGCTTCAACAACAAGGCTGGCAGTGCTTTTGCGGATGCGCAGGGCTTCGAGTATGGACTCGGGATAGCCCCGTTCGCGCGAATCGGTGTTTCCAAGCTCTTCCCCGACAGCAGGAGCAGTAGCACTTTCTCGTATACCCAGTTCATCTCAGAGGCCTATCGCGCGGGTGCCCGCTTGTCGAACAATAGCTGGGGCGGGTGCACGGCGGATTTCTGCAAT
>Ga0137359_10000225_pt1 | contig 42669 bp, 38 predicted proteins | sample Mad1_40_16metaG_FD_108281 | JGI IMG/M metagenome (GOLD analysis project Ga0137359, IMG submission 108281) | Vadose zone soil microbial communities from Angelo Coast Range Reserve, California, USA - Mad1_40_16 metaG | ecosystem: Environmental > Terrestrial > Soil > Vadose zone | place: USA... | reverse complement strand
GGTAACTAGGCAGCTGGTCGATGCCGGGCGTGTGCTCGACGTTCCGGTGTACGACCATGTGGTCATAGGAGGAGGAGAGCGGTACGTGAGCTTCGCGGAGGCAGGGCTCTTGTGACGAGTACGGCGCCGATTCTCGCGCCCGAGCTGGCGAAGGCCGTCGCCGCGCAACGCGACCGCCTCGACCTCGAGGTGCTGTCGCGCGCCTATCGGATGAGCGCGCAGGCGCATCAAGGCCAGAAGCGCTTGTCGGGCGACGATTTCGTCTCGCACAGCGTCGCCGTCGCGACGATTCTCGCCGAGCAGCAGATGGACACGACGACCATCGCCGCGGCGCTCCTGCACGACGTCGTCGAAGACTCCAACGTCACGCTAGACCTCCTCCGGAGGGACTTCGGAAACGAAGTCGCCGACCTCGTCGACGGCCTGACCAAGATCAAGGCCCTCAACTTCCGGTCCACCGCCGAAGAGCAGGCGGAGAACTACCGCAAACTGCTCATGTCAGTGGCGCGCGATGCGCGCGTCATCATCATCAAGCTCGCCGACCGGCTCCACAACATGCGCACGCTCGATCCGCTGCCGCCTGACAAGCGCAAGCGGATCGCCCTGGAGACGCGGGAGCTGTACGCCCCGCTGGCGCACCGGTTCGGCATGGCGGGGGTGAAGGCCGAGCTCGAGGACTTGTCGTTCAAGTACCTCGAGCCCGACGACTACAAACAGCTGGCGAAGCAGGTAAAGGCCCGGCGTGTGGAGCGCGACCGTACGATCGAGCGCATGCGCGCGCCACTCTCCGACGAGCTGCGTCGCGCCGGGATCGTGGGCTGGGAGATCGTGGGCCGGCCCAAGAACCTCTGGTCCATCTTCAAGAAGATGAAGAAGCGCGGCAAACCGTTCGAGGAGATTTATGATCTGCTGGCGGTACGCGTGCTGGTGAACAACATCACCGATTGCTACCACGTGCTCGGCATCATCCATCATACGTGGACGCCGCTGCAGGAGCGCATCAAGGATTACATCGCGAGCCCCAAGTCGAACGGCTATCAGTCGCTGCACACGACCGTGTTCGGCCCCGGCGGCCAGCTGTACGAGATCCAGATCCGCACGCGCGATATGCATCGGACCGCCGAGTACGGTATCGCGGCGCACTGGCTGTACAAGGAAAACGGCAAGAGCGCCGACGAGCTCGATCACCATCTGTCGTGGTTCCGCCAATTGATCGAGCTGCAGCAGGATGCGCACAGCCCCGAGGAATTCCTCGAGTTCCTCAAGATCGATCTCTATCAGGACGAGATCTTCGTCTTCACGCCACGAGGAGACGTGAAGCGGCTGCCGAAGAGTGCGACCCCGATCGATTTCGCGTTCATGGTGCACACCGAAGTCGGCCAGCACTGTAACGGCGCGCGGGTGAACGGCCGGATCGCGCCGCTGCATCGGCCGCTCAGGAACGGCGACACGATCGAGGTGCTCACGAGTCCCCAGGCGAAGCCCTCGCGCGACTGGCTGGCGCATGTCCAGACGGGCCGGGCCCGCCAGAAGATCCGGCAGTGGATCAAGCAGGAGGAGCAGGAGCGCAGTATCACGCTGGGCCGGGAGATTCTCGCGCGCGAGGTCCGGCGCCGGCGCGTTGACCCGCCCACGGCCGAGCAGCTGGAACAGGCCGCGCAGAAGCTCGGACTCGGCGCCGCCGAGCAGGTGGAGACCGCCATCGGTCGCGGGGACGTGCAGATCGGCCAGGTGATCAACGCGCTGTATCCCGACATACCGCCTGACGAACAGCACGCCCCGAAGCCGACGGCGTTCGGGCGCGTCATCGAACGTCTCCGCCTCGGCCGCGGCATCAAGATTCACGGCGTCGAGGGCTTGATGGTCCGTTACGCCCAGTGCTGCCAGCCTGTCCCCGGCGACCCCGTCGTCGGCTACGTCACCCAGGGCCGTGGCATCTCGATCCACCGCAACGACTGTCCCAACCTGCTGACGCTCTCGGGCGAAGAGGAGCGGCGCGTCGAAATCGACTGGCGGGAGGTCGAGGGCGAGACCTTCGTGGTCCGGCTGGCGGTCAGCGGCGAGGACCGGCGCGGCCTCTACGCCGATATCTGCGAGGCGATCAGCGGCACCGGAACCAACATCCGCAGTGCCGAGCTCGCGTCGAAGGACGGCGTCGTCTTCGGATCGGTGCTGGTGGAGGTCGAGAACAACACCCACCTGCACAAGGTCCTGAAGGCGGTCCGCAAGGTGAAAGGTGTCACGGAGATCGCGCGACGGGATTCGAGCGGTCCCGCTGAAGTCGTCGTCGGTTAGGTTTCCCTCGTATGCCATTTGAGCTTGGGAACGCCCCGCCGCCGGCGGGTGATCAGCCACGCGCGATTCGCGAGCTGAACGCCGGCCTGCGTCGCGGCGACAAATATCAGACGCTCCTCGGCGTCACGGGGTCGGGCAAGACGATGACGATGGCGCACGTGGTCGCCGACTTCGGGAAGCCGACGCTCGTGTTGTCGCACAACAAGACGCTCGCTGCCCAGTTGTACGGCGAGTTGAAGACGTTCTTTCCGTCCAACGCCGTCGAATTCTTCATCTCCTATTACGACTACTACCAGCCGGAAGCGTACGTGCCGTCGACCGACACGTACATCGCCAAGGATTCATCGATCAACGACGACATCGAGCGGCTGCGGCTGCGCGCAACCTCGAGCCTGATGGAGCGCGACGACGTCATCATCGTCGCGAGCGTCTCGGCGATCTACGGACTCGGCGACCCCGAGCTGTATCGCGAGCTGCTCGTAACCGCGCAGAAGGGCGAGACGCGCGGCCGGGATGCATTGCTCGCCGATCTCGTCGCCGTTCAGTATCAGCGCAATGACGTGGGCTTCGAGCGCGGAACGTTCCGCGTGCGCGGCGATACGGTGGAGGTCTTCCCGGCGTACGACGAGCAGGCGGTGCGGATCGAGTTCTGGGGAGATGAGATCGAGCGCATCGCGAAGATCGATCCCCTGACCGGGAACGTCATCAAGCCGATGGACCGCTCGGCCATCTATCCTGCCACGCACTTCGTCACGCAGCGCGCGACGATCGAGCGTGCCGTATCGCGGATCCGGGCCGAGCTGGCGGAACGATTGGCCGAGCTGCGCGCGCAGAACAAGCTCCTGGAAGCGCAGCGCCTGGAGTCCCGCACGCATTTCGACATCGACATGCTGATGGAAGTGGGGCGCTGCGCCGGCATCGAGAACTACTCGCGTCTATTCAGCGGTCGCCAGCCCGGCGAACGACCGGCGTGCCTGCTCGACTACTTCCCGAAGGACTATCTCTGCATCATCGACGAGTCCCACCAGACACTGCCGCAGCTGGGCGCGATGTACGAAGGCGACCGCTCGCGCAAGCAAACGCTGGTGGACTACGGCTTCCGGCTGCCGTCGGCGCTCGACAACCGACCGCTGCGGTTCGACGAGTTCATGGGGCTGGTGCCCCGTATGGTCTTCGTCTCGGCGACGCCGGGGCAAGACGAGCTGAAGCTCTCCGGTGGCGTCATCGTCGAGCAGATCATCCGCCCGACCGGGCTGGTCGATCCCACCGTCGAGATCCGGCCGGTGGCAGGGCAGGTGGATGACCTGCTCAGCGAAATCCGCGTGCGCGAGAAGAAGAACGAGCGCGTCCTGGTCACCACGTTGACCAAGCGCATGGCGGAAGACCTCACCGACTATTTGCAGCAGCATGGCGTGCGAGTGCGGTATCTGCATTCGGAAATCGACGCCATCGAACGCGTCGAGATCATTCGGGGTCTGCGGCTCGGAGAGTTCGACGTGCTCGTGGGAATCAACCTGCTGCGCGAAGGGTTGGACTTGCCGGAGGTTTCTCTCGTGGCCGTGCTGGATGCCGACCAGGAGGGGTTCCTCCGATCGGACCGGTCGTTGATCCAGACTGTCGGCCGGGCGGCTCGGCACCTCAGCGGCAGAGCCATTCTCTACGCCGATCGCGTCACCGGCTCGATGGCGCGCGCGCTGAAAGAGATGGATCGCCGCCGCGAGACTCAGCTCGCCTACAACGTCGAGCATGGCATCACGCCGCGGTCCATCGTGAAGTCGGTGCTGGATATCCGGTTCGTGACCCGTGTCGCCGACGCGCGGGTTGGGAAGCCTGGTGCCGGCGAGATCCGCCGCCCCGCCGACGCCGGCGAGCGCGAGACCCTCATCCGTATGCTGGAGCAACAGATGCAGACCGCCGCCGAGGAGCTCGATTTCGAGCTGGCGGCCGTGCTGCGCGATCAGCTCCTGGAGCTCAAGGCCGATGCGCCTCTCCGCGAGCGAACTCAGCCGGTTCGGTGAGGACCTCGGCCGCCAGCTCCGCGCGCCCGCGGTAATCGGGCTATCGGGAGAGCTGGGGACGGGGAAGACGAGCCTCGTCCAGGCCATCTGCCGCGGCCTGGGCGCCCGCGCGCGGGCTACCAGTCCCACATACGCGCTCGTGCATCATTACGACGCCGGCCCCGCGGGCCCCGCGGGCCCCGCCGGCCCCGCCGGCCCCGCCGGCCCCATTCCCGTCTATCACGTGGATTGCTACCGTCTGCGCCAGCCCGACGAAGCGCGCGATCTCGGCTTCGACGACATGGTCCGGGAGCGCGCCATCATTCTGATCGAGTGGCCCGAGCGGGCGGGGGCTTGGACTCCACCGCTCGATCGGCACTTCAAGCTCTCCTACGATTCTGATCCGGGGAGTCGCGTCGTTGAAGAATGAGGCCTGGCTCGCAATCGACACGACGACCGACATCGCCAGCGTCGCGATCCGCACCGGTGAGCAGACGATCGCGCGCTCGGTTCGTGGGGCACGCCAACACGCCGCGCAAATCCTGCCTCTCGTTCACCAGGTGCTGGAGGTCGGACGGCTGTCGGTCGAGCAGATCGCCGGGGTCATTGTCGGCGATGGACCTGGCGGTTTTACGGGCCTGCGCATCGCATGGGCGGCGGCAAAGGGTTTCGTCCAGGAGCGACGACTGCCCTTGATTGCGATTCCATCGCTGCTTGGCGCGGCGCACGCCGCCGGGGTGGAGACCGTCGCGACATGTTATGACGCGTTACGCGGCGAGGTGTTCGGCGCGACGTATACCTTTGTTGGAGATCAGGTGAAGACGCTCGTCGCGCCGGGGTTGTTCACGATCCCCACGCTCGTCGTACGGGCCGGACGATCACCAGATCTCGCCGTGGGAGACGGCGCCGAACGCTATCGCAGAGAGATCGTGGCCTGGACCGGACGAGCTCCCGTTGGCATCGATGCGCTACCGCCCCTTGCGGGTTCGTTGCTCGCGCTCTTTTCCTATGATGGCGCGCGCCGCGCGATCGATGATCCGGGGGTTGCCGAGCCCGTCTACGGCCGGCCTGCCGAAGCTCAAGTGAAATGGGAGGCGCGCTACGGCCGACCCTTACCAAATTCGTCCCGCTAAGCTCGGCGATGTCCCCGCGGTCCGCGCGATCGAGCAGGAGGTCTTCGCCGACCCGTGGTCCACACAGGACTTTCGCGACTGCCTGACGTCCGATGCGCACTTTCTCGTCGTCGAGGCGAGCGGCCCCGGGGGCGGGGCGATCGCCGGCTACGTGGTCGCGCTCGACGCCGCCGACGAGGGCGAGATCCTCAATCTCGCTGTGGCCCCCGGGGGTCGGCGGAACGGGCTGGGACGCGCCCTCGTGCAACACATTCTCGAAGCGTTGACCGCACGCGGCGTCCGGCAGGTCTACCTGGAGGTGCGGGAATCGAACGGGCCGGCGCGGGCTCTTTACGCGGCTCAGGGGTTCAAGGAAGTGGGTCGCCGAACGGAGTATTACCGGCGTCCCGTCGAGGACGCCATCGTGCTGAGACTTGATGCATAACTTCGGTACAAGTGGCGTATCTTTGGTTGACAGAATGACTTGCGATTTATATAGTGTGTGGCACCCTTGGGCCCTAACCCGCTTCATCGTCGGAGGTTGTCGTGAGCCGCAGTCTCAATAAGGTCCAGCTTATCGGGAATCTGGGTGCGGATCCCGAGGTACGCAGCACGAATAACGGCTCCCGCGTGGCGACCCTTTCGGTGGCGACCAGCCGCCAATGGACCGGCAACGGGGGCGAGAAGCAGGAAAAGACGGAGTGGCACAGGGTTATCTGCTGGAACAACAAGGGTTCCGGCCTGGCCGACATCGCCGAGAAGTACCTGAAAAAGGGCGACAAGGTCTATATCGAAGGGCGCATTGAGTACCGGACGTGGGAAGATCGGGAGAAGCAGACGCGCTACGTCACCGAGATCATCGCGCGTGAGTTGATCATGCTGGGGTCCAGAGGCGGAGCCGCCCCGGTTGGTGCGGGAGCGGGGGCTGTGAAGGGGGCCTCGGAAGCAGGCGGCAAAGCCCCAGAGTCGCTCGACGCGTTCCCGGAGGCGCTGGATGAGGAGGACGACGATCTCCCGTTCTGACCGCGCCGTACTACTGGCCCTGGCGGCGTTGCCGTTCATGTGGCGAGTCCTGCCGGCGCAGGACACCACGCAGGCGGCTCAACAACAGGACACGACGCAGGCGGCCGCCGCTTTTCAGGGACAAGTCCCTGCCAGTCACACGGTCTCACGCGGTGAGACGTTGTGGTCCATCTCCCAGATGTACTTCAACGATCCGCTGCTGTGGCCCGAGATTTACCGACTCAATACCGCCGTCATCGAAGACCCGCACTGGATCTATCCGGGTGAGGTCCTGAATCTCTCGGAAATGGTCACCGTCGCGCAGAGGCCCGATACCGTCGTTACGCGGCGGGACACCACGCCGGCTGCCGCCGACACGGTGCGGGTCACTCCGGGCGACACGGTTCCCGCGGTCGTGCCGCTCGATACGGCAGCCATCGACACGATCCCTGCCGACACGTCGCAGTTCAACGTGGAGCCGCCGCCCCCCACCAACGTCGTGGAAAGTCGCGAGACGATATTCGATCGCCGCCGCACGAATCAGCAGGTCGTCCAGGACGTGCTGCGCGCCTACGTGCATCAGCCCTACCGTCCCCTCCGTGCCGGCGAATTCTACGCCGCCGGCTTTTTGAGCGAGGAGGAACGGCTGCCGTGGGGTCGGGTGCTCGGCGCTACCGCCGTATCGGCGATTCCCAGGCTTTCCGATCGCACATCCGCGACCACGTTTCAAGAGATCTCCATCCGGCCGCCGCGCAACGCATCCTATCATGTCGGCGACTCGTTACTGGTCGCGCGTATCGACCGGATCTTGGATTTCGGCCGTTGGGGCGACGTCGTGGTCCCCACCGCCATTGCGCGCGTTACGTCGATCCAGGAGGAGCAGGTGCTGGGGGTGGTCGTCGCGCAGTTCGACCGCGTTCATGAGAATCAGCTCGCAATGCCGCTCGAGCCGTTCCGTGATCCCGGTCAGGTGCGGCCGACGCCCGTCGAGCAGGGTCTGACAGGCAAGCTGCTGGGGGCGCGGGATCCGCATTCGATCGCCGGCGCGCAGCAGTACTTCTTCATCGACAAGGGTCGCCGCGATGGCGTCACGCTCGGCGATGTCTTCGAGGTTTACAGGCCGGCCCAAGGCTATGCGGGAACCGCGTCGGAAGAGGTGCGCGCGGTACTCATGATCGTGCACACGCGGGAACGCTCCGCGACGGGTCTCCTGCTACAAATCAGTCATCCGAGTCTGGACCGAGGTCTTCCGGTACGGCTGATCAAGAAGATGCCTTCCTGAAAGGCGGCTGGGCCCCGCTTCGTGGGCCTGGCCTGCATCTGGTGTGATTGTCACTCTGCATCTCGTTGCTCTGGCGCTCTACGGTCTAGCGACGGCGCTGACCTTGGCGCCGTTCATGGGCTTCCGGCTGGCGCCGCGCGCACTCACGATCGCGATTCCATGCGCGGGTGCCGCGGTTCACGTCGTCGCCGTTTCGCAGCTCACGCTCGTTGGTCTGGGGCCGGCGCTGTCGATGCTGGCACTGTGTCTCGTGCTCCTCCAGCTCGCGAGCGAGCGGCTGGTACGGGGTTCGGCCGTCTCGTTCTTCGCGGGTCCCCTCGCCACGGGCCTCGTGGGACTCGCCATTCTGAGCGGGCTCGCGCCGGGCGCGGAAACCGTGGGGGCCCGCAACACCTGGTTTGTGCTCCACGTCGCGCTCAGCGTCCTTGGCCTCGCCCTGATGGCGCTCGCGTTCATCGCCGCGGCGCTCTACCTGCTGCAATTCCGCGAGCTCAAGGCCCGCCGCTTCGGCCAGATCTTCCAGCTCTTCCCGCCGCTGGAGCGGCTCGATCAGCTCAATCGCGTCGCACTGGTCGCGGGGTTTCCCGCGCTGACGCTCGGCGTCCTGCTCGCGCTCGGTTACGGCGCTCAGTTTTCCGGTGGCTTGCATGTCGCCAAGGCGCAGATCGTGTGGGGGATCTTTACCTGGGTGGTCCTTGGCTGGGCGGTCTGGGTCCGCGTCGTCCGTCATTGGGCAGGCCGCCGCGCGGCCCTCGCGAGCATCGCCGGTTTCTGCGCCGTCCTGCTGGTGTACGTCGCGCTGAAGCTGACGCAGCCCGGTGCCGCACGGTTCCTGTGACGGGTCATACGGAGATGGGGATCAAGGTCCTGGGGGTGAACCACCGCACCGCGCCGCTCGACGTGCGCGAGCGGTTCGCCCATGGCGCGCACGAGGTGCCGGGCGCGCTGGCGCGCGTCATGGCGGCGGGCGCCAGTGGCGGTGTCCTACTCTCCACCTGCAATCGCACCGAGTTCTATCTGGTCGCCGACGACGAGCCCGCGCTGGAGGCCGTGTGGTCGCTGCTGGGGGAGCGGCTTACAACCAATGGCCCCCCGGCCGGGACAGGCGGCGCGCGGGAGTACGGTTACATCGCCCGCGACCGTGATGCGGTCCGCCATCTCTACCGCGTATCGTCGGGTCTCGATTCGATGATCCTCGGCGAGTCGCAGATCCAGGGACAGGTGCGGGAGGCCTGGGAAGCATCGCGCGCGCAGGCCGGTCCCGTGCTGCATCGGCTGTTTCAGACGGCGCTGCACGTCGGGTCCCGCGTGCGCACCGAGACGGGCCTCGGCATGGGAACGGCGTCCGCCGCTTCGGCGGGGGTCGCCGTCGCGGGCAAGATCTTTGGCGATCTCGCCGGCCGCAGCGCGCTCATCCTCGGCGCCGGTGACATGGCCGAGCTGGCGGCGACCTGTCTCAGCGCTGAGGGCGTCCAGATCACACTGGTCGCCAACCGCACGCAGGAGCGCGCCCGCGCGATCGCTGAGCGGCTGGGGGGCAAGGCGGTGTCGCTCGAGGAAGCGTGGCCGCATTTCGCCACCACGGACATCGCGCTCTGCTCAACGGCGGCGCCGCATGCGGTCGTCACGTGGGAGCGCGTCGGGACGATCATCGGCGCGCGTCGGGGGAAACCACTGTGCATTCTCGATCTGGCGATGCCGCGGGACGTCGATCCGGCGATCGCGCAGCTCGAGAACGTGTTCCTGTACGACGTCGACGATCTGCAGACGGTCGCGGCACAGGCGACCGCCCGGCGCCACGATGAGATTCCCGCGGCCGAGCGCATCGTGGAAGAGGAGACTGATCTCTTCTGGGCGTGGTACGGTGGGCTGGGTGTCGTCCCGACGATCAAGGAGCTGCGCGCCCGCATGGATGACGTGCGCACCGCCGAGCTCGAGCGGGTGCTGCGCCAGCTCGAGCATCTGAGTCCCGAAGATCGTGCCCACGTCGAGCAATTCAGTCAGGCGCTGCTGAACAAGTTTCTGCACCAGCCCACAATCAACCTGAAGAAGGCGGCTGAGGCGGGCCGCGGGTACGGCCTGCTCGAGGCATTACGCCGGCTCTTCGGAATGGAGCCACCCGAGTGAGACGGATTCTCGTCACCGGGGGTGCGGGGTACATCGGCAGCGTCGTCGTAGATCAACTCCTGGAACGGGGCCTCCACGTCGTGGTGCTGGACGACCTGAGCGTCGGACACCGGCAGGCGGTCGCCAGGGGGGCGGGCTTCGTCCAGGGGGGTGTGGGGAACCGGGAGCTGGTCGGGTCGCTCCTCGAGCGTGAGCGCATCGAGGGGATCATCCACCTGGCTGCCTTCGCCCTGGTCCCGGAGTCGGTCGCCCAGCCTCAAAAGTATGTGACCAACAATGTGACGGCCGCCCGTGTACTGTTGGAGGCGGCAGTCCAGGCCAGGATCCGCCGCTTCGTCTTCTCGTCTTCGTGCGCGGTGTATGGCCATCCCGCGACGATTCCGATCACGGAAGACGCACCGCTGGCACCGGTCAATCCGTACGGCGAGACGAAGCGCGATTTCGAGCGTTTGCTCGCGGAAGTCGCGCCGCAGCAGGGCATGACAGTGGTCAGCCTGCGCTACTTCAACGCGTCCGGGGCCACGGAGCAACGGGGAGAAGACCACGATCCGGAGACGCATCTGATCCCCAACGTGCTGGGTGCGGCGCTCGCCAAGCGCGGGGCGCTCGAAGTGTACGGCACCGATTACCCGACGACCGACGGTACGGCGGTTCGCGATTACGTCCACGTCGCCGACATCGCGGATGCGCACCTGCGCGCGCTGGACGCAAAGCTCGATGGAGGTTCGGCGGTCGCCGTGAACCTGGGCACGGGGAGAGGGCGCTCCGTCCTCGAGGTGGTGGACGCGGCGCGCCGTGTGACGGGACGCGCGGTGATCCCGATCGTCGAGCGACCGCGCCGGCCCGGCGATCCACCGGAGCTGGTCGCCGCGGTGGGCCGCGCGGCGACGGTGTTGGGATGGCACGCATCGCATTCGAGTCTGGAGGAAATCTTGAACAGCGCCTGGCGCTGGCATCAGGCACACCCGCAGGGATATCGAGGAGGTTAGGGTGCTTTTTCAGGTACGAGGCGCGATCCCCACGACGCCATGGGAGCTGGTGCTCACGTCGAGCCGCGAGACGCAGTTCGTGCTGGCCGTGCTCGCCGTGTTTTCGCTCGTGTCGTGGTATCTGATCGTTCTGAAGTGGTGGCAATTCCGCCGCATGCGACAGCTCGGCGACCGCTTCCTCGCCGAGGTGGAGAAGGCACCGCGGCTCGAGGAGGCGTATCATGCGGCGATGCGGCTGCCGCCGTCGCCGTACAACCGGTTACTGCGCGAGGCCGTCCATTTCTTTTCCGAGCTGAAACCGGGAAGCCTGAAAGGCACCGGGGGACCTCCCGGCCCGCCCGGTGGTACCGCGTCATCCGGTACGCTGACGACGACTCAGCTCGAAGCGCTGCGCATGGTGCTCGCGAAGGAAGTCGCGGCCGAGCGCGACACCGCCGCGCGATTCATTCCCTGGCTGGCGACGTTCGGCTCAGTGAGCCCGCTGCTCGGCCTGCTCGGCACGGTGCTCGGCGTCATGGACGCCTTCATCGGGATCGCCGTCGGCGGCTCGGGTAACATCACCGCCGTCGCACCGGGCGTCGCCGAAGCGCTGGTGACCACGGTGGGCGGCCTCGCGGTGGCCGTTCCCGCGGTCATGGCCTACAACATCTTCGTCAATCGCTTGGGGCTGTTCGCCGGCGAGCTCGAGGGCTTTGCCCAAGAGATCGTCGGGACGCTAGCCCGGGAAGGACGGATCTAATGGCAGGACTCCTCGGCGGCGGCGGCGGTGGTGGTCTTCGCGGACACGGCGAGCTGCCGCTCAACGCCGACATCAATGTGACGTCGCTGGTGGACGTCGCGTTCGTGTTGCTCATCATTTTCATGATTACCGCGCCGATCATGCAAGGCGGCGTGGATGTGCGGCTGCCGCGCGCGCAGGTCCGTGCTATCGAGCCGAAGCAGGGTCTGGTCGTCACGGTCGATATGGACGGCAAGATCTATCTCGACCAGGCGGGGCTCTCGTATGACGATTTCCAGGCCACGTTTCCGGCCTTCGTGCGAACGAAACGGCCCACGGGGGTGTATCTGCGGGCCGATGGTCGCGTTGCCTACGCCCGCGTAGTGCAGGTGCTGGCCGTGATTCGCGGGGCAGGCGTGCAGGACGTGGGACTCGTAGCCGAACCGGAGACGATCAATCGATGAGAGGACGCGGCCGAACTCCGGCCCCTGTGGGCATGGCGGTGACGGGAACGCTGGTGGTTCACGGGCTGGCGATCGTGTTGCTGCTCGGCACGCCCAGTGGACGAGCGCGGCTTCCGCCTACGTATCGCGTGCGGCTGATCGCCGCGCCCGCCGCCGACATGGAGGCCCGGAAGGCGCCCGAGGCATTCGAGCGTCCGGCGGAAGAGAAACCGGCGCCCATCCCCGCTGCCAAACGTCCACAGAGCACGGTCTCGCGCGCGACGCCGCCGCCGACACAGGATCAAACGCGGCGCGAGGCGCCCCCGCGGACGACCTCGACGACGCAGCCGTTGCCGGGCGAAAAGCCGTCGACAGGCAACGATGTGGCGACCGTGAGCACGGAGGGCATCGCATTCCCGTTCCCCGAGTACCTGCAGAACATCGTCTCACAGGTGTTGCGTCGCTGGCAACGCCCCGCGCAGAGCACGCCACTGGAGTCCGAGGTGTCGTTCTTCGTGCATCGCGACGGCTCGGTGACCGATCTGCAATTCATCCGCCGCTCGGGCAATTTTGCCTTCGACCTCGAGGCCCAAGGGGCGGTCGAGGAGGCCGGACGGTTTCACGCGTTCGGCACGCTGCCAGACGGCTGGCAGAGCGATGTGTTGTTCGTGCGATTTTATTTCTCCGGGCAGCGCCAGTGAGATCGACGGATCGGCGGATCGGCGGATGGTTGGTTCGGATCGCTGCTATCGTCGCGGCGCTTCAATCCGCCAATCCGACCATCCGGCTATCCGCCCAGGACACCTCGACGATCGATCGCGGCGTTCGGATCGGGATCATTTATCGTCCCGGCGTCCGCCCCGGCCTGGTGATGCTGCCGCGCACCGGCATGGGTCTCGATTCGGTCCGCACGATCGTGGCCCGCGACCTCGACTACAGCGATCGCTTCGAGGTGATCACGCTGCCGGGCGGAGACTCGATTCGGCTCGCGACCTCCTCAACCGCGCCGCGCGGCACGAGTACGCGCCGGCCCGGAACGGGGACCGCCGCGACGGGCGGCGCCCAGGCCGGGTCTCTCAACTATCCGCTCTATCAGGCGCTCGGCGCCGATTTCGCACTCGACATCACCGCGGCGGGTGACACGACCGTGGCGACGCTACACGACATCGCCGCTGCCGGCATTCGCCGCGCCGTCCGCGTCAAACTGCCGCGGCCGGGTGATCCCGATTTCCGCCAGGCCGTCCATCGGCTCGCCGATCAGGCGCTGCAGGCTGCGATCGGCACGTCGGGAATCGCCGCCACCCGCATCCTGTTCGTGAAGGACGGGAAGGTGTACCAGATCGATCAGGATGGCGCCGATCAAAAGCTCGTGTCGTCGACTAATCGCCAGGCGATGTCGCCCGCGTGGGGATCGGACGGCAGACAGTTTGCCTACATGGAGTTCCAGGCTGGAAAGGGATGGCTCTATCTGCAGGAGATGGCCACAGGCAAGCGCACCCCCGTGTCGACGACTGGGTCGGCCCTCGATTTCACCCCCGCATTTTCGCCCGACGGCCAAACCCTTGCGTTCAGCCGCGCCACGGAGGAGGGGACCGACCTGTATACAATTAACATCAAGAACAACTGTTGCTTACGCCGCTTGACCGTAGGGCGCTTTTCAGACAACTTGTCCCCGACGTTCAGCCCTGACGGGCAGCGCATTGCCTTCGTGTCGACGCGCCCGGGTCTGCCGCAGATCTATGTGATGGCGGCGGATGGAACGGACCAGCAGTTGTTCGCACCATTCGACTACGGTGTGACCGGGTCGTCCAACGCGCCAGAGTGGTCGCCCGACGGGCAATCGGTGGCATTTCACCGGGACGTGGCGGGCACACTGCAGGTGTTCGTGCTGGACGTGCGGACTCGCACAGTTCGGCAGCTCACCTCGGTGGGGCGCAACGAGGATCCGACCTGGGCTCCCGACAGCCGTCATCTCGCCTTTGTTTCCGACCGGTCGGGTTACCGCCAGTTGTGGATCATCGATCTCGACACCGGCCGAATTCGGCCACTGCTGCAGCAGAGCGGGGCGCGTTTGCCGGCTTGGTCTCCGCGGCTTACGGAGGCCCCTTCTACCACCCCCTGATCGGAGAGACAGGATGAAATCGGTATCGTTGCTCCTCGCGCTGGGCTTGGGCGCTGCCGCCATTGCGGCCGCGTCGTGCGGCGGTAATCCGCCCCCGCAGAACACGACGCCGGCGGTCGACACCGCGGCCGAGAACGCGCGGATACGCGATTCGATCAACGCGGCCAACGCCGAACGCGATCGCCAGGCCCGCGAGGAAGCGGAGCGCATCGCGGCGCAGCGCCGCGCGGATTCTCTGGCCGCCCTGGCGCGCGCAGGCGAAGAGGTCCGGACCACGTTAGCGGCGATGATCCACTTCGACCTCGACAAGTCGAACATCCGCTCGGACGATATGGGTGCGCTCGATCAGAAGGTCGCGATTCTGCAGGCGAACCCCGAGCTGAAGATCCGGATCGGCGGGCACTGCGACGAACGCGGCTCGGACGAATACAACCTCGCGCTGGGCAATCGCCGCGCGCAGTCGGCCAAGCAGTACCTCGTGAGCCACGGGATCGATGCGAGCCGCATCGAGACGCAGTCGTGGGGCGAGGAGCGGCCGCTCGTGGATGGCCACGACGAGAACGCGTGGTCGCAGAACCGGCGCGACGAGTTCGAAGTGACCAGCGGTGGCGACAACATCCACCGTCCGTAGCACGCTTGTCCTGACTCTGGGGCTCGTCACCGGGTGCGCCCTCAAAGGCGATGTCCGGAAGGTCGAGCTCCAGGTCGAGGCGTTACGGGCTGATCTCGCCAAGAGCGATGCGGCGCGGGCGGCGGAACGGGACACCATCCTGGCCGCCGTCCGGCTGCTGCAGCAGGCACTCGCCACCCAGCAGGCGTATCTCGTCCAGATGCGAGGCGATCTACGCACCGAGCTACTCTCGGTGCAGCAGCAGCTCACGACGGTCCAGGAGCTCGCCGGGGTCAGCCAGCAGCGGATCACGGAGCTACGCTCACGGATGATCGAGTCGCGGTCCCAGCAGGCTGATCCCAATGCATCGTCAGGAGCTCCGGTGGGTCCATCCGGCAACCCCGCCGGTCCGGGCCCCGATCAGATGTACGATGTCTCGCTGCAGCAATACCGGCGCGGCAGCGTAGCGACCGCGCGTCTGGGGTTCCGGGAGTTCCTCCGCGTCTTTCCCACACATGAGCGCGCGCCGGACGCGATGTATTACGTCGCTGAGAGCTTCGAGCAGGCTGCACCCGATTCCGCGGCGGCGGTGTACGATCAACTCGTGCGTACCTATCCCAATTCGCCGCGCGCTCCGTCGGCGCTCTACAAGCAGGGTGTCCTGGCCGAACAGCGGGGAGACAAGGCGACGGCGCGGAACTTCTACGCGCGGGTGATCGCGGGCTATCCGCGCTCACCCGAGGCCGATCTCGCGCGGCAAAATCAGCAGCGTCTCAGACCGTAACCTCTGGCCGTACCCCAACGATGACGCCACGCGGTGAGATGCCGTTTCTCGACCATCTCGAGGAGCTGCGTTGGCGCATCCTCTGGAGCCTGGTCGCGATCCTCGTCGGCACGATCGTCGGCTGGTGGCTGCTCGACAAGATCGACATCATCGAAGTCCTCAAGCGGCCCATCGCGCCGTACCTGCCCGGTGGGCGCCTCGTCTTCACCAGCCCCGCCGAGCCGTTCATGCTCACACTGAAGGTGGCGTTCGCGCTGGGCTGCCTCGTGGCGTCGCCGGTCGTCATCTATCAGATCTGGGCGTTCCTGTCGCCGGCACTCTACGAGCGCGAACGGCGGCTCATCATACCGGCCCTTGCCGTGGGCGTCGTGCTGTTCCTCGCCGGGGCGATTGCCTGCTATCAGTGGCTGCTGCCGGCGGCCCTCAAGGTGTTGATCGGCTTCCAGCGCAGCGACCTGACGGCGATGATCACCATCGACCGCTACTTCGGCATGGCGGTCCCCTTCGTGGTCGGCTGCGGGCTCGTGGCGGAGCTGCCGCTCGTCGTCACGATTCTCGCGTCACTGGGTATTGTCACACCGCAGTTTCTGGGACGGCAGCGGCGCTACGCGATCGTGATCGCCGCATTCCTCGCGGCGATCCTGACGCCACCCGACGCGGTCTCCATGATGCTGATGCTGGGACCGCTGCTGCTTCTGTATGAGCTGAGCATCTGGTGCGCCTGGGTCGCGAGTCGTCGGCGCGCGCGCCGCGTCGCGGCCGCCACGATCGTGCTGCTGATGCTCGGCTTGGGGTCGGTACAGGCGCAGAATCCGCCTCCCCCGCCACCACGGCGCGATACCTCGGCGGTCGTGAAGCCGCCCGGGACGCCGGCGGACAGCGGTCGCCGAGGCGTGGACACGGCGACCGCTCGAAAAATCGGACTCCCCACCGGCCCGTCCCGTTCCTTCCCCCCCTCCGATGCCGTAATGGACTCGCTGCTCAAACTCCAGGGCTTCCGCGTCACCCGCTACACGTCCGACACCTTCGTCGTCGTGGGCGACAGCCAGACGATTTTTCTGCGGCGCGAGGCCTTCGTCGAACGCGAGGGCACGCAGCTGCAAGCCGACTCGATTCGCTATCACGAGGCGAGCTGCCGGCTCAACGCGTCGGGGGATCCGCAGCTGTTCGATCAGGGCACTGTGCTCGTCGGGGAAGGGATGACCTACGATACCTGCGTACGCCGCGGCACCGTGCGAGATGCGCTCACCGACTTCCAGCAGGGCGGCGTCACGTGGTATGTCCGGGGGAAGGGACTGGCGTCCGATTCGGGCTCGAGACGCGTGTACGCCAAGAACGCGAACTTCACGTCGGATCCCCAACCGGTGCCGGATTACCACTTCGCGGCCGGCCAGGTGAAGTGGATCAACAAGCGAACGATGATCGCGCGGCCCGCGGTGTTGTACGTCCGCGACGTGCCGATCATGTGGCTGCCGTTCATTTTTCAGGATATTCGCGGAGGGCGGCGCAGCGGAATTCTGTTCCCCCATTTCGGGTTGAACGATCTCGTGCGCCCCACGCGCCGGTACTCGCGGCATATCTCCGACTTCGGCTACTACTTCGCCGTCAACGACTACATCGATGTGAGCGTCTCCGGAGACTGGTTCGCGGACCGTTATGTGCAGTTTCATGGCCAGGCGCAGTATCACTGGATCGACCGGTTTGTGGACGGGAGTTTGACCTACTCGCGGATGTCCCAAATCGACCTTCCCGGCGTCAATTCTCGGATCGGCTGGAATCACTCGCAGCGGTTCAACTCGCGGACCTCGTTCAACGCCCACGTCGATTATTCGACGAACGGGACACTCATCACGCGCAATTCGCTCAACCCCTGGGAAGTCACGGCGCGCATCGGCTCGAGCCTGAACTTCGACAAGCGGTTCTCGTGGGGCGCGCTGAACATCGGAGGCACGCGCTCACAGGATCTCTCGACCGCCAACGTCAGCCAGAGCTTCCCGAGCATCAGCCTGACGCCATCCTCGGTGAACATCACTCCCTGGATGACCTGGTCCCCGGGTTTCAACTTCAGCAATGATCAGCAATTCCATGTCGCGAGCGGCACGCTCCTCGTTCCCGGCGATGGCGCGTTCCCCGACACGCTTCATCTCTTTAACGACAATCGTCATACGACCATGAACATCAGTACGCCGCTGCGCATTGGGCGGTGGAATTGGGGGAACAGCATCTCGGTGAGCGACGTCACGGTCCACGGGCGCCAAGAGTTCGACCTTCCTGGAGACAGTGCGGGGGGCATCCGCAAAGTGCTGTACGGCGAGACGTTCGAGACGCGCGTCGATTGGAACACGAGCATCAATCTGCCGTCCTTCTTCTCGAGCACGTGGAAGGTGCAGCCGAGCGTGGGGATATTGAACACGACGGGCGCGGGCCCCTTCATGATCCGCAATCAATTCACCGGCGGCCAGTTCATCCGTCAGGGCAAGCGCCCGGCGTTCAGCCTGAGCGCGTCACCGACGTTCTTTGGATTCTTCCCTGGTTTCGGTCCGCTGTCGCGCATCCGGCATTCGATTTCCCCGCAGATCAGCTATCAGTACGCCCCCGGGGTGCAGGTGCCGGTAGCATTTGCTCACGCGATCGATCCCAGCGGCCGTCTGAACAATTCCCGCACTGATCCGCAACAGACCATCAGTATCGGGCTTTCGCAGAACTTCGAAGCCAAGCTGAAGCCACCCGCGGGTGACACCGCGAGCGAGAAAGAACCGCGCAAGATCCGGCTGCTCAGCATCAGCACGAGCGGGATCGGCTACAACTTCGAACAGGCCAAGCTGCCGCACCACACCGGCTGGCAGACGCCCACGCTCACCAACACGTTCTTGTCGGACTTGGTCCCGAGCTTTCAGCTCTCGATCTCCCACGATCTGTGGAGGGGGCAGGTGGGTACCGACACGGCCAAGTTCCAGCCCTTCCTCCAAAGCATATCCGCCTCCTTCACGGTCACACCGGCGACATTGCAGGGGTTGGGCCGATTGTTCGGGCTGCGCCCGCACCCCGTCGCCGCGCCAACGCCAGACACGACCGCGACACAATGCGCGGGTGCGTCGAATGACTGCCGTCGCTACCAGGGAAGCTCGCGCACGCAATACGGGCCGCGTGTACCCGGGATGGGAAGCGGCGGGGGGGGGAACTACGGCGGGGCCAAGGGCTTTACGCTCGGCATTTCGCTGTCGAGCACGCGGAGTCGGTACGACACGACGGCGCAACTCCGCCACGCTCCCGGGCGGCAAACGACCAACCTGAATCTGGCCTTCAGCCCCACGCGCAACTGGACGGCCAACTGGAGCACGTCGTACGATATGGGTACGAGGCAGTTCTCTTATCACTCGCTCACGTTCCAGCGCGACCTGCGGCGCTGGCGCGCGAGCTTCAGCTTCAACAAGACGGCGGCGGGCAACTTTTCCTTCAGCTTCAACATCACGCTTACCGATCAGCCGGACATCAAGTTTGACTACGATCAGAACACCTACGTGCGGTAGACTGCGTTGTCCTCTGGCGGAGACATCGCCGCGCCTGCCTCTGCGGTAACCCTCTAAGAATCAGCCACTTCGCTTCGGGCATGAGGCGTGCTTACACCTCGGGCGATCCCCGTCCTGAGGCTCTTATGCGTGTGCTCCTGTCCTTGGTGCTTTTGGTCGCTGTGGCATGCCAGCCTTCCGTCGTCGGTCCCGGCGGCGGCGTTCCATCCACGCCGGCCAACCTGACGTATGAGCTCGAGCCCAGCGGCGATCCCAATCGCCCGCTCGGCATCTTGCTCATGTGGGACGACGTGACCGACGCGAACCTTGCCAGCTATCGCGTCTATTCGCGCTCCTCGAGCAGCGGCTCCTACGGCCTCCGCGGCGAAACCAGCTCGAACACTTTCCACGACAACGGTGTGCCCCATCTCGACTACTACGTGACTGCCGTGAACGACAACGGCGAGGAAAGCGGCGGCAGCGACGTGATCACGGTGGACGAGCGGCTGCAGCTCGATGCCCCCGCGTGGCTGTCTTCGATCTCCTTGAACGGCGCCATTCACCTCGAGTGGGATGACAGCTCGTACATCACGGCACCGACGCGCTTCAAGTGGTACCGCATCTACAGCACCGATTACAATCTCGACAGCGGCCTCTGCGGGACGAGCTGGCTGCTCGAAGGCACGACCGTCGCGCCGGAGTTTCTCGCCAGCGCGATGAGCAACGGCGTGCCGCGCTGCTTCGGTGTCTCTGCCGTGAGCCGGGAAGGATACGAGAGTCTCTGGTCGCCGGTGCGCCAGGACACGCCCCGTCCCGATGCACGCAACACGCTCGTATACGCCTACACTGCGAACCAGGCGCAGTCGGGATTCCGGTTCTGGCAGGATCTCAACGCCGACGGCAGTGCCCAGACATCGGAGCTGGGCCGGGTGCAGGACGGCAATCTGACGAGCATCGACTTCTGGGTCTATCGCGACCCAACCGACTCGACCTTGTGGCTGGTGCCGGAGTTCTCGGGGACTCAGATGCGGCTGTACAGCACCACTCCGGTCGCCGATCTGACGTCGATCGACTACGCACCGGCATCCGGGTATTCGCGGAGCATGTTCCAGGCAGTGCCGGGTTACGCCTATGTCTTCGAAATCGTCGAAGGCTCGACCGTGCGCTATGGCGCCCTGCGCATGACGCACGTCGGCCGGGACTACCTGATCTTTGACTGGAGCTTCCAAACTGATCCGGGCAACCCTGAGCTGCAGATTCGCGCCGGGCAGTCGACCGCCATGGCGACTGGCACCGGGGTTTCAGGCTCGAAATAGGTTCCGGGTCAACTCAAGGCGCCGGAGTGGTCGCAACAGCCACTCCGGCGCTTTAGCTTTGGTTCCCATGGCAAAACCCGTCACGTTGGATGGCCATTCCCTTGCTATCGCCGATGTCGTGGCCGTGGCACGCCACGGTGCTCCGGTGGCGCTCGATGCCAAGGCGCTCGCAGCCGTACAACAGTCTCGGAAGGCAGTCGAAGCGGCCGTAGCGCGCGGCGAGACGATCTACGGCGTCAATACCGGCTTTGGGAAACTCGCCCACGTGCGCATCCCGCCGGACCAGGCTCGCCAGCTGCAGCTCAACCTCATCCGCAGTCATGCGTCGGGCGTTGGTGAACCGCTTCCGGCCGATGCCGTCCGGGCGATGATGCTGCTGCGCGCGAATGTCCTCGTGCGCGGCACGAGCGGAGTGCGGCCGGTGCTTCCGGAGCTGCTGGTCGAGATGTTGAACCGCAAGCTCCATCCCACCGTGCCTTCACAAGGCAGCGTGGGCGCCTCCGGCGATCTCGCGCCCCTGTCGCATCTCGCGCTGGCGATGATCGGTGAGGGGGATGTGAAGGTGCCGAGCCCCATCACGCTCGAGGCCAAGGAGGGACTGGCCTTCGTGAACGGGACGCAGGCACAAACGGGTCTCGCGGCGCTACTCGTGTCCGATGCCTGGACGCTGTGGCGCAGCGCGCACGCCGCCGCCGCGATGAGCCTCGAGGCGGTCCGCGGCTCCCCCGATCCATTCGACGCTCGCATCCATGACGTCCGCCCGCACCCCTGGCAGCAACGCTCCGCCGCGGTCCTGCGCGAGCTGCTCGCCGACAGCGAAATCCGGGAGTCGCATCGCAAAAACGATCCGCGGGTCCAGGACGCCTATTCGCTGCGCTGCACGCCGCAGGTGCTCGGCGCGGTCGGCGAGGGGCTCGCGTTCGCCGAACGGCTGGTGGCGACGGAGCTCAATGCGGCAACGGACAATCCGCTCGTCTTCGGCGACGATGTGGTGTCGGGCGGCAATTTCCATGGACAGCCCATCGCACTCGCGCTCGACGTGATCGGCATCGTCCTGACGACGCTCGCGGGACTGGCGGAACGGCGCCTCGAGCGTGTGGTGAACCCCGATCTGTCGTCGGGACTGCCGGCGTTTCTTGCGCACGACCCCGGCCTGGAGTCGGGGTTCATGACCGCGCAGATCGCCGCCGCGGCGCTTGTCGCCGACTGTCGGGTGCTCGCCACGCCGGCGAGCGTGCAGTCGGTGCCGACGGAAGGGAATCAGGAAGACGTCGTGCCGATGGGGATGACCGCCGCGTGGAAAGCGGGACGCATCCTCGCCAATGCCGAGCGGATCGTCGCGATCGAGCTGCTCGCCGGCGCGCAGGGACTCGAATTCCTGAAACCCCTGCGGCCCGCGAAGGCCGTGGGCCGGCTCCACGGCGCCGTCCGTCAGTATGCTGCGGCGCTCACGGGCGACCGCCCGATGACGACGGACATCGAGAAGGTCGCGAGCGCTATTCGCGAAGGAAAATTCGCGTCGTGACCGGCCCGCGGACGGTGCGCGCCCCCCGCGGCCCCACCAAGAGCTGCAAGGGTTGGGTGCAGGAAGCCGCGCTTCGCATGCTCATGAACAACCTCGACCCCGAGGTGGCGGAGCGTCCGCAAGATCTCGTGGTGTACGGCGGGACCGGCAAAGCCGCGCGGAATTGGGCGTCGTTCGACGCGATCTGCCGCACGCTCCGCGTGCTGGCAGACGACGAGACGCTGCTCGTGCAGTCTGGTAAACCGGTCGGCGTGTTCACCACCCATCCCGATGCGCCACGCGTGCTGATCGCGAATGCCAATCTCGTCCCCCGCTACGCCACGTGGGAGGTGTTTCGCGATCTCGAGCGCCGCGGCCTGATCATGTATGGCCAGATGACCGCGGGATCGTGGATCTACATCGGCACGCAAGGAATTCTCCAGGGCACCTACGAGACGTTCGGCGCGGTTGGCGCGCGGCACTTCGGTGGCTCACTCAAGGGCCGCATCGTGCTCACCGGCGGGTTGGGCGGCATGGGGGGAGCGCAGCCCCTGGCCGCTACGATGAATGAGGGGATCTGCCTCGCGGTCGACGTCGACCCCGCACGCGTGCAGCGTCGTCTCGAGACGCGGTATCTCGATCGCTCGACGGCATCCCTGGACGAGGCCCTCGCATGGTGCGCGGACGCAAAACGACGCGGCAGCGCATTGTCCGTCGGTCTGGTGGGCAACTGCGCCGATGTCCTGCCGGAGCTCGTGACCCGCGGCTTTGCTCCCGACGTCGTTACGGATCAAACATCGGCGCACGATCCGTTGAATGGCTACGTCCCGAGCGGGTTGACTCTCGCGGAGGCGGCGGAACTCCGCCGCTCCTCTCCCGACGACTACGTCAAGCGTGCGCGGGCGAGCATCGCGAAGCACGTACGGGCGATCCTCGACCTGCGACAACGCGGCGCCGTCGCATTCGATTACGGGAACAACATCCGCACGGAGGCTCGTGACGCCGGCGTGACCGACGCGTTTTCGATCCCCGGCTTCGTGCCGGAATACATCCGGCCGCTGTTTTGCGAGGGCAAGGGACCGTTTCGCTGGGTGGCATTGTCCGGCGACACCAAGGATCTGCAGCGTACCGATCAGCTGGTGTTGGAGCTGTTTCCCGACAACGCGCATCTCAAGCGCTGGATCACGCTGGCGCAGCAGCGCGTGGTGTTCCAGGGACTTCCGGCGCGCATCTGTTGGCTGGGGCAGGGGGAGCGCGCGCGCTTCGGGGTCGCGTTGAACGAGCTGGTGCGACGCGGCGAGCTGTCGGCTCCCATCGTGATCGGTCGCGATCACCTCGACACCGGTTCGGTCGCGTCACCCTTTCGAGAGACCGAGGCGATGCGCGACGGCTCCGACGCCATCGCCGACTGGGCGATTCTCAACGCGTTGCTCAACACCGCATCCGGCGCTTCGTGGGTCTCGTTCCACCATGGCGGCGGGGTCGGCATCGGCAATTCCCTGCACGCGGGTCAGGTCATCGTCGCCGATGGGACAGCGGCTGCGGCCAAGCGGCTCGAGCGTGTGCTCACGAACGATCCCGGGATCGGCGTCGCGCGTCACGCCGACGCGGGCTATCCCGAAGCGATCGAAACCGCCCGGCGCCACCACATCCGGTTGCCGATGACCGAGGATCTCGACTGAAGACGTTGCTTGTCGGCGCGCGGCAGGTCGTGACGTGTCGCGGGCCTGCACGCGCGCGTCGCGGGCGCGAGATGGCCGACCTCGAGGTCCTCTCCGACGCGGCAGTGTTGATCGACGGCGACCGCATTGCGTGGGTGGGATCGCGTCGTGATGTAGGGGCGCAGCATGCTGCGCCCTTGCACGAGGTCGAAATCACCGGCGTCCTGTTCCCCGGTCTCATCGATTGTCACACGCACGGTGTGTTCGGGGCGCCCCGCCTCGACGATCACGAGCGGCGGGCGCTCGGCGTCGACTACAAGGCCATCGCCGCGGCGGGCGGCGGCATTCTGCAATCGGTTCGCGATGTGCGCGGCCGGCCCGAAGCGGAGCTCGAGGCCCTCACCCGATCACGTCTCGCAGGGCTGACAGCGCACGGAGCGACGACGATCGAAGTGAAATCGGGGTACGGGCTCGAGCTCGAGGCCGAGCTCAAGCAGCTCCGCGTGATCCGGCGCCTGAGCGCGCAACTGCCCGCCACGCTGATCCCGACATTCCTCGGTGCTCACGAGGTGCCGCCGGAGTACCGCCACAAGCGCGCCGATTATGTACGGCTCGTCTGCGAGGAAATGCTCCCGGCGGTGGCGCGCGAAGGCCTGGCCCGCTGTTGCGATGTCTTCTGTGAGCCCGGCGTCTTCTCGGTGGCGGAGAGTCGTCAGATTCTCACAGCCGCGCGCCGGCACGGCTTCGCGGTGAAGCTGCACGCCGACGAGCTCGAGGGCTCAGGCGGCGCGGAGCTGGCCGCCGAGCTGGGCGCCTTGTCCGCCGATCATCTGGCCGCGATCTCCGAGCCAGGGATCCGCGCGCTCGCCGCCAGCACGACGGTCGCCGTGCTCCTCCCTGCGACGATGATCTTTCTCGGCAAGCGGACGCAGGCGCCCGCCCGCCGGTTGATCGACGCCGGGGCGGCCGTCGCCTTGGCGACCGATTTCAATCCGGGGACATCGCCCACCGTGAGCCTGCCGCTCGTCATGACGCTGGGCGTCTCGCAACTCGGGCTACGTCACGCGGAAGTTGTGACGGCGGTGACCATCAATGCCGCCGCGGCACTCGGACTCGCGGCCGACCGTGGCCAGATTGCCGCCGGATGTGTCGCGGACCTGATTGCGGTGGCCGTGGACGACTGGCGGGAGGTCGCGTACTGGATGGGGAAAGACGTCGTAAGCGCCGTCTGGACAGCAGGTTCGGCTTGTCCCGTCTCGGCGGCCCCGATATCTTAGTCGTTCCATATGTCTAAGCTCGAGCAGCTCAAAGAGAAGGCGAAAGGTCTCGAGGCCAAGGATCCGAAAAAGGCCGTGGAGATCTGGCTCGAGGTGCTCAACAATCAGGACGAGACGAATCCTGATCTCTCCGTATACAACCGCATCGGCGATCTCTACATCAAGCTGAAGGATCCCGCCCTGGCGGCGGATTACTACGACCAGGCGGTGGACAAATACGCCGAGCTCGGCTTTCACAACAACGCCATCGCGATGTGCAACAAGGTGCTGCGCAACGCGCCGGCGCGGCAGACGACGTATCTGAAGCTGGCGAAACTGTACGCGGCCAAAGGGTTCATCGGGGAGGCGAAACAGAACTTCGTCGAGTACGCCGAACGGATGCAAAAGGTCGGCAAGATCGAGCACGCCTTCGCGGCGCTGAAGGAATTCACCGATATCTCGCCCGAGAGCGCTTCGCTGCGGGACATGCTCTCGGAGCATCTGAAGATGTACGGCGCCGATCCCGGCAAGCGCGCCTCGTCGGCGGGGGCGCGGGTCACGCCGCCGGCTCCCAGGACAGCGCCGCCGCCGGGTGGGGATGACGTCCACAAGTCCGGCAGCCGCAAGACATCGAGTCTCGTCTTCCTCGATCTCGATGCGCCGAGCGTGGCCAAAGGGCAAAAGGCGCCTCCTGCACCTCCGAAGGCGGCGCCTCCGGCGCCAGAACCGCCCCCGCCGGTCGCCGAGCAATTGATCGAGGAGGTCTTGCCGGAGCCTGACGAGTCGCTGCAGATCGAAACGACCAGTCTCGTCGATGAAGCTCCGGGTGGCGGCGGCAGCGATGGCATGCTCGAAGGTCTCGAGACGACAGTCGCGGACTTCGGGCAGGTACGCCATGATAGCCCCAAGACCCCGTCCATCCGAGAGGAATTGAATCCGGCGGATCTCGATCTCGAGCCGGTGGCGGAGCTCGAGCCCACGATCCCCGAGGTGAGGCCCTCCGCGGACGAGGGAATAGAGTTGGAAGGGGCCGATCTCGTCCTCGAGGGCAACGTCGTCGATACGCCGCCCGCCCCGCCTCCGCCGCCACCGAAAAAGGCGGCGCCGACACTCAAGCCGCTCGGCCGGGCACCAGCGGGCAAACCCGCGCCCGAACCGCCGCGCGTGAAGCCCGTGGTCCCGAAGCGTCCACCCGGGCCGGCAGCACCTTCGGGGGATGGACCCGGCAAGCGCAAAACTGTCGTCGAGGTACCGCCGCTCGAGTTGGAGCCGGACTTCGAGACCGCTACGACCGACAGGGGTCACGACGTCGATGATGAGCCGCTCGCCGTCGACGAGCCCCCTCGGCATCCGAGCTTCATTCAGACCGAAGACGAGACGTCGATTTCCTCCGGTGGTCGCCGCTCCGGCTTCATCGACCTCGGCATCGATGAGATCAGCAGCGGCGCGGACCAGGCCGGCTCGCTCGTCTTCTCCAACATCGAAGAGACGCCGGCCGCGCCGGGCATCGAAGAGCTCGAAGAGCGTGTCGCCGACAACCCCGATGATCCCGAAGCCCATCAAGCCCTCGGCGAAGCGCTGATCGAGCAGGGGGAGCGGGAGCGCGGCATCGAAGAGCTGGACCTCGCCACCGCGGGGTACGAGAACGCCGGCAATCTCCCGCACGCCCGCCACCTCGTGGACGAGGTTCTGCGGCTCGACCCGAACAGCGTGCGTCACCGGCAAAAGGCGGTGGAGTTCGCGTTCAAGGCCGGCGACAAGCCGAAGCTGATCGATGCCTATCTCGAGCTCGCCGACGCGCTGCTGCGGTCGGATCTCCCCGAGAAGGCCCGCGCGGTGTACGCACGCGTCGCGGAGCACGATGGCAAGAATGAGCGTGCGAAAGCCGCGCTCTCCATGCTCGCCCCAGCGGTTGCGACCCCGGCCGCGGCGCCCGGCAAGCCCGAGGGGAAGGTCAAGGCGAAAGATGCCAAGATGAAAGTCCGCGACGAACCCGCGGTGAACGGCGATTTCATCGACCTCGGCTCGATGCTGAACGACGAAGACGAAGGCCCGGCCCGGGACACGCGGATGACCGTCGCCGATGAAGAACCGACGGGCGACGAAGAGCAGGACTTCCAGGACATGCTGGCCCGTTTCAAGCAGGGGATCGACGAGAACATCGACGAGGCCGACTTCCAATCGCACTACGACCTCGGCGTCGCGTTCAAGGAAATGGGCTTGCTCGACGAGGCGATTGCGGAGCTGCAGAAAGCGCTGCGCGCGCCGGAAGGCAAGCTGCGGACCTCGGAGATGCTGGGGGTCTGTTTCTTCGAGAAGGGTGCGTTCGGCGTGGCCGAATCGATCCTGCGACGCGGACTCGATCTCCCCGCGTCCGGCGACCAGGAGCGTCTCGGCGTCTTGTACTGGCTCGGCCGCGCGCTCGAGCAGCAGGGCAAGAAAGCCGATGCCCGCGACCTGTACGGACGCGTCTTCGCGGTGGACATCCGCTTCCTCGACGCCGAGCGGCGCGTCAAAGCGCTCGCGAAGGCGAAATAGCGTGAGTCAACAAGTCGCCCGCGTCAGCCTCCGTGACGTCCAGCGGCCGGTGGCTGGAGAGCTGGAGCAGGTGGTCGTTGAGCTGCGCCGCGTCATCGCCGCGGATTTCCCCATCGTAAGCGAAGTGAACGACCACCTGTTGCAAATGAAGGGCAAGCTGTTCCGGCCGACGCTGCTCCTGCTGAGTCACCAGGCGGCGGGGTCCAGGGATCCGCGTGCGGTGACGCTCGCCGCCGTCGTCGAGCTGATCCATCTGGCGACCCTCGTGCACGACGACTCGGTGGACCACTCCGTATTGCGGCGCGGGTTGCCCACCATCAATGCGCTGTTCTCGCATCAGATCGCGGTGATCATGGGGGACTATCTCTATTCGCGTGCGATCATCGAGCTGGTTCGCCTGGACGACCACGAGGCGCTCCGCGTGCTGGCGCGCGTCACCAACGAGATGACCGTGGGAGAAATGCGGCAGCTCGAGGCCCACGACAAACTCGCCTATGGTGAAGGGGCCTACGACGCCTTGATTCGGGCCAAGACCGCATCGCTCCTGTCGGGCGCGTGCGAAGTGGGCGCCCTCACGGCGCCGGCGAACTACCGGCAGGCCCTCGCGCGGTTCGGGATGCTCCTCGGAATGGCGTTTCAGATCACGGATGACTTGCTCGACTATACCGAGCTCGAGGCGGTGACCGGAAAGCCATCCGGCCTCGATCTGCGCGAGCACAAGGTCACCCTGCCGCTGATCGCGGCGCTCGCGCGGATGCCGGCCGAGGGGGAGGGCCGGCGAGTCGTGGCCGAGCTGATGGAAGCGGCGGAGCCGAGTGACGATTTGGTCGCTGAAGTGATCCGACTAGTGGAGAGCGCGGGCGGGCTCGAGGCGGCGCGACAGCGGGCGCTGGACCTCGCGCTGCAGGCGGAAGCGGAGCTCGACGTGCTGCCACCGTCGCCCGCGCGAGACGCCCTGCAAGGCAGCATCGCCTACGCCGTGGAACGGCGCAGTTAAGCGATGTCACACGGCCCGCGTCGCCCCGGCTTCTACCTGGGGGTTCTGGCGGTAGGGTTCGTGGTGGGGGGCTTGCTGCAGGCGTTCCTGCGGCGCTTCTTACCTCAGGGGCCGGCGAAGGAATTGTTCACCTGGTCGGTGACGCCGACGATCGGGCCGGTGCACCTGGATCTGCTGGTGATGTCGATTACGCTGGGACCGATCGGGCTCGACGTCTCACTGCTCGCGGTGGTGGGCGTCGTGGTCGCGTATCTCGTGGCGCGCTCGCTCTTCTAGAAAGGCGAATCATGCTCGGCAATCTCGGCTTCACGGAAATCGCGATCCTGCTGCTCATCCTGGTGCTGTTCTTCGGCGCGAAGCGCATTCCGGAGATCGGCGCGTCGATCGGGAAGGGCATCAAGGAGTTCAAGAAAGGTCTCAAGGATGTGTCGGCTGAGGAACCGCCGGCGACTTCGGATGCTCCGCTTCCCCCTGCGGCCGGTGGCGGCAGCCCGAAGCGTCTGAATCAATAACGGCAGCGTGTCATGTTGGGAAACCTGAGCGGCAGCGAAATCCTGATCCTGATGTTGATCGTCCTGCTCGTCTTCGGCGCGAATCGACTGCCGGAAGCGGGCAAGGCGGTGGGGAAGGGACTGCGCGAATTCAAGCGCGCGCTGTCTGACGCGGAAAACAGTATCCAGCAGTTGCCCTCCGCTCGTGAGGAGGAGCAACCGCGGAATGCCAAACCGAAGCGCTTAGTCGAGTAGCGCTACTGCAGCAGGGTCGAGGCGTCCGCCGAGGCCTGGGACTTGAAGAGATCTTTGCGCCGGTCGACCACCTTGGCCTTGGCGCGCACTCCCTCCAGATACTGCTGAATCCGCGCCTGCTGCAGCGCCTGCCGGAGCTGCGTCCGCTGAACCTCTTTTTGAGCGAGCCACGCGGTGGAATCCGCGAACTTGCGTCCCACGGACTCGAGGATGAAGTAGGCGCCCTCACCAGCGACGACGTTGCTACGCTCCCCGACGCGCAGGCCGAACGCGGTCCCGACGACCAGCGCCTCCCCGGTGAGATCGCGGGGCGGCCGCATGCGGGTGAAGGGGCCGAGGCGCTGAACCTGGAGACCGCGCGCTGCGGCGGCGGCCGCCAGATCCGGGACGCCGCGGAGCAGGGCCGCGAGCGAGTCCGCGCGCTGGCGCGCGACCGATTTCAGTTTCTCCGCCCGAACGAGGTCGGTCACCTGCGCCCGAATCTGCGCGAGCGGCGGTGCGCCCGCCGTCGTTACGGAGTCGAGCCGGAAGACGTAGTAGCCCGCGTCGCCGTCGATCACCGGGCTCGTTTCGCCGACCGGCGTCTCGAATGCCCACACGCTCACGTCTGGAATCCTGTAATCGCCGAGCATGAACCCCTGATTTTCGGTGACGCGGTATTCCGGAGACACCTGCAGTTTCAGGCGACGCGCGACCGTGTCCAGCGTCGTTGGATCACTCCGCTCCGCCGCCAGGCGTTCGAGCGTGTCGGCGCGGGCTTCGACTTGATCGAGGTGCGCACCCTGCAGGGCCACGGGGATCAGGATGTGACGGACTTTCACCGAGTCGCCCTTGGCCTGATCGATACGAATCAGGTGGTAGCCAAACCGCGTCGGGACGGGTGCCGACAGCTCGCCCGGTTTCAGGCTCCGCACGGCCCTCATGAACGGCGCAACGAGCGTGGTGGTGTCGCTCTTCCGGACCCAGCCGAGATCGCCGCCGCGCTGCCCGCTGCCGGAATCGCTCGACTCGCGCTTCGCCACGTCCTCGAACTTCGCCCCCCGGGCGAGCTCGCTGCGCACGCGCGCGACGTGCGCGCGCGCGACGGCGCTGTCCTCGGCGTTGGGGAGGCGCGGGACCGCAATGAACCGCACATACGCGACGGCCGGCCGCTTGAAGTCGTCAGGATGTTTCGCGACGTAGGCCTGGAGCTCGCCGTCACTGATCGGAGTGGCGTCGAGGATCGTGTACGGCGACACGGCGAGCGCCGTGACCCGGACGGAATCGTGCGCATCCTTGTAGAGCCGCCACAGCTTGGCATCGGGAATGTAGACATCGCTGGCGAGATACTCGAACAGCTTGATGCGCGGAATCTGCTGGCGGTAGATCCCCTCGAGCTGCAGCAGCAGGTTGCGGTCACTCGTCGTCGAGAGGAACTGCTGCCACTTGCGAATGTCGAACTGGCCGTCGGTCTGGAACTGCGGATCGCGCATGATTTCGGGCAACGGAGAATTGTGCGCCATCGCGACGATCTCTTCAGCGCTGACCCGGATACCGAGACGTCGGTACTCCTGCTCGAGGAGCGCGTCCTGGATCATCTGATTGATGACCTGGTCCTGCAACTGCCGGTCCTCTTCCTTCGTCAGCGGTGCGGTGCCGTATTGCTGCCGGTATTGTTCGGAGGCGAGCTGCACGCGCTGCTGATACTCGGTGACCGGGTATTCCTTGCGGTTGACGCGCAGCACGACGTTGCCGCTGGGACCGAGGATGCTCATCACTTGCCCGATGGCGAGCCAGCCAATGAATGAGATGGCGAGGATGTAAAAGATCCACTTGGCATTGGAGCGCATCGTGCGCAGCATGGCGACTTCGAACTCCGTCTGGAGAGGAGGGGTGAAGGGGCATAAGTCTAAAAACGACAACGCACAAACTCAAGCGCACAGGGTCTCGGGTCATTTGACAGCGGCGCCGGCCAAACACTATCTTCCTTCAATTCCCACATAGACTTAGGCGTGGCCTACACCAGCGAGATCGACAAGCTCGAAGCGCGCTACCGGGACAATCCCAAGGGCAGAAACTTCGCCCCCTTGGCGGACGCCTATCGTAAAGCAGGGCTTATAGATAACGCGGTCGAGCTCTGTCAGAACGGTCTCAAGCTGCACCCCGATTACGTCAGCGCCTACATCGTCTACGCCCGCTGCCTCGTCGACAAGAAAGACGACGCCGGCGCGCTGGGCGTCTTCAAGCAGGTCCTGGGCCTCGACGGCGAAAACATCATCGCCCTGCGTGGGCTCGCCGAGCTGGCTGAGCGGAACGGGAAGTACGACGAAGAGGTCGAGTGGCTGTCTCGGCTTCTGAACGCCGACCCGATGAATGGCGACGCGGCCGAAGCGTTGGCGCGCGCCAAGGGGAAGGCCGCCGCGGCCCTCGCCGCGGCTACCGCGCCGATGACCAAGCCGGATTTTGCGGTTGAGCACGAGACGCCGGAGCCAGTCGAGTTGCGGAGGCCGTCCAGGCGCTCGGGGAGCATGCCGGAAGTCGAGAACTTTGAGAACCCGATCAGCTTCAACCCCAACGCCCACGCTGCTGCCAAAGCGGACGGGTTGGAAGTCCAGGAAGACGTCGAGCTGAATTCGGAGCAGATCGAGCAGGTGGAGATCGAGGGACTGGCGCGGACGCAATACGAGGGCAGCGGGATGTTCAAGCTGGACGCGCCGGACCCGGCGGCAGCGCACGGCGGTCCGGACCTCGATGAGGCATTGCCCCAGGTTGATCTGCCGCTCATCATGCCCGACGACGAGATGCGCGCCCCCGCGCCGCGGCCGCCACAACCGCCGGCGCCGCCCCCTCCACCTCCACCGTCAGCTACCCCGCCCCCGCCCCCAGCGCCGACCGGGCGTGTTCCCGCCGCCGTCGCCCTGTCCGACGACGATGGGGCAGCGGATACAGCTGCGTTGTCACAGGCGGAGCCCGTGCTCACGGAAACGATGGCCGAGCTGTATCTCAAACAGGGCCATCCACAGGACGCGTTGCGGGTCTATCAGGCGCTGCTCGCGCAGCGACCCAACGACGCGAGACTGAAGAGCAAAGTCGAAAAGTTGTCATCGGGCGGCAGAAAGAAATCGGGCGTTTCGGCGCAGGCCTTCCTCAAGGGGATCTGGTCGGGACGAGGCGCGCAGAGCACGCTTTCGGCTGCGTTCGACGTTGCCGGGCCTACACTAGGCGAGCCGTCCCATCCAGCCCACGACCACATCTCGCTCGACTCGGTCTTTGGGGACGAGGTAGGACGACGGGTGAGCGCACAGTCACGGGAAGCGCCGCCTCCATCCGCTCCCGCCCCAGATGGCTCCACTGCGTCCGCCAGTGGATCCAAGACGGGAGGCTTCTCGTTCGATGAGTTCTTCGCCGGCGGGAAACCTGGCGCCGCGGGTGGTACAGCGGAGGGCGGTGATCCCGCGTCGCCCAAAACTCTGGGCGGGAGCCGTTCGTCCGGCCGGACGAACCGGCCGCCGGAGGATGAGGTGGAGGCGGATCAGTTCCAGCAGTGGTTGAAGAAGCTCAAGTCCTAGTGTCTCGTCACATCGCCGTGCTGAACGGCCCCAATCTCAATCTGCTGGGGGAGCGCGAGCCTGAGATTTACGGTCGCACGAGTCTCGCGGACATCGAGCGCGCCACGAAAGAGCGCGCGCGCACGCTGGGCGTCGAATGCACGTGGATTCAGACGAATCATGAGGGCGAGTTGGTGGAGGCGATCCAGGGTCTGAAGGGCCATGCCGATGGCGCGCTGATCAACGCCGCGGCGTTTACGCACACCAGTCTTGCCGTGCGCGATGCGTTGCTCGCCGTGCGTGTGCCGTTCGTGGAAGTCCATCTCTCCAACATCTTTGCCCGCGAGCCGGAGCGGCGGCGGTCGCTGCTCGCGGATCTCGCGGTGGGCGTGGTGACGGGATTCGGCGCCGACAGCTATCGGCTGGGATTCGAAGCGCTTGCCAGGTACCTCGAGTCGCGATAGGCGCGCCGAGCGACAAGCGGCGCTCGCCGCGATGCTCGAAGCCGAGGGGTTGGACGCGTTGCTCGTGACGTCGCGGCCCAACATCCGCTATTTGACGGGATTCAGCGGCTCGGCGGGCCTGGCGGTGGTGACTCGGGGCGAGGTCCTCTTCGTCACCGATTTCCGCTACGACGAGCAGGCGCGGCAGGAGTGTGGCGCAGTCGCGCGCGTCGAAATCGAGGGGACGAGTGTGTGGGACCGGCTGCTCAAAGAACTGGGGGCTTGGGGCTCGGGGCCGGGGCCTGGGAGCTCAATCGGTTTCGAGGCGCATGCGATCAGCGTGAAGGATGCGGAGCGGTTTTCGACGGGACCCGGCGCGGCGTGGCGATGGAAAGCGGCGGGCGAACTGGTCGAGAAGCTGCGGGTGCGCAAGGATGCGAGTGAAGTCGCCGCGATTCGCGCCGCCGCGACGCTCGCGACGGGGGCGCTGCGCGCCGCGCTGGCCACCGTGCGGCCCGGGCAGACGGAGCTCGAGATCGCGGGAGAGCTCGAACGGGCGCTGCGCCGGCACGGCAGCGAGGCGCACCCGTTCCCGGCGATCGTGGCGAGCGGGCCGCGGAGCGCCTTGCCGCACGCGCACTCGAGCAGCCGCACGGTGGCAGCCGGGGAATGGCTGCTGCTGGACTTCGGTGCCGTCGTCGACGGCTACTGCGCCGACATGACGCGCACGGTGGTGGTTGGGGCGCGGGCCGATGAGTCGCAGCGCGCGTTGTACGGACTGGTGCAGGAGGCGCAGCGGCGCGCGCGCGAAGGTGTGCACGCCGGCATGAGCGGGCGTGACGCGGACGCGCTCGCGCGCGATCCGATCGAAGCACGTGGCTTCGGTGCGGCGTTCGGGCATTCGACCGGGCATGGTCTGGGTCTCGAGGTGCACGAAGCGCCGCGGCTCGCGCGCACCGCCGCCGACCCGCTGCCCGAGGGCGCGGTGGTGACGATCGAGCCGGGCGTCTACGTTGCGGGGCGGGGCGGTGTGCGCATCGAAGACGACGTGCATCTGTCGGGCGATGGACCCGTGCTGCTGACGGACGGCTGCACGGATCTCCTGGAACTCGTGTGAGGGATTTGGGATTGGGGATTCGGGATTGGGAAGTCCCAATTGACGTTCCGAGCACCGTCCGGTCTATTGGAGGTTCATGAAGCTCGACATCATCGCGCAGATCGTGCAGATCCTGAAAGAGGCCCCTGAGGTCGGGGCGATCGAGATCCGTCGGGGTCTCTTCGGGGCATGGTCGTCGGTGCGGGTGTCAAAGGCGGGGCATGGCGGAAACACCTTCGGGACCGGGGGGGGGCATGTCATTGTATCACAACCGGCTGGCGTTCCAGGGAGCGCCGGACCGACCCCTCAATCCAGTCCCCAGGCCCAAGCCCCAGGCCCCCAGTTTTTGGAGATCAAGTCGCCCATGGTGGGGACGTTCTATCAGTCGCCGGAGCCCGCCGCGCAGCCGTACGTGAAGGTGGGCTCGCGGGTGAACGTGGGGCAGGTCGTCTGCATCATCGAAGCGATGAAGATCATGAACGAAATCGAGTCCGAGGTCGGGGGCGTCGTGCGAGAAGTCACCGCACAAAACGCGCAGCCGGTGGAGTTCGGCCAGGTCCTTTTCCGGGTGGATCCGCATGGGTGAGGCGACGCAGAGCAATCTGCCGGCATTCAACTTCAAACAAGCAATCACCCAGATGGTACAGCGCAACGGCTCCGACTTGCTGCTGAAGGTCGGGCGTCCCGCGACCATCCGGGTGAACGGCGACCTGGTGTCGCTCGATGTCGCGCCGCTCAAGCCGGAAGAGCTGAAGTCGCTGGCCGAGCAGATCATGACGCCGCGGCAGGTCAAGGAGTTCGCCGAACACAAGGAGGCGGACTTCGCGATCGGCGTCCCCGGCGTGGGTCGGTTCCGGACCAACATCTACCAGCAGCGCGGGACGGTGGCGTTCGCGTTCCGCGCGATTCCCTACGAGGTCAAGCAGATCCGCGAGCTGAATCTGCCCGGCGTGCTGGAGGAGATCGCGCTCAAGCCGCGCGGGCTGGTCCTCGTCACGGGCGTGACGGGGTCGGGGAAATCGACGGCACTGGCCGCAATGATCAATCACGTGAACACGAACCGGCGCGTGAACATCATCACGATCGAGGACCCGATCGAGTTCCTCCATCGCGACCAGCACTCGAACATTTCGCAGCGCGAAGTCGGCAACGATACACTCACGTTCAACTCGGCGCTGCGGCACGTTCTGCGGCAGGATCCCGACGTGATCCTGATCGGCGAGATCCGTGACATGGAGACGCTGGATACGGCGCTCAAGGCTGCGGATACGGGTCACATGGTGTTCTCGACGCTGCACACGACCGACGCAACGCAAACGGTCAGCCGTGTGATCTCGTTTTTCCCGCCGCACCAGCACGATGAGATCCGGCACCTCTTGTCGACGGCGCTGCAGGCGATCGTCTCGCTGCGCCTGGTGCCGCGCAGGGACGGGCGCGGCCGCGTCCCGGCGGCCGAGGTGCTGATCAATACGGCCGCCGTGGCCGACAACATCCGTGATCTCGCCAAGCAGCTCAGCATCCGCGATCTCATCGCCGAAGGCTCTGTGCAATACGGCATGCAGAGCTTCGACCAGTCGCTCTTCCACTGGTACCAGCAGGGCGTCATCAGCTACGAGAGCGCGATCTTCTACGCGACGAACCCGAGCGAGTTCGCCCTGAAGGTGTCGGGCGTCGATTCGTCGGGGAACCGGCTGGGTGGGGCCGACGCGGCCGGGGCGATCGAGCTGACGCCCTGATGTTCAAGAAAGTGCTGATCGCGAACCGCGGGGAGATCGCCCTGCGGGTGATCCGCGCGTGCAAGGAGCTGGGCGTCGAGACGGTGGCGGTGTATTCGGAGGCAGACCGGGAGTCGCTGCACGTCCGCTTCGCCGACGACGACGTGTGCATCGGCCGCGCTCCGAGCCGCGACAGCTATCTCAACATCCCCAGGCTCATCGCCGCCGCGGAAATCACCGGCGCCGACGCCATCCATCCCGGCTACGGGTTCCTCGCCGAGAACGCGGAGTTCGCGGAGAAAGTCGGGGCGTCCAACATCGCCTTCATCGGCCCGACGCCGGACCAGATCCGGCAGATGGGCGACAAGGCGGCGGCGCGCAAACTCGCGAAAGCGCAGGGCCTGGCGACGGTGCCCGGTTCGCCGGGACCGGTCGAGTCGCTCGAGGAAGGCCAGCAGGTCGCCGGGGAAATCGGCTTTCCGGTCATCATCAAGGCGGCGGCCGGGGGCGGGGGCAAGGGGATGCGCGTCGCCATCGATGCCGATCAGTTCGCGCAGTCGTTTACGCTCGCCAAACAGGAAGCGCTTGCCGCCTTCAACTCCGACGAGGTGTACATCGAGAAGTACCTCGCACGCCCGCGGCACATCGAGATCCAGATCATGGGCGACACGCACAGCAAGGTGATGCATCTGTGCGAGCGCGACTGCTCGGTGCAGCGACGCCACCAGAAGCTCGTGGAGGAAGCGCCGTCGCCCGCGGTGGACCAGACGCTGCGCCAGGACATCGGGGACGCCGCGGTGAAGCTCGCGGAGTCGATCGGCTATGTGGGTGCGGGAACGATCGAGTTTCTGCTCGATGCGGACGGCTCCTTCTACTTTATGGAGATGAACACGCGCATCCAGGTCGAGCATCCGGTGACGGAGATGTGCACGAACTTCGATCTCGTGAAGGAGCAGATCGCGGTCGCGTCGGGTGCCCCGCTGTCGTTCGTGATGAATGGCCACCGGCTGCGCGGCCACGCGATCGAGTGCCGCGTCAACGCCGAGGACCCGAGCCGGAACTTTCAGCCGTCGCCGGGACTGATCACCGCGTACCATCCGCCCGGCGGCCCGGGCGTGCGGGTGGACACGCACATCTACGCGGGCTATACCGTGCCGCCCTACTACGACTCCCTGCTCGCCAAGGTGATCGTGCACGGCAATACGCGGACCGAGGCGCTCGCCCGCATGCGCCAGGCACTCGACTCGTTTATCATTGAAGGCGTGACCACGACGATTCCGTTTCTGGGCCGGGTCATGCGCCACCCGGATTTCGTCGCGGGCAATGTCGACACGAAATTCCTCGAGCGCGAACCACAGCTCCTCAAAGATCAAACATGAAGATTGATGTCTACCACACACCACTCGGCCTCAATGCGGGAGATTTGACCGGCCGAGCGGTCGTCGTCATTGACGTGCTGCGGGCGACGAGCACGATCGTCACCGCGCTCGCCGCCGGCGCGAAGGCCATCGTCCCCGCCGCCAGCTCGGAGGAGGTCGTCCGCCTCACGGCGAACCTGGAGAAGAACGGGATCGTCCTCGCGGGCGAACGCCGGCTGCTGAAGATCGACGGATTCAACCTCGGGAATTCCCCGCGGGAGATGACGAAGGAAGCCGTGGGTGGGAAGACGTTATTTCTGGCCACCACCAACGGCACGCCCGCGCTGCTGGCCGCTCAGGGCGGCGACCCGGTGCTGGTCGCGGCGGCCCTGAACTTCAGCGCCGTGGCCGAGCGCGCGCGCGCGCTGTTCACCGAGCGCGGCGATCTCGTCATCATCTGCGCGGGGCGGGACAAGCAATTTGCGCTCGAGGATGCCTATACCGCCGGGCGCTTGATCAAGGCGGTGAAGAAAGGCGTCCCGCCGAAGAAGCTCGCCCTCAACGACGCCGCCCAGGTCTCGCTCGATCTCGCGGCGCAGCAGGGCGGCTGGCAGGACGCGCTCGGCGCGAGCGACGCCGCCCGGCAGCTCGGCGAGGCGGGACTGGGGGACGACGTCAAGTTCTGCGCCAATCCCGACCGGCTCTCGATTGTTCCCGTCTACGCGGATCGACGCATCGCGGCATGAATCCTAAAGCTCGCCCGGAGCTCATCGGCATCGCGGCCCTGCTGGTGGGGTTCTTTCTCGGGCTGACGCTGCTGCCGGTGGCGCTGACGGGAAGCTGGGGACGGACGATCGGCAACGCGCTCTGGCAGCTGTTCGGCGTCGGCGCGATCGTCCTGCCCATCCTCGGCGTGGGGTGGGCGCTCGCCGCGTTTGAACGGCTGGGCGCGCTGTCGTGGGGCCGGACAGCCGTCCTCGGCGCGGGACTCGTCCTCCTCATCCCGTACGGCATCGCGCTCGCCATTGGCCCGACCTTCCCTCCCGACTACACGAGCTGGACGCGCAGCGAACGCCTGGTTGGCCTGTTTCCAGGGTTCCTGGCGAACGGAGTCCAAGGTGCGGTCGGCACGGCGGGGGCCGTGCTCGCTGGCCTCTTCGCGTTGTCCGCCCTTGGAGTCCTGACGATCGGTTGGCATCCGCTGACGCTGTTGAGAACGCGGGAAACGGGAAACGCGAAACGGGCGGAACCGCGGGAAACGGGAAACGAGAAACGGGAAACGGAGAAGCCACCACGTGTCCCGTTTCCCGTGTCTCGTGTCCCGAAGAAACCTCCGAGCGCGCCAGCTCCCAAAGCCCCGGCGCCCCCTCCGGGCTCGCTCATCCCACCCATCGAATTGTTGACAGAAGGTCCGATGGCCGTGGAGGACGCCGATGCGGCCCAGATCGAAGACATGGGCCGGCGGCTCGTGGCGACGCTGGAGACGTTCCGCGTCGGCGCGCAGATCATCAACAAGACCGTCGGCCCGGTCGTCACGCGGTTCGAGCTCGAGCCGGGGCGCGGCGTGAAGGTGGGACGCGTCTCCTCGCTCGCCGACGATTTGGCGCTCGCCATGCGCGCGCAGTCGCTGCGCATCGTCGCCCCGATTCCGGGGAAGGCGGCGATCGGGATCGAGGTGCCGAATCCGACGCCGCGACTGGTGCACGTGCGCGATCTCATCGACAGCGCGGAATTCCGACGCGCGGCACGCGTGCTGCCCGTCGTGCTCGGGCGCAACCTCGAAGGTGACGAGGTGGTGGATGATCTCACCAAGATGCCGCACCTCCTCATCGCCGGCGCGACGGGCTCGGGAAAATCGGTGTGCATCAACGCCATCATCACGAGCCTCGTGTACGCGTACGGACCGGACAAGCTCAAGCTGTTGATGATCGACCCGAAGATGGTCGAGCTGTCGATGTACAGCGCGCTGCCCCATCTCGGCCTGCAAGTCGTCACGAGTCATCACAAAGCGGCGAACGTGCTGAAGTGGGGAGTCTGGGAGATGGAGCGGCGCTACCGGCTGTTACACGCCAATCACGCGCGCAACATCACCGACTTCAACAAGAAAGTGGAGTCGAAGGCGCCGCTCAAAGGGCCGCGGGAGACGCTCGCGACGCAGGCGGGGATTCAGAAGGAGCTGCCGTTCGATGCGGTGTACAGTGGCGGGATTCTGCCGTACATCGTGCTGATCGTGGACGAGCTTGCCGACCTCATGCTGACGGTCCAGGGCGAGATCGAGACGCCGCTCGCCGTGCTGGCACAAAAGGCGCGCGCCATCGGGATTCACCTGATCCTCGCGACGCAGCGTCCCTCGGTGAACGTCATTACGGGATTGATCAAGGCAAACTTCCCGTGCCGGATTGCGTTTCGGGTTTCGGCGAAAGTCGACAGCCGCACGATTCTCGATCAGAACGGCGCCGAAACGTTGCTCGGCAACGGCGACATGCTGTTTCTGCCGCCCGGCAAGAGCGAGCCGATGCGCGTGCAAGGCGCGTTTATTTCGACCGACGAGACCGAGAAACTGATGGAATGGTATAAGCAGCATGCGGCGGCTGCGGTCGCCACGCCCGGGACATCGATTGACGAGCAGGTGGCAGCGCTCGAGAAAGCAGAAAAAGAGGGGGAAGAGGGACGGGGGACGGGGGAGGGGGACGTCGGCGATCGCGACCCACTCTTCCGGCAGGCGGCCGAGGTGTGCATCCAGAATCAGCTGGGATCGACGTCGCTGTTGCAGCGGCGCATGAGCATCGGGTACGGTCGGGCCGCCCGGATCATCGACCAGCTCGAGTTCGCGGGGGTGCTCGGACCGGCAAATGGCTCGAAGCCCAGGGATGTCCTGCTCGGTTTGGAGGAGTTGGACGACCTGACCGGTCCGGAGAGTGCGACCTCGACTGGCTAGTGCGCGGTTTCGTACCGGCGGGCGGTTTTCTGATTACGTGCGACGATCAGCGTGAGATAATTTCTGGCGCATGTCGAGCGGCGTTCACAGTGATCCATCCAATTGGTCAGACCCAAGGCATCAGCGCGGGCTCGCGGGGGAGGAGCAGGCGATCCGGTACCTCCAGGCGCGAGGATGGGAGGTGGTCGCGCATCGGTTTCGCGTCGGCCGGATCGAGCTGGACCTGGTCGCCCGGCGCGGTCATCTGGTGGCGTTCGTCGAAGTGAAGGCGCGACGCGGCACGGCATTCGGCAGTCCGTTCGAGGCGGTAACGGGCGCCAAGCGGCGGGAGATTGTGAAAGCGGCGCGGGTCTGGATGGACCGCTGCGGTCGCCAGGGAGACGTCTACCGCTTTGACTGTATTGCCATTGTCGACAACAAGTTAGAGCATCTGGAGGACGCCTTCCGTCCCGGATGGCGGTGATAGTGGTTTCGGTATATATTCGGGCCTCCACCCAACGAGGCTCGCCACCTTATGTCGAGGTCAACCATGGCAGAACAGCAACCGGCCAAGTCTTCCTCTCCCTCGCTCACGGAGGACCGCCGCAAGGCACTGAACCTCGCGATCACCCAGATCGAGAAGACGTGCGGGAAGGGGTCCATCATGCGGATGGGCGCCGACACACCGCAAGTGCGCGTGGGAGCGATCTCGACTGGCGCGATCAACCTCGATGCGGCAATCGGCATCGGCGGGATCCCCCGGGGCCGGGTGACGGAGATCTTCGGGCCGGAATCGAGCGGCAAGACGACCCTGGCGCTCCACGTCGTGGCCCACGCCCAGCGGGGAGGGGGTGCCGCCGCCTACATCGATGCCGAGCACGCACTCGACGTCGAGTACGCCAAGAAGCTGGGCGTGGATATCGAGAATCTGCTCGTCTCCCAGCCGGACACGGGCGAACAGGGCCTCGAGATCTGCGAGATCCTGGTGCGCTCGGGAGCGGTGGACGTCGTGGTCATCGACTCCGTCGCAGCCCTCGTGCCGAAAATGGAGATCGAAGGGGAGATGGGAGACTCGCTGCCGGGGCTGCAAGCGCGGCTGATGAGTCAGGCGCTGCGCAAGCTCGCCGGCGCGATCAACCGCTCACGCACCTCGGTCATCTTCATCAATCAGCTGCGGGAAAAAATCGGGGTCATGTTCGGCAATCCGGAGACGACGAGCGGCGGGCGGGCGCTGAAGTTCTACGCCTCCGTCCGGCTGGACATGCGGCGCATCGCACCGGTCAAGGATCGCGAAGTCGTGATCGGCAACCACGTGCGCGTGAAAGTCGTGAAGAACAAGGTGGCGCCGCCGTTCCGCCAGGCGGAGTTCGACATCATGTTCGACGAAGGCATCAGCCACGAGTCGCTGCTCGTGGATATCGCGGCGGAGGCCGGCATCATCGAGAAGTCAGGCGCTTGGTACTCGTACGGCAAAGAGCGAATCGGACAGGGGCGTGAGAACGCCAAGTTGTACCTGAAGGACCACCCGGACATGTCGGCCGAAGTCGAGGCACGCGTGAAGCAGCACCTCGGCGTCAGTACTGTGGAACCGGGTGCGGGTGGTGCAGTCGCCGACGAGGAGAGCGCCGCGAGCGAAGAGTGATTCTTACCGGACTCGCCCCCGATCCACGCCGGCCAGACTATAGGCTGGTCGAAGTGGATCGGGGGCGTTTTGCTTCGCTCCCCGCCGAATCGTTGGCGGGGCTCGATCTCGTCGTCGGGAGCGAGATCCCGCCCCTGGTATTCGAGCGACTGCACGAGCTGGCTGATCTCGAGGCGGCGCACCGCGCCGCGCTCCGCGCACTCACGCGCCGCGCCCACGCGCGCTTCGACCTGCGGCGGCGCCTGCTGCAAAAACAACATCCCCCCGCCGCTGTGGATGGTGCCCTCGATCGCCTGAGCGCCGCCGGGCTCTTGAACGACGCTCAGTTCGCGCTCGACTATGCCGCGGCAAAAGCTCGACGCGGTCGGGGGCCGGCTCGCCTGGTGCGTGATCTCCAATCGCAGGGTGTCGATCGGCGCTTAGCGGAGGAGGCGGTGCGCACCTCGCTTGCGTCCGAGGGCGTCGACCCAACGCGAGCCGTGCGCGCGTTGGCGGAGAAGCGGGCGAAGCAGCTCGCGGGGCTGCCACCGGTGGTGCGGAAGCGGAGACTCGTCGCGTTCCTGGTGCGGCGCGGCTTCAATGGCGGGGAGGTCCGGGAGGTGGTCGAGTCCCTTAACTCCTAGTTGCGCTATATTTTACCTGCATGAAGTCCAGTGAAATCCGCCGCAACTTCATCGACTATTTCACGGCTGCCCCTCGCGCCCACCAGGAGGTGCCGAGCTCCTCGCTGGTCCCGGCGGACGACCCCACGCTGCTCTTTACGAACGCCGGCATGGTGCAGTTCAAGCGGGTGTTTCAGGGGCTGGAACGCCGCGACTACGCGCGCGCGGTAACCTGCCAGAAGTGCGTCCGCGCCGGCGGGAAGCATAACGACCTCGAGCAGGTGGGTCACACCGCACGCCACCACACGTTCTTCGAGATGCTCGGCAACTTCTCCTTTGGCGACTATTTCAAGCGCGAGGC
>Ga0137359_10000223_pt1 | contig 43083 bp, 30 predicted proteins | sample Mad1_40_16metaG_FD_108281 | JGI IMG/M metagenome (GOLD analysis project Ga0137359, IMG submission 108281) | Vadose zone soil microbial communities from Angelo Coast Range Reserve, California, USA - Mad1_40_16 metaG | ecosystem: Environmental > Terrestrial > Soil > Vadose zone | place: USA... | reverse complement strand
GCAATCGTGAAATCGTACTGCCCGCCGAAACTCACTTAACCTTCAAACTCCAGGATCCTGTCGAAATCAAATCCAAGCCCTGACCAACGGAACCGCGAGCATATGGAGCAGTATACGGAGTGCGGCAGCTCAGCTGCCGCCGTTCCACCCAATCGGATCGCCGGCCAAACCGCTGCTTCGCTCCGTCACTCAAAGCGCGCCTTAACTTCGTCCGGTATCGCCTCGCTGCGCATCCCGTTGCGCGCTTGCGGATCCCGCACGGTCCACACCCGCTTTTCCGCGCACTCGGCCGCCAGCGCTTCCCGGTTATAAAGTTTGTGCTCTACCCGGAAACTGCTGCGCCCCCATTCCACAATCCGCGTCTCGATCCTGACGGTTTCTCCGAACGACGCCGGCGCGTAAAACTGCGCTCGCGTATCAATCATTGGAATCCCCAATAAGCCATAGGTCTTCAGCATTTCCGCCTTCCGGAATCCCACACTCTCAAACAGCGCATTTGTGCACGCATCGAAATATTCGAAAAATCGCGGATAATACACAATCCCTGCTGGATCGCAATCGCCCCACTCCACGTGTATCTCTTTCCCATTGCTTATCATGTTCGCGGTTCTCCCCCAATGACCCCGTGGAGTCTACCGTATCGCCCTCCATGCGCGGAATCCGTTTTTCTTGTCCGCGGTTCCCATTTACACTCTTGGCATGCACCTTTTGGACGGCTTCTTCCGCTCCCCCTCCGTCGAATCCGTTTTTAGCGATGCGGCTGCGGTGCAATCCATCCTTGATTTCGAAGCGGCGCTGGCGCGCGCGCAAGCTCGCGCGGGAATAATTTCCGCTTCCGCCGCGGCCGCCATCAGTTCTTCCTGCCGGGTCGAACTCTTTGATCTACCTTCTCTGGCACAAGCCATGCCCTCTGCCGGTAATCTCGCCATACCACTCTTAAAACAACTCAATGCAATCGTGGGACGCAACTCTCGCGACGCATTGCGCTATGTCCACTTCGGCGCCACGAGCCAGGACGCACTCGATACCGGGCTGGTCCTCCAACTACGCGCTGCGATTCGTTGTATCGAAATTGATCTGGAAACCATCGTTGCAGCGCTCATTGATATCACCGAAGCCCATCGCAACACTCTGCTCGTGGCTCGCACCTGGCTGCAGCACGCCTTGCCTACAACTTTTGGCTACATCACAGCTGGGTGGCTTGACGCCTTCCTCCAGCACCGCGACCGTTTGCGGGATCAACTCGAAAATTCCCTGGTACTGCAATTTGGCGGCGCTGCAGGCACTCTCGCTGCTCTTGGCGGTCGCGGTCCGCAAATCGCCAAGCTCCTGGCCGAAGAACTCGCAATTCCGCTTCCCCGCATTCCCTGGCACGCGCAACGCGAACGAATTGCCGCAACCGCCACAAGCCTGGGATTGCTATCGGGTACCCTGGCGAAAATCGCCCGCGATCTTTCCTTGCACATACAAACCGAAGTCGGCGAACTTTCCGAGCCACCATCGACAGGACGCGGCGGTTCCTCTACCATGCCGCACAAGCAAAACCCCGTCGCATCTGCCGCCATCCTCGGGTCTGCGTCACGGGTTCCCGCGCTTGTCAGCACCGTTCTCTCGGCAATGTCTGGGGAATATCAACGTAGCCTCGGCGCGTGGCAATCGGAATGGGAAGTGGTTCCGGAAATCGCGCGGCTGACAGCCGGCGGGTCACATCAGCTGGGAGCTCTATTGCCGCGCATTGCCGTCAACGCGGAAAAGATGCGCGCGAATCTTGATCTCACTCACGGCTTGATCTATGCCGAAGCCGTTTCTCTCGCGCTCAGCGAAAAACTCAATCGCGCATCGGCCCACAAACTCGTTGAATCCACCTGTCGCCGCGCCCAATTCGAAAAACGCCATCTGCGCGCCGTTCTCTCCGAAGACGCCGAGGTCACAGCAATCTTGAGTCCGGAAAACATCGCCAGTCTTTTCGAGCCGGCCAATTATCTCGGCTCTGCCGGAACATTCATAGACGCGGTTCTGGCCGCTGCGCGCTCGCAGCTCGCGCAAAAACTTTCTGTCAAAGGATAATTATGCCCTTCGCCGACCTGCCTCACGCTCGCATTCATTACGCGCTTTCTGGCGATAATTCCCTTCCCACGCTCGTTCTCTCCAACTCTCTCGGCACGAATTTTTCCATCTGGGACGCGCAGGTCCCGGAGTTCGAGAAACATTTCCGCCTTCTTCGCTATGACATGCGCGGCCACGGGCAATCCTCCGTTCCGCCGCCGCCCTATTCCGTGCCTGAGCTTGCCTCCGATGTTTTGTCCCTGGCCGATTTTCTCGGCATTGACCGCTTTCACCTCTGCGGACTTTCCGTCGGCGGCATGATTGGAATGTCTCTCGCTGTTCAATCACCAGCTCGCCTGCGGAAACTTGCCCTTTGCAGCACCGCCGCTAAAATCGGCACATTCGAATCGTGGAACACACGCATTGAAATGGTTCGAACGCAAGGCATGAAGGAAATTGCCGGTGCAACGCCTCCACGCTGGTTTACTCCGAATTTCCAGAATTCTTCGCCACGGGTGATTGCCGCTGTCGTGCGCTCCATCGGGTCTCTCAATCCCGAAGGCTACATCGGCGGTTGCTGCGCCGTCCGCGATTTCGACGCGCGCGCCACCGTTGCAAACATTAATGTTCCGGTGCTGGTGATTTCGGCGACTCACGATCCCGCGGCTCCGCCTTCCGATGGACACTTCCTCGCCGAACACATTCCCGGCGCCCGCTACGCCGAAGTGAACGCTTCTCACCTTTCGATCATGGAAGATCCACAGAGCTTCGCCAAGGAAGTCCTGAAGTTTCTCACGGAGTAGAATCCGTCACCGGAGGTTGCACATGGACGAACACAAGCGTTACGACCAAGGCATGAAAACGCGCCGTGCGGTTCTCGGCGACGCACATGTGGACCGCACCTTGAAAAATCGCTGCAAGTTCAATGAACCGTTTCAGGATCTAATCACCCGCTACGCCTGGGGAGAAATCTGGTCTCGCCCCGGCTTGCCGCGTAAGACCCGCAGCCTGCTTACCCTCGCGATGCTCGTCGCTCAGAACCGCGAGCCGGAATTCCGCATGCACCTCAAAGCCGCACTCTCGCTCGGCGTGTCGCGCGACGAAATTCAGGAAGTTCTTCTGCAAGCTGCCATTTACTGTGGCGTGCCGGCCGCCAACTCTGCCTTCCACGCCGCGCAAGAAGTCTTCGAACATCTCGATTCAAAAAAGTCCAAATAAATATTTCTCACCGGCATTGAACTGAACCGTAGGGGCGCAGCACTAGGCCCCTCCTGCCCGGGCGTTGTTCGACTCAAGCTGTTTCTCGGCGCGTCATTTTCTGCCTATTTATTTCCATGGTCCCGCAACGTTCGCCTAATCCTCGCCGGCACCGCACGCGAAATGAGTCGAAACAACGATAGGCTACCGCCAGTTTCCCTTTTCTGAAGCCTCTAGGTTAAGCTATATAGCGCGTAAACGTGCTTACTGGGCGCGCCGTAGGATGTTGATTTCGAGAGATTAGCCAGCGAATCAGGTCCATCGGACACGGCTGAACCGTTTTATATTTCATCCCGCGGCGCGCCGCTGGCAATCTCGGTCTCACGCATTTTAAATTCCGCTTTCGCGATTCTGAGGTGAGTATCATGCCCGCCAAGCAACACTCCGCCATTCCGGCGTATCAGCGCATTCAATCTTCCATTCGCAAACGCATTGACGCTGGCCATCTTCGCCCGGGCGATCCGGTTACTTCCGAGCGCGATCTCGCCAAACTTCACGAAGTCAGCCTCATGACCGCGCGCCACGCCCTCGCCTATCTCGAACGCGAAGGCATCGTTGAACGCCGCCGTGGCATCGGCACCTTTGTCGCCGAACCCAAAATCCACTTCAACAAGCTGATGAGCTACACCGAACAGATGGCCGCGCGCAGTCTCGTCGCCGCATCCAAAATTCTTTTCGGCAAACTAATCGACGATGAACCGGATGTCGCCGCGCGTCTTTCACTTCCTCCCGTCGAGCCAATCATAAAACTTCAGCGCCTTCGCCACGCTTCCGAAGAGCCCTTCGCGCTTGAGACTTGCTACGCTTCCGCCGCGCAATTTCCCGACCTGCTCTCCGCCCCGCTTCACCGCAATTCCCTCTTTGCTATACTCGAACGCGATTATGGCGTTAAATTGGGCTATGCCGACGAGGAAATTGACGCAACTGCAGCCGATCCGCAGACCTCCGAACTTCTCGACGTGCCCCGGCGCGAACCGCTTTTGCGTATTCGCCAGCTTATTTACTCGACCAGCGGAAAACCTTTGATCTATGTTCTGGGCATCTATCGTTCAGATCGTCACAATTTCGTCATTCGGCGGTACCGCTGATTCCGTCACGCCACAACATTTTCCTCGCCGAAAGGCCCTGAGATGCTGGTTGTCATTAAAAAGGACTACGAAGAAGTCAGTCGCGAAGCGGCGCGCATCGTCGCTGGGGCCGTTCGCTCCAACTCACAAATTGTTCTGGGTTTGGCCACCGGCAGCACTCCCCTCGGACTCTACAAAGAATTGATAGCGCTCCACCGCGCAGGCGATCTCGATTTCTCGCAAGCCACCAGCTTCAATCTGGACGAATATCTGGGATTGCCCGCTTTCCATCCACAAAGCTTCCATTTTTTCATGAAGCAGAATTTCTTTTCTCATGTCAATTTCCCCTCTGGGAATGTTCACATTCCCGACGGCACTATCTCCCGCAACTACGACGAGTATTGCGCGCAATACGAGCAATCCATCAAAGCGCATGGCGGTATCGATCTCCAGATTCTTGGCATCGGCCGCAATGGCCACGTCGGCTTCAACGAACCCACTTCCAGTCTCGCTTCGCGGACTCGCTTAAAAGCGCTTAGCCGCGAAACGGTCGAAGACAATCGCCACTCTTTCTCCAACGACTCCGAAGTGCCGAAGTGCGCCATCACTATGGGCATTGGCACCATTCTCGATTCACGTCGCGTACTGCTTCTTGCCTCCGGCCGTTCGAAAGCTGCTGCCGTTGCCAAAGCCATTGAAGGCCCCATCACTTCTTCCGTCAGCGCGTCAGCTTTGCAAATGCACGCCGACGTAACCTTTATCATCGACGAGGATGCGGCGTACTCTTTGACGCAGCGCGATTATTACCGCCACGTTCTTGAAATGACGCAAATTTTCACTCCGGAGCGTCTCTCGTAAAAAGGAAGCGCAGCGCAACCAATGCTAATCGCTGGGGACATCGGCGGAACAAAATCGCACCTCGTCGCCTACGACGCGAGTTCTCAGAAGCTTGAAGTTATCGCGCGCAAACGCTACGCCACGCGCGATTTTTTCAGTTTTGAAAAACTTGTCGAAGAATTTTCCCGCCACGCTTCCGGTTCGTCCGCCAAAGTCAAAATCGACGGCGCGGGTTTCGGCGTTCCCGGAACGGTAGTTGACGGCAGGCTGCACGCCGCGCACGTGCCATGGATCCTTGATTCGAATTCTCTCGCCGCCAGTTTGGGTTTGCCGCGCGAACGCGTCGTTCTGATGAACGATCTCGTCGCCACCGCGCGCGGTTTGCAAAAACTGGAGCCGCAGGATTTTCTTTTCCTGAATCGTGGAGTTGACCATCCCGAAGAAAACATCGCTGTAATCGCAGCCGGAACCGGTTTAGGCGAAGCGGTTTTGTATTGGGACGGACACGGCCACCGCGCGGCTCCCTCGGAAGGCGGCTCGGCCGATTTCGCGCCGCGCACCGATCGCGAAATCGCTTTTCTTACTTTTCTGAAAAAACGTTTATCGCGAGTCTCCTGCGAAGAACTCTTTTCCGGGCGCGGATTTCGCCCCATTCACGAATTTCTCGCACCCGACGTTCGCCACGATTCTTTCAGCAAACCGGCCGCGGAGTCGGCGCAGGAAATCACACAAAACGCGCTCGCCGCCACTTGCCCGGTCTGCTTCGAGACTTTGGAATTTTGGACCGACGCTTTCGGCGCCGAGTCCGGCAATCTTTCGCTCCGCGTTTTAGCGTATGGCGGCGTCTACCTTGCCGGCGGAATCGCGGTTAAAATCCTGCCGCTCCTGCAAAAGAGTACATTCGTCCAGGCTTTCGCCGACAAAGGACCGCTTGCGCCGCTCCTCGTCAATATCCCCATCGCGGTCGTGTTGAACGAAGACGCACCGCTGCTGGGCGCCGCGCATTCCGCGTTAACAATTCTGCGCGGAGGCAAACTCACCTGACCCACGGCAAGCCCGCAAACGGCTTGCTCATTCCTTTTCCATCGTCAACTCATTCACGCGACGTAACTGCGGAAACATCCAGGCCCACAATCCCGTAACCACGATTGCGCCAATTCCGCCAAGAATGACGGCTGGCACGGCACCGAACCATTGCGCGGTGATTCCGGATTCAAACTGTCCCAACTCGTTGGAGGCTCCGATGAAAATCATGTCCACTGCGTTCACGCGGCCGCGCATCTCGTCCGGCGTCTTCACCTGAATCAGCGTCGCGCGCACGATCACGCTCACCATGTCAGTTGCGCCCACCAGGAACAATGCCGCCAGCGAAATCGCAAAGCTGCGCGACACTCCGAAAATCACCGTGCACAACCCAAAGCCCGCGACACACCACAACATCGTGGCGCCCGCGCGATTTTTTAACGGGCGATGCGCGATCGCAATGGCCATGATTCCAGCGCCCAATCCCGGCGCGCTGCGCAAAATTCCTAATGCCCACGGCCCAGCATCCAAGATTTCTCGCGCGTACACGGGTAGCAGCGCGACTGCGCCTCCGAGCAACACCGCGAAAAGATCCAGTGAAATTGCGCCAAGAATTAGTTTTTCCCGCCAGATGTAACGGAATCCTTCAAACACAGTGGAAAGATTGGCCGCAGGTCGCGCGCGTTCTTTTTCCTGCGCCGGAAGCTGCAACGTCAAGACGATGGCTGCGCCCGCTGCCAGGACCGCGCACACATACACCGCAACCGGACCGCGCGCGAACGCGTAAATGAGTCCGCCAAGAATCGGTCCCAGAATCGTCGCCGCCTGAAAAATACTGGACGCCCACGCGACCGAGCCCGCGAAATGTTCCGGTGGGACCAGATGAGGCAGCATGGCGCGACTGACCGGGCCGTTGAAAGAGCGCACGATGCCCAGCAGCACCAACACCGCAAATACGGCAGCAATCGAAACAAAGCCGCGCAAAGTAATCGCGAGCAACAACGCAAAACAAGTGGCAAAGCCAACGTCGCAAAGAATCAAAAGATTTCTGCGGTTGAAGCGATCGGCGACATGACCGGAAACGAGAAACAAAACGATGCCGGGAAGAAATTGCGCCAGACCGACCAGCCCGAGATCGAGCGGCCGCTTGGTAATTTCATAGACTTGCCAGCCAACAGCAACAGCCTGCATTTCCGTGGCAACCACAATAAAAAAACGCGCCGCCTGAAATTTCAGAAAAGCGGGATAGCGGAAAGCGGCGCGCGCGTCTGTCGTCGTCTCCGTTTGTATGGCTGGCCCGTTACTCACCGGCCGTCGCTCGTCGAAGGATCACTCGCCGTAAGGGACCCAAATATTTTTCACCTGGTAAGCGTGCTGCAGATAAAAGCGGCCCTCACCCGGTTCGGTTTTGAACAGATCCGTCGCGCGGCCTTCATTCGTCCAGACTTGTTTTAGGTTTCCCGCGGAAAGCGCTTTCGCGGCAGCGCACATCTGATCGTCGCCGTAGCACCACAGCGCGTCCACATCGTCGTGTTCTGCAAGTACCTTCAGCAATTCGGACGATCTGCCAGTAACGATGTTCACTACGCCGCCGGGCAGGTCGCTGGTTTCCAACACCTGATAAATATCTCCGGCAATCAGCGGATATTTTTCTGACGGAACCGCGACCACCGTGTTGCCGGCTGAAATCAACGGAAGCACTAATGAAAAAAATCCCAGAAGCGGCGTGTCACGGGGACAAATCACTCCCACAGTGCCCAGCGATTCGTTCATCGCGATTGCAATATTGCGGAGCGGCGGATTGTGCACTGCGCCATCAAATTTGTCCGCCCAGGCAGCATAGGAAAATAAACGTTCAATGCTCAATTGCACTTCACGAGCAGCTTGCTTTTTTCCAACCACAACCGCGAGCCGCTTCTGAATTTCGTCGCCACGTTGCGAGAGATTTTCCGCAATATAAAAAAGAATCTGTGCGCGATTGTGCGCTGTGGTTTTTCCCCAGCCCTCGGCCTTGCGCGCCGCTTCCACCGCATTGCGAATATCTTTGCGGTTTCCCAGCGGCGCCTCGCCCAGCGATTCTTTTTTTCTTCCGTACACCGTGACGCTGTATCCCGAATCCGGCCTGGCCTGTTTTCCGCCGATATAAAGTTTTACGGTGCGATCAATTCCGCTCGATGGATTGGCGACTTCCGGCGCGCCGTTCACAGCTGACGAATCGGACGCCAATGCTGGCGCGTTTTTGAACCATGCAGGCTCCAGGTATTCGAGCAATCCTTCCCGGCCGCCTTCGCGCCCAAATCCGCTTTCGCGATATCCGCCGAAACCGCACGCAGCGTCGAACAGATTTGTGCTGTTCACCCACACCACGCCGGCTTTTATTTGTGCGGCAGCCTGCAGCGCCAGATTCACGCTTTCGCTCCACACGCTCGCTGCCAGTCCATACACGGTGTTGTTCGCCAGCTCCACTGCTTCTCGCGGAGTGCGAAACGTCATCGCGGCCAGCACCGGGCCAAAAATTTCCTGCTGTGCAACAATCGACGTCGGATGCACATTGCTTAGCAAAGTCGGTTTGTAAAACAATCCGCGCGAAGGCAAAACCGTTTCCGGCTGCCAGCACGTTGCGCCTTCGGCGATTCCCTGTTTGACGAGGCTGTCGATACGTTCCAATTGCACGCGGGCAATAATCGCGCCGATATCAATCGCTTTGTCGAGCGGCGATCCAATTCGCAGAGTGCTCATGCGCGTCTGTAATTTCCTGGTCAGTTTGGCGGCAACGCTTTCCTGGACAAGGAGGCGCGATCCCGCGCAACACACTTGCCCCTGGTTAAACCAGATGCCGTCAACAAGCCCTTCGACTGCCGAGTCGAGGTCGGCATCTTCAAAGACGATGAAAGGGGACTTTCCGCCTAACTCCAGGGAAAGTTTCTTGTGTGATTGAGCTGTCGCGCGGCGAATCGCGCGGCCAACTTCAGTCGAGCCGGTGAAAGCAATTTTGTCCACATCGCCGTGCTTCACCAGCGCCTCGCCCGTTGCACCATCGCCAGTGACGATATTCACCACGCCTGCCGGCAATCCAATTTCGTTGCACAATTCCGCGAATGCCAGTGCGGTAAGCGGAGTGTATTCCGCCGGTTTCAATACCACGGTGTTTCCCGTGGCCAGTGCGGGAGCAATTTTCCACGCCAGCATCAGCAGCGGAAAATTCCAAGGAATAATTTGTCCGACTACGCCGCAGCCCGTGTAGCCGGCAAATTCCTGATCGAGCAGTTGCGCCCAGCCTGCATGATGGTAAAAATGCCGCGCGACCAGCGGTATATCAATGTCACGGCTTTCGCGGATCGGCTTGCCGTTGTCCAGAGTTTCGAGAACGGCGAGGCGCCGCGAATGTTTTTGTACTTGTCGCGCAAGCGCATACAGATACTTCGCGCGCTCGTGACCGGAAAGTTTTTGCCAGCCACGCAGCGCAGCGCGCGCCGACTGCACCGCCGCGTCTACGTCCGCCGCGCTTCCTTGCGAGACATCAGCGAGTTTTTCTCCAGTCGAGGGGTCAGTGGTTTCGAAATATTTTCCTTCCAGGGGCGAGCGCCACTCGCCAGCCATGAAATGTCCGAAGCGACGCTTACTGGCATCCAGCCACAGCAAGGATTCCTTGGCGTCTTCCGGAGCCGGCCCATATTCCATCGTTCCGAATTTTTCGATAACGCTCATTCCTCTCGTCTCATTTACGCAATTGGATGGCGATGTTCCGCCGAGTAGCGACCAGTTACATGAAATTCCAATTGCCGTTCAATATCGGCGAGCATGCCGCTGCTTGCGCCGAGGCGAAAAAGATGCGGCGCCAGCCATGCGTCGCCGAGCTCTTCCTTCATCAATGCCAGCCACTCCAAGGATTGCTTGGCGGTACGAATTCCGCCCGCTGGTTTGAAGCCTACGGCCATGCCGGTTTCTTCGGCGTATTCACGAATCGCGCGCGTCATCACCAATCCCACCGGAAGTGTGGCATTCACTGTTTCCTTACCCGTTGAAGTCTTGATGAAATCCGCGCCTGCCATCATTGCCACCATACTGGCTTTGGCGACATTGCGCAGCGTCAACAGATCGCCGGTTCCCAAAATCACTTTCAAGTGCGCCGGCCCGCATGCATCCTTGAACGCCAGAATTTCGTCGTACAGCTTCTGCCATTCGCCGCCGAAAACGTGCGCGCGCGTAATCACCACATCAATTTCCTGCGCACCCGCTGCGACAGATCTATGAATTTCCGCTATGCGTTCCGGCAGCGGCGAAAGCCCTGCTGGAAACCCCGTCGAAACTGCGGCCACGGGAATTCCGCTGCCTTGCAACGCACGCACTGCCGTTTCCACGAACAGATGATAGACGCACACTGCGCCAACTCGAATCTGCAAGTCGGCAATTTTCAACTTTTCAAGCAATTCATTTTGCAGCGGCTGGCGAGCTTTGGCGCACAACCGGCGCACTCGCTCGTCGGTGTCGTCGCCAGAGAGCGTGGTTAAATCCATGCAAGTGATGGAGCGAAGCAGCCAGGCCAACTGCCAGTCTTTTTTCACCGTTCGCCGAGTGACCAGAGTAGCGGCGCGACGTTCGACGGCACTGGTGTTTACGCGGACCGATTCTACCCATTCCAGGTTGAGAGAGGTGCCGCGATTGACCTGCAATGCACGGCCCGCGAGAACAACGATGGCTCGCGAATCAGGGGTTAGTTGTGAGCGACCGGACGACGGCGCGATCGTGCTGGGGTCGGCCGCGGTATTACGGGGCGTGGTGTCAGAGGCCATAAGGAAACTCCGAAAAGGAAAGGGACATACTTAATGATGACCGCCAAGCGGTCAACACGAGAAAAGAGGATAGCACCGCAGGAACGGCCATGCGAATGGTGGCGGACTTCGAGTGAAACAGGAAGCCAGGGTGGCGGAAGGGGGCCGCCCCCCATTCTTCGTAAGTGTCGAAAATGAAGGGACTTATTTCTGCAAGAGTAAAAAGGAGCGAGAAAAAGTAAAGAGTGCGGACAGAAAAGAAAGGACTTAGCGTGTCTATTTGGGGCGTGAGTTGCGCAAGAAAAACGAGAAGTGCGGGAGGAAAGAAGATAGATTCGGTAGTATCACAATAGTTATTAAAAAGCAATTGAATTTTCAATGGCTTTTAGAGGCGGACACGGGAAAAAATTGTTCACGACCCAGAGTAGAGGAGGAAGGGCGCCCAATAAAATGGCCGGCGGTAATTGCCATTCGAATGAAGCAGGGTCAGCTTGGCATTGCGCAGCGCGGTGGCAGGATCTTCTCCGGCGTGGAGACCTTTGTATAGTTCATCCATCAACTGCGGCGTGGATGCATTGCTGACTTCCCACAATCCCGCGATTACATTGTGGGTGCCGGCGCGCAGAAATGCCCAGGAAAGACCGACCAGGCCTTCTCCAGCATAGGATTTGGTACCAGCGCCGTTGCACGCGGAAATGGTTACCAGGTAAGCGGCGAGAGGACGCTTTACAACGTCGCGGGCGTATAGTTTGTACGAATCGCCCTCCGGCGAAAGAATGACCGCTGATTCCAGGGGACGGGTACGGCTGGCGGTGCCGTGAGTGGCGAAATGCAGATACGCAAATTTTTCCGGCTGGCTGGAGAGAAACCGTGTTGCTGTGGCGTTTGCGCCGGTCAGTTCCAGTCTTTGTGTTGGGCTAAAGTAATTTTCGAGCAGGCCGACTTCCTTGCCGGCTTGCGGCAGCGGCGGAAAATCAGAGCTGGCCGCCAATGCATCGCCTACCACAAGCAAGCGTCCATCCTTCGGCGGCGGGGCAAGCCAAGTGCGCGAGAGCAGCGCAAGAGAGTTTGCCGTGGTGATCGTGGCATCTTCGATCCAGTAGTGCGGCTTAACTTGCGGTTGGGAACTCGGCACGATCAGGGTTTCGAAATTCAGTGAATTCAAGCTGCCGTCGGGAAGAATTACCACCCGCGAATTGCTGGGGATGAGTTTTTTGGCCGGCTCAATTAAGAGCGAATAAAGCTTTACGCCGTCGGCATTTCCAGCTTCGACTGGATCACGCGGTTCGAGAAATGATTGCCGATAGGACTTCACGGTCGAGTCGATATCCGCGCCACCAGGCAGCGTGATTAAAGAAGTCTTCCTGGAAGTGATGACCCAGAGAAAAGAGCGACTTTCGCCGAGCCAATAAAAAAGCAGCGTTGCGTTCAGCCGGCGGGCAATGGCTTGCGGGTCGAATGCGGCTGCCTGCAACGGTTTTTCCTGTGAACCCGATGAAAGGCCATGCTCGAGAGTTTGCGCGCGACTTAGGTCGGCAGTTCTAAGCGCATCGAGCGGCCGGTTGCGGTCAATCAAAAAGTTTACATAAGCGCCGTAGAAGCGGATAGCACTGGACAGAAACGAAAGCCGATAATCTTCGTGCTGCAGCGCGTCGCGGGCTTGGGAAATGGAGCGAATGGAAGACTGGAACGCGTTTTCAGCAAGCTCCGATTTCCCTTGCGTGGCATAGACCTGAGCCCGGCCGGCTTCAGCTTCCCATCGTACCGAAGTCGGCGCGACGGAATCGTGAGCGATGGCGGAATACTTTTTTTCTGCGGTGGTCGGATCTTGCGTGCTCGCTGCGAGGTTGGCCTTGATAAGTTGCGTATACGAATCACGCGGACGGTAGGGATTTGGACCTTCGAGAGCGACTGCTTCCTCAAGATATTTGCGAGTCTCGGTGAATTGATATTTCGCGAGAGCTATCGTTGCCAGCAGTTGCAAGCACTCGATGGTCGCATTGTCGTCTTTCAATTGCCGGGTCAGGGCAAGCGCTTTGGTGGAAGAAGCCTCGGCCGCGGGGTAATCGCCCATGTCGAAATAAACTCCTGCCGCGCTATTCAGCCAGTAAACGCGGTCGGCCACCAGGCCAGCTTTTTCCGAAACCGATTCGGCGTCCTTGAACTCCGCAAGAGCGTTCTCGAGATCACCCATCTCGTGATAGCTCCAGCCGGTGTTGCCTTCAATTCTGGCCACCGAACTCATCGCACCGAAGGAACGAGCCAATTCCAAAGCCTGTTTGTTGGAGTCGATTGCCTGGTCGTAGAGTTCCTGGCGGGTAAAAGCAAATCCTAAGCTGCCGAGGGCGGCAGCTTCCAGGAAGCGGTCGTTGTGTTCGCGAGCCAATTGCAAGGCGTTTCGATACCACGAGAGAGCGGCTGCAGCATCCCCGCTATGAAAGGCCAGGGTGCCTCTGCGGAGAGCACACTCGCCTAAAAGCTTCGGGTATTTGGAGCGAGCAAGAGATTCGGCATCTGTGAGAAATCTTTGGGCATCTGCGAAGCGTGAAATCCGGGCGCACGCCGCGGCCTGGGTTAGCCTTTGCCACACTGCGATGTCCGTGGACGCAAACGCGGGCGGCAACGCAAGATCGAGGAATGCCATAGACTCTTTGTAGAGTCCTTGACGCATCAGGATCTCGCCTTTTAATGACCAGAAACGCCAGTGCCATTCCGAGCGCTGATCAGACGCTCGGCTGAGCGCGGTGTCGGCTTCACGCAAAGCAAGGTCCAGCTCGCCTCGATTGATGCGTAACCAAATGTCGCTTTCTACGGCTTCGTAGCTCGCAGAAATCCGGCCACAACCTGCAAAACCAGCTGTGCCGATGAGCACTGCAGCGAAGGCTATGGCCAGGAACGCCCGTTGGTGGTGGCGGAGGTAGCGGAACCGCTGGCAGTGGTTGTGGAACCGAGCTCGAAGCGGAGCATGGTCAGGGTGCGCTGGCCATGTGTGATGAGCAGTTCGGCAAAGTAGACTGTGCCAAAGCCGGGAACATAGAGCGAATGGCCACAACGCTCGACGCCCGGATAGTCCACATCCATGTCTTTGACCAAGGAACAAAGAAACACTCCGTTGTCGCCCTGCGGCTTCACGACCTGGCCGTCCTGGAAGGGTTCCTCCGCTATTTTCCGAAAATTGGAAGCGGGGTCAAGAAAGGCCTTTTGCGCCTGCTCATAGGTCTGGATGTCCTCGAAAAGACCCAAGTCGAGCGTAATATTAACAGGATGTCCGCAAATACTCAGGTTTTCGAACTTGCTGCCGTGCATGGTGATACGACCTTCGGCAGAAGCTTTGGGGTGCTTGGAGTAGAGGCGAGCGACGATGCGGTCGGCGGTGAGGACGTCCAGCATGTTCAGGCCTTCGAGCGCGGCGGTGACCAGCGTGTTGTTGCTGTCGTCTTCGCTCTGGTGCGCGCCGGATACGTGCGTGTAGGCCTTCTTGAAGGAGATGAATTGGCGGAACTGGAAACTCTCCACACGCGCGCAGCCATGACCGCCGGTGGCGGGAAGCGAGGACGCGGCCTGGACATCAATCTGTTCCTCAAACGGGCGTGTGAATCGTCCGCTGAACGCGTTGGCATAGGCGTGATAGTGAAAGAGAGAAACCGGTTCGGAACATGGGGAATCTGGGGCCATGGGGCGATCCTCCTAATAGAGTCACAGCAAAAAAGCGTTTCATGGTGCTGAATTCAATGCGTAAATTCAACCGTAAACTGCAAGCGAGCAAGCTCTTTTGCGGAGGCGGCGCCCCGGCCGAACTCCGCCAGCCCCGAAACGACGATCACGTAGTTTCCTGCCCGCCTGCCGGGGTTGATGATCACGACTTGAGTCTTTTGTGCCTCCGCATAGCTTATGGATCGGAGCGGAGTGGTCTTTCCTCTCGGATCCTGCAATCGAATGTCGTAGGCCGAATACGCTGGGTCGGCAGGCACGTCGACGTACAAGCCTATGGGTTCGTCCGGATGCGCCACGAACTCAGGCATCGTTTCGCCGCGGGTGTTCGTTGCGATCAACGAAAACATGGGGAGGACGCGTGGAGCTCGCGATTCTTTCAGTTGCGGAATCGTGACCAGGTTCTGATAGCCGACGATGAGCAGTAAACCTGCCAGGACTGGGATCGCAAACGCTGGACGGAACCAGTGTAGCCAGCCGGCAGATTTCTGAACCGCGCGCGGCAGTGCAGCAAGCGCTGGCGTCTCCGCGAAAATCCGCTGGCCCGCACCGATAAGTTCGGCGGCGATTCGCAGCTGAGTCGCGCATTCCGCGCAAGAAAAATAATGTTCTTCGTAGGCGTCACGCAAGTCGGGCGAAAGCTCTCCCAGCAAATACTTTTCGCAGGCTTGTGATTTCACCGCCAGGTCGTGGTTCATCGAGTGTGAATCCATATTGTTAAAGTAGTGTCAAATTGAGCCGATTCGTTTCTCATTCCATGAAAAGCATCTAACCCATTTACTTTGCGGTAAGTTACAGACCCATCGCGATCCTGAATTTTTCTTTTGCTCGAAATAGCAGCACCCGAAGGTAGTCCCGGCCAACGCCAAACTGCCTGCACACTTCGTCCTTGTCTATCTCGTCCAAAAAGACTGCGCGAAGGATCGCCTGGTCGCGGTCCGCCAACTGCGACAGTATCTTGCGAACTGTTCGCCGGGTCTCTTCCGAAATCACTAAGTTCTCTAAATTCAGCGTCTTATCCGGCAATTCCAGGTGGTCGGATGCCAATGGAACGTCCTTTGATCCTGACCGGTAATGCTCCGACAGCACGTGATTGCAAACCGAGTTCACAAATGGACCGAGTCTATCGCCCTGCCGAATGCCGCCTTCCGCACGCAACGAGCGAATCACTCGGGTGAAGGTTTCTTGTTTCAAATCGTCCACAACTTCGGGAGAAAGATAGCGCGCGCGCAGTTTTATAAGAATTAGCTTAGAAAAATAGTCGACAAAATGACTTTCCGTGGAAGGATCACCCTCCCGGAGCCGACCTACGTAGGCTTCGTCAAACGCGAAAAAGTCCAACACTTCCCCCGAAGTGCTGGAAAGTATAGCCGCGGCAGATGAACGGAGCAATCTGTCAACAGTCCTAGTTGTTTAGGGGCGATTAGGGTTGGCCTGAGCTGCGACCAATTTTCGATACCGAAATGAAACGGTTGCTCGGTTCGAATCACTACTGGACATAGGAATCCTGCAGGTCAAGGAAACCTACACGCTGGGACGACCAAACGCCCCCTGGCGTGCCCCTGAAGCGGCGTCCGGCGCTGATCGTTAGAGTTCAGCGCCCGGCGCTGAATTTTGCGAATTGCGAACAAAGGACGGTGGAGTCTTGTACCTGAGCCCAGAGTTGCGACGGCAGACCGTTGCAAGGTCGAAACGTCTTCCGGAAGGAACGGTAGAGCAAACTGCAGCTGGAGTCATCATTCTGCGGGTCGACTTTGTGAGCAAACCCAGCAAATGTGAGATCGCTACGGAAGTCGGGGATCTTTTGGCAGAGGCTGGTCTGCATCAGAAAGGGTTGAAAGCAAGCATGCTGCTGGTTTCGGATCGCGAGGCGCGGGTGGTGACACTGCTAACGCTGTGGGACGCCGAACGATTTAACCTCGCCCGAGAGCGCCTTGCGGCCTGGACGATGAAGATTGTGGCACAATTCGCGGACGGCCCGCTGCGCGCGAGCACGAGCGTCGCGCATTTCCTGCTTCCAAAAGCATCCACGAAACTCACGCTCTCCGACCTACGGCCAGCCGAGATTGCGGAACTGGTCGAAATCATGACTGCCGGATGACGCTGTTTCGATCGAAGTTGAATTGAAGCAGTAGCCAAAGAATCAGAAAGAATCGAATCCATGGGTACCAGGGGGAAAGACTGCAATGCGTGATCCGGAATCTTGTGATCGGCGCGGTTGCTCGCGGCCTGTCACTACTACCCTTTGTGAGGAAGCTCTTTGTCTTGATCATTTCTGTAGCCGCAGTTACGAAATGCTGAATGCCATGGATAGGCGCAATCGCTTGAATGCGGCTTCGCACGCGCCGACCGCCGGTCAAGTTAAAATAGCGGATGAGTGCGCCCGCAGGACGCTCGATATCTGCATGAGCAAAACGCAACTGAACAACCTGGAGCGTGCGCGACTGTTGGATATTCTGCTGTGGTGCGGCGACGTCGTGAATTCTTCGCAACCCAAGAAGCTCGCCGGCAGGCCCGCTTTGCAACACGGACGATATGAAAAACCAAGCTTGCGGCGGCGACTATCCAGCGGCACGTCATCGAGCGACACATCATCCAGCGGTAGGTCGGGATATTAAGTGCCAGCCAGGCCCGCAGATCTTCGCTTCTTCGTCGCCAGTGCAAAAATCTGAATAATCGGTGGCAAGAGTTACAAGGCGAGCGAAGAAACGACAGGCTGGCGCCAAATCCCTGTGTCCTTAAAGATAACAAAACAAGCGGCTTGAACTTTCTGTTTCCTTGGTACTACGGATGCATATATATGAACACGGCGCATGCGTTGGTTATAGTACCGCTAGCCGTTTTGATGCGACCTTATCCCGCTGGCTTTTCGTCCTTGGCATGTGATCTAAGGCGGCCAAAGCAGAGCATTTTTGGGCCTCTGTTGCGGGCTAAGGGTGTAGGTAGTTGCGGCAGATTAACCGAACGGAAATTACAGCTTTTCACGGATAGATAAATTTTTCAGGGATGGGCAATTGCAGCCACAAATAGCCAATCCGGTGCCACGCTGGAAAGATCGCCTCGCCGCGCTGCGCAACACTTTGCCAATTTTTCGAATGGTTTGGGAAGCGTCGCCGCGCATCGTGGTCGCGAACATCGGCGTGCGCCTGATTGTTTCTTTGCTTCCGCTGGCGATGCTGGCGGTTACCAAAGTCATCATCGATTCGATCTACCGCTACACTGCGAACCACACAGCGCTGCCAACCTATTTCTGGTGGCTGGTAGTAATCGAATTCGCACTGGCTTGCATTTCGACAATTCTGGTTCGCGTAACGGATTATTGCGACACGGTGCTGGCCGACAAGTATGCAAAATACGTCAGCGTGCGCATCATGCAGCACGCTTCGCGTTTGGACCTCACGACATACGAAGATCCTACATTCCAAGACAAGCTGGAGCGCGCCCGAGTACAAGGCACTGACCGAGTGCTGATGATCCAAGCAGCCGGCCGATTGATTCAGCAGGTTGTAACGACCGCCAGCTTGGCGTTCAGCATATGTCTATTTTCGCCGTGGCTTCTGGTGGCGCTGATTGTGTGCGTAGTGCCGGCATTCCTGGGTGAAACACACTTTGCGTTCCTTGGTTATTCATTGAGCTTTGCGCAAACGCCAGCGCGGCGTGAAATGGAATATTTGCGCGTGCTTGGTGGAAGCAAGGAAAGCGCAAAGGAACTGAAGCTCTTTGGCATCGGCCCGTATCTGGTGGAACGATTCACAAACCTGGCGATGCGGCTGCACGGAGAGACAGCGCGGCTTGCCCGCAAGCGCCTGCTCATCGGTTCGCTTTTAACGTTGCTTGGCACGCTGGGTTACTACGGCACGTATGCGTATGTGATTTACCAGACCGTTGCCGGCGTACTTACGATCGGTATGTTGACATTTCTGGCGGGCGCCATCGCGGGCGCCAGCTCCAACATTCAACTGGTGTTCTCAACATTTTCGACCATCGCGGATCAAGCGCTGTTTGTCGGCGATCTGCTGGAATTCTTTGCAGTGAAGCCGGTGGTGTCGTCGAACCCCGGAGCCAGCAAGGTGCCGCGTCCGATTCGTCAGGGATTCGAATTTCGCAATGTATCTTTCGCCTACCCGAATGGGCGCGAGGTGCTGAGCGGCGTCAGTTTCAAACTTTCGCCAGGAGAGCGCATCGCGCTGGTCGGAGAAAACGGCCAGGGAAAAACCACCATCGTCAAATTGCTCACCCGTCTCTACGACCCGACTGCCGGGCAGATTCTGCTGGATGGCAAGGATCTGCGCAGCTATGACCTGGACGATTTGTGGAGCGAAATCGGCGTCATTTTTCAGGACTTCATGCGCTACGACTTGACGGCGTCGGAAAACATCGCCATGGGCCGCATCGAGGAGCGAGACAACATATTTCGTATCCGCTCCGCCGCGCAAAAAAGTCTGGCGGAGGATGTCATCCGCAAATTGCCGAACGGATATGTCCAGCAATTGGGAACGCGATTCGACGGCGGCACCGATCTTTCCGGCGGCGAATGGCAAAAGCTTGCGCTAGCACGGGCCTATCTTCGCGAAGCGCAGGTGCTGGTGCTGGACGAGCCGACTGCATCGCTGGACGCCCGCTCTGAGCACGAGGTCTTTGAACGATTCGCCGAACTTACCCGCGGGAAAATGGCCATGTTGATTTCGCATCGCTTCTCGACGGTGCGCATGGCAGACAGAATTTTTGTGTTGCAAGGCGGCAGAATCGCCGAAGAGGGACCACACGACGAACTGATGCAGAGTGGCGGGCGGTACGCGGAAATGTTTGAAATGCAAGCTGCGAGCTACCGGTAGTCTGGGGGAAAGACGGTCATGGCGACCAACGTTGATTTGATATTGAACCTGCGAAGCGCGCGCGAATGGAATAGCCGCTTGGAAGAAGCGGATGAAATGGCGCAATGGAAAAATTCCGCTGGAGCTGAAGAGCCCTGTTTACGTAAGGAACGTATCCTGGCCGCCGCTCACGCTGACGGCTTGAGAGCGCAAGAAAATTCTCGCCGTACAATTATCTCGCCGCTTCGCGAAGACCTGGCGCTGCAGGAAGCGTTGATCGCTCGCGCCGTGCAATTTTTGCAACGCCGACAGGCTTCGGGCGCATTTTTGGAACATGATTGGCGAGCTCTTACTTCAAACACCAAAATTCTGGAAGAAAGCATTGCGGAGAGCCGCGCAGCGCTGAAACTCACCGGCGAACTACCTGTGGTGGCGAATGGAAGCAGCGAAGGCCGGTTACGCGTGCGGGCCGTTGCCGATCGTTACTTGCAAGCTGCGAGATTTCTCTTCGATCGCGGGGAATTCTCGGCATACCTTGCAGCTTTGCAAGAGGACATCGAACTGACCAATGCAGAAATCACCGCGTTAAAGGGCTTTTTGAATCAAGTGTTGTTGGAACAAGTCGCCGCGCACGCGCGAAAACTGGCGATGCCGGGCCGAACTTCCACGTCCGTACAAAATGAATCCATTCCCACGCCGACGCTGCCGGCGCTGATTGCGAGTTTGCGTAGGCTCGGACTGACCGATTGGGATGAGCTCTTCGTCGAGACAAGTCTGTGCGAGCAGGCCCTGGCACAGGATCCCGCGGGCGCCTACGACAAAATGGAAAAAGCCGCCAAATCTGATTATCGCGCCGCGGTTGCAGAGCTGGCGAAGAAATCCGGAGAGAGCGAAGCCGAAGTTGCGCGGCGCGCGGTTAAATTGGCGAGCCAGCCGAATCGCGGAAGCAATGCGCGGGCCAACGAGCGGCGCGCTCACGTGGGGTTCTATTTGTACGCCGAGGGCCTGCAAGAACTGGAGCACACGCTCGGAATCAAAGACTCCTGGCTGACAAGATTTGCGAAGTTCCTGAAGGGCTGGCCGGACGGCTTGTACGTGATTGGAATTGAATTGCTGATGGTGGCGCTGCTCACGGCCGTTGTTGTTGGAGCTGAAGTCAGTGTGCCGATTTTCCTGGTGGTGGCGTTGTTTCTACTGCCAGCCGCAGAAAGCGCTGTGGCTATCGCCAATCAACTGGCTATGATGTTCGTCAAGCCGCGCGCGCTGCCCAAAATGGATTACTCCGAGGGAATTCCGGCAGCGAGCAAAACGCTGGTGGTTGTTCCCACGCTGTTGACGACCCGCGAACAGATGGAGCGCGCGGTCCGCGATCTGGAAATCCGCTTTCTGGGAAATCGCGATGGCAATCTTCATTTCGCATTGCTCACCGATCCTCCCGACGCGGCAACGCAGTTTGACAGACGCGATGAACTGGCTCCGGAATGCGCGCGGCTGATCGAGGAGCTGAATAGTCGATACGCGATCGAGGAGAAAGGCACATTTTTCCTGTTTCACCGCGATCGCAGTTTCAACTCCAGCGAAAAAGTATGGATGGGCTGGGAGCGCAAACGCGGCAAGCTTCTGGACCTGAATAATCTGCTGCTGGGAAGAAATAACAGGTTTTCCACGGTCGCCGGCGACCAGAGCCAGTTGCGCGGAATAAAATATGTGATCACTCTCGACGCGGACACGCAATTGCCGCGCGATTGCGGACGGAAGCTGGTGGGCGCAATCGCGCACCCGCTGCAGCGTGCGGTCGTGCATCCAGTTTCAAATGTAGTGGTGGAAGGCTACGGAATTTTGCAGCCTCGTGTCGGTGTGAGCATTCACTCCGCCAATCGCTCGCGGCTGGCTGCGCTGTTTTCCGGCGATTCGAGTTTCGACGTCTACACTCGAGCGGTTTCCGATGTCTACCAGGACCTTTTCGGCGAAGGAAGTTTCACGGGCAAGGGAATTTACGAGGTCGAAATTTTCCAGCAGGTGGTCGAGCGGCGCTTCCCTTCAAACGCAATTCTCAGCCACGACATGATCGAAGGAGCGTACGCTCGCGCCGGACTGCTCTCCGACGTGGAAGTGATTGACGATTATCCGTCGCGTATCGCCGCGTACAGCAGGCGCAAACATCGCTGGGTCCGCGGAGACTGGCAGATTCTTTTCTGGCTGTTTCCCCGCGTGCCGGATTATTCCGGAAACGTGGTGCGCAATCCGATCAATCTAATTTCGCGCTGGAAAATCATGGACAATCTTCGCCGCAGCCTGACGGAAATTTCGATGCTGGCGATCCTGATCAGCGGATGGCTGTTCCTGCCTGGCAAAGCCCTCTACTGGACGCTCGCGACTCTGGGTATGTTCGTGCTTCCCAGCTATTTGCAATCCGCGATGGCATTTCTGCGCAGTGGCAGCGGCAAATTTACCGCGCGCTTCTGGAAAGAATGGTTCTCCGATTTCGCCGCGGCCAACGCACATCTGCTGCTGCGACTGGTGTGCCTGCCACAACAGAGCATGGTGACACTGGACGCAATCATCCGGGCCGGCGTTCGCATGGCCGTGACGCGCCATAAGCTTCTTGAATGGGAAACCGCGGCCGAAGCGGAATCGAGTGGCAAAAAGACCAGTCCCGTCGATCTGTATTTGAAACTGACGCCATGGCTCGCGATCGTCGGCGGCGTGCTCTTGGCATGGAAGCGGCCGGAGTCTTTTGTAGTGGCCTGGCCGTTACTTTTTCTGTGGGGCGCATCGGAAGCATTTTCTAATTGGCTCGATCAACCCTTGCCGGAAGACGGTTTGCGCATCGGACCGCGCGACGAGGCGCTGCTGCGGAACTCCGCGCTGCGCACCTGGAGATTTTTTCGCGAGTTCAGCAACGAAAACGAAAACTATCTGATTCCCGATATTTTGAAAGAGGAAGGCGGCCTGATCGCGCATCGCGTTTCAACCACCAACCTTGGTTTGCTTTTGAACGCACGCATCGCGGCGCTCGATCTGGGGCACCTGACGGTGGAGGAATTCATCGCCGGCACGGAAAATACTTTTGCGACAGTGCGGCGGCTGGCGAAATCGTACGGCCATCTTTACAACTGGTATGACACGCGAACGCTCGAGCCGGTTGGTGATCCCTTTCTTTCCACCGTGGACAACGGCAACCTGGTGTGCTGCCTGTGGACTTTGAAGCAAGCCTGCCTGGAGGAATGGAAGCGTCCGATTTTCCGGAAGGAATTGTGGACGGGAATTCGCGATCACGCGCGGCTTCTCCATCAGCTTGTGCGAACCAGAGAAGCTCGCAAGGCATTTCGCTCGATTGAAGACAACATTGCCAACATGGGCAAATCTCCGCTGGAGTGGCTCGGCGCCCTGCCGGCGCTTGAACAATTTGTCGTTTCGCTGATCGAAGCGGCGCGCGCTTCCAGCGAATCGTCCGACGATCTCCGCTGGTGGATGGCCGAACTGAATCTTCGCTTTTCCGAACTGGAAAGGCTGACGGTGCGCTTTTCTCCGTGGGCATCGACGAAGTTCCGCACGTTGCGCGCGACAAAGGAACAGCAAGCCAAATGGATTGCGGACCTGAGTCTGGCCAGTGCGGACCGCATCTATTCAGAAATCGCCGATTCATTGAACGATGAGAGCGAATCTTCTTCGCATGAAGGCGCCGCGGAATATACTTCGCGCGAACTGCTTCGCGAAGCTCTTGCTGCCAGCCGCGAGAACACCGCGAAAGCGACGGCGGCACTAAATGGCATCGCCGCGTACTCCAACGAACTCGCTTCTGGAATGGATTTTTCGTTGGTTTACGACGAGCCACGCAAACTGATCACCATCGGTTTTGACGCTGCGAAAGGCGCTGCCAGCGAACATCATTATGATTTGCTGGCATCCGAAGCGCGCGCGGCTGTGTTTGCGGGAGTAGCCAAGGGCGAAATCCCGCAGGAATGCTGGTTTCACCTGGACCGCTCGCATGTTCAATACAAAGGCACCAGAGTTCTGCAGTCATGGACTGGCACCATGTTTGAATATTTGATGCCTTCGTTGTGGATGAAATCTTCGCCCGGTACTCTTCTGGAACGAAATATGCGCAGCGCGGTTGCTGCGCAGCAAAAATACGCGCGGCGTTTTTCTATTCCTTGGGGAATTTCCGAATCCGGATGCAGCTTGATCAGCGGCGATGGACATTATCACTATTTCGCGTTCGGAGTTCCGGCGCTTGCGCTGCACCGGCCGGACGAGGACCGCGTGGTGATTTCTCCGTACTCAACATTTATGAGCCTGATGACCGGCTCATATGACGCGCTGAAGAACCTGCAGCGTTTGAAGAAACTGGGCGGCGTCGGACCGTACGGTTTTTACGAAGCCTTGGACTATGGGCCGAAGATGACGCTCAACCGCAAAAAATTCACGCTGGTCCGCTCCTGGATGGCCCATCACCAGGGCATGTGCCTGCTTTCGGTCGCCAATGTTTTGTGTGATTCGTCGATTCAGCGGCGGTTCCATGCGGAGCCGTTAGTCGCCGCGACCGAGCGCATTCTGCACGAGCGCGCGATCGTTCCGGAATCGGCCGATTCGTCAAAGGCGAAGCGCCAACTGAAGATAGAAGCCTTGCTCACGGAAGGGCAGAGCGTGCTCAGCCCCAGCTACTGGGGTGGTAAAGATCGAGCAGAAACCGCGGCATAGGCTGCGCTGGCGGTTTCGTTCGCGCGCGTATTTGAAAAAATACCGCGCATCATTTAGCGCGAATTTACTACGAACTTTTTTCTGCATTGCGATCTTTCTTTTATTCCAATCAACTCATAAATGGGCAGATAAATTGAAATCGCCGTTGACAAACGCGGCGAGTCACGCCAAAATCTTTATGGCGAACAAAAAGCGAATGTCCTGTATTCCTCCTGCCTCGCCTTTTACGCCATGCTGGCCACCTCCAACGCTCTTCGTCTCCATGTCGAGTCCGCGCTTGCCGGACGCGTCGCCTCACCGTTCCGTTTTCAGGAGCCGCAGCCCATTACGGCTTCAACGGGAATTTCCGCAGTGGACCAACTTGCCGGCGGTTTGCCGCGCGGTTGCCTGACGGAAGTTTTTGGCGGAATCTCGTCGGGAATCACTTCCCTGCTGCAAGCTGCTTTGGCTGCACGCACGGCGAATGCGGAGGTCTGCGCGCTGGTGGATGCGCAAGATTCGTTTGATCCTGGCTGCGCGCAATTCGCCGGCGTCTCGTTGCGGCGACTGCTTTGGGTGCGTTGCCGCAATGTGGATCAGGCGCTGCGTTCCGTGGATTTGCTGCTGCATGGCGGCGGCTTCAGCCTGGTTGCAGTGGACCTGAGCGGTGCGCCGGCGCGTCTGGTTCGCCAGATTCCGCTGAGCTTTTGGTTCCGTTTGCGTCGTACGGTGGAAAATACTTCGACCATCCTGCTGGTTCTTTCTCGCGAGTCGAATGCAAAAACTTGCGCTTCTTTGGTCCTGCGTATGGAAAGAACAGCCGCGCGCTGGTCGCTGAAGGATCGCCAGTATCCATCGCGCGATTTTCACACTCCGGCATCCATGCTGGATGGATGGACAACCACAGCCGAGACGATTCGTTCCAAAGCGCGACGCAAAAATAATGTTGCGATGATCGGCGGTGCACAAACTTTTGCAAATCAGGACGCGGAGACCGCCCGCTTCGATCTGCGGTCGAACCATTTTATTTCCGTTGACTCTTCCGGCGGCAATTCCTTGTTGCCATCACAGAAAAATCCCTTAGAAAGCGAAAGGACGCAGAACTTTGGCTGAGCCTTCCCAACTCGCCGTGTTCGCCGCAAGTTGCCATGTTGCTCGCTGCTTTATTTGGTGCCGTTTACGTTCCCAATTTTATTTTGCAAGCCATCGCACGCTGCGAGCCCGAACTTCGCACTCAGCCACTCGCCATCATCGATGGGTCGCCGCCCACTTATCAGGTTGTGGCATTGAACCGGCTGGCGGAGATTCTCGGCGTCGCGTGCGGAATGACCAAGGCCGCCGTCAGCCAGTTTGTACAAGTCACGATTCGAACGCGTTGCAGAGTTCGCGAAGAAGCGGCGCACGCTGCGTTGCTCGATGTGGCCTGGTCGATTACTCCGCGGGTTGAGGATGCGGCGCGGGACACGCTGCTGATCGATATCTCCGGCCTGTCATCGCTCTTCGGCAATGCAGAAACCATCGCGCATGAGATCGCTTCGCGCGCTTCCACATTTGGCATGCATGTCCACGTCGCCGTTTCCGCAAACGTAGAGACAGCACGCATCGTCGCGCGCGCCTTGCCGGGGCCCACTATCGTTCCCGAAGGCGAAGAGCGCCGTTTTTTGGAAACGCTGCCGGTCAGCATGTTATCTCCGAGCCGGGAACTTTCTGACATTTTCGATCGCTGGGGTGTGACCACCTGCAAAGCGCTCGCTTCCCTGCCGGTGCTTTCTCTTTCCGAATGTGTGGGGCAGGAAGGAATCCGCTTGCAGGCCATCGCCAGCGGAAAAGGCATGCGCCAGCTGCTGCTCGCCGAACCTGCGCAGCATTTCGAAGAATGGTTTGAATTAGACGAAGCTGTGGATGATCTTGAAGCTCTTTCGTTTCTTCTCGGCCGGTTGCTCGACCAACTGAGCGCACGGCTCTCCGCGCGCGCGCTTTCCATCGCCGCGGTACAAGTAAATTTCGAATTGCAGCCCGCTTTTGACAATGCTTTCGACACCTCGCGTGAATTGCTGCGCGTGAAGCCGACAGCTCGCACCTTTTCCTGCAATTTGGAGCTGCCGGTACCTACACGCGACAGCAAGCTTTTGCTGAAATTGCTTCGCTTGCGGCTGCAATCGCGTCCGCCGGATGCGCCTATCCAGAAAATTCACATGGCGGCGCAGTCTTCGCTGGCACGCGTCACGCAAGGCTCTCTTTTCGTTCCCACCGCGCCCGATCCGGACAAACTCGAACTCACCATCGCGCGAATCGCTTCCGTGGTCGGAGAAGGAAATGTCGGTTCGCCGCAATTGCTTGATTCGCACCGGCCCGACGCATTTCATATGCAGAAGTTTTCCATTGTGACCGCCGATGTACACGCTTCGCGAAACCCTTCAAAACGCTTTGCGACAAATAATTTACAAAACAGTTCAAATCATCATTCGACAGCAGAAGCTCCTGCCGTCGCTCTGCACGTTTTTCGTCCGCCTGTACCCGCGCGAGTCCGTTTGCAGGGAAATAAGCCGGTATTTGCGTCATTTCAAGGCTGCTCCGGAAAAGTTGTTCACGCATCCGGGCCATGGCGCTCTTCGGGGCAATGGTGGGAGGACCAACCTTGGCAGGAAGACGCCTGGGATCTGGAAATTGTTTTTTCCGATGAATCTCCAGCCATACATGGCTTCTATCGTTTTTGTTATGACGGGCTGCAGGAAAAATGGTTTGTGCGCGGAGTGTATGACTGATGTACGCCGAATTGCACGCCCGCTCCGCTTTCAGTTTTCTCGAAGGCGCTGTTACGCCGGAAGAGTTGGCGAATGTCTGCTCGGCGCTCGGCATGTCCTCCATGGCGCTGCTCGATCGCGACGGCCTTTATGGCACGCCACGATTTTATCTGGCCGCGCAAAAAATCGGAATTCGTGCGCATATCGGCGCTGAAGTCTCTTGCGTGAAGGGTTGGCGCTATCCGCTGCTGGTCACTTCTCCCGAAGGATACAAAAATCTTTGCCGCCTGATTACGCGGATGAAACTTCGTGCAGCAAAAGGCGAAGGAGCCATCGAAACAAACGAGTTGGAACACTTCGACAAAGGCCTGGTTTGTCTTACCGGCGGAGACGAAGGTCCGCTCGCTTATTCGCTCCGCACCGGCGGAAGAGAAGCCGCGCGAAAATGTCTGGAGCAACTGTGCGCCATTTTCGGCCGCGAAAATATTTATGTCGAACTACAGCGCCACTTCTCCATCGAAGAGGAACGCCGCAATCAGGTCGCTATTGAACTCGCACGCTGTTTGCATCTCCCTCTGCTTGCCACCAATGGCGTGTGCCACGCGCTCCCTGCGCAACGCGAAATTCTGGATGTTTTTACCTGTTTGCGGCATCACCGCGTACTCGCCAATGCCGGCCGCTTGCTTTCTTGCAACAGCGAACGCTACTTGAAATCTCCTTTGCAGATGAGCGCGCTTTTTGCGGATTTGCCCGAAGCGATTGCCAACACCACGGACCTCGCCTCGCGTCTGCAATTCACGCTGAAGGATCTCGGCTACCAATTTCCCGTCTATCCCACACCCAATCACCAATCACAAATGGATTTTCTTCGCGATCGCACGCGTGAAGGAATGCTTCACCGCTACGGCGCACAGAATGAACGCGCAACGCTGCAAATCCAGCGAGAACTTTCCATCATCGAAAAACTCGATCTCGCCGGTTATTTCCTGATTGTTTGGGATATCGTTCGCTTCTGCCGCGAAAAAAACATTTTGGTACAGGGGCGCGGTTCGGCCGCAAATAGCGCGGTTTGCTACTCACTCGGAATCACTGCCGTCGACCCGGTCGGAATGAATCTCCTCTTCGAGCGATTTCTTTCCGAAGAACGCGGTGAATGGCCGGACATTGATCTCGACCTGCCCAGCGGCGACCAGCGCGAACGCGCAATTCAATACGTTTACGAACGCTACGGAAAACTTGGCGCCGCGATGACCGCCAATGTGATCACCTATCGCGGCAAATCCGCCGCTCGCGAAATCGGCAAAGTACTTTCCTTCGACCCGGAAACTTTAAATCGCCTCGCCAGTCTTGTCAGCGCCTGGGAATACACCGATTCGAACGACACGCTCACGCGGCAATTTAAGGATGCCGGACTCGACCTCACAAATCATCGCATTCTCAAATTTTTTGAGCTTTGCCAGAAAGTGCAGGATCTGCCACGCCATCTCGGCCAGCATTCCGGAGGAATGGTCGTTTGCCAGGGACAACTCGATTCCGTGGTGCCGCTCGAGCCGGCCACCATGCCCGGCCGCGTGGTCGTGCAATGGGACAAAGAAGATTGCGCCGACATGGGCATCGTAAAAGTGGATCTTCTCGGGCTGGGCATGATGGCGGTGCTGGAAGATTCCATCCAGTTAATTCGCGCGCACAACAAAAAAGAAATCGATCTCGGGCTTCTGCCGCAGGACGATGAGCAAGTTTATTCTGCTCTCCAGCGCGCGGACACCATTGGCTTGTTCCAAGTGGAAAGCCGCGCGCAAATGTCCTGCCTGCCGCGTCTTAAGCCAGAATGTTTTTACGATATTGTGGTGCAGGTGGCCATTATCCGGCCTGGCCCGATCGTCGGAAAAATGGTTCATCCCTATTTGAACCGCCGTCAGGGACGCGAGCCAGTAGACAGTTTGCATCCGTCGCTCGAGTCCACGCTCTCCCGAACACTTGGTGTGCCGTTATTTCAAGAACAGCTCTTGCGTATTGCCATGATTGCGGCCGGTTTTTCCGGTGGCGAAGCCGAAGAGTTGCGCCGCGCGTTTGGATTCAAGCGCTCTGAAGCACGCATGAAGGAAGTCGAAATCAAGCTGCGCCGCGGAATGGAAAGCAAAGGCATCACCGGAGAAACGCAGAACAAAATCGTGCAAGCCATCACTTCGTTCGCGCTGTATGGATTCCCCGAATCGCATGCGGCAAGCTTTGCACTCATCGCATATGCCAGCGCTTTTTTGAAGTGCCACTACATTGCTGCATTCACAGCCGCCATGCTCAACAATCAGCCCATGGGTTTCTACCAGCCGGCAACCTTAATAAAGGACGCCCAGCGCCACGGCCTGAAATTCAAGCCCATCGACATCATACGTTCGCAGTGGCTGTGTACCATCGAAGAATCCGCCGAAGGCCTTCTTGTACGTATCGGACTCCGTTATGTAAAAGGACTGCGCAAAGAAACCGCGCTGCAAATTATCGCGCAGCGCGACATTCAGCCATTCACTTCGATTGAAGATTTAAAGCAACGCGTGCCGCAAATTCAAAAAGATGAAATGCGCGTTCTCGCCAGCATCGGCGCTTTGAATTTTATCTCTGATAAAACGCGCATCCATCGACGCAGCGCTTTGTGGCAGGTGGAACGCGCCGGCCGTCCAGCAGGCGCGCTCTTCGAAACGCACGCCCGAACAGACGATTCCGACCCATCTTCCCTTTTCTCGCCGCTCGATCCCATGAACGATGAAGAGCGTCTGGCCGCCGATTTTCACGGCACCGGGCTCACAACAGGCCATCATCCGATGAAGCAACATCGCGCACACCTAAATCGCCAAGGAGTTTCGCCTGCGTCACGTCTGGCTGCGCTTCGCGATGGATCATTCGTACGCGTGGCCGGTGCGGTTATCGTTCGCCAGCGCCCTGGCACCGCGAAAGGCTTCGTATTCCTGAGCCTCGAAGACGAAACCGGCGTCGCGAATATCATCATCACGCCGCAACTTTTCGAAACAGATCACACCGTCGTCGTACACAATTCATTTCTCATGATTGAAGGCATCCTGCAAAACCAGGACGGCGTCATCTCCGTCAAAGCCGGCATCATCAAGCCGTTTCTCTTTTCCCGCGCAGCCGCGCCCGCTCACGATTTTCATTAATCAGCTTCGCGTTTTATTTTCCGCAAAACTCACAAATTGTTATTTGGCTACAAGACGCCTCGCATATTAGAATGCGGTTAAGCTATCGTTCGATTACCAACACCTTTGTGATTTACGGAGTTTTAGACTTTCGTACCTGCAACAGTTTCGATGCTTTCTTAATTCCGGGAGGACTCGATGCGCATCGCCACAACCAGCCTGGCCTTGCTATTCGCCATTGCGCCTGCGGTCGCCCAACAAAAATCAGATGGGCCATCCGACGAAAAAGCTCAGAAAACATATAAGCACGCTCTGGAAGCATTGCACGATCGCCGGCAGGACATCGCTCTCGATGAGTTCAAAAAAGCTGACAAACAGGATGGTGGACACTGCTTTGCCTGCCAAAGGCAAATGATCACGTACGGAGTCGAATTAGGCCAGTGGAAAACCGCCGAACTTGCCGCTCAAGAAATGGTCGCGGAAGCGCAAGGTGAACAGGACAAAGCCATCGGACACTATCAATGCGCAATTGTCTTTATGCAGGAAGGTCTACAAAAACACAAAGACGAATACTTCACTCGCGCCCACGATGAAGTCAGCAAGGTGCTCACCGCTTATCCCAATACGCCGGACGCAGTCCTTCTCGATGGAAAAGCGCTCGCGCAACTAAAGCAGGACGACGCAGCGAAAGCAAAGTTCGAACAATTCGTAAAAATGAAACCCGTCGACAATCCTGATCGGCAGCGTGCGTTGCGCTACATGGAGCGCCCGGAGCTGGCGCGCGCAAGAATGGCGCCGCCGTTCTCCATCACTACCACCGATGGCCAGCGCGTTTCCATGGACGACTTGCGGGGCAAAGTTGTGCTGTTGGATTTCTGGGCCACCTGGTGCGGACCGTGCCGTGAAGCGCTGCCGCACATTCAAAATGTTGCAAAGAAATTTCGCGGACAGCCGTTGGTGATTTTAAGCGTGAGCTTGGATTCCGACGAGCAAAAGTGGAAAGAATTCATCGGCAAAAACGAAATGACCTGGCCGCAATATCGCGATGGCGGTTTCACGGGGCCGATCGCCAAAATGTTTAACGTCACTGCCATTCCGCACACTTTTACGATTGACGCCGATGGCGTCCTGCAGGAAGAACACATCGGCGACGCTGCGATCGAAGGCAAGCTCAAAAAGCTCCTGGTTCACGCTCGCGAAGTGACGCCCGCTGAAACTTCTTCCGCCAAATAGTTGATGGGTGCGCTGAATTTCGTTCCCCCACGCACGTTCGTGGGGTAGAATCCCGCTCACTGCACTCTAACCGATCACCCTATAGCCCAGTGCCGAGGTGCGAAATGATTCTCTCCATCGAACGCAAGCAAATTCCGCCGGATATCACAGTCCTGGAGATGACTGGGCGCATCATCCTGGGAAACAATTCGCGGGATGTGGAATTGAAACTTGCGGAAATCCTCGCCGATCAAGCCAAAAAAATTATCTTTGATCTCAGCCGGATCACGATTTTGGACAGTACCGGTATCGGAATTTTGGTCGTAAGCCAGGGCAAGATCAACAAGGCCGGCGCAAAGTTGCGAATTGCAGGGGCCACCGGATTCGTGGAAGACACGTTGAAAATCACCAGCGTTGATAAACTTATTGAGACTTACCCCACCACGGAGCAAGCCACCGCCAGTTTCTAGCCAAGCGGCGTGGCGCGCTCGGTACATGTGGTGCGGGATTTGGCGAATCGCCTGGCGCGCGAACTTAAGGCGCCTTGCCGATCCACCACAATACCCTGGCCACAATTTTCCATTTCTGTTTGCCGCTCAGCGTGATCGATTCGTAGCTGGCGTTTTCCGATTGCAGCACGATGGTATGGTCAAACCGTTTCAAGCGAGACACCGCTAGTCCCTTGTCGCGATGCCAGGCAATCACAATTTTGCCATTCAATTCACCGATTTCGGTCTGCGCGGAATCAACGGCCAGAATATAACCATCGTGAATAAGCGGCGACATCGAGCTGCCGCGAACCCGTAAACAACTTGTGGTGGCTGGATTGGGGCACCAGTCCTTCGGTGCGGCGATCATGCTCTCAACCGCGGCGTCGTCCAATAATGCCGCGCCTTCGCCTTTCTCGCCGTGGGCTAGAGCAACTGAGTTCAGCAAGGGTACCGCGACCAGCCGTAGCTTGCTCTGCTTCTCCAGCTTTTTTGCACCGCTGCCGGCGGCTACCATTTCCAGGTGCGGCAACCGTATTTTTCGCAAACGCGCCTGCAACTGCGGCATCACGCGCAGCAGGTCTTCTTTGCTCAGCCCCGCTCGTCCCCAGAAATACCAGCAGAGTGGATCGCCGGCAAGATTGCCCATCCCTATGTAGATATGCGAAGGCGGCTCCGATATTCCGCGTTCCCATCTGGACACCGCCATGGCGGAACAGTGGAACACGTTGCCAAATGCGACCTGACTCAGAACCAGTGCCGTACGCAAACGGACGATTGACTCCGCCCACTCCGGCTGCGCTGGACGGCTCAATTTGCGCCTCGAACGCATCGTCACTCCGCAATCTGCCTTTCCGTCCTCTGGGGCTGTTCTCTCATTTTGAATGTACGCCACCGTACGTATCTTGGCAAGCGGCGGTTCATAAATAATCTATCACCATCTACTAGTCATTGGCGTTAGCAAGGAGTATGTTTAAGGAGCTTTCTCGCCTCACATCTCTACGTGGCGTCCCGCAAAGCGATTGTTTTCTCCAGGAAGGACCGCTGATTGCCGAATAAGCCGCCTGATATCCGCCGTGCAAAAAACTTTGCGCGGGTCGGCTTGGGCGGTCGGGACGGCGCCGGTCGAGACGGCGCCAGTCGAGACGGCCAGGAACTCGCGAATCAAATCTTGCTCGAGCTTCCCCGCAATGTCTCCAACAACCTGATCGGCAAAGCGCAACTCGTTAAGTTACCTATCCATTCAGTTCTAAATGAAGTTAACGAGCCGATTCAATATTTATATTTCATCAACAGCGGTCTCGCTTCGGTGTTAAGCGTTTTGCAGGACGGGAAAAGCGTCGAAGTTGGGCTGACCGGCCGCGAAGGCTTCGTTGGCGTCTCTGTGGTTGCCGGCTTTATGACCAGTCCGACGCGCGTAATCATGCAGATCGAAGGCGCCGGCTACCGGATCCAGGCTAAGGATTTGCAGGCGGCGCTCAAAACTTCTCCGCTTCTAGAAAAAAGCTTACTGCGATATTCCCAGGAATTGGCTCTGCAAGCTTTTCAGATTGCTGCTTGCAACCGCGTGCACGAAGTAGACGAGCGCCTGGCTCGCTGGCTGCTGATGAGCCAGGATCGCATTGGCGGCTCAATGATTCCTCTTACGCAGGAATTTCTTGCGCACATGCTTGGCACTCGGCGAGCCAGCGTGACCGTCGCCGCAGGCATGCTGCAAAAAGCCGGATTGATTAGCTACGTTCGCGGGCAACTGAAAATCGAAGATCGCGAGCGCCTCGAACATGCGTCGTGTGAGTGCTACGCAACATTGATGCGCCAGCTTGGCGCGTGGAAATCCGAATCTGAATAGCCGCAGCTCGCCGCCACGCACACTTTTTCCCTCCCACCGGAACCATCAAGTTCCTTGGTTACAGCGATTCATGTATTGCAGCTTACGCCCCCAGCTGGGTACGCTAGCGTACGTAATTGAACTCTACCGTACCGGCGTACCTCAGGTGCTCTCCAGCTTTTTGGCTGTCACCTCCATTAAGGGGGCACATGCCAAAAAATATTCTTATTGTTGATGACAGCCCGCAGATCCGAAAACTAGTCCGAACATACTTCGACCGTGAAAAGGATTTTCGGGTCTGTGGAGAAGCCGTAGACGGCCTGGATGCCATTGAAAAAGCCTCGGAATTGAATCCCGACCTCATTATTCTGGATGAGTCCATGCCTCGCATGGACGGCCTGCACGCGGCGCGTATTCTCCACTCGACAAAGAGCGACGTTCCGATCATTTTGTTTACACTGCATGCCGACTCGATTTCCACGGCAGAGGCCTACGCTGCCGGGGTCGCTTCGGTCGTTTCCAAAATGCGCGGCATGTCCGTTCTCGTCGAGCAGGTGGACAGTCTTTTGAAGTACGCGTAGCGCGATGTGCGTGGAAACGTTGTTGTCCTTGATTCGGTCTCCAATGCGGCAGCGCTGGTCAGATCGTCTCATTCGTGAGACAAAGCGGTATGAGGCATGCTAGTGAATTCGGAAATCTAGCGAGTTCACAGCCCTGAACGAAAAGCCCCAACCCTCAGTTTTTGCAAACGCCGCGCCAATTTAACCAGCTTTCGATCCTTCCAGACGCCCTTCACGGCTTCTATTCGCAGTTTCAGAACATCGCTTCCATGGCGCGGTGTCTACGAATCGTACCCGCGAAGCTCGGTCGCGAAACAAAAAGGTGACTTCCGATGGTAGTACCATCGGTCTACTGTTTAGCGATAAGTCATTTATTTTAATAGCGAGGTCAAAACTGCCAGGCAGTCCTAAGCGAATTCTTTATGGTTCGCCGCGTGCTCTAGTGTCCAGTAAGTCGTATTGGCATAAGTCGTATGGGCGACTCCCCGCCGCCGTAGGTCCATCGCATTTCAAGTTGTAATCAGCGAAGTTGATCGCTCAGGCGGTAACGCTTGGCTTTCAGCCGCAGTTGGAGCTTGTCCGGGCGCCCCAGCCCGCGACTACCGGGAGCGTACCAATGCGTCGTTTACTCGTGCCTGCCCTCATCGCCGTTCTGATTCTTACTGCTGGAATTTTCCTAAAAGGGTCGATCACGCAGCCGTCAATTGGGACCTGGCTGCCCGCTGGCTCGATGACGGCGGCAAGGAGCGGTGCGGCGTCCGCGCTCCTGCAAGATGGGCGAATTTTAATTACCGGGGGCGACGACGGATCCGGACCGGTGGCCAGCGCGGAAGTCTTCGATACGACAGGCTCGTTCGTGGCGATTGCGCCGATGGGCATGGCGCGGAGCGCGCATTCGGCGACGGTATTGATCGATGGAAGAGTATTGGTGGCGGGCGGATCGACGGGAGCGGCAGCTACGAACGCAGCGGAAATCTTCAATCCGGCGACGAATGCGTGGAGCCCGGTTGCGGGCGGCATGATCCAGGCGCGTTCGAATCACACGGCATCTTTGCTCGCCGATGGCCGTGTACTTTTCGCTGGTGGAGACAATGCTGGAGCGCCGACTGCCTCACTGGAAATTTTCAACCCGGTGACCAATTCGTTTTCTTCCGCGGGAACGACAACGTCTTCCAGAACTTCTTTCGCTAGCGCAGTTCTTTCCGATGGGCGAGTGATATTGATCGGCGGTTCGAATGGAACTGCTCCTTTAGCCTCCACGGAAATTTTCGATCCGACTACGAACTTGGTTGCAGCCGGTCCGGCACTTTCCACGCCGCGCATGGCACACTCCGCCACCACTCTGATTGACGGCAGGGTGTTGGTGGTTGGTGGTACCACTGTCATAACCAATCCTGACGGAAGCACTACCCCCACGGATTTGGGGTCGGCGGAAATTTACGATCCAGCGACTGGAAGCTTTTCTGTTTCTGCGTCGTCGCTGGCAGCTCCGCGACGCGATCACGCAGCGTTTCTGCTGCCCAACAACGCTTCGGTCTTGATTGTAGGCGGCACCTCGGCGGGCAACGAAGTGGGTACGGCGGAAATGTTCGTTCCTTCCACGGGCACATTCGCGGCAACCGGTTCGCCTTCGGTGGCGCGGCAACATGCTACGGGCACGCCGCTCAGTTTGGACGGAATTTTCTTTCTGGCAGGCGGTTCGAATTCCACCGGAGCTCTGTCTTCTGCCGAACTCTACGGATTCGCTATGGTAAAAACGGACGCCAAAGACTACGCGCCAGGCAGCATCGTCACCATCACCGGGTCCGGCTGGAAGCCCGGCGAAACGGTCACGCTGACGCTCGTCGAATCGCCGCTATTCGACACCCATCCGGTACTGACAGCAGTCGCCGATGCCCAAGGCAACATTTTCAATAATCAATTCTCTCCTGACCTACATGACGTGGGCATTCGCTTCTATCTGACCGCAACCGGCAGCCAGTCTCAGGCGCAAACCACGTTTACCGACAATCTCAAGATCGCCGTATCTCGAGACACTCCGACTGCCACCAGCATTAGCGAAGTTACGGGGTCGAATTTTACAGTTACATTCGCGATCAAAAACGCCAGCAACGGTGGCGACAGCAGTTCCAACATCAGCGGAAACTGGACATTAACAAAATCCGGCAACATTACCACGGTGGACGCCACGAGCGGCTCTTTCACCAATCTCGCTTCAAGCTCCCCTACGGGGGTGTTGCTTACTTTCCACTTCAAGGCGCCCGCCACTGCGGAGACCGGCGACACCATAACGCTCACATCTAACATGACGACTCCGTCGTGTACACCTGCCGGTGGCAATGTCTGTACTGACAACGCCGCATACACCGTGGGCATTTTCGCGCCGCCCACGATAAGCAAGTCCTTCTCGCCTTCGAGCATCACTGTTGGCGGAACTTCAACACTTACCTTCACGCTGAGCAACGCAAATGCGACAACCTTGACCAGCGCGGCGTTCAGCGACCCGTTACCGGCCGGCGTGCAGGTTGCCGCATCCCCTTCGGCAAGCAACACCTGTGGGAGCACCTTCGCACCTACTGCTGGAGCCACAACGATCACCTTTACCGGTGGCAACATTGCGGCAAATGCTAGTTGTATCCTCTCCGTAAACGTCACCGCGACAACCGCCGGAAGCAAAAACAACACCACGAACACCGTCACCGCCACCGCTACCGGCGGGTTTGGACTGACCGGCAATACTGCCTCGAGCACCCTGACCGTCACCGCCACGGTGCCGACCACGCTGGTCCTGAATAGCGTTAGCCCCAACTCCGTTGCGTTCGGATCATCTGGGCCTGTGACCTTCACCGCCACGCTTACGCGGAATGACACGAGCGCGGGCGTGGTGGGAGCCACGGTGAACTTCACGGTCGATGGGGCCGCGGTCGGTTCAGCCGTTACTGGCACGGGCGGCGTGGCCACTTTCACTACTTACAATCCTTCGGCCCTCAGCGTAACGACGCACAATGTGGCGTCGTCGTTTTCAGCCGCCACTATCAGTGGCACGCAGTTTGGCGCAAGCACCAGCGGCACGCTGTTGCTAACCGTGGGCAAAGCGACGCCGATGATTACCTGGGCCAATCCGGCGGACATCACCTACGGCACGCCATTGAGCGCAACGCAACTGAACGCGATCGCGTCGGTTCCGGGAAATTTCGTTTACACGCCAGCGACAGGGACGGTATTGAACGCAGGCACCGGTCAGACGCTGCACGTCAGTTTCACACCCACGGACACGACAAGCTACACTACCGCCTCGAAGGACGTAACGATAAACGTCAACCGAAGAGATGCCACTTGGACGACGAATCCTGCTGGCAAAACCTATGGCGATTCTGATCCAGCTCCCTTGACTACCGGCAGCGGCAGCAACTTCGTGACGGCGGATGGAGTGACCGCAACCTACAGCCGCGCCCCGGGCGAAACCGTGCTCGGCGGCCCGTATCACATCACCGCCACGCTCGCTCCTTCAGGCGTACTTTCCAACTACATCATCACCAATGCGGGCGCCAGCTTCACCATCAACCCGGCAATGGCGGTAATCGCATCCATCGCATCATCACCGAACCCGTCGGTTTACGATCAAACAATGACCTTCAGCACTACAGTCAACAACATGTCAAACGGCCTGCTGGTGAGCGAGGGCACGGTAACCTTCGTAGAAGGAAGCACGCCCATTTGCGCGGCCTCGATTTTGGGCGGCACAGGGATGTGTCAGCCCACGTATCCCGGCCTGTCCATCGGTGCTCACACTGTCAGCGCAATGTATTATGACAGCCTCGGTAATTTCACAAGCAGCCAAACGTTGTCGAATCAGAATTTCAGCCAGGTCGTGAACGCGAGGCACACCAGCGTGACGATTACGTCTACTGAGATTTTCAATTTCGCGACGGGCTCGGTCCCAATCGACACGACTGTGCACCTTACGGTCACGGTGACGGATGACGACGCCGGCACGCCGATCACGCCGACAGGAACTTTCCCGATTACCTCACTCATCGCCAGTGACACGTTCAGTCCTAATGACAGCACTGGTAACGGGATGTGCGTGTTGACCGGGAACGGCGCTTCGGCCTCTTGCATGCTAACGGTAACGCCGGTTGAGGCGGACCTCCACGCGCTCACGGCGAGCTACCTGGGCGATTCCTTCCATCTCGCGAGCACGCAGAATGCGGACATGACGGTTACCGCGCCGCTGGTTTCGCAGAAAGTGTGCCTGGACGCGCCCTTCAACGGACAGGCGATTCCGGCCGGTAGCACCGTGTGGTTCAATGCGGTTTTCCAGACGAATGGTCAGAAGATCACCAAGCTCACGCACCTGACCTTCTACAAACAGACAATTCAGATTGGCAGCCGAACTCCGATGCCTGTTCCCGATGGCGTGATCACGTTCGACCCAACAGCGCTTGTGGCCAGTACCACCTTCGACCCGGCCGACAATCGGTGGAACACCACTTTGCCGACTTACAACCTCGCTGGCAAGAACTGGCTGAGCGGCATGCCCGTACAGTTACCCGCTGGTCTGCCTGGCAGCACCGCCCCGATAACCTGGTGCGGGCAGTTTGCCAGCGACTTATCGACAATTTCGTTGGGCTGGCAATGGGCGGCGGCCGTTTATAGCAGCAACAGTAACTTCGTCCTCTTCGATCCGAACAATTCGGCGTCGTACGACCTGAACCCCATCGGTGTGAAGGCTGTAGATGACAACAAAGCTGACGTTAATTACCAGAATTCCGACCACGCTGGGACTCCGGAGAATTTCTTAAAGTTTGTGATTGGGGGCGCTCGCGGCGGTGGCGGCGGAAACTATACCGGCGGTTACAGCGGAAGTGGCAATCTGAAGTAACAATCCCGTCCCGGAAGCGGTGGCCATCAATTTCGGATATGGTGCCTGCAGCACCTCGCCGAGCAGCCTGGACTTCACGAATGGTGGCACCGCCAACCAACCAGTCGGGAGCACCAGCGGTCTCTTGACGGCCGTCCTCACTAACAACACGAGTGGTCCCTTGGCGATTTCCAGCGTTGCAATACCGGAACAAATGCCAACGACTTCACTCATGGCAACGAGTTCCGCTTTGCCTGTTCGCGCAGAACTCAGCTAAAGCAGTATGCCGCGCAAGATCACGCTGGCCACACTGAAGTAAATGATCAGACCCGTAACGTCAACGAGCGTGGCAACGAACGGTGCGGAAGCGCTCGCGGGATCCAATCCGCAACTCCGCAAGATAAACGGCAACATCGACCCCGCAAGAGTGCCAAACATGACTACGCCGATCAGGCTGCAGCCGATAGTGAGCGCGATCACCAGATAGTGCTCCCCGTAGGTACCGCGCAGCGTGTGCCACAGAAGTATTCTCGTTACGCCGATGAAACCAAGAATGGCGCCGAGCACTACACCCGCCAGCAGCTCCCGCTGGATCACCCTCCACCAATCCCGCAGGCGAATTTCGCCCAGCGCCATCGCGCGAATCACCAGCGTTGTGGCTTGCGAACCCGAATTTCCTCCACTGCTGATAATCAATGGAATGAACAGAGCCAGAACCACCGCGCGCGAAATTTCGTCGGAGAAATACCCCATCGCCGTTGCGGTCAGCATCTCGCCAAGAAAGAGGATGGCCAGCCAGCCCGCGCGCTTTCGCACCATTTGCGCGAAGCTTACTTCCATATACGGACCTTCGAGCGCTTCCATACCGCCGATTTTCAGAATATCTTCGCTGGCCGCCTGCTGTGCCACACCCGCCAGATCCGCGCTGCTGACGATGCCCATCATGTGCTTATCCGCATCCACTACCGGCACTGCCAGCAAGCGATACTTCGCCAGTACCTGCGCAACCGCCTCTTTGTCCTCGTCTTCCGGGACAAAAACGTAATCCGCGTGCATGACATCACGAACTTTTTTCGATCTGTCCGCCGAGATGAGCTCGCGGAAGGAAATCACGCCCAACAAATGCTGAGCGTCGTCGAGAGCATACGCGTAGTAAATCATTTCCACTTGCCCAGCTTGACGGCGAATCTCGGTGATCGCCTCCTCGACGGTCATCTCCGGCGAGATCCGCACGTAGCCTGAATGCATCAGTCCCGCGGCTTCGTCCTCCGGATACAGTGGCCTGCTGCCTTCACGACCGCGCTCCGCAACCACCGTCACTTCCAGATCGCGCGCCTGATAAAGCAATTGATCGGTGAAATCCAGCCCGCGAAACCATTTTCTTGGCGATGCGCTGGCCGGACCGACAAAAATCTGCGTCACTCCGTTCCTGTGCGCGTAATCTGCAAGCGCGTCCGCGCGGTCTTTGCCTTGCACGACAGCCGTGTCAATGTGCAAATTTTCGGCGAAATGAAAATGGCGCTCGATCGCCTGGCGTTCTTGCGGCGGCAACGCGGAAAGATCTTTTCCTCCCGAAACAAAAACGGCGACGCACGTGGCGTGAATGTAGTCGGTCACACGACGCGCTCGCCGCAACAGCATGGCCGTTGACGGATCAGCCGTCACATTTACTAAAATTTTCTCGGCGCGCGACTCTGCGTGTTCCTTTTTTGCAGTCGCCCTCGCTTCCAGTGCTTGCGCGGTCTGCCGGATTGCAAGCTCTCGCAACGCCACCAGCGTCGGTTCCTGAAAAAGTCTTGCCGATTCGGCCTTCGCCCTTTCCGGAGGATAGATCACGCCGCGCTCCAGCCTGTGCAGCAATGCACGCGGCGTGACGTCTACCATCACCACCTCATCCGCCTCCTGAAAAACCCAATCCGGCACCGTCTCGCGCACTCGCATTCCAGTGATTTGCCAGATCTGATCGCTGAGGCTCGCCAGATCTTGCACATTCATCGTAGTGAGAACGCTTACGCCTCCGTCGAGCAACGCCTGAACGTCTTGCCAGCGGCGCTGCCGGACCGAGCCAGGCGCGTTCGTGTGCGCCAAATCATCCACGATGCATATTTTCGGTCGACGTTGCAGGATTCCGGCTACGTCTATCTCCTCGATGTAGCTTCCGCGGCACGACACGCGCAGCAGCGGCACCATCTCAAATTCCTTCGACCGCTCGATCAGGTCGTTGCGGCCCTGCGGCTCCAAAAATGCCAGCACCACGTCCGTCCCGCGCGCTTTGAGCTCATGCGCGTCCTCGAGCATCTGGTAAGTTTTGCCAACGCCGGCGGCATATCCCAGGTAGATTTTCAGGTGACCTCGGCGTTTTTGATGGCTCATGGTTGCCGCTCTCGATCTAGTGAGGAAACACTCGAACGTCGATGCCTCGCGCTGCCCGCACCAGGCGGCTGACGGTGCTTCCGAACATTCGCGTTCCCAAATCCTTCTTTACGCTGTGCCCGACAAAAATCTGAGTGACGCCGTGCGAACGCGCGTATCGCACGATGGTCTCGACGGGATCTTCACCTTCGAGCACCGCCACTTGCGCGCCGTCCTCTCGCGCCTTCGCCAATCCCTGCTCTAACAATTTTCGGTCAGCGTCGGAGAGATCCGGCTGCCGTACGTACGCGGCCAACACGTCGCAGTGGAAACGCGCCGCGTTTCGTCGCGCTGTGGCCATCATGCGCTCGAAGTTTGCTCGCGGAGTAAGACAGACCAGGAAGCGCTCGTGTGTACCCCAATGCTGTTCGAGCCCATGCGAATGCATGTAGCGCTGCAATCCGGCGTCAATCACATCGGCGGAAAGAACTAGCGCCATCTCTCTCAGCGCAGTGCGCCGCTCCGTCGCCGCTTCGGTCGGCGCGTCCACGATCACGATCTCGTCCGCGGTATTTAAGAACTCGCGAGGAATGGTCTGCGTCACGCGCTTACCAGTGAGCTTCTCCACTGCTTCGCGCTGATCCTCGATGTATTGCAGATTTACGGAGGCGACGATCGTGATTCCCGCCGACAATAATTCTTCGACATCTTGCCAACGATGCGCGTTGCGGCCGCTGGAGGGATTATCGTATGCAAGTCCGTCGATGAGGCAGACCTGCGGGTGCCGTTGCAGAATCGCTTGCACGTCAATGACGGGGACGCCCTTGATGTTGATCGTAGGAATGATTTCTAGCGAAGCTAAGAGCGGCTGAATATCGGCTGGAACTTTCGGCTGAAGAGCTCCAACCACTACATCCTGACCGCGGTCTCGGCGACGCCTGCCCTCATCGAACATGCGGAAGGATTTGCCGACCCCGGATGCGTAACCAAGAAAAACTTTAAGGCGGCCACGCGTAGAGTCTGAAGCTTTTTTGTTGTCCGGCATCGCCCGCTGATTGTAACCCCGGGGCGTCTATTAAGACATCACGGAGCGACGATAAATTTCATTGCAACACAGCTCGGCGGCCGCAAGATTTTGTTTTGTAGGGTGAAGAGTGGTGCGCCGAAGGCGACGATCTTAGAACTTTTCCCGCCGAATTTGTGGCAGCTCTGCCACAGATTGAGCTTCCTCACCGACTGAACCTGTCGAGTATTCGGGCGCTTCTGGGCACATGATGTTCGGCTATCCGGCTTGTGCTTGCAGTTTTGCTATAAGGTATTCAATCAGCGTTGAAGAGGCGAGTCGTCGGCACGAAATACCATGGGCCTTCCACGAGGGTTGAGATAATTCTTCGCTAGAAAGCACGCCAAGCTGAAGCTATACGATCGCCCAGTGCGACGTGTTGCAAGGCGGCGCAGGCGCAAACCGCAACTTGGGTACCTTTCATGCGTGGACGAGCTCGCGCCGTTTCAGCGTCGGGAGTGCCTTGATGGACTGTCCAGCCTTCTGCTGGGCAAGCCTAAGGTCGTAGAGGCTCTGTAGGTTCAGCCAAAACTGAGCACTCGTCCCAAAGAAATGAGCGAGGCGCAGGGCTGTGTCGCCCGTGATAGCGCGCGTTCCGTTCAAAATTTGCGTAACG
>Ga0137359_10000219_pt1 | contig 43391 bp, 44 predicted proteins | sample Mad1_40_16metaG_FD_108281 | JGI IMG/M metagenome (GOLD analysis project Ga0137359, IMG submission 108281) | Vadose zone soil microbial communities from Angelo Coast Range Reserve, California, USA - Mad1_40_16 metaG | ecosystem: Environmental > Terrestrial > Soil > Vadose zone | place: USA... | reverse complement strand
TCCTCGACGAGGTAAAACCACCAACTGGAGAGCCGGATGCGGGAGATCCGCCAGTCCGGTTCGGAGGGAGGGGGAGCCGAAACCAATCGTCTCTCCCTACCCCTATTGCGGGAGTTTTCGCACCGTAAGTTGGGGGTGTTGCGGGAGTTTTCGCACCGTCTCGTGGGTATGCGCAAAAACTTGACGCGGACCCCTGGCTAGCGGCCGCGCCTTTCTCGTCGCACATCCGTGTATTATGATTTCTCCAGCGCGGGACGATTCAGAACATTGCTGTTGTGGCCAGCATTCGAGGAGAAAACTAATGAGGCGAAGTTTTATTGACACTACGATGCTGACTCTGGTGGCGGCGCTCGTATTGAGCGCTCTCCCGACCTTGACCGTTGACGCACAGACGAGGCGACCGCGGCGCCGCCCTGCGATTACGACGCTCGTGCCGGCGGGAACCCAACTGAGGGTCCGCCTCAACGATACGATATCGAGCAGGGAATCGCGCGCTGGTGACCGGTTCACCGCAACGGTCGTGAATCCATCCCGCTACGAGCAAGGGAAGGTAACCGGCCACATTCGTTCGATACGAAGGTCAGGACGCGTTCAAGGGCGCACGACGATGAGTTTGGCTTTCGACTCGGTTCGACTCTCGGATGGGCGGACCGGGACTCTGCGCGCTGAAGTACTTCGCGTATACGATTCCGACTCGGCGACGAAGGTTGACGAAGAAGGCCGCGTTCAATCTGGCAGCCGAGGCAATCAGACGCTTAAGCGAAGCGGTATTGGCGCCGTCGCGGGCGCGGTGATCGGCGGAATCGCCGGTGGTAGAAAGGGCGCGGCGATTGGACTGATAGTTGGCGGGGCGGCGGGCGCGGGCTCGATAGCCGTTGAAGGCAGCAAGGAGCTGAAGATCGAGCGGGGAACCGAGATTTTGATCAGGGTCAATAGCCGCTGATCAACGATCACTGACGGGGACTCACCGGTTAGTCTCTAACTTACTGCTTGTCATAGACTCGCAAAGTCAGATCGATGGTGAACGCGGGCAGAGTTGGGGTGTCTGTTACAACTCGCAACTGATCCGTGTAAAGGCCGCCCGTTTCAATCTGCAAGGACTCTACCAGAATCTTGTAGCGTCTTCCCGGTTCGACGACTTCCACCCGCGAGGCGAAATTCTTTGTTCCGGCTTCCACGCGCAGCACCTTCACGGGAGTATCATCAGCCGTAACCGAGAACTCGGTCATTGCCTTCTTACCCGCCGGGGCATACATCGACCCTCGCGAGTCTGGCGACAAAAAGATCGGTCCGATGTGCTTGCCCTGGCGAAGCGGAGCGCCCGCGAGCACATTGGCGGAAAGCGAGAATGTAATCACAGGCCGATCGGGATCATTGGTGTGCATGATTGCGGTTTTATTGATCAAACCGGATTGGGATACCGTTTGGACTTCTACTTCGGCAATACCTTCCTTACCCGGAGGAATGACTTTGTCTGAGCGAATTGCCGTGCAGCCACAGTCGCCTTTGAAGTCCTTGATCTGCAGTTCCGCATCCCCCTCGTTCCTTATTACGAAGATCTGACTGATGACCTCACCTCTGTAAACATCCCCGAAGCTGAAGCCGTTGAAGGGAACCACGGCCCTTGGAGCAGGTCGCATGCGGCTGATCGCGCCAGTCATGTGGCGAGCGTGCGCCGACGAGACACTCTCCGCGGCGAGAGCGAGCAAGACGGCCAAACAAAGTGCCGGTATCACCGATGGTACTTGGATTCGTAACGCGCGCATGTCTGTCCTTGAGCACTGAATTTTCAAAGCTAAAGCGTAGTTCACTCGCTACGTTTCGCGCAATGCCCGGAAGTCAGAACGCCGTCGAGCCCCCTCGCAAGGAAGCGCCGGAGCCGGCGTTCTAGCTATGGTCGAACCTTGAATAAACCCTGTGCTGCTGCTATGGTTCAATCCAGTTTGGAATGAGGATCAAAGTTAATGTCCGATAGAGTAACCGCGCCCGCATCACGAGTCCTCCTCACCCTATTGTTGATCGGAATACCCTCAGTCGCGCAGATACAGTTCAGCAGGCCGAAGCCTGCCAAGCCTCTGCCTAACCCTTCAATCATCAACTCGACGCGTGATGAAGTGCTGTCAATGACGAAACAGATGCTCGAAACGCGAGAGATTCCGCTCGATAAGGAAGACTGCAATAACACGACCGGCGAGTGCACCCTGCTCAGCAAGCCGGTGGTTTTCATCAAGGGGATAGCGACCAAGAGTCAGCTTGAACACTTCTGCGAGATGCCCGCAGTCGAGGTGCGTAACTGGGCCAGGGGACGCTATGTGCTTCGCTTTCAGATCACTCCGGCCACGCCGAAGACTTCTCAGGTCGGCGTCTACGCCAAGTTCGAGGGAATGCTGAACGCTGTCACCGGCAGCGAGTGGGTGCCGCTCACATCAAGGGGCGAGCTTGAGGATCTGATGCTACGATGCATTCAGGATCGCGTGCAGGGCGGAGACTGCAAGGATATATTCCGATAACGTCCTGGTCGCCTGAATGCGCAAGAACCCACGCGCCGCACGAATCACTCCTTCATCCCCCACTGATTGTATCCGGTCCTCTCGCCCGTGTGGACTCTCCTATCGAGTTCGCATCCTCTGAGCATCGCATGGCGAGACCGATCCGGCGGAGTCTCTCTCGGTCTAAACTGTGACCTTGAGTGACAGCGGCCTTGCGCCGCAGACCGAAACGGTCATCATCGCCGAACGAGTTAGGGGCACGCAGAAAGGGTTAAACCAATTCGAGCCGTGTCCACGCGCACAGTCGCGGACAAGAATTCCTGCCAAGAGGCCTCGAACTAACCTACATGGGTACGTGCCCCCAAGGGGCGTTTGGTGAAGAATGAATCCGGCACGGGCCTTGCCCCTGTTGAACACGCGATATGCAGGAAATACGCTTCGCAAAGTTCGCAAAGTATGTGAGGCCAAAGCGAGAGTCAATGATGGTGAACAAAAGTCACGCGATTACGGGCGGACACGCTGGTGAAGAAGGAATGTCGCTAGTCGAGATTGCGATAGTGATCATGATTATTGCCGTTGTGACTGCAATCTCAATACCTGCTGTCGCCAAGTCAATAAAGGCATACAACCTCCGCAGTGCCGCTGAACGGATTGCAGAGCGGCTTATCGGGGCTCGGACGCTTGCAATGGCTAAGAACAAGAACGTCACCGTGTCCTTTAAAACGGGCGGGGGTGGTAACGTAACACAATACGGATATGACTTCTCGCCGGTTGGTGCACCAGACGGCACTCCGGACACGAGTGACCCGGACGACACGACGCAGACCTATTACGTGGAAACCCCTCCAACTGGAATCCCTGTGACTTTTTCGGCGGGCGGGACAACGCTCGCAAATGGAAAAGGAGTGGCCTATACCTCACGTGGCGAGCTGCCGATCGGCGCTTCGCAGGCAGATATCGGGCTCTCCAATTCGTCGGGCACCCTGACTGTCAGCGTCAATCTTCGGGGACAGGTTTGGGTTCACTAAAGGGGGTGCAAATATGAGATTGGCGGCAACAAGACCAGCTAACAAGCTTCCAAAGATTACAGAGGGCGGATTCTCGCTTATTGAGCTGATGGTGGCCATAGCGGTGATCACATTCGGACTGGTCTCGATCGTTGGAATATCTGGGTACGTCTCTCGCGCAAACAGTACCTCCAATACACTGAATGTCCTCGCCACGGCGGCGCAAGATCAGGCCGACAAACTGCGCGGCGCCATATGGAATACCACCACCGAGGACCCACAGCTGACCATAGGCGGCGATGTGAACTACGCCTCGTCAAACACTAGCCACCGCACGACGATCGTAGACACTCCTGTCGGAACCTTGAACGTGAGTTGGAAGGTCCTGGCAGGTCCGGCTACAACGGGCGACATGCGAACCATCACGATAAAAGTGGTACAGGACAGCGCGCCAGCCCGCCTGGCCGATGGTATCACGGTCACTCTCATCGTTTCCCAGAGTTGAGGGAGTTATGAAATTGGACAGCAACGAACAAGGATTTTCATTAATAGAAGTCACCATAGGGTTGGGCGTGATGACCACCATAATGGGCATCGCGTTCATGCTCCTGAACGGCTTTCAGACTTCGTACCAGCGCGAAGAGGCCTACGCGGACGCAGCTCGCAACGCTCGATTCGCGGTTTCGCGGCTGGAGGAGATAATTCGCAGCGCGGGCACTAATCCTACTGGCAAAACCGTTGTCAATTGGCTGACCTTCGTTGATTTCGGAGCGGCCAATTTGAATTCGAGTTCTTCGCTCCACCTCATTAGCGATCTGGATGGAGACGGCCTAACGACTTCAACCATAGTGGCCGACTCGAACGTGATAATCACTTCCGAGAACGTAACGCTCAGCCTGGACGCAGCTACTAACACGATAGTCATGGTCGACAACAATCAGCCGGTTGGTTCAACCCGCAGGACAGTTCCTATCGCTGAGAACATCCGAAGCCTGACGTTCACCGACCCAGACGGATTCCGTCGACAAGTTGATGTTGATCTACGTGCGGTCCCGAGCGGTGTTTCGGCTACCGATAAGCGCTACCGTGAGGTCCACTATACGGCAAACATACGGCTGAGAAACCGATAAATAATTATCGTTCAGCGAAAAAGGAGCAAATGCAATGAAATATCAGATCACAAAAAGGAATGATAACGGCGAAAGTGGAGCAGCTCTTGTGATGGCTCTTCTGATGATGGCACTGCTGCTTGCGCTGTCGATGGGAATGAGTATGACGGCCGTTTCGGAGCTGGGCGTGACCAACACATACGCCAACCAAACGCAGGCTTTTCAGGCCGCCGAAGCGGGCCTTTACCACGCCCTGAACTTGACGAGGAACTACACCGGTAACACCCCTACCAACACGGGCTTCACTAGCTTGCTTGCGGAGCGCGATACCAACGGCACGTTTAACACAGACCGCTACACCGGTAACAATCCTTTCACAAACCCGGCCCAGTTCGCAGCCGGCTCGGTGATGATCAATGACGACGATGCGAGCGGTCACTGGCTTCGCAGCGCCAATGTTGATGGCGCTGGTAATCAAATCCGTGTGCCCGGAGTTTCCTACCGCGTTCACCTGGTGGATGACGAGAAATCCAGTATCGCCGCTTCTCCTAACATCCCTAATTTCAACCCTGCTTTTGCCTGGGAAGACGGTAACGTCAGGATCGACACAAACAACCGAGTGGTAGCGTATTCGACGGGAAGGTACGGAAGCTCGTCCGTCACTTTGGAAGGCTGGATTGGGTTTGTGCCTTACCCTGCGTTTGTAGCGCAGAAAGACGTTACAGTCAGCGGCAACGCTCAAATTGAAGGCGCCTATGGCGGCGTCCATTCAAATGGTAATCTTACTGTGACGGGCAGCGCCGATATTGCCCAGACCGCAACGGCCGTAGGAACGGGGACCTTTACCACAAACGGCACCATTGGAGGATTTCATTCCGGCGGGCAGGCAGCGATATATATACCGAAGTTCGTGACTGCTCCTACTGCCACTTCGACCCCTCACCTCCAGGATTACATCGTCAAGACCGCGGATGTCATTCTGCTCGACGATCACTTCGCCGATGGAGCGGACCGAAATCTGGCTGGGAATGTCGGTACGACACCTCAGGTTAGGAAACTCGCCGATAGTCTCGGAGTGCCAAGCGCGCAGTATACTGCCTTTGCATCCGCGATTGATTCTAATGCCTCAGGTGATGTCACCCAGGCCAACGCGGAGGCGATCAAGATAACTCGCACCACCAACCCCGACACGATCAGTTTTACTCACGAGACTAGTAATCTCGGAACGTACGGATGGAACTACAGCAACGGGAGCCACGATTGGGACATTCCCAGCAACTCGACGGGCGCTGACGGCCACACGTTTTATGTTGTGGGAGTGGACCATAACGTTGCGGGCACGAGCGTGGTGAACGGAAGCGTCGCCGTAGCGAAGAACGGCGGGAACGTGACCATCCACGGAAACGCTGGAAGCCTGGCTTCGCCGATTCATGCGACGATACTGACAACAGGCTCCATTATAATTAATGGCAATCCGTATTTGACAGGGAACTCCGTCCTGAAGACTCCTGAGCTTCCTCCATTTGTTCAGGTCAGAATACTGTTCGCTGCCGTCGAGGACATTCAGGTCAACGGCGACGTGGGCGCAGGGGCGGGGCAAATAAAGTTCAGCGGTATTTGTTACGCGGGCGAACAGGTGGATCTAAGCGGCAGCGGCGATGTCGATGGCCAGATCCTCGCACTGAACAACCCGAACGTTTCCGGGACAGGCGGATCGACTGCCTCCCCGGTTAATCAAACCAATAACACGGTAACCGGACACTTTACACTCAACTTCAATGGAGGTCAGGCAGTCGGCACAATCTCATTGATGTCCTGGCGTCAGATCAAGCAGTGACAATGGTCGCAAGCGCCGATGTCGTGGTTCAGAAGCAACAAATGAGCGGCGACAAGCTCTGGCCTCTGTCTGCTCTGAAACGAATCGAGCCGGGTGCGCTACCCGGCTCGATTTATTTTCATTGCCGCAAAGCCTCCTGATGCCATGTCCCTACAGGGTCGTTTCAGGTCGTTGAATTATCGAGAACGCCTCACGCCAATATCGCAACCACTTCCCTCTGAGGCTCCCCTCCCGTGACGCGAGCTTCACTCTCACTCACGTACACGTCGATCTCGCTGCGCACGCCGAATTTGCCCTCGAGATAAATGCCCGGCTCAATCGAGAAGCACGTTCGCGGAATGAGCACTCGCGAGTCTTTAGTTTCCAGATTGTCGATGTTCGCCCCGTTGCCGTGCACCTCGGTGTGAATGCTGTGCCCCGTCCGATGAATGAAGTACTCGCCGTACCCTGCCTTCTGGATCACCTCGCGGCAAACATCATCGACTTGCCAGCCGTAGATCGTGCTGCCCTTCGCGAACGCGTCCTTCACGTAATCAGTCGCGGCGTCGCGGGCATCTCGAACCACGTTGAAGACCTTTGTTACTTCGTCGGGCACTTTGTCGCCGACGAACGAAGTCCAGGTGATGTCCGCGTAGACCGAGTTCGCTCGGTCCAGTTTGGCCCACAGGTCTATCAACACGAAGTCGCCCTTGTTGATCGGCGAGTGTTGCTCCGCGGTCGGCCCGTAGTGAGGCATTGCGCTGTTGGCGTTCACCGCTACGATCGGCGGGTCCTTGCTGAACATTCCGCGATCGGCGAAGCAGTTCAGGATGTACTGCTGAATGTCATACTCCGTGGTCGGTGTTCCGGAGTTGATTCGCTTGCCGATCTCAGCGAAGGCGCTCTTGACACTTTCGTAGAGACCACGCGCGGCCTCGTCGTGCATCGCGAGCTGCTCATCGCCCCACGCAGACTCAAATTGCTGCACAAGATCAGCGGACGAAACGATCTCAACACCGAACGAGCGTAGTAATTCAATCGTCCCGGCGTCGACTCTGGAGAGATACGGGATCGCGGCGTCAGGCGAGTACTGCATCGCAATGCGCGGGGCCGCCGTGGCCTCGGTAAGCGTGTTCTTCAGGTGGCTGTGAAGCTGCTGCCACGGAAGGTAAATCAGCTTCTTACCCGGCAGATGATCCAGCACGCCGCGTTCGATCGAATGAAGTATGCGGGTAGGCTCGCCGGACCGCGGAATAAAGTAGAACCATCGTCGTGTCGCCAGGTGACCTTCACTCGGCATCCCAAGGATATTGGCTGCGATGGGATCGCTGCCGCGGAAGCTGTAAAACAACCAGCCATCCAGATTCGCTTCTTTGAGAGCTTGCTGTATTGGTTCGATCAAAGTGGCCTCCAGTGGATCAGTTTGGATTCGCGATTCGACTGTTTAACGAGTTTTTCATTCTACCGTCTGCACTCGCGCGTCTCAACCTTGCGCGGACGCGCGTCAGGTTTTCGCGCATACCCACCCCGAGAAAGACTAGGCGAAAAATCAGGGAATACCACCCACGGCAGTGGGTGGATCGTTCAGGTACGGCCTACAGAGGGAGGACTTCTCGCTTGCGTCCCCGAATACCACCCACGGCAGTGGGTGGATCGTTCAAGTGCAGCCTACAGAGGAGCGTACAGGGATTCTCGTTTTTCATCTGCCCCTTCCGTCGCGCCGCAAGGGAGAGCGATGACGAAACAAAGGGCGGCGCCGGCTCTCTTTGTAGGCTGGACTTGAACGATCCACCCACTCCCGTGGGTGGGATTCAAAGAAGCGGTCGAGTCGCCTTCGTTTGTAGGCTGGACTTGAACGATCCACCCACTGCCGTGGGTGGTATTCCAATAGTTTTTCACGCAGCCTCTGACGAGGCGCGTATGTTCGAGATTCTGACGCCCATCTCCTTGGCACGGTCGGCAACCTGACTTCTTGCATCCTCGTAGAAACTCATGGCGTAGAAACAAGAGTGAGTGGTTGATGTAATGCCGAAGCCAAAGCGCCTCCCCATATGCCAGAAAGCGGGAGTACAGCAGCGGCGGCGCGGTCCGTAGTTCTTTCGCCTATGTTATATTGACTCTTTCGAGGAATGGGCGCTATGAGGAGGCGACTGCAATTCACGCTGGGCGCGATCTTTTTTGCCCTGCTATTGGTCTATGGCGGGGCCCGTTTTTACAAGGGATTCGCGGCGCTGGGAATGGAAAGCGACCCTGGGTGGATTGCTCGTCAGGTTGGGACTCAGGTTCGTATCGACCGGGTCCGCAACACCGAGCCCGCCGGGTCGCTGCGCGCCGGCGACGAGGTTGTCGCGATTAATGGTCAGCCGATCAGGCAAGCTTCCGACGTAGTACAGATCTTTCACTCGGTCGATCCGGGGAGGCCGTATTCCGTCGTATTCAGGCGCGGCGGTATTCCATTCGAAATAACGTTGTTATCGCAAGCCATTCCTCTGGGCGCCTGGATCGTCAGCGGCGTCGCGAGCCTTGTAATCCCGAACATATTTCTATTGACGGGGCTGATAGTCTTTTTGCTCAAGCCCGACGATAAGCAAGCGCTGCTGCTTGCGCTCATGTTCGGGATGTTCTCCGCTGCAATTTACGCCCTGGACCCCTCCTATGACGGCGAGTCACCATCAATGGTGGAAGTGATGCTTGCCGTCCATCTCGCTTCGCTGTTTTTGTGGCCTGTGTTCTTTCATTTCTTCCAGATCTTTCCGGAGCCTTCACCGCTTGCCAGAAGAGTTCCGAGGCTCGAAGCTTATTTGTACTTGCCGCAGATGGTAACGATTCTCCCTTACTGGGGGACGCTCAATATCGTGGCGGCATTCGCGCCGGAAGACGTTCCCGCGTTCACTTATCCAGCGTTCGCCTTCATCACAGTCGTCGTAGTCATCGGATACATCACGGCCGGGCTCCTGTCGCTGCTGATCAACTATCGCCAGTCGGGGCGAGCTTCGAAGCGAAAGATGCGTGTCGTGGTGGCCGGCAGCATCGCCGGCTTCCTGCCGATGTTTCTGACCATAGTCCTTTTTATTCTTTTCGATCTGCGGAGGACCAACCCGAAGCTGGGACAATGGCTCGGAGTGACGGCGCTGTTCGCGTTTCCAGTGTTTCCATTGTCGTTCGCTTACGCAATCGTTCGGCACCAGGTGATTCCGGTCAGACTGATCCTCCGCCGTGGTGTTCGCTACCTTCTGATCTCTCGAGGGTTCATCATCATTCAAGCCGTAATCGTGTTTGCAGTCCTGAGCTTCCTGTTGACCGGCAGCCGGCTGGCGGCTATCGACAGCTTGGGAGACCGCGCGGACATAGTCGTGACGATGGCTGCAACCGCGCTTGCGATTGCGGCGCTCACTTTCCTGAATCAGCGAGTGATGCCGATGATCGATCGCAGATTCTTCCGCGAGTCTTACGACGCACAACAGGTGCTGTCGGAGCTCGGGATGGAGATGCGCCGTGTCTCGACCGTTCAGCAGTTGCTCGAACGCGCGGTCGCCAAGATTCAAGATGCGTTGCATGTCGAAAACGTCACTATATTCTTACGCGATCAAGAGACCGACGATTACACCTGCGCGATCTCCTCTCAGCTCAACGCTGATGGCGTTAGTACTTCGCAACGAGACGCGAGCCTGACACTGTCGGCGGATGGAGCCCTCGTGCAACGGATGAGCCGGTTTACACATCCGCTGCCGGTAGACTTCGACAGGTATCACCCGTGGACCCAAAACCTGCTCTCGACCGAACTCGCGATGAACGACTTGCGCAAACGAGAGAACACAACGCTTCGGCGCATACGCTCGGCATTGCTGCTTCCGGTCGCCACCAAAGACCAGCTACTTGGCGTTGTGTCCCTGGGTCCCCGCCTGGGTGACCTTCCCTTCTCTCGCGACGACAGGCATCTGCTGATGGCTGTTGCGCTGCAGATGGCTTTGGCGATTCAAAACGCGGAACTTGTGCAGGAGATCGCCATTGAGGAGAGGCTCAGGCACGAGCTTGCGATCGCGACCACGGTACAGCAGCGATTGTTCCCCGAGAGCCCGCCTGAGATGGCCTCGCTGGAGCTTTCAGGCGTTTGTTATCCGGCGCGCGGCGTGGGCGGCGATTACTATGACTTCATCGTGCTCGACGACGGCAAGGTGGGAATCGCCGTTGCCGACGTGGCCGGCAAGGGAATATCAGCGGCGCTGTTGATGTGCACCGTGCAAGCTTCGCTGAGAAGCCAGGCTCAGACAGTGAACGGAAACCTGACCGCGCTTGTCTCATCGATGAACCGGCTGCTGCACGTGTCGACCGATGCGGCCAGCTACGCGACGTTCTTCTACGCGCAATTCGACGAACGAACCGGTCTGCTGACCTATGTGAACGCCGGACACAATCCCCCGATGTTGGTTCGCGCGAGCAGGAGTGTGAAGGCTCAGGGCGTGGGATTTGCCGGCGCGGGTGCACATATCGGATTGGAACAGCTTCGCGATGAGCGTCGAGGTGAAGAAGGGCCGGCAGACTTCACACTGCTCACGAAAGGCGGCCCGATCATCGGGGCGTTTAACGATTGCGTTTACGAACAAGAGACGATTCAGATGGAGAGCGGCGACTTGTTGGTAGCCTACACCGATGGCGTGACCGAGGCTCGCAACGCTGACGACCAGGAGTTCGGCGAGGCGAGTCTGCGGCGTATCATTGATTCCTCGGCGCACTTGCCGGTGCAGCGACTGAGCGAGCAGATTGTGGACCGGGTACGCGAGTGGTGCGGCGAAGTTCCGCCCCACGATGACCTCACGCTGGTTGTGATGAGGGTCAGGTAGCATAGACTTCAGTCTGTTTCTGACAAACGCAGACTAAAGTCTATGCTACGTCCAGAGTTGTTTGTGACTTCGGGCTCTAGCGGTTGAGCCTGTCTAGCTTGTTACTTCTGAAATGGTCTTGACCGTCAGCTTGTCCCCGTCGACAGAACCTTCGACCGCGACCTGCATGCCTTTTTCAAACTTGGTGTTCTTCAAGAGCTCGGCGGCTTTCTTGTTTCCTTCGGCGTCAAGCTTGTAGAGCTTCCCGTCGGCATACAAGGCATAACCGCTTTCGGCACACTTGGGCATCTGAGCGCATTTGACCGTATGGTTCTTCACCTTTTCCGCGGCATTGTCGCCGGTGGCTCGCCCAGCAGCGCACGCGTTATCGATGATGTAGCCAGTGAGTTTCACGCTCTTGCTGTCTCTGGCCGCCACAGCGACGCCAGCCAACAGCAGGACCAGTCCTGCAAAAAAGATCTTTCGAGTCATATTCCCTCCTGCAATCTTCTTAAGGTTATCTTCCGCGCCATGAAACCTAACAACCTTGCGCGAGTCCGTCAATCTGAGTTAGGGGCGGGCCTCTGGGCGCCCTGGACATCCCTCCCTCCGTTGCGGGGCGCGACAAAGAGAATAGCGGTTAGCTCCAAGGGCAGGCAGAAATGCCTGCGCTCCCAGAAACACTATTTATCCCTGCCCTTGACTTCCTACCAAAGCAAAGCTCAGGACGTCAGACAACCTTACGTACAATCGGTCGAAGCTTGCGTTGGCGAGATGATTCGAATAGTGCTCGACGGTAACATCGTTGATCTCAATCGCTTCGTGGGGCGACCCTGCCTCCGCTCCGGCGTTTTCCTTGCCGATCAGGCCTTGAGCGAAAGTCAGACCTATTCGGCCGCGAACAACGCCAAACGATGTGTACAGCACAAGGTGCCCGAAGGCCTGCTCACCACTGGCGCTGAGCGAGGACCTTAGCAGGGCGATCAGCACATCGGCCGGCGCGGCGGTCTTGCTTTCGTTCATTCGCGACTCCGTTGGAAAGATACGATTCCGATGTAAACTCGCGGTTGATCGTCAATGGATGATTGATACTACGGGTAAACCTGAGCACGTGTAAAGCGGGAAACCCCGCGCGATGCCTCGCAATTCGGAGTTTGAAAGTGGTTCCGTATCATTATTGAGCCGCAGTTCGGAGGGGTTGCAAAACTGACATGCTGAAAACCTGGATGAGACTTGGATCGACCACTAACGTTCAGCCGCAGGCGCGCGACTTGCATAATTGACATAGATGGAGACCGTGGCGTATCGAAATCTGACGCCCTGATCCCGAAGTGTATCCAGTTGGGAGCTTTATTGAATGACCAGGCAAAGAGGATGTTTCAGCAAGGTGCTGCTGCTGATCGCAATCATCAGCGCCGCGGCAGCGGCGCTACCGCTGGTGCCGCTCTCTCCGTTGAAAAACTCGGTTGCACTAAAACTCTCCGAGACGCTAGGTCGCAGGGTCACGATCGATTCGGTTCGGTTCAATTTGATAAGAAGCCACTTTATCATCAGTGGAATGACTGCTCACGAGGACCCGGCATTTGGCGAAGGTGTCTTTCTCAAAGCCAATGAGGTGCGGGCCGGCTTCAGTGTCATTCAATATTTACGAAGTAGTCAGCTCGTCATCGACTCAATAACGCTCAAATCACCACAGATTGATCTCGTAAAGAACCGCGATGGCGTTTGGAGCTGGACAACACTGGGGAAACAGATTTCGGAGGAATCGACAGCCTGGAGCCTGGTGTCTGAGACTGTCTCTTATTCATCGATTCTTTCGCTCGCGTCGGGAGGCGCTCTGTCAACCTCAACCTTAAGGAGGATCAACATCGAGAGTGGCGCTGTCAGACTGACGGACTACGCCGGGTCGGAGCGATCATCAGTTCTTTACAAGAATATCGGCTTGAACGCGTCGTTGACGCCGCAGGCCGGCGGCGATTCCCGACACAGCGCGGCAAAAGGCGAGCTCGTCCTGGAGTCGGAGGAAGACGGCGAAGCCGATCGCTTTAAAGCTACTCTGCCGTTCGACCTCAAGATCGACGGGCGCGACCCCTCCAGGCTCTCGGTGAGTGGCTCAATCGGTCCCGGTCCGATAGAGACGAGGAATATTGGTATTGGGGCTTTCGCGATCAATGGCGAAATCAACTCGAACCGAAACGCGCCGCTGACCGGCAACGGCCAGATGTCCGCCAATGATCTCGACATTCGTACCGTTAACCTAAGCGAGCGAGTGGCTCGCGCGCTTAAGCTCGACCAGATCGGCGATATGAGCCCGGGCACCACCGTGGCGACGCTCGAAACCGACTTCCAGGTCTCGCAGGGTACTGTTCATACAACCGGGCTCCGCATACAACAGCTTGATGGGCTCGGAGATGCGACCGCGCCGAATGGGAGTTTCAAGATTGAGTCGGCGCTAATCGTGAACTACGCGGCAACAGTCGTCTTGTCGCCCGAAGCAACCTCGCGCATCAAGTCAGTGAGTCCGGCGTTGGGGCTGGTCGTCACGATATTCGAAACAAACAATCGAGTCTCCGTGCCTATTAACGTCAGTGGAGATGTACGGAATCCGGAAGTTCAGGTAGATGTGAGTCGAATCTTTTAGCCCATTGATGTCCGACAAACTTCAGTTTGTCGCTGACTCACCGCATTCGACTCAACGCAAAAACGCCGCGACAAACTGAAGTTTGTCGGACACTTCAAAGGAGGAAACGATGTCTCACACAGAATTCAAAAAGTCTCGTTCGGTGACAGCCTTCCTGGTGATGGTCGCACTCACCGCGCTGGCCTCATCCGGGTGTACGAGTGCGGGGACTAACACAACCACGAACATGAACTCAAACACCAATGCGGCAAGCGCGAACGCTAACACGAACGGGGTGGCTGCCGGCGGAACCACGCTCGAGGCCAGAGAGCCGGAGCGTTATAGCCTGACCAGCACGATCACCATCCAACCGACTGGCAATTCGCCTCAGGCCAACATTCCACCGCTCCAATTCTCATTTGCGAGAATGGGAACGGACCGCCGAGTGTCGTTCAAGCTGCCCGATCCGGTTGGCGAGGTCATCTATCTGGAAAAATCGCCTCTAAAGTATTTGATCTTTCCTGCGCGCAACCAGTATGTGGAACTCGATCCGAATGAACTTGGCTTTCAGTTGGGCGACGTGATGAGTCCTGCTTCAGCGGTCGAGCGGCTAAAGGAGCGCGCCCAATACGAGCAGGTAGGAACGGAAATCGTGAACGGCCGCACTGCGGTTAAGTATCGGTTCAGAGGCGCCGCCGACACTCACACCAGGGTTGGAACGGCGCAGGCGGACAGCATAATCTACGTGGATCAGGAGACCGGGCTGCCTCTACGCACTGAAGTAGAAACCACGTCATCAAGCGGAGCGGGAGCGCGAATCGTGACTGTCGCGGACAGCTTGCAGCTCACGGCTGAGGCGGGCCTGTTCGAGGTTCCGGTCTCAATGAAGAAGGTCACATCGGCCGAATTGAAACAGCAAGTCCAGAGCTTCGTCGGGACGGTTCGAGCCGTCGCGGGCTACTTGAGGCAGCAGGTGAACAGTTCGCCGCAAGCCGCCGGCCAACGATGATCAAACTCGTATGCTTAGCCAAGCGGCGTGGGATCGAACCAACCGCCAGGCGAGACTCCTGCACGTGGGCGATTCATCTCGCTCGCACCGGAAGCCACATGCTGGATGGAAACGCTTTTCCGGTGTGAATCGTGATCTCTGACCTGGCGTTGTCATTCGCGCCTGGCGGTCTGAAATCGGGAAAATCAATGTTCGAAACCTTCAGCCTGAGCGAGTGGCCCGCCCGGAATACCCAGTCGTCTCCGAAATCGTGAAACGTTACACGGCGCACCGCGCCGGCGGTAAGACCGGTTACTCGCGCGACGCCAACCGTCACCTCCGTTTCAGATCCATCCGGCGAGACGTCGAAGGTTCGAACGATCAGATCGACATCGGTGGAGGCGGCGCTGCTCACGAACAACGAAAACTCGCTGGTCCCGATCATCTCGGTGTCTCTTTCCCACGGCGCAAGCGTGTATTCGAGCCGCTGTGGCACGGTTGCGAGCGCTTCCGCGTGGCCGCTGAACATGTCATCGCGGGTTGGGATCGATACGCCGAGATGAGAGCTGCGAATGCGTTCGGGTCGGAAGATGCCGCCCGCCGTCTCTTGTTGAACCGGACCTTTCTTCTTACGAGACAGTATGCCACCGGCCTTCAAGAAAAGCGGGGACGCGACGATGTCATCTGATGGAAACTGACTTGCAGTGAACGGGAGAACATCGAACGGCGCGGGAGCGCTGGTCACCGTTCTCGAGTCAGTACCCCCGATGCCCCGAAGGTAATGATCAAACCAGCGGAGCACCTCTGTGGCTATGTAAAGGTCTTCTCCTTCGAAGCGGTTGCCCCCTGGCGGATGCCCGTGACGACCAAGATAAATCTGCTTGGGCGCGGTTATCTGCGAGAACACATCCAGCACCTGACTGGCGGGAAAGAGATAGTCGTCCCAGGATTGAATGATGAAAGTCGGGGCGAGGGGCTGCCGGGACGGATCCAGAATCTCCTGGCCTTCCTGGTTGCGCGCGGCAATCGAGCGGGCACGAAGCGCCTGCCTCGTCGTGCTGTCCGGAAGCCGGCCTTCCGCGGCGGCATCGAACAGATCAAACTCCAGCTGAGTAAAATTGAAGAACGGCGGCTGGCCCACCGACTCGTCGAGGCCCGAGTAGAACTCGGCGATGCCGAGCCGGTATTTGATCGCGCCGTTCGGATAGAGCGCCTGCTCCAAGTCAGTCCAGCCGACCAGTGGGATGACAGCCGAGACGCGCGGATCCGATGCGATCTGGAACGAGTGTCCGCCTCCGTATGAACCGCCGAGTACTCCTACTTTGGTAACGCGTGGCCCGATCACGTGATCGGGGTCCGTTGTAAGCCAATCGATGACGTGACGCAGGTCGGATAGTTCATCCGGTCCGGCAAGTGTGACTCGCCCGCCTGACTCGCCGTCCCCAAAACCGCGAGCGGTATAAGAGAACACTACGTATCCGGCGGCGGCGATATAGTAGGCAAGATTATCTTCTCCAGTCAGCCTGTGCCCACCGAATCCGTGAATGTAAACCGCGGCGGGAGCAGATGGAAAAAAACGTGGTTGATACAGCGTAGCGGCAAGCTTAATCGTGCCCGAACCGAACGAGCCTGCCGGGACATCTATGAAATGGGTTGAGACATCGACCAGTTCCAGCGCATTGACAGTCGAGGCAGAAGGCCCGGGAATGATTAGAGCAGCGATCAGGATGAGCAGGACGAACAACGTTGACTTCGACATCACGACACACTCTTAGCCTGATGAGAGTAGGCAGTCGCGACGCAAGATTGATAACAGGCCCTGGTCCCTCAGGTCAACTCAGTCGCTTCGATTGCGTCGCGGCAGATCGCGATCACCTTGACACTCGCGAGGCGCCACTATGTCCCACAAGAACAAGAGACTGTTCGAAAAGGCGCACGAATCCCCCAACCGGCAGGTTGGGGGATTTGCGAGATCACGTCCGACGCTCTTTGTAGGCTGGATGGAAGCATCCCCAACCTCCCGGTTGGGGTTTTCACGGTCTCTCGTAAGCCAGGGGAACGGAAAAGAGCCGCTCTTAACTACCAGCGTAAAGCCTTCCTCAATGAGCCGACACGGCGCTGTGTTGCTCGTAGGCTTTTGTTTCCAGAATCGTCTTGATCTCGCGGACTGTCAGCTCGAGCTCTTCGTCCTTCGAGTAGAAGTGCGGCGCCACTCGAATCCCTGCGCCCGGGCGATAGTCAACGAGGAAATCGCGGCGCAAAAGCTCCGTCGTCACTTGCTGTCCGAACGGGACGTCGATAACCACGGTCCCGCCGCGATCGGCGGCAATCCTGGGACAGTTGATCTTGAAGCCCGCCTCTTCGGCTAGTTCGATCAGCTTCGTTGTCTGCCTTATCGACTTCTCGCGAATCTTATCGACACCGACTTGATTCACTATCTCGTAGCCCGACATCGCGGCGTACATCGCCGGCACGCTCGGCGTGCCGTTCAGGAAGCGATAGATGTTGTCGGCATACTTGTTCGGTCCGGTCTCAAATGCGAACGGGTCTTCGTGAGCGAGCCATCCCGTCAATCGCGGTTCGAGCTTCGACCACAGGTCGCGTTTTACGTACAGGTAGCCCGCTCCCGGCCCGCCGCATAGCCACTTCACTGATCCGCCGGTAGCGAAGTCCAGGTCGAGTTCCCGGACGTTGAGCGGAACAGTGCCCGCCGATTGATATATGTCGGCTACAACGAAGGCCCCAACTTCGCGGGAGCGCTCGGTTATCGCCTTGAGGTCCTGGATGAACGAGCTGCGGAAGATGACGTGCGAAACGCTAACCAGCAACGTCTGTTCGTCGATCGCGTTTAGCATTCGCTCGAGCGGCACGGTCATTCCGTCATCCGAAGGCACGGTGACGAGCTCCGCGCCTTCTCTCTCGAGCGAGTGATAGATGTAGAGGTTCGAGGGAAAGTTCAGGCTCTCGGAGACGATCTTGTTACGCTTGCTCCCGAAAGCGAAACAAGAGGTGATGATCGACTGGCAGATCGAGACATTCGGGTGCATCACCACCTCGCCTTCGCCAGCGCCAATGATCTTGCCGATCATGTCGCCGACAGTCGTGGCCATCATCCACCATCCCTCTTCCCAAGCGCGAATGCCGCGAGTCGACCACATGTCCGTGTACTCATGCAGACGGTCGCGAGCGCGTCCGGGCATCGCGCCCAGCGAGTGGCTGATCATGTAAACAGTGTTGTCCAGTATCGGAAATTCCTTTCGCCACTCCAAAAGCTCGTCCATGGAAACCTCCTATTAGAAACGAGGATGGAGGATAGAGGATGGAGGATGGAGGATCGATCCTCTACTTTTATCCTCTATTTTCTATCCTCCATCCTCAATCCTCCATCCTCAATCTTCACTACCGCTGCTTTTCTTGCTGAGATAGCTTCGCAGCTCCCACAGCTCCGGGAAAAACTGTCGCTCGACAGTCTTCTTCAAATAAGCTGCGCCTTCGCTGCCGCCCGTCCCGGTCTTGCTGCCTATCATACGCTCGACCATCTTGATGTGACGCAGCCGCCACATCGAAAACATTTCGTCGTATTCGATCAGGCTTTCCGTCAACAAGAATAACTCATAATGCCTCTCAGCATCTTGATAAATCCGCTTAAGCTCGCTGATGCGCTGCTGCCCGGCTTCCTCCCGCGGTCCTTCGCTATTCGCCGAGCGCTCGCTGCCGGTCGCGGTGCTTACTTCTGGAAGGTTGAAGCCGCGCCGTCGCAGCATTGCGTAAAAGGCATCGGCTAGCGAAGGTTGGGAGAGGCGTGCCTCCAGCCTCGCGTGCTCCTCCGAGTTCGGGTCGTAGTTCTTCAAGAATCGAGCATCCTTCAAACCCGAGATGTACTCGATCTCGCGAAACTGAAACGACTGAAATCCACTGGCGGGCATCAGTTGATCGCGGAACGCCAGAAAGTCCGTAGGCATCATCGTCTCCAGCACCGCGATCTGGTCCACCAGCACGCGTTCGATCTCGATGCATCGCCGCACCAGGCGATGCGCGGCGAGCGGCTGATCGGCGTTGAACCTTTCGATTATGGTGTCGAGTTCGTGCAGCAGTTCCTTGAACCACAGCTCATAGACCTGGTGGATTATGATGAACAGCATCTCGTCGTGCTGCCGCGGATCGGAAAGCAGTTGCTGGAGCGAGATCAGCTCTCGTACTTTGAGATAACCGCCGTAAGTAAGCCGCGGCTCGTCTCTTGGTGGTAAACCGAATGACATGATTACTCTCGGGCTCCCAGCTTTCACGCGTTAAAATTCGGCGCGCGTTTCTCGGTGAATGCCTGGTAGGCTTCGCGGAAATCCGGGCTGAGCATGCAAAGGGCTTGAGCCTCGGATTCGGCTTCCAGAGCCATTTCCAGGCTCATATCAAGCTCCCGATTGAGAGCTGCCTTCGTCATCCCCAGCGCGAACGCCGGTCCGGCTGCTAGCTTCTCCGCCCACCGCATCGTCTCGGTCTCGAGCGCGGAAGCCTGAACGACCTTGTTGTACAGTCCGATACTGCCCGCCTCATCCGCGCTGATGAAATCGCCGGTGTAAAGCATCTCCGTCGCCTTGCCGAGACCAACGACCTTTGGAAGCAGGAAAGCCGCGCCCATGTCCGCGCCCGCGAGTCCGACCTTTACGAATAAGAAAGCGATCTTTGCAGTGTCGGCGGCGATCCGCAAATCACACGCGAGCGCGATGACCGCGCCTGCACCGGCGACTGTGCCGTTGAGCGAGGCGATGACTGGTTTGTTAAGAGCTCGAATTCCGCGAATCAGGTCGCAGGTCATCCGCGTGAATTCGAGCAGCCCGCTCATATCGCGGCTGAACAGCTCTCCGATGATCTCTTCGACATCGCCTCCGGAGCAGAAGCCGCGCCCCCGGCCGGTTATCACCACCACCCGCACTTCGTCGCGGGAGCGAAGCGCCGCCAGCGTGTCGCTCAGCTCCCGATAGACTTCAAACGTCAGCGAGTTCAGCCGGTCCGGCCGATTGAGGGTGACAAACGCAATTGCTCCACGCTCCTCGTACAGGAGGCTTTTCGGATCGATGTCGGTTGAAGCTGTCACTGATGGTTACCGCTCGGCGCGGGCGCGGGGATGACCGCCAGCGCCTCTATCTCGACCTTGGCGAGGCGTTCGAGTAAGCTGCCGACTTCAACAAGAGTCATCGCTGGGAAGTGTTTGCCCATGAGCTGCCGGTAAGCCGAGCCTATGTCGCGGAGACGTGACTCATATTCATCCTTGTCAGTAACAAAGATCAACAGCCTGCCAATGTTCTCTGGTCCGCCTCCCGCCTGACGCACGACCGCAAGAACATTCTCGAGCGCCTGCACGAACTGTTCGGCGAAGTCGTCGCTCACGATCCGCGACTCGCGGTCCCAACCCACCTGTCCGGCGATGAACAAAATCGAGCCGCCTTCGAATAAGATCCCGTTGTTGTAGCCGCGCGGCTGTCCCAACGCTTCCGGATTGATAATCGTCATCTTCATCGGTGTTCCTAGATTCGCGATCAATCCAGCGGTTTCAACCCGCTGTATTCTTTCAACTCCCAACTCGTGCCTTCTTTGGCCTGGCGCTTCACCAGCCCCAATCCGGGCGCGTAGTAATCCAGCACGGTATTCTCACCTACCTTGCGAAGAATCGTAACGGCCTTGAAGGTTCCGACGGTGGTTGTTACGTCCTGCGGACCGAGTACTTCAAACGCGATGATCGTCGGCTGATCACTTCGCGCCGGCGCTTGGCCCGGGCTGTGAAGCACGGTATGGAAAGCGTGGGTCCAGGTCGCGCCTTTGGTCAGAATCGACTTGGGGTCGGTCATCGCCAACGAGTTTTCTCTATACTCAAAATCAGCTGAGGATTGTTGGCCGCCGATGTTGCTTTCGGTTTTCTCTGAGAGAATCTGGACTCTGTCGCCGTCGCAAACAAACCTTCTGACCGTTGACTGAGTTATCTGCATGCCCCCGCTGCGGTCAACTAGCTGCGACCTCTGGGTGAAGACCCTTCGTCCATCCTCATCCGCCGCATCGACGACCACGGTTAAATCTCCGACAATGCCGCTGGAGTAGTTGATGACGTACTTTGCGATCGATCCGGGCACAAGAGGGAAGTACCGGTTGCACGGTTTGAATTTCGGGTCTGGGACGTCAACAGGCTTGATTGCTTGAGGCGGCTTGATGCTTAGGGCGTTATTCGCGTTGCCGTTTGCATTGGAATTGACGTTGGTAGGGGTTCCATTGCAGCCGGTGAATAGGATCGCGGCCAGCAAAATAATGCCCAAAATGAGTCGCATTGATGAGTTCCTTTCGATGTTAGCTCGCCATACGAGCAAATGAAGTTATTAGCACCTCGGGCCGCTGATCGCAAGCAGGGACAGCATCAGGCGCGCGTGGGCTTTCTCATCAAACGCGCGCGGTGCTATAAAGTTCGAGCCGGATAGACTAGCGGTCAGTCAGAGTGAAAATGATGAACCTGTACGGGCGTCCCTCTGTGGGCGCCCCTTCTTACACTCGGTAAAGCGGCTCACGAGGGAGGGGCGCCCACAGAGGGACGCCCGTACAGGTCTCCGGAAGGCTGTTCAGCGAAACGAGATTGACTGACTCTTAGGGCCTCGCGATACGGTCCTTCGGCGGATCACCGGCCCCATTTCGAATCTCACACCTATAGTGACTGAAGACCATACCAACACCCAGCGGCTCGGCGCTGGCCGAGTGATGACAGCGATGGGGTTCGCGGTGCTTGCGCTGGCATTCGCGTCAATATTCATCACTGAGCTGGAGAGGTCGGCGGTTCCGCCCCTGGTAATCGCGTTTTATCGGATGGCGATTGCGACCGCGCTAATGCTACCGGTGTCGCTTGCGTTCAAGTGGAGAGAGATTGCGACCCTCGCGCGGAAGGATCTTGGCTTGATGGTGCTGGGCGGCTTCTGCCTCGCGGTCCATTTCGGTGCGTGGATAACCTCGCTTAAGTACGTGCCAATCGCGACCTCAATAGTGTTGGTTAACAGCCATCCGCTTTTTGTAGTAATTGCGTCATACTTCTTTCTGGGTGAGCGGCCGCCGCGGCGAGCATTGATTGGAACCGGGATTGGGCTGGCGGGAATGGCAGTCATGAGTCACGACGCTCTGGGGAGCGTTCAACTGGCGATGAAGGGTGATGGCCTCGCGCTGCTGGGCGCGCTGGCTGTCGTAGGTTATTTTATCGTCGGCCGAAAAGCGCGAGCGCGGGTAAGCTTGCTGGGTTATGTGACTCCGCTTTATGCAGTGTGTTCATTGTTTCTTTTGATATGGGTGCTGATGGCTGGAAACCGGCTCGCTCCCTACAGCGCCGAGGTGTGGGCATATCTGGCGGCGCTCGCAGTTGTGCCGACGATAATTGGCCACACTGTGTTCAACTGGGCGCTCAAGCACGTGCGCCCAACGGCAATCTCCTTGGCCTTTCTCGGCGAGCCGGTCATTGCCAGCGGGCTCGCGCTGATCTTCTTCGCGCAGCGTCCGCCGCTCGCAACTTTTGTTGGCGGCGCTCTGGTGCTTGCCGGCGTTTATCTTACAACGTCGAGAGACGAGAGAGAACCTTCTGAGGGCCATTGAGATCGTGCGCAAGCGAACACTATTTGACCTATAGGACCTATTAGACCTATTCCGCTCTCCAACAAGAGAAAGTGAGGTCATTCGTGAAGAGACTGTTGCTCACCGCGTTCGAGCCGTTTGCAGGCGAAAGCATAAACCCGTCGCTCGAAGCCGCTCGCCAGATGGAGAAGGTCAGCTTTCCCGGCGCACTCGTTCGCGTTGCCGAGCTTCCCGTGGATCGATACCGCGCCATAGAAATCTCACTCGAACTCATACGCGCAGACCCTCCCGATGCCGTCATCATGCTCGGAGAAGCAGGAGCCCGATACCGTGTCAACCCTGAGCGTGTCGCAATCAACGTCGATGACTTTCGCATCCCTGACAACCGGGGCAATCAGCCTAAGGATGAACCGATCATCGAAGGCGGACCAGTTGGATACTTCTCAACGCTTCCGATTCGCGCGATCGTCGATCGGATCAACAACGCGCACATTCCGGCGGCGATCTCAAACAGCGCCGGCGCGCACTTGTGCAACAGGCTTTTCTACAGCGTGATGCATACGATCAGCATCGAAGGTTTACGAATCAAAGCGGGCTTCATACACGTGCCCTATCTTCACGATCAAGCAATCAATAAGTATCCGGATGTTCCCAGCCTGTCGCGGGACTCGATAGTCGAAGCAGTACGGCTGGCAATAGAAGTCTCACTCTCCCTGCTCACGCCTCATGCGTGAACGCGACTGGCCTTTTTTTGTCAATTCATGCTTTTTGGCCTATCTGGGCTTCTCATAAACGATGAAATGCTGTTGCGGCAGAAAGTCCCTCGTTTCTTGCCACACCAGACCGACCGCCGCCATCTCTTTGCGTGCCTGGTCGACGGACATTTTGTGCAATCGTTTGATCGGTACGTCGGGGTCTTCGGCGCGATATTCGACCTGAACCACGCGTCCTCCAGGCTTGAGGCTGCGGACAATGCTTTCCATCATCTCGCGCGGATAGGAGAACTCGTGATAGGCGTCGACCAGCAGCACAACATCAACCTGATGGGCGGGCAACGTCGTGTCCACCTCCGTACCAAGCACTGAAACCACGTTGTCAGCCCTCAGCGTCCTCTTCCTCTGCTCGATGATCGCCAGCATTTCCGGTTGAATGTCAACAGCGTAAACTTTGCCCTGTGACACTACCCGGCTGAGGCGAAATGAGAAGTAACCGGAACCGGCGCCTATGTCCGCTACGACATCGGTTGGCTTGAGCCTCATCTGTTTGATGACCTGGTCGGGCGTCTCAGTCTCCGCGCGCTCGGGGCGTTCGAGCCAATCAGCGCCCTGGTGACCCATGACCTGCGCGATTTCGCGCCCCATATAGAACTTGCCGGTACCATCGGGGTCGTGAATCGCGCGAGTTTCGTATTCCTGCTTGTGTGCGGATTGCCGACCGGAGTGCGTCGCCGACGGTGTCGGTTCGAACTGCACCATGGCGCAAGCCGACACAAACACCAGTGAGACGACAATGAGAATTGGTTTGATGTTCATAATACTGATGCGCGCACAGCAGTCACCGCTACAGCTTCACTTGCTTGACTGAGATAACCCCTGACAGCGCAGCAAGCGCGCTCAGTGTTTCTTCGGACATAGGCTGGTCGATCTGAATTAGCGCGAGCGCGCTCTCACCTATCTTCTTCCGCCCCAGATAGAGCCGCCCGATGTTGACATTGTTCTCGCCGATAAATGTGGCGATGCTGCCGAGTACGCCTGGTTGGTCGCGGTTGAACAGGAAGAGCATATGCCCCTTGGGAATTGCTTCGAGGTTAAAGCCGTTGATGCGAACGATGCGTCCGTCGCGGCGGCCGAACAGCGCGCCCGCTACTTCGCTCTCGCGCTCTGAGGTCACCGCTCGCACTCGAATCATGCTCGCGAAGTCTCGCGCGCGGCGCGATAGCGACTCGCTGATCTTGATCCCTCGCTGCTCGGCTACGATCGCCGCATTGACCATGTTCACGCGCTCGATTACCGGGCCGAGCAGTCCGGCAACCACCGCGTGAGTGATTGGCTTTACGTCATGCTCGGTGACCTCGCCGAAGTATTCGATAGCCACCTCGCGCAAGTCGTGGCCGAATACCTGACCTTGAAAAAGCCCGATCTTCTCGCCGAGCGTGATGTAGGGCCCGATGGCCGCGAGCAACTCGGCGCTCACGGCCGGCATGTTGACCGCGCCGCGAACGGTGCCGTGTTTCAGATAGTCGAGCACCTGCTCGGCGATCATCGTCGCCACTCCTAGCTGAGCTTCCGTCGTCGATGCTCCGAGGTGCGGCGTGGTGATCACCTGATCGAGCGCCAGCAGCGGATTCTCAACTGGCGTTGGTTCCTGTTCGAACACATCAAGCGCCGCTCCCGCGACCTTGCCCGCGCGAATTGCATCAGCCAGCGCCTGTTCGTCAATCAAACCTCCTCGTGCGCAGTTGACCAGCCGCACTCCCGATTTCATCTTGTCAATCGCCGCGGCGTTGATCAAATATCGGGTCTCGTCCGTTAACGGAGTGTGCAGCGTGATGAAATCGGCGCGCGCTATCAGCTCATCGAGCGCGATCATTTCGATGCCGAGTTCGTGGGCGGCCTCTATCGTGAAGTAAGGATCGTAAGCCAGGATGCTCATCCCGAATGCGCGCGCGCGCTCCGCGACGGCTGCGCCGATTCGGCCGAGCCCGATTATCCCCAGCGTCTTGCCCATCAGCTCGACGCCAAGGAACTTGTTCTTTTCCCAGCGCCCGGCCCTCGTCGAATTCACTGCCTGTGGAATCTGACGCGCGAGCGACAGCAGCATAGCCATGGTGTGTTCGGCGGTGGTGACTGTGTTTCCGGCAGCGGCGTTCATCACCACGATTCCGCGTTGAGTAGCCGCGCCGACGTCTATGTTATCAACGCCCGTCCCGGCGCGCCCGACAACGCGGAGGTTAGGCGCTCGGTTGATCAAGTCCGCGGTGACCCTCGACTTGCTGCGAACGATCAGCGCGTCGTAGATGCCGATTATGCGCGCGAGTTCGTCTCCGTCGATCGAAGGCTGTTCGTCGACCGTCACGCCGCTGGCTGATCTCAGCTTATCGACGCCGGTCTTTTCTAATCCGTCACAAACGAGAATACGCATAAGTATCGGCGTCCCTCCGTGGCGTCTCGCCCTGAAGGTGGCCGCACACTCCAGATTTGCTTTACGGCTCTGACACTTTCACCAACTGCTTTCCGACGTTTCGCCCTTTCAACATGGCGATGAAGGCACGCGGCGTGTTCTCGATGCCGTGCTCGATGTCTTCCTTGTATTTCAGCTTCCCTTGCGTGAGCCACTCAGCCATTTGCGCGAGGCCTTCCGGATACTTGTCGATGAATTGACTCACCAGGAATCCTTCCGCCTTGGCCTGCTTGACGAGGAGCATCGTCAGGATCAGCCGCGGACCCATCTCAGGCTTCTCGAGGTTGTACTGCGATATCTGACCGCATATCGAAATCCTCGCCTTTGTGTTGATCAACCTGAACACCGCATCGGTGATCTCGCCGCCTACGTTGTCAAAGTACACATCAATTCCCTTCGGGCAGAGTTCTTTCAGCTTCTGGTAGTAGCCGCTAACGGTCTTGTAATTGAAGGCCCCGTCGAATCCAAGCTCGTCACTCAGGTATGCGATCTTGTCATCCGCGCCTGCAATCCCTACCGCCCGGCAGCCTCTGATCTTTGCGATCTGACCGACCAACGACCCAACGGCCCCGGCGGCGCCCGATACGACGACGGTCTCTCCGGGTTGCGGATTGCAGATTTCCAACAAACCGAAATACGCCGTCAGTCCGGGCATCCCGAGAACGCCAAGCGCGGTCGAAACCGGCGCGAGAGTCGGATCGATTTTCCGGACACTCTGGCCGTTCGACACAGCGTAGTCCTGCCAGCCAAACATTCCTTGGACGATGTCTCCCTCTTTGAATGCAGGATTATTGGTTCCGACCACTTTTGCGACTACACCGCCGCCCATCACCCCGCCGATCTGCACCGGTGGAGCATATGACTTGACGTCGTTCATTCGGCCACGCATGTAGGGATCGACCGAAAGGTAAATCGAGCGCACAAGAATCTGCCCAGCCGCTGGAGTTGGAACCGGAGCTTCGATCAGCCTGAAGTCAGAGTCTTTCGGAAATCCAACGGGTCTTGCAGCGAGTAGTATCTGTCGGTTCATTGTTGGCATGAGAACCTTTCCCTTCGGTACTCCGGCAAATCATTGGAACAAGTCTTTCAACATCAAGGTCGATTTCGATTGAGGGGAAGACTTCAAGAACGTCACAAGATCTAGAAGCTGCTTCATAGTGTATGCCGAGGCGTAGTCTTTCGGCATCACTGACTCGTTTACGTACTCAACCTTTGCGGCGTCGGCCTTCTGAACTGTGCGCAGAACGGCAGGCAGCTCGGTTGTATCGTAGATTCGAAGCGACTCCGCGTCTTCTTCCTTCTTCACGCCGACGACCTTTTCGCCGTTACGCAATGCGACGGTTATCGTCGCGTATTGCGCATCCTTGAGTCCACTCGGCACGATGATGCTCAAAAGCAAATCTCTCGGTGATCTACTCGCTGCTGCTGAGAGGTCTGGACCAATTTGCGTTCCTTCGCCGTTGAATGAATGACAAGCGTGGCAGCTTTTCGGCTGAGACGAGTCGAAGAAAAGAGCCTTGCCGGCTTGAGAGCTTCCTACAATAGATGAAGATGCGATTGGCTCGGCAGAAATCATCGGTGCGGTTGATGACGAAGCTGCCGGCAAGCTGAAAAGCGGATCAGCGGCTGCGCTTGTCTTCGCATCAGACACAATAAACGCGACGAGCTTCCAGATCTGCTCGTCCGAGAGCTCGGACTTGAAGCTCGGCATCGGTGTGCCGGGAATTCCGTTTGAGATTGACTTGAACACGTAGGCGGCTTCGAGATCTTTGCCACGAAGACGAGGCGCTCCTCCCCCAACGCCGCCAGTTCCATGACAGTATGCGTTTCCGCAGGAAGGGGCGAACAACCTCGCGCCTTCAGCGATGATGCGCGGGTCTTTTAGCTTATCCCTGGCTTGTAGTAGGGAAGACGCTGAAGCGGTTCTCTCAAGCCGCTTGTCACCAGGCAGATCGAAAGCGATTGCGACCGGAAGCAGAACAGCGATGACGCGAACGAGAAGCGAAACACCGGCTCTCGATGCGTCTGACTTCTTTGGATGCTGCTCGGTCACTTACGATTCCCTTCGGGCAACGCGAACACAAACACCGCCGAACCGCCGGGCCAACCCGCCGCCTCCGGCCACGTCGCCGGCATACCGCTTACAAATAACGAGCCCAATCCGGAAGGTACGGCCACGAACTGGCGGCCTTTGACTGAGTAGGTAATGGGCCCGCCGCGATGCCCCGAACCGGTGTTGAATGACCATAGCTGCTTGCCGGTCTTCGCGTCGAACGCCATGAAGCGTCCTTCTACGTCGCCGGTGAAGAGCACATCTCCGCCGGTTACCAGCAGCGATGAGAGAATCGGATACTTGAAAGGCAGGGTCCACTTCTTCTGACCGGTCACCGGGTCAAAAGCGTCCAGATGCGCGCGAATCGGTCCGTCCGGAGGCGGCTTCACGTCGACATTGCCTGCGACGAAAGATCTCCCCTCTCGGGCCTCCTGCGGGTACACGGTCACGTTAGCGCACCACTCAATGCCGTCGTTGTACCAGAGGCCCGTTCGCGGGCTGTAAGCCGAATGATTCCAGCTTCGGCCTCCGCCCCAATTCGGACAAATGAGATTTGGCTTCCCGATTTCGGGTTCGTTGCGGCCGATCAACTTTCCATCTTTATCGATGCTCTTCACCCAGGTTATCGTGTCGACATAAGGCCACGCGTTGATAAACTTTCCCGTTTCTCGATTGAGCACCCAGACAAAGCCGCTCTTGTTCGGATGCACGAGAAGCTTCTCAGTCTTGCCGTTGCGGGTGAGGTCTATCAGCACTGACTCGTAAGCCGAATCAAAGTCCCACGCGTCGTGAGGGATCTCCTGGTAGTGCCACTTCAGCTTGCCGGTGTCGGCATCGATCGCAACAATGCAGTTCGTGTAGAGGTTCTCGCCGGGCCGCACCGAGTTGTTGAAATCCGAAGACGGATTGCCGATTCCCCAGTAGATCAAATTCAGCGTGGGATCATATGAACCGGTCAGCCATGTGGACCCGCCTCCGTACTTCCACATATCCGTCTCGGGCCAGGTTTCGTGTCCCGGCTCCCCAGGTCCCGGGATGGTGTAGAAGCGCCACGCGAGTCTTCCGGTCTTCGCGTTGAAGGCGTTGATGTAGCCGCGATGAGCGCTGTCGCCTCCGGTCCCGCCTACGATGATTTTGTCTTTAACGATGAATGGGGCGCCGTTGATATTGCAGCCGCATTTCTTGACGTCTTCGACTTCGACGTTCCAGACTTCTTTGCCGGACTTGGCATTGAGCGCGACTACGTGATTGTCCATCGTGCCGAAGAAAACCAGTCCATACCCGACTGCAACGCCGCGATTGAACTTGCCATAGGGCGATATGAGGTCGCGGGGGAACTTGTAGTTGTAGGTCCATAGCCGGTCGCCGGTTTCTGCGTTCAGCGCGAACACGCGGTCCTCGCTGGCGATGAGGTACATGACCCCATCGACTACGATGGGCGTCGCGTTGAGCCCGCCTTCGACCTTTCCGGTTTGAAAAGCCCAGACCGAGACGAGGTTCTTGACATTGTCCGCGCGGATTTGATCGAGCGAGCTGTAGCGCCACGCGTCGTACGCTCCGAAGTAAGTAGCCCAGTTCTGCGGCTCCTTTCGAGCGTTGACCAGCCGTTCGCCGGTCAAGTCGCCATTTCCATCTTGCGCGCTCGCTTGCCCGAATGCCGTGAGCACAACGATGAAACATAGCCCGACTAAACCAGCCCAGGTTAGCTGAGACTTTTTCGAATCAATCATTGTGGATGCTCCTTGATTTGAGGCGCATTTTGGAATCGCGCGAGATACTATCGCAGACGAGCGCCGGACAACAAGCGGACTAGGAGGCGAGGCTGCTATTTTAGGACTTCGGCTCCAGTTGGTAGATGCGCGCCTCGTTTGCTGAGAGCGCGGAGATCTGCGCGTTAGGTGTCGGAGCCGTGTCACCATCGGCGATACAGTTCTCAATCCAGGCTCCGCAGTCGATCAGCGTGAATAAACCTCCACCATCCGTCTCGCGCACAGCGATCCGCGCGTGATGAGTATGGCCGATTACCGCGACGCGCAAGTCCATGTCGTAATCAGTGTTCGCCTTGACGCAGCATTTGTATGCGGACTCGAGAAAGAGCAGGTTCTGCTCCGGCGCGGAGCCCGCCGTTTGAACATTCCATCGCGCGGGAATGATGTTCGGAACACCCGCTTGAACATCTCCGACCGTCGCAGGTTGCGAGTTCTGAATATAGTTCCGATAACTCCGGGTACCGTGCGATTGGCGCACCAGCTCTCGCATCTGACCGAGCGCGTACTCGGCAGGTCGAACACGCGGCGCAAACAAGAAGACAAACACGTCCTGGATCTTGTCGGGCAACGACTCGACCCAAAGATGTCCCCGTGAAGCAGGATGACGCTCGGGGGCGCCTGCGCCGTGTCGGGCAAATAGTAGCGGCGTTCCCAGGCCGTATAATCCGGCCAGCGGTAGAGATCGAAATCGTGGTTGCCAAGTAAGAACCGCGCGTTGAGGTTGTCGTCCAGGAGCGCGAGCACCAGATCCTGGTGATCGTCCTTGATTCGCGCGGCGACGTCGAGCTGATCATCTGCGCCCGAAGCTTCGCGCCACAGATCCAGGAAATCGCCCAGTTGATACACGACGATGGTCTCACCGTCCAGCGCGCCGGCCTTTAAGTTAATGAGTTCTCCGGCGACGCCTGTCAGCAGGTCAGTGAAGTTTGTTGCATAGAGGAATTTGCCTTCTTTGCGACGTTTCTCGCTGATGAGATGAATATCGGGAATGAAGATTCTCAGGTCTTTGTCATTTGGAAATCCGAGCCTGTCGTCGCGCAGCGCGGCGACAAGTCTGACGTTTGCGACCGATAGAAGGGCGTTCAAGAGCCGGTCGTGCATATCGATTCTCCTATCGCTTCATCCGAAGCGGAATAGCTTTCACAACCAAAAGGTCAGTGAAAACATGCTGGCTGTTGACCTGACTATGAGAGAAGACCCACCAGTAGCCGTCGTCCATAACGGCGACGGGGTCAATCTTCGGCGGGCCGGTTTCACGCGCGTCGATTACCTGGCGAATGGATTGCAGCTTCGCGAACCGGGTCGCATGGCGGCAAAGCTCTACCGCGACCTCGCAGAAGACGTGCTTGGACAGGTCGTCACCGAGAATGAGATTGTGGCTGTCGCCGAGCGAGTCCAGAACCGTGCCGTATTTTTTTTCTGCCTCGGGATCAACCAGCGTACTCACGCTGTCGCTGACACCGCCGCTTCTGAAGAACTTCATCAGCCGTTCTCGCGACTCCGCGGTAAGCGGCAGCTTGATTCTTTGGCCGCGCTCTCCCTCGCATCGGAACTTCGCTTCGCGCACAGCTACAAAGGCAACAGGCCTTGGAGTGCATGCCGATATGCTCAACAGCAGGAGTGCGATAGTCAGCAATGCAGATTGTCTATTGTAGTCTCTCATACCATCCCTCAAAGTGCACGTCACTCAATCATTAACCTGGGCGGGGAGCCCTCGCCGGCTCGGATTGACGACGGCTTGTTATCCTTGGCCTGACTCTCCGTTTAAACCGCTTGTGTGAGGCTGTCGACTGAGGTGAGGTCCGGTTTGCTCGGGTTGATAATGAGCATGGGCTCGACTAAAGCGGAAGACGGGGCGTAAGGCTGGCCTCGATTAGGCTCCCGGATTCTCGTCTGGCTCAAGACCTTCCAGTATGATCAGCACCCTGCGCAACTGATCATCACTTAACCGTTCATCGCCGAGCATCTCCATGGCCCTTAGCAGCAGTCCCCTTGTCCCCAGCTTTTCCATTTCCTCGAGTCGGATCTCTTTGGCTTTGGCGGTTGCCTGACTGCGAGGCTTTTTGTCTTGAGGATCACCGTTTGACTGTTTGGCCATTTTCTCTTTCCATTCTTGCAAGCTGAGTACGCGCGCCGGTTGGCGCGCCGGAGATGCTTCGACGGCGGCTCGGCCATCATCGCGATTAGCCACAGGCAGGCGCACAAGGTTCCCACCTTCGGAGGGCGCAGGGATTGGAGATGCACTGGCAGTTGCCTGGCTTGAAGCTGCGCCGGCAGTTATCTGGCTCAACGCTACGACGGAACGAGGCGCGCGCCATCCCCTGAGTTCTATCTCGTCGCGAGTCTCGCGATACTCAGGATAGGCACTGGCAAACGGCGACGCAACTACAATTCGGGAAATGTTCTTAGCCTCTTCGAGTCTTCCCACTGCACAGAGTTCGACCGCAAGGCTGTTCAGGTAATCGAACCAAAGAGAAGGCTGCTGTGAGCCCGAGATGCGAGCAATCGCGCCTAGATTCTCTAAGTGAGCGACTGCGCCCATATGGTCGCCATCAATACTCTTTAAAACCGCGATCTGTCTTTGAACCTGAGTCAGTGTGAATAGGTCGCACCGTTCGGTAGCTGCTGCGGCGCGACCCGCCTCCATGTAAAGCGGCAATGCAGAACTAAAATCACCGCTATCAAAAACCAGACCCGCCAGAGACATTATCACTCTGCCCGTATAGCGGTACGGAACCTCTCCGGCAAGACGATCGAGTAAGGTACGGGCTTCGACCACTTGTCCCTCGCGCCTTAGGGTAAATGAGTGATAGTACCGGCCGATGCTTCGGGAGTCCCGGGATAACGGCAGGTTCATTAAGACTTGCGCCGCTTGCTCGACAAGATCCATCCTGCGAAAGGTGTAGGCATGATGAGCAAGAGCGATGAGTTTGGGGGTCAAACTACCGAGAGCTTGCTTTTTGTAAAGCTCCCTAATTAGTTCTTCAGCCATTTGCTGATAAGATCCGCCGTGTCTGATAGCCGTAGGCGAGTCAGCTAGCTGCTTAAAGGAGGAAAAAATTGTGAGGAGAAGATTGTTGTTGGCGGCTGTTTGCATATTCAGTCTCCCCATCGCGTTTTCACTGTCTTCTGGTGACAACCTAACAAACTCCGTCCCGTTTGCCACGGTCGCGCTTGCCGGGCACACCACCGCCGGTAGTTGGTGCGAATGCGGCACTCCCGCCTGCATCTGTGACCCCGGCGAGGAACAAACCGGTCATAGCGCTCGGCCGGTGTCCGATGAAATCAGGAGGCCTGTGGATCAAGGCGCTTCTCCGATCCGCTCACGCCCCGGCTTTGACTTTGGAACCGGAGTGCTGATGGTGGCGCTTGCGCTGTTCGTGTGGACAAGACTGCGCGCTTAATCTATTAGCCGCCGTCTAGCCCACATTCAATAATCTCCGCTTCAACCCGCGCTGATGAATGGCGGATCAGGTGATGTGTGTCTCCTCAATAAGCGGGGCGATCGCACTGAACTAAGGAGCTGCAAACTCCGGTGTCGGACGGCAGCACGTCGCGTCAGAGACCCACAGCACCCTGGGTATCGGAGAGCTGTGAGACCTCCGCAACCCACAAGGCGGGCCGATAATAAGACTTTTGCCCGCGTGTGTCAAGTTACACTATCTTGAAGGGGGTGCGTCGGTATATTGCTCCACGCAGCAACGCGTTGGTGGGATTCAGGAGCGAGGCTTTCGCGCCGTCCGGCTAAATATACAAGCACCAGCCACTGCGGGTAGGGTTGCCCGTTTGAATGCGTCTCCGTCATCGACCGGTCCAGCAGTGGAAGGATCACTCGTTTAGGAACTGATCAAGGTTGACTGGCTGTGCCTACATCACTCCTGTGGCTTTTGCAATAGAACCGCCGTAGCAGCTCGTCCACATCCTTCTTCCCGATTGCCTCGAAGACGACGGCCGGTGGAAGGCCCAGGCCCTCGGCGAGCTTGAGAGCGGTCTCAACGTTCAGGGTGTTAACAACCGACGAAAGAATCTTGGATAGCAGGCCCTGATCGAATCCGGCCTGGCGACAGAAATCAACTTGTCGCATTCCCTTAGCGCGCAGGTTATTACTTACGAGTTCGGCGAGCGGACTGCGGCGCGAGTCGCCGTTTGCGCTTGCGGTACCTGCTCCTCCTGTTGAAAGTTCTAAGATTGGCTTAGGCATTTGGGCTCCCCTCAACAATCATTTTTGTACAATGGACGGATTGATAAACCGCTCTCACCATTACTGAAAAGGAGAATTGTGCTGACTTTCCAGCCGTGGGGATCGCGCCTGATTCCCTGAACAGGTAATGGGTTGAAGACGGCGAGCGAACCTTTTTGAACCCGCCATTTCGTGACTAAGCGCCGCAATTCAAAAGTGTTGACAACCCTAACTACCTGACCTATAACGGAGTCGAAGCTACCTCTAGTCTGGCGCCGATTGTTCGACTGGTGGGCACTGAGCCTTAGGAGGCAGACTTCAGACTGCTGCTGTCCCATCGAGAATGGCTAGCTTCCTGCCCCTTATTCAAGAAAGGTTGCCGAATCTTTGAGATCGCCGAGCGCTGTCGTCCTTCTTTGGCTGTCTCGCCTCCAACTGGCAAGAACAGAAAAAGGAATGCCTGTATGTTAGCTCAAGGGTCTTATGCGTCTATGCCCGTGGCAGCGCTCCCATTAGAAACAAACGACCGGCTCTATTGCCTTGCGGCGGCGCTCGATGAAATCAACGAGGGCGCCGTATTCCTGAACGCGGAGGGTCAACTGACCTGGCATAATCGCGCATTTGACAAGCTGCTGCTTGATAACCGCGAAGGCCATCTACTGGTGGCTGGCGTGATCGAGTCTGCCGCCGACTTCTATCAAGACACCTACACCTCTCGAGAACACGCTGGCGAGCACACTTCAGTGCGAGACATGACGGTAGGCCGTATTGAACACGAAATCCACTGCACGTTGATGCCTGCAGGAATGTTGGGAGAGGAAAGCTACGTGCTATGCCTGGTAAAGCGATCGGCTTCGCGATGGTCAAGCTACGAAGAGCATCTCAGGCAGACCTGGGGACTGACGGAAAGAGAAGCCCAGGTGGCAGTCGAGTGCCTCAAGGGTAATAAGAATCTTGAGATCGCGGAGCGGCTGAGAATAAGTGTCGAAACGGTCAATAAGCACCTCGATAAGGTCTATCAGAAGGCAAATGTTCGCGGCCGCGCTGAACTCGCGTCCAGGTTGCTCGACAGCGGGTTGTGAAAAGTTGTGAAACCGACGATTCTGCACAGAAGCTACAATTTCAGCCAAGTCACCCTCTAGAGCAATCCTCACAAGCCGAGGCAGCAGCACCACCGCTTCCCACCCAGAACGCTTATCGCCATTGAGCGACTCGCCCTAACTCTGTAGCCGCCAACCCTACCAACCCAGGAGGGTTGCTTGCGGAAGGGGTGAACAGCCGGGTGCCTCAGATTCGGTTGGTTGGTGAAACTAAGCGGCTGCGACTGCCAAAGCGTGGCCCGCCCAGCTCCAAGGCTTGCGTGGAAACCGAACCGAGTCTATTTTAAGACAATGCGTGTCGAGAAGTCGCCACTCACCGTCTTTACACCGCTAGATGGCGGAACGGGTGTGCTCCTTAACCTTGAAACCCTTTTCTACTACAGCCTGAACCGGACAGGCGTTGCGCTTTGGCAAGAGATAGAAGGCGGTGATTCTCCCACCCTGGATGTTCTCGTTCAGGCAACCTGCAAACGATTCGACGTGGACGAAGATGGCGCACGTCGGGGAATCGTCGCCTTTGTCGCTCGGCTCGAGGAATTCAGAATGGTCCGCGTAGTATGAGCGATGCAGGTGGGTGGATGTTTCGCTCTGATCGCTTTTCAAACGGTGCTCACAAGGCCATTTCCACTCTGTCATGACCTCTCTTGAGCCGGAAGTCTTCAGCTAATAACTGCAGAACATCTACTCGCGACTGATTCCCGATTTAGTTTTTCGTCATCGATCAGTGGCACGATCATTGCTTTTATGGCGACCGGGAGCATTAGGAGACATGGAATTCGTAACGATCACAGCAAAATCTGACGGGCATCGCTATTTTGCGATCTATCGCAAATGGTTCAGTGAGAAACTCGGCGCCTGGGAGTTAGAGCTAGTGCCTGGGACGCTTCGCTGGCTGGACTGAGGGGAATTCGCAGGCGATGTCCCTCTAAAGAGCGCGCTATCGCGGTTGCATCCCTGTTCGTCCCTCGTCTGAACACCCTCTTTGAGGGTACTCTAGAGCGAAAAGACTACCGCACCAAGATAAGCCGACGGTTCGTCAGACGGCTTGAGTGGAGCGCGGCTTCAGAAAAAGATTTTTCCCTGTGCCTTAGATGACGTAAGTACGAATTCTACACGCCTTAGGAGTGAATGCAAGGACTGGAAAGCAAATGCTCATAATTTACTTTAACTTTTTTCTTGCATCCTGTTGACGGGTATGATATAAACCGCCCCGTAGACAACACCGCTTTGTGTTCCTGCCATAAAGCGGTACTGTTTTGGCGGTGCGTTGGGGTACGGAACATTCAGATAGGGGGCTACTGAATGTTCAAGGGGGCTTGTCGATCAGACGACTCAGCGCACCGCACCATCATATTCTTTCAAGCATTCCTAGTCAAGAACTTTCGCGCTGGATGGACGCCGGGAGGCTGCCCTGGTAACCATGTGCCATTTCAGCTACTAGAGAAAGTTGTATAGCGCCCAGAATAAGGAAGTACGCCCGACAGGACTTGAACCTGTAACCCCCAGATCCGAAGTCTGGTGCTCTATCCAATTGAGCTACGGGCGCGTCGTAAACCCGAAGAGATTATCTAGAAAGGTGCAGTGGTGTCAATTCCGCATCATGTGCCGTTTGACACTCAGTTGGCGTTAGGAAGGAGCGGCTTAGAAGGGAGCGAGTGAGCTAGCCTGGTTCAATGGACGATAAAGCTCATTGAAGTCTCGCATGCTGCGCTCTAAGACCGACTGAAACGACGACACATCCTCCGGGTGCAGAGTCAGATTGACTCCGTTCGCGAACGCAAGGTAAGTGTCAAGCGTTCGTAGTTGAGGAGAGACCAGAACTACGTAGGTGCGGCGGCGTATCTGGGGAGTGAGCGTATTGACGTATTGCATCATCGCCGCGCCGCCCTGGTGATCCGCATCAAAGGTTGGGCTGAGTACGATGACTTCGGCGCGGGACTCGTGCAGGATCTCGATGGCTTCCGGTGCGAAGTCGGATGAGAACAGCTCATAGCGCGACGGCTCCATCGCTGCGCGCAAGCTCTCTCTCATGCCTGCATCATCCAGACAAAGCAGCACTCGCCGGCGCTGCCACTTCTTAGCATCTGTAGCCTGAGGTTGTTCCTGCTTCAAACCGGCCAGCAAGAGATCTGCAAGAGCGCGCAGCGAATCCGACTGACCGGCTTCGGCTGTTGGCAACGCTTCGAGCGTGCCGGTGATGCCCGGCAGCCGGGGCTCTTCCTTTGGTGGCGGCATGATCGTAACCGATTGGCGGCAGCGAGGACACAGAACACTGAAGGGTTCGGTCGGCAGCCGCGTATCATCAAAGGTAAGGCTCATCGCGCATTGCGGACAACTCGCTATCATTCTTGATCTCTCCTCAGTTTCTGATCGTCCCGTTTTGAACCTAATTTATACTTCGGGCATCGCGGTCAGGCTATCGCTATCTCTCAACTCTCTCAATCACGCGCTGCCTGGTTGCATCGGGCACTCGGCCCGGTGTGTAGCTTCGCTCGTCGCGCCGGCTCAGCATATCGTCTGAGGTACCCAGTCCCGAGAGCCGCAACAACAAATTCGATGGATTGGTCGCAAAAGCAAGCCCGGTTTCTTGCGTGATCGCTCCGCTGCGAATCATCCGCTCGATCACTTGATCGAAGTGCTGCATGCCTTCAAGCTCGCCATCGTTCATCGCCTCCAGCATATTCTTCCCTTCGCTCTCGCCTTGCTCGATGTACTCGCGTGTGCGCGGCGTCGCTTTGAGGATCTCGACCGCGGCGACCCGTCCGCTGCCATCGGCGCGGGGGAGGAGTCGTTGCGAAACGATGTAGCGGAATGCTTGAGCGAGTCGAGTGCGTATCACGTGCTCCTCGGACTTCGGGTATATGCCGATTATCCGATTCACCGTCTTTGCAGCATCGGTCGTGTGCAACGTCGACAGCACAAGGTGACCCGTCTCCGACGCTTCGAGCGCGATCTCCGTGGTTTCCATGTCGCGCATCTCGCCGACCAAAATAACCTTCGGCGCCTGGCGCAACGCGGCCCTGAGCCCGAGCGCGAAAGCAGGCGTATCGGTCCCCAGCTCGCGCTGGTTGATAGTTGACTTCTTGTGTTGGTGCAGAAACTCGATCGGGTCTTCGATTGTGACGATATGGTAGCTATACTCGGTATTGATCTTGTCTATGATGGCCGCAAGCGTCGAGGTCTTGCCGGATCCCGTTGGCCCCGTCAGCAGGACTATGCCGTTCTTCAGGTGCGAGATCTCGCCGATTTGCGCCGGGAGGTCTAGGCTCTCGATGGTCGGAACATTAGTAGGAATCACGCGCATAACGATCGAAATCGAGCCGCGCTGCTTGAAGACGTTCACCCGAAAACGCACCCTGCTAGGCATCGCGTAGCCGATATCAGCCGATCCGGTCTGAATAAAGCGGCGAGCGGCATCGGCGTTACCCTCCATCAGCGACATCGCGATTATCTCGGTCTGGTAAGGAATGAGGTTTCGGAGCCCTTTGACCTCAACCGGCGAGAGCCTTCCGTTGATCTCGACCTGGGGCGGCCGGCCTACAGAGAAGTTCAGATCCGATATGTTGTCGGCAACCGAAAGCATTTTGTCGAGGACCGGCTGAAGGTCGAAAAAGCTCATCCTTGTCTCCCTGAAAACGTGGACTATGCCGATGAAAGCGTCCGTCTATGTGGGGTCTCGCTACCGAAGATAGGGGCATCCGTTGGGGTCAAAGCCCGCCGGGGTGCGGTTAATCCAAGATACGACAAGAACTGGAAAAGGGCAACACTATTTTAACCCCAAGACGTGATGTGTAGCGAACATAGAGGGTGCATTCGCTTTTCTCTCTGGACCGCCTTGCCAGATGCTCAGCTGAGAGTCAATACTCGCGGGTCACGAATCACCTTCGTCGTGCTAGTATTGATCGTTCATGAACATACACCCGACATCCATCGTCAGCCCGGACGCGAAGCTCGGCGCCGGCGTTAGCGTAGGACCTTACGCAGTGATCGAGGAGGATACAGAGATTGGAGAAGGCAGCAATATTCGCGCCCACGCCGTGATTAAGCGCTTTACGACGCTCGGCCCGGCCAGCACGGTCTATGAAGGCGCGGTTCTTGGCGGCGAGCCCCAGGACGTCGGCTTCGTCAATTGCAGAAGCTACCTCAATATCGGATCAAACAATCGGATTCGCGAGGGCGTCACCATGCACCGAGGCACTCAGCCAGAATCCGTAACAATCGTCGGGACAAACTGTTTCATTATGGCGAACGCGCACGTCGCACATAACTGTCGATTAGGAGACGGCGTAATCATCGCCAACAACGTCGCGCTTGCGGGTCACGTCGATATTCAGGATCAAGTCTTCATCTCAGGCGGAGTGGTGGTGCACCAGTTCTGCCGCATCGGCCGCCTTGCGATGATTGGGGGAAACTCAAAGATCGTTCAGGACTGCTTGCCGTTCGTTATCACTGACGGCGTGCCGGGTCGCGCTCGCGGTTTGAACGTCGTCGGGCTTCGAAGGGCGGGCTTCAACTCTACAGGGCTCGAGATTCTCAGGGCGGGCTATCGACGGTTGCTGCGATCTGGTCTTTCGCTCGAGGACGCACTGGGGAGCCTCCAGGAACTCGACGATCCGCTAGTCGCTGAGTTGATCGACTTTGCTCGCAACTCGAGCCGCGGCTTCTGCCACGAAGAAAGCAAAGGGCGAAGGGCAAAGGGCGAAGGGCGAAGAGCAAAGGGCTAAGGGCAAAGAGTTAGAGGCGGGAATTGAAAATTGCAAATTTGAAATTTTCATTTCGCAATTTCCAATTCCTCTGCTTTCTGACTTCTGGTCTTTGTTCTTTGCGCTTTGCCCTTACCCCTTCGCCCTCCAAGCTTCGGCGTCTCGGCGCAAACCTTCAAGCGCCGACTGCAGGGCTGCGTGTTTTGCCGCTATATCTTCGCTCGCCGCGTCGCGCGGTACGTAGATTGGCTCGCCAATGAAAGAGGCCGCGCGAGTGAACGGCAGAGGTATCTGGAGGCGGTCCCAGCTTGGAAACTCGATGTAGCTGCTCGCCGCGATGTGAAATGGGAGTATCGGTTGCCCGGTGTGCCGCGCAAGGGTCACCGCGCCGGGCTTAGCGACGTAAGCCGGTCCGCGTGGGCCGTCTATCGTGAACGCGACCTCCATTCCGTTATCCAAACAATGCGCCATCTCAGCCAGCCCCCGACCTCCGCCTCGAGTCGCCGAACCGCGCGCGGTGCCGTAGCCAAGTCGTTTGATCACGCGGCCCGTGTACTCGGCATCGCGGCTTACGCTCGACATAACGACGATGCCGCGGTTCCGCCAAAACCACGTCGCGCTGAGTATGCACACGTGCCAAAAGGTGAAAATCGGTCGATGCCCGCTTGCTTCAACTGTGTCGAGGTGCTCACGACCTCGTACCTCCCATCGCAGCGTCGAGCAGATCATGCGAATCAGCGAATATAAGACGAGATCCGCGGCGCGTATGATCAATCGATCGCGCGTTCGGTAGTGTGAGAGATCGCTAAAGCTGTAGACGCGATTTCGCAGTGCTTCAAGATCGGCTGACGCCTTTGCCCGTGGCGCACGCTGCGAGCATGGCGGCTCGCTGCTGCTTTCGCTGGCCTGGTGTGGGCTTCCAGAGGTAACCGGATCGATGGGAGCTGACATTTGATAAACCTGGTGTTGCTTCTTACGCGCCGGCAATTCTACTTCCGCTTTTGAGCGCCAGGCTTGCCGTTTGATCCTCTGTGTTCAAGATTATAGAAGTCCAGCATCACGTCGGTGTTTCCGCGAAGGTCGCGTTCAAGCCGGTCAAGCGCCACTCGCACGACGTCGCGGTGATGCACCTTGCGCCGGCTCGGTATGTTGCTCACCTGAATCCATAGCTTGTGAATCAGGTTGATATCTTCTTCCGTGAGGTGCGGCGCGTGCGCTCCCAGATGAACGACGTGCTCACTGCCGTTTGGCTCGATCACCTTGAAGGCTACTTGCCTGCGAGGTTTCTCGGCCAGCCGTTCCCAAGCGCGGCCCAGCTCGCGAGCCTGTTCTTGAACGGTCATCTTCGACGACGGGCCAGCAACCAGAACCGCGGAGTCCAATCGCATCGCGGTCTGCGCCACGGCATCAAATACGTTTGTCGCCGGAACTATAACCAGTTCGACAGGCTTGCCGTGTTTTTCCGCCAGCGCGACGACTCGCGTAAACAGCCGCTGCTCGTACTCGGTAAACAAGGTCTCATCAGACAATTCGCGCTCGCCGCTGCCTGGTCCTGCTATCAATCGCGTCGTCAGCACGACGATGTCTTGCTCATCGGTGTTCGTGCGGTCCAGCACGTGCTCCAGGTGTAACAGCGTGTTGTAGTCGCGCACGCCAACGAGCACATTTCCCGGACGTGCACCCACCGATTGAAGATCTACAGTCTCGCTGTGCTGCAACTGGAATTGGTCCAGCTTGGAAGCGGTGAGATCGAGTTTCCGTTGGTTAATTCGCTCGGACACTGTAAACGTAATGAAAAATGCAATAGTGAACAAGATGCCCGATATCGTGGCCACCTGCTTTGTAAGGAGGTTGGTCATTGCAATAGCAACCAGAATCAGCGAGATGGTGATGAGTCCCATTGGGATTTCGATCCGGCCGATGCGAATATTCCCGGGCACCTTCCATTCGCGTTCCGCCGGGCGCTTGAAGCGCAACACTACCGTGGCAATCGCATTGAACGTAAAGCTCCAGATTACTCCGAATGCGTAAGCCTCTCCCAGCACGATGGTGTCGCCTCGCGACGCAACTATGGTCACGATCTGAAGGATAGCGATCAGGTTGATGGTCCGATAAGTCGTTCCAAACCTCTTATGCGGCGCCCGGAACCAGGGAGTCAGCACGCCGTCTTCCGAAACGCGGTTGAGCACTCCGTTGGAGCCGAGAATCGCCGTGTTGACCGCTCCCGACAACATCAGGAATCCGACGATCACTACGAATCCCTGGAACAGAAGCCTTAGCGACTCCGGGCCCACGAAGTTCATCGCCAGCCCCGAGATCAGATTTGTGAGATACTTTGGCCGCACGTCGTCCGGGATGATCGCAACCGCAAAGAACGAGACCAGCGACGTGAACAGGACTGAGAAGACGAAAATGACGATGCCCGCGCGCATCAGGTTCTTGAGCTTCGGGTGCTCGAGCTCCCGGTTCACCTGGGCGAGCGTCTCTTCACCGCTCATCGCAAGCACTGAATGGCCGAACGCCACCATGATGCCAAGCAGCCCGATTATGCTGGGAGCGTTTTCCGCGATCTTGTATCGGTCACCGTCGGGGACAAACCATCGCAAATGCTGGAGCCAGCCTAGCGCGTTGTCAGTCCCACCAGAGAAACTGAGATTCGATGGTGTCGGAAGCGGCGGCATCTGTCCCCCTTTGATCACCAAGGTCAGGCACGCCCACCCGATCATCATCACCACCATCACCGTTGTGACGTACATGATGCGCATCGCATCGTCACTCGATTCGTGAACTCCTTTCAAGTTGCGCCACCAAAAGTAGAGGGTCGCGAGCACCGCGACTACCGCCGCCAGATAGTTTCCAGTATCAGCCGATGGCGCCCAACGGTAGCCGAAGTAAGTCACCGTGCTCGCAACGAGCCCCACGATGTACTTTCCGGCCGTGACCCCCGAGATCGGTCCCGTTAATATAAAATCAAAGATCAAAGCGGAGACGCTGAGCTTGGCCATCGTGCCGCCCATCGCCTCCTTTACCACACGGTAGACGCCGCCTCGCGTGAACATCGACGACGACTCGATGTAGACGATGCGAACGGCGGAGCTGAACAGCATCACGCCGAGAATGAACCAAGGCGCTGCCTTGCCCACGTACTGCTCCGCAAGCCCGCCCGCATAAAACGCGGACGAGCCCAGATCGTTGAGCACGATGGCCGCCGCGCGCCAGAACGAGATGAACGACAACATCACCGACGTGGCGACGACGACCCTAACGCGGGTTGAGGTTTTGGAGGGTTCCATCCGTTCTTTCTATTGGCTTCGGTCGGAGTCTCCGGACAGCGGTGGTACGGATAGCGAGTGCATGGTCAAAGGATAGGATAGCTTCGCGCGGCCTCTTGTCAAGCTGGACTCTTACCCAAGACCGTCGCTCTTAATTGTCGCCTCAAATTCGAAGCACCTCGCCTGCAGAGGGAGGAGAGCGTTAAGCGATGCACCAGCCTGACAAGCCACGCCTAATCAGGCATCGCTTCGCCGGGAAGTATGAAACCATACTCGCGCATGGTAGAGCGTCCTTGCGCACTGTTGATGAACTCCGCAAATCGCCGAGCCTCGAGTTCGCGGCGCGCGCCCTTGATGACCGCCAACGCCTGATCCAGAGGTTTGTGAAGCGCCTCGGATATCAACGTCCACCGGCCATTGCTCCGCACACTCAAAGACAGCGCGGTGATTGCAGCATCCGCGTTTCCGGTCTCGGCGTATTGCATCGTCTGCCGAACGTTCTCTCCGAACACGAGCTTGGGTTCGACTGCTTTCCATATACCGGCCGACTCGAGCGCCTCACGAGCGGCCCTCCCATACGGCGCGTGCTCGGGGTTTGCGATCGCAATATGCGCGACCGCCGCTCGAGCGAGATCTTCAATACCCTCAATCTTCAAGGCGCTATCGGCGCGCGTCCAGATTGTTATTCTTCCGCG
>Ga0137359_10000218_pt1 | contig 43520 bp, 41 predicted proteins | sample Mad1_40_16metaG_FD_108281 | JGI IMG/M metagenome (GOLD analysis project Ga0137359, IMG submission 108281) | Vadose zone soil microbial communities from Angelo Coast Range Reserve, California, USA - Mad1_40_16 metaG | ecosystem: Environmental > Terrestrial > Soil > Vadose zone | place: USA... | reverse complement strand
TGAATTCGCTCGCGGACAGTCATGGAAATCTTCATGCCAACCGTCGCCAGCAGGCCCTCAATCAATAGAAGGAAGATAGCACCCCCGTCGAGCACCGGAATCGGCAACAGATTGAATACGCCCAGATTGAGGCTCAGGAATCCGAGCATGGAAAAGACCCCGCCCCACCCCAGACGAATCGCTGAGGTCGAAGCTGCACGATAAATTCCAATCGGACCCGAGATTGTGTTACGCACTGACCGCTTGCCCGCAAACAACTGTCCCATGGCTTTTCCGGTCACGCGGATGAATTCCTGGTTCGTGTCTACCGCCGTCACCAATGCTCCGCCGATACCCACTCTTTGATAAGGAGTTTCTTCGTCCGGCTGAAATCCCAGACGATCCTTGCCGTCGCTCAAACGTCTGGGCGTCGCGGTTATGTCCAACTGACTGCCATTGCGTTCGACGCGCAGAGTGATGGGCTGTCCTTTATGCTCCCGAACGATTTGCGTCACCTGCTCCGCACTCTTCACGGTTTCGCCGTTAATGGCAATGATGCGGTCCCCAATCTGTAATCCGGCTTCCGCCGCGGGCGTGTTGGGCTCGACCAGTCGAACGACGATCGGCACGTTGCCATAGTCTGGAAGAAAGTCCAGGAACCCGGCCGTCTCACCCTCTTCTGTGTGCGGTGTCGGTTTAATCGTCAGCTTCAGTCGTTGCCCATTTCGCTCAACCTCGAGGGGTATCGGCTGACCCGGTGACAGCAGAGCATCGTCGGCGATCGTGCGCCACTTCGGATTTTCGTTGCCGTCAAAAACGACGATCAGATCACCCGGCTGCAGGCCCGCAGTCTCGGCCGCCCCGCCCGGCTGAATGTGTCTGACGACCGGCGGAGGCGTCGCCTGCACACCGTAGATCATCGCCCCGGCGAACGGGACCGATAGCGCGGTCAGAATGTTCATCACCGGCCCGGCGACGGCCACTAGTATTCGTTGCCAGCGCGGCCGCAGATCAAATCGTTCATGCGCGGGAATGTCTGGAGCGCTTTCGCCCTCAATTGGTGCGTTCGACTCGTCGCCGCCCAGCTTGACGTAACCACCGAGCGGAACCAGGGAGATTCGATAATCGGTCGTCCCGATCTTTCGGCCTAACAGTCTCGGCCCGAAACCGAACGAGAACGTCTCAACCCGAATCTTCAAGAGCTTGGCAACTAAAAAATGGCCAAACTCGTGCAGCGTGACTGCGGCACCAAGAATGAAAATAAAGGCGAGAACGCCCAGAACGGTAGGATTCTGAAATATGCCCATCGTTTAACTCGACTAAGACGACTCCTGACTACCTGAAAAGCGCCCGACTCGAATTCCTCGCAGTCTGAGACGCCAGAATATCACTGCGAGTTTACGTGGCTCATATGGGAGGGGTCAAACAGAGGAGTTGTTTAATCGAGTAAGCTGCCGGGTTGGGAGTAAGCGTGTACCTAAACTGACGCGGTCGTTTAATCAACCGTCAAGCAACGCCGGTGATCCGACTTTCGTGCGAGAGTTGAGTAATTACCATTTGAGCAGATGCGCGGGCTGAACGGTCGGCAGCGACCACAGCATCGAGATCCTTGACGTCAGAAGTTCGATGCCCATCCATCACACGCTTAATAATCTGCGGGATATCGGCGAAGGAAACTCGTTCGTTGATGAATGCCTGAACCGCTTCCTCATTCGCGGCATTCATCGCTGCCGGCAAGGTCCCACCCGTTCGCAGCGCCCGGTATGCCAGCGAGATACAGGGAAACCGCTCAAGGTCGGGCTTTTCAAAGTGCAGCGAAGACAGTCGCGCCAGATCCAGGGGCGGCAGTTCTGAATCATGACGCTCTGGATAAGTAAGCGCGTACTGAATCGCGTGGCGCATGTCCGTGACGCCCATCTGAGCGATAACCGAGCCGTCCACCATTTCGATCATCGAATGCACGATCGACTCGGGATGTACGACGATGCTGATTTCATCAGCGCCGAACCCAAATAGCCAGTGCGCTTCGATCACTTCGAGTCCTTTGTTCATCAGGGTGGCCGAGTCAATCGTAATTTTGGCGCCCATACTCCAGGTGGGGTGTTTCAGGGCCTCGGCCACCGTGGCTGATTCAATCGCGGCCTTGTCGCGGGTGCGAAAGGGCCCGCCCGAAGCGGTCAGGATTATTCGCCTCACCTCTGAAACGGTTTCTCCGCGCAGACACTGATGCAGGGCGTTGTGCTCCGAATCAACCGGCAAGAGTTCCGCACCGGACTTCTCGGCAGCACGCGTCATTAGCTCACCAGCCATTACCAGCGTCTCTTTGTTAGCCAGGGCGACACGCTTTCCGGCTTCCAGAGCGCGCAGTGTCGGGACGAAGCCAACTGCCCCCACTGTGGCCGAAACAAGGCAATCGGCCTCCGGATGCGTAGCAACTCGAACCAGCCCATTTTCGCCGGTGGCTATTTGCGGCACCTTAAAATGGCGTTCGCGCAGTTCTGTCTTCAGTTGTTCAGCGACGTCCCCGCTTTCGACGGAGACGAGATCTGGTTGATGGCGGGAAATCTGTTCAACCAGCTTTGCGACGTTACGTCCGGCGGCGAGCGCGACGACGCGAAACTTCCCGGGGCCCAGAGCTTCAAGGACCCGGAATGTATTGCATCCGATCGAGCCGGTAGAACCTAAGATGGCGATGCCACGTGCCGACATAAGATTAAGGTAAACTCGGGGGCGTTGGTGTCGAGGGCGGGCCGTAGCCCTGCACTAAGTCGATCGTTTGGCCGTCGCGTTCATACGTGGCGCCGGTGACTCGCCACGCGCGATTGCTGCGGTAAGAAAGCTCAACCGTGGCGTTGACGGCCCGCCGCTCGCCGTAGACTTTTATATGGAGTGTTGCTTCACCATCGGTATTCTGCACGTTGACGCTCCCGGTAATCAACGAACCAAACTCTTTCACTCCGCCGATGTCTCGCTTAAGAATCTCATTGTTACGCAGAAAGGTGCGCGCGGTTTCCGCCGCCTCGCTGTTTCCAATGGTGTGAAACGCGAACCAGGCTATTCCGCCCACGAACAGAGCCACAATCAACGCCAAAACTCCGACAATTCCGGCGATGATTAAGATTATTTTCTTCGTGCTCATTTACGAGTTGAAGTACAACCGGGCAAAATAGTAGATGACCGGCGCATTGAACAGCAAGCTGTCGAGTCGATCCAGTAAACCCCCATGACCGGGAAGAATCCTGGCCGTATCCTTCGCGCCCGCACTGCGCTTCAGAGCGCTCTCAGTCAAGTCGCCGATCACGCTTACCACGTTCATTAGCGCAGCCAAAGGCAGCGCAAACTTCGTCGGCAGCTCGAGGAAGAACCAGTAATGGGCCGCGGCTGCGATCAGCAAACTCGCGAGCATTCCTGCCACTGCTCCTTCCCATGTCTTGCCGGGACTGATAGCTGGCGCCAGTTTGTGTTTTCCAAAAGCTCTGCCGCCGTAATAGGCCGCGGCGTCGGCGCCCATGATTACCAGGAAGAAAAACGCCAGCAGGTGTTTGGAGAGCTGCGGAGCAAAGCCCACACGCAATGCGACCATATGTCCGCCCAGCAGTATGATGTACATCACGCTGAGGACTGTCACCCCAGCCGAGGTGATCATTCGGTCGAATGGCGTGCCCCGCAACATAGCGGCCACTAACGATCCGATGGTCAGCAGGATCAAGGTGAGCTGGATCATCAGGAGATCCGGCAGCTTACCCGGCTCCGTAAAATAGAACACCGTAAGAAGCGCGGCTGCGCTTAGAAGCCCCGCGGCTGCGTCCGCGCGAATCTGCTGTTTGCGCGCCAGCAGCCAGAACTCGAAAAGCGCGCCTACCAACGCGGCGGCCGTCAGTAATACAAACAAGAGAGACAACTGTGGAAAGATGATCGAGACAACAAGAATTGGGAGCAGAACCACCGCGGTTAGCACTCGCGCGACGGCCGGAGGAAGCTTTGCGAGGAACGATTTAGGCTTTGGCTTTGGTGGTTGGGTTTTCAAAGTGTCAGAGCCGCCTGCGGTAGCGGGCGGTTGATTTAATGTTATCTATAGCAAGTTGGCTTCCAGATCACCTTCATTAAGCATCAGCGGTCTCTACAGATAGTTCTGATACTTACTTCAAGTTGGCCACCAGTTTTAATCCGCCGAACCGCCGGCTGCGCTGCTGGTAATCGACCAGTGCCTCGAGCAAATGCAGCCGGCGAAAGTCAGGCCAGAGCGTCTCGGTGACGTAAATCTCAGCGTACGCGCTCTGCCATAGCAGGAAGTTGGAAATCCGCAGTTCACCGCTCGTGCGCACCAGCAGGTCAAGCTCCGGCAGGTTTTTGGTGTACAACTGTCGCTCAATCTCCTCTTCGCTCAACTCATCGGCCGACCTGCCTTCGGCCAACAGCTTCCGGACAGCGGCGCGACAGGCGTCGACAATTTCCGCCCGTCCTCCATAGTTCAAGGCCACGCTCAGCACCATGCCAGTGTTCGTGGCCGTGCGTTCTGAAGCTCGAGCAATCTCGTTCCTGACAGTCGGCGCCAAAGCTTCGATCCGGCCGATCGTTTGAAAGCGAATATTCTGCCGATTGATTTCGTCAAGCTCCAAACGCAGGTACTTTCGCAGCATGCGCATCAGGGCATCAACTTCATAACGTGGCCGCTTCCAATTTTCGGTTGAGAAGGCATAAAGCGTCAGGGCTCCCAGTCCCAGCCGGGCACCGGTATCAACCGCGGCGCGCACCGCTTCGACACCTGCGCGATGTCCCGCGATGCGCGGCTGACCGCGCTGAGCTGCCCAACGTCCATTGCCGTCCATGATTACCGCGACGTGACGAGGCAGGCGATCCCAGTCAACCGCGGCGAGCAAGCGCTCGTCGGGACTGCCTTTAGGGACAACCTCTGCGAAGTCAGCAAGCACTGTCTTATTCGAGTTCAGAGTTCAAGCTTTAGCTTGCTGCTTTGACAACCAAACTAGATGGTCAACTCTGAATGTTACCTCAACACGACGGCGAACCGGGTTTCCAAACTAAGAACGGTTTCATTCTTACTGCAACAGCAATTACTGTCAATCATACTGCACCCTGAGCAGGGTCAGGCCACAAGCCGGTGCAGTGGCGCCGACCAGATTCCGATTCCCTTCCCTGATCGCGCGTTCGATGGTGCCGGCTTCGATCTCGCCACGGCCGGCGGCCAGTAGAGTTCCGGCGATGGAACGAACCATGTACCTCAGAAAGCCGTTAGCGGTCACAGTGAATTCAATCAGGTGACAGTGGCCGCGCCCGTCCCAACCCGCGCCGATGACCAGCTCTGTAATCGTACGCACGCGCGACTCTGCGTCCGTTTGCGCCGCGGAAAATGCGGTCCAATCGTGCTCGCCAATAAAGAGACGGGCACCCGCACGGACGCGCTCGAGATCGATCGGCCGTGCTTCCAGATGGGCAAAGCGAGACCAGAAGGGGGACATCACGGGGCCATGAACCAGCCGATAGACATAGGTCTTGCTCACGGCTGAATAGCGCGCATGAAAATCGTCAGGAGCGAGCTCGGCAAATACCACGCGCACATCACGAGCCAGATTTCCATTGATTGCGTTACGCAGTTTCCGAGGTGTTATCTCGCGCTGAAGATCCACGCTCGCGACTTGTCCTTCGGCGTGAACGCCCGCATCCGTGCGACCGGATCCGTGGACCGTAACTGGCCGATCATCCAGCAAAGAAAGGACACGCATCAGTTCGCCCTGGACCGTGCGTTGTCCCTCTTGTATCTGCCAGCCATGGAACTCTGTGCCGTCATATTGGATCAGCAGTTTGAAGTTCATCGAACCCAATTGTGATTTCGTTTAGCGGCCGCTATAGCCCGCCGTCGAAGTTTTGGAGTTCCGGCTTCAGCCAGTTTTTTCCGTAAAGCCGACTCGAGGTGGCACCTAACTCCTGAAATCGGTGAGCAGTGGCCCGCCTCTAAACCACATCACCTTATCTTTCTGCTCCCAGGTTTTATTAGCTGATCGCCGCGCTTGCACGCTTCGCAATCCGCAGGAGGAAGAGCGGGAACATCGAGGGTAGCCAGCGAGACGAGCGGCACGCCAACATCCGCCTTACCTCCAGAGCGATCAATGATCGACGCAGCCGCGACGACTCTTGCTCCCGACGCCGCCAGGGCGTTTATTGTTTCGCGCGTCGAACCCCCCGTAGTAATCACATCTTCCACTACCAGCACGCGCTCGCCATTGCGTACCTGGAAGCCTCTGCGCAAAGTCATATGGCCGTCTTCCCGTTCGGTCCAGATGAAACGCACACCCAGCTGGCGAGCCACTTCATACCCAATTACTATCCCGCCAATTGCCGGAGAGGCCACGATGTCGATCTGTTTGCCGGCAAAGTGCTGTGCCAGCGCGGCCCCGAACTCCACAGCCGACCCGGTTGATTCCAACGCGATCGCACATTGCAGATACACGAGACTGTGCCGGCCACTGGACAGAACGAAATGCCCCTCCAACAGTGCGCCGGCACTTTTGAATTTCGCGATTACTTCTTCAGCGTTCATCGTTGTCCCCGGTCCAGACCTCAATCTTTAGGTTGCTGATGGTAGAAGCTAAAGCTTGAACTCTAAACGGCGCACTAACTAAGAATCGTCGCGGTTTCAAAAACCTTCCACCACAGATTACAATGCCCTGCGGTGGCATCTCATCACAATCTCATTTCCGATTCAGCCCTGGTTCAGGAGACTTTCGAACTGCTTAGCCAGAACGGTGGCCGGCTGACCGTTACTGAAATTGTCGACGTAATCTTCCGTCTGTCTCATGCCGACGAAGAACTGGCCGCCTCGCTGATCGGCGATCTGGTGCGCAACGATCCGCGCTTTTGTCTGGAAGCAGATCACCTGACTATCACTCAAGATCCGATTGAACATCGCCCCTTGAGTGAAGTCGATTTTGTAGTACTCGACGTCGAAGCAATTGGCGCCAAGGGTTTGCCCGCCAGGATTATCGAACTTGGCGCTTATCATGTTCGCTCGGGAAAGATCATAGATGAGTTTCAAAGTTTGATCGATCCGGGTGTGCCGCTGCCTCGCTTCATCGCAGCGCTCACAGGGATCTCAGATCGAATGCTCAAGAGCGCTCCGAAGTTTGCCCAAATCGCCGACTCCTGGCTTGATTTTGCCGGAGACGCAGTGCTGGTGGCCCACAATTCAAAGTTCGATTTGGCGCTGCTTAACCGCGAAATCGGGCGCGTGTTTCCCGGTTGCCGAATGCGCAATGCGGAACTGTGCACGGTGAAACTTGCCCGGCACATAATGTGTAATCTGGAAAGTCATAATCTCGATGCGCTGGCCCAGCACTTCGGACTTGAGATACCTGAGCGTCACCGGGCAGCCAGCGACGCCCTGGCGACGGCCGAGGTGTTTCTCCGTTTACTTGATCGACTCGAATCCCACGGCGTGCGTACCCTCCTTGAGGCGCGGACTTTTCGCGCCACAGCCGGAGCGGTCGCCGGCATGAAATTTCAATCAGCTCTCGACGTCTGATATGGGTTCCGATGCCGGGCTACGCCTCATCAGGTTCTTCCCAACAAACACAACGATAATCAGGAGTGCCAACCCAATGCCGATGGCGGGATAGTATCGGCTCAATATTTCCCTGGCGTGTTCCCCGTAGCGCGCGGCGAGATACCCCTCGAGCAGATAGCGAAAGGTACGCCCCGCGGCAATGGCGATCGTGAAGCGAACCAGGTTCAGCCTAAACACGCCGGCCGAGACCACGAACAACTTGAAAGGAAAAGGCGGCGGCAAAAGCGATGCAACCAGCACCGATAGGACGTCATAGCGGTCGATCAAATCCTTAACGCGCTTTTGCTTTTTCTCAGAAAAACGATTTAGCGCGCGATGTCCTGCGCGCTGTGAGATCTTATAGAGGCCAACACAGCCGGCCGTCGAACCAATGGTGGCTGCTGCCACATAAATCAACACCCACGATGGCCGCGAAGCCGCGAGCAAAAGCAGCACCGCATCCACGCCACCAGGCATCGGAATAAAGAGAGAGTCAAGAAATGCGATTGCCAACAGCCCGAGTGGCCCAAAGGAAACCAGGTAATGCGAAAACTTTGTCAGTCCGCCAGTAATCTTATGAATAAATGTTTTCAATTATTTAATCGTATCCTTTCAAACGCAGGTTCGTTCGTTACTAAGTTTTACTCTGCCGACTTCACCGCTGCCCTTCCCTTGCTCGATAAGAGGTAGACCGCCAATCCGACCACGAGCAGGCCGGCCACAATGCTGACAATCACTATTCCATTGTCTTTCGAGAAGCGCAGTACCCTTTCACCATAGAAAACCGCCAATGTCCCTTCAGCATAATACCGGAGCGAACGAGCCAGCAGAATCGTTAACAGGAACCGGCGGCGCGGAAACTGTAAAGCACCTGCCGTGGCGACGAAAATCTTGAAAGGCATTGGCGGCGGAAGCAAAGCAGGCACCGCCAGCGCCAGAATCCCAAAGCGAGCGTAAGCGCGCTCGACCCTTTGGATATGTTCCGGGTTGAACCGGCGGTGCAGCACGGCTCGGCCGCCGCGGCTCAGGATCGTGTAAAGCAGAAAGCAGCCCAGTACCGATCCGATGGCCGCGAACATTGGAAAAAGAAAAACGGCCCGTGGATGCGTGTAGCAGCGCGCAACGACCAAATAGTCGTTCACCTCTGGCAGCGATAACAGCGACGAGTCGAGCGCTCCGATCAAAATCATCACCGGCCCGGCCACAAAAATCGGGACATGCACGATGAAGTGCCCCAGCCGTCTGGCGAGGACATGCAACCAATCAAACATAGGACCAGCGGGAATGCGTGCGCAAACGATTCCAACTTCACGCTTTTAACTTGGAAAGAGAAGTCGAGACTACCCTCAGTTAGCCTTCAGTTCGAAGTTCCGGCTTTAGGCGGCTTCTTTTCTCAATTGATCCATGCCGGCTAAAGTCGGAACTCCGAACGATTCTATTTGGCTGGCGTAAAGATTGAGGGAGTATCGTACGTAACACCCACGGTCAGTCCCGACCGCGGGCTGAGCCTGGTTAGCCCCTTGATGCCGGCGAAATCGAAGCGAAGTCCTGAAGCGCGAACCTGCATTCCCAGACGCGCCTCGCCCTGCGATTCCGTTCCCAGCGGACCATTACCGGGCCGCGTGTTCGCGCGTCCGTTGACCTCGCCCGCCAGGCTCAACTGTTTGTTTAGCCGCACGATTCCGGCCAGGCCATAAGTCAGAACGTCGTTCTGGGTAAACAAACCCGTCGGGGCCGTGAGAATTCCAATTCCCAAATTACCGAAAGTATTCACGCGCGCATTTTGGCCAAACTTCTTGCCAAAGAGTACCTGCCCGTAAGCATTGGTTTGATTCAAGCCGAGGCCGCGGGCCTGATTTGAATTCGGCAGTTGCACGCCGAAGCGAAAACCAAGCGACGGCAAATGCTCGGTCTCGTTGCGGAGCTTAATCTTGGTCCAAAGCGTAAAGTCGCCAATATCGTTGGTTGAGTTGGCCCCGGGCGGGAGGCTAAGAGCTATAGCGCTCGGCCCGCGCGAATTAATGCTCAAAAAGTTTTGCGCCACGCCTTCGATTTGGACTTCAACATTCGGAGCCAAACCAATGCTAATGCCAATCACGCCGGCACGCGTCAAATCGCCGGTCAGCCCGGAGACTGGAAACCTCGCCCTCTGCACAAAATCAATTCCGGCCTCAATTCGCAATGAGCCCGGCGGAATGATGTCCACGTCTTCAGTGAGCAGCGGACGTTGCTGGCCAAAGGCGGCCACCGCTACGCCTAGTAAAAACGCAAGCGCGGCCATGCTAACAGCAATTGATTTGAAGTGTCGATTCACTCAGTTCAGGTTTTGCAATCCTCTTTAAATTCACGCGGATTGTAATGCGCGCAGGCGCGGGACGTCAACGCCAATAAGATCGACGAGACGTCCCCGCGCCGCCTCCCACCAGCAGTCGTCTCCGCATAACCGGCGACCTGGACCTATGGCCAAGCGGCGGTTCCCGGAGTAGAATCTCGCGGTTATCCAAACGATATTTCCTACAAAGCGCTTCTTACGGGCTTCATAGTTAGACCATCAGGCTGAAGCTCGCGAAGAGCAAATATGAATGGCCGAAGAAATCATTGCCGAGGTTCTCGAACAACTTCACTCTCGCGAACCGCAGGAGGCGTGGACTCAGTTCCTGCAGGAGTACTCAGCCCTCAAACTCCACAGCCTTCGTCAATTCCGGTGAACTAACCGCCAACATCACTGCGGCCGATACTGCATCAATCGCGAACTTCGATATTCAGGTTCTGAATTCCGATGGACGCGGTGGCAAAGGCACTGAGCTCTTTGCGGTCACGGCGAAGGGACAACCGGTCTCGTGCGGTACCGATGTAATTAATCTGAGTGTGAGCGTCTACAAGTATATAGACGCCACGAAGACGACTACCTACAACCTGCAACCTGATCTCACTAATGCCGACGGTAGTCCGGTGCCTTATGTTTCAGGTAAGGCGAAAGGTCAAACCATTGATGGCAGGTTTCAGATTAGCAACTGCAGTTATGATCTCACGTTGAATTTGAATTTCTCGAATCGATATTTCACTTATAAATTTCCGGCGGGCTCGCCGGTAGGGACCTCAGTCAATACTACCGGTTTCAACGTTGACCGGGTCGGCGATGTGCCCATCACAGACGGGGGGCCAAACCATTTAAACTGGTGCAATGGCGCCGCTGATAACTACGGTGGCTGTGGCGTCGATGAGAATGGTTACTTTGTCAGAAGGTCGTACGGTTCAGGCTTGGACCCCGGTGGTAGCACAGGTTATGGTTTGCGGTTCAATTATTCTCCACTGGACAACGTTAACCCTGTAGCCGCCGGGACTGCTTACGTCAAGATTTACCACCCTGATGCTAACACCTGGACGATAATCCCCGATCAAGTACCTCCGCCTTCGGGAGTGACCGATCCAAACGCCACCTCAGGAGAATGGTCGGTGCTGCTCGATCGCAACAATAACCCGGCGACGGTGGCTGGTTATCAGAAGATGCCACTCAAGATCGTGGTGAAGAAATTGTAGAGATAGTGTCGAAGGTCGAAATTGTGTTGCCGCCCGGCCAGGGAGAGATAAATGAACTCCAAGCTCATGGAGAATGGAAATGGCTTCGACAAGGCGGCACTGGGTTTGATGAAAGATACCCGATGCGCTGACTATTCTCTCCCTCCTGCGTGGCTCGCATTTGTTCGCTATTGCCAGGAACTACGGCATGGCGAGATCGAGCGATTGAAAATACAGGACGGCTTGCCCGTTCTGGCGGAAGTGATCAAGGAGAAGATCAGGTTCCCCTAGTTTGTAGTGTGCCGAGCCAGGGCTCTGGCATTTTGTTTAGTAATTGTCTTCTGGCTGACCGAAACACTCGGAGGCCGTCGTTCCCGGACAGATTGTCCAGGGATGGCGGCCTCGATTTTTCTAAAAGAAGGAGAGAGTCTCAAATGAAAAGAAGTCTCATGCACCTCGCCACTAACGCGTTGATGGTCATCGTTGCGGCCGCACTCCTGGAAGCTCCAGCAACCGCGACCAAGCCCCCGTCCGACACGCCGGTCGCATCAACGATTGATGGTCTCGGCGTTGATACCGTGCCGACTCTGCGCATCCAAAGCGACCAGGCCGGTTCGTACCGGAATTCCAGTTCGCTGCAGTCCATCCTACAGGCCGCTGTGGGTGATTGGGTGTTAGACACGCTTAACTTCAATTCCTCGCCACAAAGAAAGGTGCTGGTAGATTTGCGCGATCCAGTCCCCGGCAGCGGCCCAAATGGCGGAGCGCCGACTGCAGCTTTCGCATACCAACTCGTAAGAGCCAGGTTCATCGAGCAATGCAGCGTCTATGGAATCGACATGCGAACAATTCCAGGCGGCTCGACGGTCTATTGTCCGCTCGTCGTCGCCTTTGACGACGCCGGCGGGGTTCGTTATCGCATAACGATGCGCGCCGATAATTTTTCCGAAGTGAACTTGACTCAGGTCGCCTGTGTCACCACCGATGCAAACTCCAAATGCAATCAATGGAAGATCGAACCCAGCGCTGTCCAACCTAACGGAGAAAGAAAGAATGTGGCCAAGCTTCTCAAGGTCTCAACCAGACCGAATCAGGCCGATCAGGACATGGGTGACTTCTATCTGTCGTTCACCATACACCTGACCAACCCCTGAATTTCAACGCCGCACTGCGAGCGCCCGGTCAACCCACAGGCATACGACTGGGACCTGGCGGCCTCTGCTACGTCGTGACCTATGCCGCACGACAAAAGGGAGTTTCAACGGAAGCTCCCTTTACCATTTGCTCGGAGACTTGGTTGAGTCGCTTGATCGTCTCAGTTATTCTTTGTCGAGCCGCACAGGCTGTTCTCCTGGTGGCCCAAGGTCCCAAATAATCCAACGCCGCAAGAATCAACCCCTTTCTCACGATATGCTAATATGTCGCCTTCGCAGATAATTCTCCGACCAAAAGGCGAACCGATGAAGGTCACTTCAAGGAAAATCTTCTTAGTAGTCATTGCTGCCGGCTTATGCGCTGCGGCAAACAGCTTTCAGTTCCCTCGCGCATCCGCCCAGCAACCAAGTCGTACCATCGCCATTGCGGGGCTGCATGGTCGCATCACCGTGAGACGTGATGAACGCGGCATTCCCTATGTCGAAGCCACCAACGACGAAGATCTTTATTTTGGGCAGGGCTATGTAACGGCCATCGATCGGTTGTGGCAGATGGATGTGATGCGACGAACTGCGCGGGGAGAGTTGTCGGAGATTTTAGGGGCAGGACCGAACAACATTGCACTGGAGCAGGACAAACAGCATCGTACGCTGAGCTATGCACAGGAAGTGAACGCTGAACTCGCCCAGACCTCGACCCAAACACGCAGCCTGCTCGACGCTTATGCACGCGGCGTGAATGCTTACATCGACTCCCTCGATCCGAAGTCGATGCCACCTGAGTTTCAAATCCTGCAATATAAGCCGAAGCCCTGGACGCCAGCTGACTGTTTGCTGCCCGTCAAGTTGTTTGCCGAGGCTCTTTCAACTACCTGGCGGTTGGACGTGATGCGCGAAGCGCTGGCTTCTCTTCCCGCGGAAAAGCGCGCCGGCCTGATGCCGGAGACATCTCCGCTCGATGTGCTGGTCGTCGGCAAAGACACGAAGAGAGTGAATGCATCCCTCCCGAGCCAAAATGCAACTCCAGTTTCGAACGGATTATTGGCGGACTTGGCGAAAGGTCAGGACGTTGCGTCGCAGGCCCTTGAACGAATCGGTCTCTATGCCGAAGGTCTGGCCGCCAGCAATAATTGGGTTGTCAGCGGGAAACACACAGCGTCGGGCAAGCCTCTGCTGGCTAATGATCCCCATCTGGCGGCATCGGCGCCGTCCATCTGGCATATGGTCCATCTCAGCGCACCCGGACTGCGGGTAGCCGGCGTAACTGCGCCAGGCCTGCCGGGCGTAGTGATTGGCCACAACGATCGAATTGCCTGGGGCTTCACCAACGTCGGCCCGGACGTGCAGGATCTCTATATCGAAAAGTTTGACCCGGCGAACCCGCGCCGGTACTTGACGCCTCAGGGCTGGAAGGACGCAGAAGTGCGCGAGGAAGAGATCCGGGTACGCAAAGGATTCGGCAGTTCAGAAGCCGACATAGTATCGTTCGACGTGATTATCACGCGCCATGGCCCGATCGTCCTGGAGAAGGATTCGAAGCGTTATGCTTTGCGTTGGACCGCGCTGGATCCGAAAGCAAACAACGCTGACAGCACCTATCTAGTTTCGCACGCGCGCAACTGGAAGGAATTCACCCAGGCGCTGCGTTCGTTTACCGCTCCGACTCAGAACATTGTCTATGCGGATGTGGATGGTCACATTGGATATTACGCGGCCGGGATAGTTCCTATTAGAAAATCGGGAGATGGCAGTGTTCCTTACGACGGCTCCACGGATTCCGGCGAGTGGACGGGTTGGATTCCCTTCGACAAACTGCCGCATGTTTACGATCCGCCCGCTGGAATTATTGTTACCGCAAATCAGCGAATAGTAGGTACCGACTATCCGTATTTCTTGACGCACTCATGGGCCCAGCCCTACCGCGCGCGTCGCATTTGGGAATTGCTGAACGAGAAGTCAAAAATGACGATTGATGACTTTCGCAGGATTCAGGGCGATGTGTATTCGATTGGCCTGGCTTCTTTTGCGCATGACAGCGCCAAGCTGCTCAAGACGGCCATCCCTGCGGACGACCCGAAGCTGCGGGACTCGGTTGACGCGCTGGAAAAATGGGACGGTGAAGTCAGGGCAGACTCGCCATTGGCGCCTGTGGCCTACCAAATGCGGGCAGCCTTTCGTACCCGGATACTAACCGCGGCTCTCGGCCCGGACCTGTTCAAGATCTATGGCTGGGCCAACTTTGAAACAACACTCGACCGTCTTTTGACTGAACAACCGAAGGAGTGGCTGCCGAAGGAATTCAATAGCTACGCCGATCTATTGCGTGCGTGTTACGGCGATGCCCGCCAAGTGCTGACGCGTAATTTGGGCGCCGACGATTCAAAGTGGAAATGGGGCGAGGCCCAGAAGGTTCGCTTTAATCATTACCTCGCCGCCGCGCCATTGATTGGCTTGCAATTCGCCATTCCGCCTTTTCCACAGAACGGAGTGGGGAGTCTCGGCGCTACAGTCAACGTCGGCAGCAATGTCTCGATGCGCTTCATCGCCGACCCGAGCAGTTGGGACAACACCCAGCACGGGATCACCCTGGGTGAATCAGGGGTGCCTGCGAATCCGCATTGGAAGGATCAGCTCGACGACTGGCGCAACGTCACTCCACGCCCGTTTCCATTCACCACGGCAGCGGTTGAAGGCGCCACGAAGGAAGTGCTCATGATCGAGCCGGCGAAATGATCCAGGTTAGATAGGGATTAATGCTGAGACATGAGCACTACCGACGAATTCTGGCGCCTGTTCATTGCCATCGAGCTGCCGTCAAACGTCCGCCGCACACTGAAAGATCACATCGATCATCTGCGCGACGCAATACCCGACGCGCGCGCGAGTTGGGCTCGTGAAGAGAACCTGCACCTGACTCTGAAATTTTTGGGTGACATGACGCTAACCAGCGTCGAACGACTATCGCAGGCGACTCAACGCGCTGCCAGCGCGGTCGCGCCCTTCGAAATGATCATTGGAACCAGCGGCGCTTTTCCGCCCAATGGTCAGCCGCGCGTATTGTGGATTGGAATCGAAGATCCGGCGGGCGAATTGGCTGTACTTCATGAGGTGCTGGAAGATCAATGCGTCCAGGCAGGATTTGCCCGCGAAAATCGACCCTATCATCCCCATCTGACTATTGCCCGTCTGCGACAAGCACAAGGCGCACGCCGCCTAAGCCAGATACACAAAGAGATGGGTTTCGATCGGGAGAGCCTTGCAGTTACTCACCTGGCTCTGATCAGAAGTGAGCTGCTCCGGGAGGGCTCGCGACACACCGTCGTCGCGCGCCATCCGTTTTCGCCAGCATGAAAAGAATTAGTGAAGTCGGGAAGTGTTCGGGTGAGGATTCGAAGCGCAGTCCACCGCACGCTCGATCAAGTAAAATCTCTTTACCTGTTTTGCCGGCTTTCACCAACCGAGCGCTGGCGCACGGGACTAAGCTTCATGGTCGCGGTTACGAGACAATCCTCGAGCTTCGCCGGACCGGAAGTCTTAGTTCATTTCCTGCTTAGCTCAAACTCGCGCTCTGCCTGCTTCTTTGCTTCGTTCGCTTCTCTGGAACTAAGGCCCAGATCCTGCAGCGTGCGACCGAGGCTTTTCCCAGCAGCAAGGCCCGCAAGAATCGCATCCCTCGTAATGTTCGGATTATTTCGGCCCAGATTGTGAGCCAGCCGCGTGGCGGCAACAAACTGGCCAAACTTTAGATTAGGGTTTTGCGTTAGGGCAACCTGATACTGACTTCGCAAGACGTTCGCATTAACATGAAGTGATCCGGCGATACCTGGATGAGCCTGCAGATCCTTATTCGCCGCGTTCATGTTTTCGCCGGCAACGCGCGCTCTCGCAATTCCAGCGTCTGAGCGACCGTCTGATTTAACTGAAGCGTTGTCTCGGCCACGATCCGCGCGACCGTCTGAAGCATCGGATGATCGTCCCAACCCGCGGTCAACTCCAACGCCGCTGGGCTGGCCCATTCCGGAGCCTCTGCCCCCGCCAACACCCCCACCATGTCCACGCCCCTGAGCCGCGGCAATCGTGTCGACGGCGATTACGAGTATGGCGCTAACCAATATTATTCCGAGCTGTGCCAGTAAATTCCTTCTCATGCTTCCTCCAGCCTGTCGTCTAATTATGATCAGTCGGGACGAGGGGACAAAGAAAGTTAAGTATAACCCCTTTTGTAGACGGCTCGTCTTTGCAATTGCGTTGCCTTTAAATAAATCGAAGGACCATTGCGGTTTTCTTACAGGGAGAAGATTCTGGGCTAGGACGAAGTTTGAGTAGACCAGGATTTGTTCAAGGCAAGACACCTCTATTCGCTTCCGTGGGAGTCTCCCGACCATGGGAACCCCTCAATAGTCGCGCTCCATACTTTCCCGCGAGTCGAAGTGGCCTCAGCGGATAATAGAGAAAGAAAAGCCACTCAGGCAGGGAGAGAAACATCCAGTCATAGCTCCGGGGAGTTAACATCAAACGGAGGCAGGATGCGAACTTGTCTCGCTTTCGTTCTCTCATCTTGAGACTGAGAATAGCTCCGCTGAAGAAACCAGGGGGCACACGGCGTTCTTCGAAAAGCTGCTGTTGAACCTGATGCGCCAGCCCTCTCACAACCGCATCCGTGTTGGCTGCCCGCCGAATCTCTGCGGGAATAGCGGCGCCAAGCAAGTCACGAGCGAGCAGGAGCCCAAGCAGCAGAATCCTCTGCAGACCAAGTTTCTTTGCGTTTTCCAGAACCAGCTGCCAGTCGATCTCCTTTTGCCGATCAATCAGGCTGGCAACATCGCAAATCCAACCCAGCCTTTCCCAGAAGTGGGTGAACCCATGCAGACAGAGGATTAATAGCAGATCGTCGGGCGAAAGCGTCATCAATCGCTTGTCGCCGATAGTCACCAGCTCGAGCCTATCCCACAAACACTCGACGTTCATCTCAATCGAGAAGTGTTGCTCGACAAAATCCCAGTGCACGTCCAGCATCACGCCCCGTTGGTTACCAAAGTTGTAAGCACAGTCAAAGCGCAGTAGAGCGGCTCGCTGCACGCGGGTTAGTTCCGGTCTGGGTTTGAAACCGCGACTAATCAGCAATTCTCTGAGCCGCGGAACATCCTGTTTGTGGACCAGTACATCAAGATCACCAAACTGTCTTAGACCAACGTCACCATATGCCCACAAAGCGAGCGTTGGTCCTTTGAACGGAATCGCTTGAATGCCATTCGCTGCGAAACACTCCAACACCTTGATTAATTCTCCGGTGAGAAAAAGGTTGGACTTGGTGTTTTCATGATATGCACTTCGGAGCTCAGACATAACTGGCTGCGGGACCGACGACGGGGCCACGTCGCTGAGGTGTGTGTACAGAAGTGGGATCAGGCAATGGCGGTCGGCCATCCGCAGTAGGTGCTCCCAATCCAGGCCGGATCCGAGCAGTTGGCGAAGACTCTCTGCCAGGCCCTCGTCGAGGGATCGATGAGCGATGCAGACGAGTACCTGATCTTCGGGACGTGAGACTAACATTGCTTCACGACACCTGTGGGCCCAGTGCTGATTTTCCGGCAGAGCATCGAGGATATCTTCGGGCTATTTCCAGTTGAATCAAGGTGGGTGACAATGATAGCTTACCTTCAATGAGTGAGTTAGCTGACTTGTTCGCGCGCCAAAAATATGTCGTTTGGCAATCCTGTCTGAAGGATCCTCAGTTGTCGCTGCTGTACAGGTGGGCCTGCAGGCGTGCGGAGACGGGCACCATGTTTCTCGACGGTACGGCCCCTGGCGCCATGTCCTCGGCGGGAGACGTTTTCATGGATGGACTGCTAATGGACCTCCTCCCGCGCGCCGAAGAGATAAGCCGCCTGAAGCTTTTTCCTACCTACTCTTACTTCCGTCTTTATCACCGCGGCGACGTATTGGCTCGACACACAGACCGGCCGTCTTGTGAGATCAGTTTGTCGGTGTGTCTGGGTTATCAGGCAGAAAAAAGCTGGCCACTTATGGTCGAAGGCGCCGCCGGAATCTCGTCAATCGAGCTGGCGCCTGGCGATGCACTGCTCTACCGCGGAATCGAATGTCCCCATTGGCGCGAATCACTCGAAGGCGAACTCATGGCGCAGGTGTTCCTGCATTACGTCGATCAGAACGGTCCTTACGCGGACTGGAAATATGATAAGCGGCCCGGTCTTTTATTCAAGAGACCTCGTTTGGTAAACGAGTCGGGCATTTTATGAAGAGAAGATTGATTTAAACATCGGGAGTGACTTCAGGTGGCCGGCCACATCTTCGAGAGACACATCCCTATTTGCAGCGCCGGGTTCCGTTTCCCACCGAGTTTTTATCTCTTCCACGTTGAGACCTTGCAGCAGTCCCTTAAAAACAAACAGCTGCCGATCATCCAATTGTTCGATCCCCAGTACACTTGGTTCTTTTGACCCGAATATCTGTGTTGCTGATAGCTCCTTTACCCAGGCAACTACCAGTTTTATCGCATCCTGTCTGGGAAATCTCTCCTGCACCAATCTGACAACCGTGGCTCTTTCCGAAAGGTTCAAAAGCAAGGCCAGAAAGAAGCGATGGTCTTCGCCCTTGATCTCCGCACGACGCCGGGAGATATCCGTTTGCCGCGACTCTTCTTCAAAGACCGGCAGCAACAAATCTGCCAGCACGCCATGTCTTGCACGTGCGCGATCTAGTAGGGCCAGAAATCGGTCATAGCTGCGAGATAGTCCGAACATCTTTTCCAATTCGCGATGACAAAGAAACTGAAATGCTTGTTGCAGCACCGCATAAGCAGTCTGGAAATCGGAAGCTTCAACCAGCTCTCCGACGAATCTATCCGCTTCCGGATGCTTCATCCGGAGCAACATCGACACCGTCTGCACCTTTTTTGTGAGAGACGCGTCGTTAAAAAAGGGGTTGATTGCCAGGAATGGCTTGAGATAAGAGTACTGGACCGCCGCACCTGGAGCTTTGTAGGTTCTGATCGTGATCGTTGCGGAAGGTCTTTCGAGATGAAAGAGCGAATGAATGAACGAAGGTCCGGGGTTTATCTCTCTGATGTCGCCCTGCGCGAGCAGAGAGACTTCGTCTAGCAGAAGTTCGCCGGTCAAGAAATGAGGATTGATCTCCCGCCTGTTCTCAAAGCGATACCTGGCTTGAACACTACTTCCGAGGAGCACTTGAAACGCCCCGGAAAATGCGTGTTGGTGAATGGTTGTAGTGCCGTCGAGCCAATAGTAGACATCAATATAGAACCGCGGTCCAACGTAGAGAGTAATCGGCGGGTTGCCAAATTTCCCTATCGGATCCATTTGCTCCGGCAGATCTGGAGTTTCGTGCACCCAACGAATGATCTCCCATGGATCTACCCGAGTCCCGGTTCCCAGAGTCAACTCCGAAAGCGCTTGAGCAGCAATTCCCGGAAACAGCTCTTCGTTGTAGTCTTGATCGCGCCAGCGGCTTTCTATGAGAGAGCCAAGCTCGGCAAACAAACGCATCATGCCTTTCCTTACCCTTAGTTCAGTTTCAGATGATCTTGAGGATTCGGCCCGAATGAGCTCCGGCACGCTGGTCTTCATGGTCGTTCAAACAGAAGCTCGGCCGAATGAACGGGAGAACTGGGCGAGTCTGCCGTTTAGGGTCATGACTAACGAAATCAAAGGTACTGCTCTTCCTCAACCGCGCGCGTCGACGATCTTCCAAATTGGCGCTGAGTTCCGATGCAACCTAATCCAGTCTTAATCTTCACAAGCTGTCTGAAAATCGCCGGCCCGAGAAAAGCGAGACCCCAAAAAATGAGTGCGCGATGTGAGTAACTCATTTTAAAGCTTCGAGCGAATAAAGCCCTCGCCTCGCGCGCTCGACCCCCTTCCAGGAGCGACCGACCAAATGGAATCAACATGCGCCGCAAACAGGCTCCATAAGCTTCGGCAGCTCCTGGCGGATATTTATCAGGTTCAGCACACAGCTTGTCAAATACCCTAATAAACGACAGACCAGACTCTAAAGTATCCTTAGAACGGCTGTGTACGTGTACCCTGTGTCGTATAAGCGACTGCTCAACGATTGCAAGTGGACATAATGTAATTACTTTCAGAAAACAATCAAGGTCTTCATTTTGTCGCAAGGTCTCGTCAAAAAGACCGGCAGCCAATAGAAGATCGCGGCGGATGATAACACTCGACGGGTTATCCGTCGTTCGACAAAAAGGCAGTTGGTTGTGAACGTGAGGGAAGTATTTGATCCTGGGGACACTATCCTCTGTGCGGGCGGATTCGTCCGGGAGGTCAGTCTCAGTTACAGTTGAACACTCCTCCGGGGCGTCAGGCTCAAACCAACTCATATGGCAAGAAACTATCCCCACATTTGGATGGAGCCGTACTGCACCCAACTGATATTCGATTTTTTTCGGCGCCCAAATGTCGTCCTGATCAAGAAGGGCGATCCACTCTGTGTTAGCCGCTCGGATGCCGGCGTTGCGAGCCGCCGAAACTCCTCGATTCGCTTGTCGAATCACCATCGCGCCGAAACGTTCAGCGACTGCTGCCGTGCGGTCAGAGGAGCCGTCATCTACGACGATGATCTCGGCTACCGGAAGCGTTTGAGCGAGCACGCTCTGGATAGCCGCGATAATGAAGTCTTCTCCGTTATATGCCGGGATTATTACTGAGACAGGCGCGCGGTCCGTCATGGATTGATTTACCCTACGCCATTAAATGTTGTACGGCGTATGCCGGGCAGGATCCCAGGATAGAGAGTCCGCTGGGCGTAGCCCTGCGTTGCTTTAGCCGCAGTCTAAGTTGGCGTAATTTCCCGCGATCTTCTCGCTCATCTGTGCGACGAGCGACGGTTCACCCTCGTATGGAGCGTTGAGTCCGCTAGCTGTCCGTACAAGGCTCGGACGTTGTCCCTGGTACCGTCAAAGGTACCTCGCAGTTTCCTTGCAGTAGTTGTTCGATCACGTCAAGAATTGCCGGCAGGTTCTCGAGACCCGATCTAAAACAGACATCGAATATTGGGACTCCGGCCGCGAGGTCAAGATAACTACGGATCATCCGGCGCTTGCGCTCTTCGTTCTGGGGAAGAAAGCAGCACGAATGATCCAGGGCCGCCGTAAAGCCCTCGGACAACGACAAACGACGCACTGTAACCGGCGGCGCGTCGGCGCGTGCTCTGCGCAACACGCACACTGAGGCTAGCGGGGCAGCTTTCCTGTCGCCTGGAATACCGTCGCCATCTTCCGGTGTCAGCACCTGACTTCGCGCCGAGTCAAACAGTGCCGCAGAGGACGGCCGCAGCCGCACGTTGAATGGCAACGAGAGAGCCTGACCGCCACGATGCGACATCTGCCAAGCAACCATATCATCCGCCCAGAGCGTGTAACCCCGCAGACCCAGCCCGTAAGCGATCGTGGATTTTCCTGATTCTGAGACGCCGCAAAGCAATGTCACCCCTGCCGGTGAACGCACAGCGCTGGCGTGCAGGACCTCCCGGCCGCAAACCTGAAGGGCCATTGGTAATACTCTTCGGTGGTATGCATCGCGGACCACTTCCTCCCTGGCTCCGCTGGTGACGGCTGCCGCAATCTCTTCCCCACAACATGAGAAGCGGAAGCTCGCCAACCCCGGTAGGTGCATCCAGTATTCGTCACCGAGAATCTCGGCATACGCACAGATCTCTCCCTGGATGTCGCGCCAGATCTCCGATCGAGGATTTAACGTCCAGGCCGGCGGAGGCACTACTGCGTCAGTCCGCTCAATGCTCAGTTTCAGCATTGCTCGTCAAAAGTCAGTCGAGGACAAAGCGCGTCCCGCGCTCAGTCCAATATTAGCCCTGGCCCTGTGGCTTTTTGGCGTCGCCCGGATCGGATTGGGTGGTGCTGCTCTTTCCTACGCCCCCCCGGATCACGTCTTTTGCTTCTCCGGTGTAAGTTAATTTCATAGGCTCCCAAGGTTTCTGCGACTTCTGAGCGTCGCTTTCCTTCGAAGTACCCTTATCGGATGTCAATTGTAAATCTTGTTTTTTCAATGCCTATTCTCCCTTCATGCCACATGAGTTCGAGCCCACGTTTCCAGATTTAAGACACTCCAAATCTGGTTCACTTCGATCCCCGGCCGCTGCGTTAGAATCTGCTTAAGCGCGGGTCGAAAACGCTTTTCATCGAGAATTCCCAAATCCGCCAATATTCGCGCGTCTTCCAATTTCTTCCACGGCAGACCTATCTCCCGAGAGATTAAAGACTTATAAAAATCACCAGCTTCTATCTTCTTCTGCCGATCAAAACCGAGCTGTGGAAACCTGCGCGCCAACGAAGCACGAATCAAACCCTTATTGCGCCCGTTGCGAAGCAACAGCATAGGCGGCGTTCGATATAACAATTCTATCAGATCGGCATCCCAGAACGGCTGCAGTACGCGCACCCCCGCCCTTCGATACACCTCAAACATCTCTTCTGTTTCCCACGAGACAATGGGATGATCGAGATTAGGTCGCATGTCCCTGACGTAGAAGCTGCCCGACATCGCCTGCTTCTTCGCATGATACTCAGCTCTTCGCTGGTCGATCTCTCGTCGCAGTGCTGCGTCCGGAACAATCCACTTCGGGAATTCGCGCGATAGCCGGCGGCGAAGTCTCAGCGCCCCGGGGGCGACGGTCTTGACGAACCTATGCGCTGGAGGAACGACGAGCGGTTGTAATCCAAATCTCCAGAGGGTGGTTCGCAGCAGAGCCACGCTGGATCTGCTGAACGATTGTCTCATGCTCTGCCATAGGCGGTAAACCCCGACGAAATCGAGTTCCCGCAACATGTCGGCCGCAAGGTAAGGGCTGACTGTAAGCCACTCGTCTCCGCCATTGCCTGTAATGATCGTCTGACAACCTCGTCTTTTCCCCGCCCGTGCCAGCTCGGAATAGGCCGGCAGCCAGGTATTGATAAGCGGAGCAGCGAGAGAGCTACTCATCTCAAGGGCCGGCACTATTAATCCCTTGCCGCCTGTTGCTTCAAAAAATGGTTTTACAAGGTGGCGCAGCCCTAATTCGGCGGCCGCGCCGCGCTGAATCAATTCTTCATTCGTGTCAGGGGTCGGGAACACAAGTGAGAGAGCCCAAGGTTTTGGCCGCCCGGCCGTCTGGCTTATTTCACTGGCAATGGCAGCTATCGACACTGAATCAAGGCCTCCACTTAGGAAAATACCAGCCGGTCCGAAACTCAGAGACCGTTTGACCGCTTGATCCAGCAATTCGTCGAATCGTTCAACTTCGTCAGCCTTGAGCCAGTTGACTTCGGCTTCCGGTTGAGGATCCCAATAGCGATAGCTGCGACGTCCTTCACGTGCCACGCGCAGCACATGTCCGGGTGGCACTCGGCTCACCGCCTCAAAAAAGGTCTCTTCCAAGGTTGGGTATCGTTCCATTAGATAGCCACCCATCGAGGCGCGATTCACGGAACGCGAAACCCCAGGTTGTTGCAGCAATACATCCGTTGACATCGAGACAAGCAAGCCATCGCGCCCATCAGCGTAGAACAGCGGATAGCATCCCAGCGGATCGCGAAGACACAGAAAAACCTCGCGCAAGCTGTCCCAGATAACGAGCGCAAAGGTCCCTCGCAAACGATTCAGGAGATCTTCGCCCCACTGCCGGTACCCAGCCAGAATAATTTCTGCATCGTTCCCGGCTGCAGCAGCCGCAAAGTCCCCCAGTTCATCTTTCAAATTCTCGCGGTTGTACAAAGCGCCATCAAAGATCACGCCGCAGCCGGAGCCTTCGGCAAAAGCTGGCCAGGCGCCGCCAATTTCGTTACCCAGGTAAAGTTTTCGCGATCGTCCCTCTCCCGCCACAAGCCGGCAATCGAATCCACGTAGATCGATCGGCGCACTTTCGGCGAACGAGGCGAACCAGCGCGCGCAGGGTTGCCCGAGTGCCTCTTCTTGAGTCTTTGTTGGAGCGTAACTCGTATTCACGGCTTTTGAATCAAATCCTCTTTTTCCAGCGAGGCCAGGAAGCTTTCTGCCTCTGCGTCAAACTCATCGGAGCTTACCGCAAACTCTTCGAGCATCTGCCGGCGAACCTGATCCGCATCCTGCCCTGACTGGAGCAGCTCCCAAAATCTCGCAGCGGGCCCTTTCAGCTCATAAAAGTGATCATTCTCGAGATGAAACAGGACCATCTCGTCGCCGAGACGTCTGAACAGAACATTCGGGTTGATTTTCATTTCGTCGATCCGCTGGATTGATTTGTTCTCCATGAGTGAAAGTATCAATTCGTATGAATCCCCCAAAAACTACAGTAGCAACTTTAGCCTGTCAATACAGGCATTATGCGCAAATCATGCGCTGGGTCGGCCTGGCGCTTAGGCGGAATTCACATCTTTTGCCTGTCTTCCACGCGAGGATTGTTCTTTGAGCAGGGCACCAAAATCTGGCTGGGCTCTAAACCATCCGGCGAAAGCTGTTTTGCCGGTCTGTCCTTCGACTACAGTAATTCGATGTTGCAAACTTCGCGAGAGACGGAAGACTACGGCATCGCCTGTGCCGGTATTCGCTACTTGGCTGATGATTTCTCGTGACTCACGGTCGCGTATCTGAAGGAGCCCACCGGAATAGACCTTCGAACTGAGATTGAGGCTCAGGCCAACCAGGCGGTCCTCTCCAATATCGTTGTGCCAGGAATCGTGATGTCCATTGCCCGGATTGACGCGATAGACCCTGCCTTCGAAACAACGAATTCGCTCGCATTGAGTTACGTCTTGAATGATCTGGAACAGCCTTTCGTCGTTCAGTAGAAGCAGTAACGCGCCAACGGCCGCGTTTCCGGCCATGCAGAGTTCCTTATTCGAATCGATCCGTTCGTGGACTCGTTCATGGAACTCGCCTCGGTCAATCCGTACTTGAACGAAATCGAGAAGTTCGGGTTCGAGTAACTCAGGTAGTCTAAAAAAATGCTGGCGGTCGAATTGGACGCGCAGATCATCGAGCGCGGTAGCTGAGTTGGAAATCCCTATTCCGCGTCTCCCGATTTGAATCATAAGTCCTTCGCCTGTGTGCGCCAGTCACCCACAGCAGACTCTTGGTCTTTTAACTGAGCATGATGACTTTCGAAGTCTGACCGGAGCGGCCTTCGCTTTCCAGTAGAACGAAGTCCAGGGTCACATCTCTGTCTTCGTTCAGGGCGATACCCAAACACTCGACCCAGGCGTGGGCGTGCAGTTGCCCCTCTTCCTTGCGTATGCCAAAACGAATCTCGCTCTCAATTCCGTTTTGTCTTAGCAGAGACCATAAAACTAATGACTGTGGCAGGCATCTGGCGCGATAGAGTCCGTGATGCGCAGCAATTTTCACCAGCCGCGCAATTGCGCGAGCTCGTTGATTGGTTGCTTCCTCACCCGCGAGAGCGATTGAGTCCTCACTCGAGCGTTTGGGTGCAAGGTGGGCATCGGGACCAGAATTCCTTCGCCGCAACGCCAACCTGGCCAGTACCGCTTGCCAGCGGCTGACACCGAGCGAATAAACCCCTCCCTGCGTCAGCGGCAGCAGCACCAACGTCTGCGCGAGCATCCACCGTTCCGCCGCCGAAAGGCGTTGAACTTTTCCAAGTCTGTCGCGAAGCTTCCAGACGAGCGCGGCCGTCTGATTCAGGCAAGGGGCCTTGTGTCGATCGAGGTCGTAAACCAAAATCTCGTCAGCCAGCTCGTCGATTATTAGTCTTTCCCTGCCCAGCCTCGGCCGGAGCGCTGGGGTATTTGCGTTCATACCTGGTCTCCCGAAAACCTGGTCTCTACCAAATAAGATCAAACGATCTGGCGCGAGCTGCCAGCTTGCACAGACCCTGTAACCCGGCCGAATGCGCAGGCTGGCAGCCGGTGCTACTTAAAGCGGCAAACTTAAATGACTACGGCCCAAGCCAGAGCCAGGGCCGTAGAGCCAATTATCCGCCTTCAGAAAGAAACGCTCGTCTTCCGGCTACTACGCTGAGTTCAAGCCACCCGGCTTACTGAAAGAACTTTATGCCGAAGGTGAACGTGGCGTTATTCAATTTAAACCGATCCGATCGGTACCGGAAATAGTCGACCTGGCCGACTCGAACGGCGACGTTCTTACCGGCCACTATATCCAGGCCGCCGCCGAACTTGCCCGCCCAACCGTCGTTGGTTCCGCCGATCCCATGTATGTGACCACCGCCGAAAAGGGCATGAACGAATGGTTCGAACTTGCTGTTATCAGAGCGCTTGGTGAAACGGGGCCCGATTAGATAGGTGAAGGCGCTGCGCGTGATCCCGGCTACGTTCTTACTGGTGAACGTCACGTCGGCTTCAAGGGCATACCATTTCCTAAAGTTAATGGCGGGCGCCACGGTAACGCCGAACAGATTCTGGCGGCCGACCGAAGTTTGAAATCTATTGAGAGTGGCCCCTATGGTCAGATCACCTTTTGGGTAATCCTGGGCGAAATTTGCACTCGCACAAAAAAGCAATACGCATAAACAGGGCAAGAGTCTACGCATCATCAGGTCATCTCCTTGCTCGAAACTTACTTAAAAACAACTCCGGAAAACCTATCGAAGCTACTATGTAAAGCGGTAAAGCGTCAAGACTTAATTACGGCCTGGTCGGATGTTTTGTTTGGCCGTTGCGGCCTAGGAAATTGCGAGGATTCATGCGAAGGAGATCAGAAAAGTCAGGCTTCACCCTCAAACCAATACTCAACCCAAGCCGAAAATGTGCTAAGACGCCCGGATAAGACGGTGCGATCCATGTTCCGGGATTTCGCGACCGCTTCTCGCTAGATACCAGGCGAAGGGACTTCCTTATCCGCTCGTTCGGATGCAGGCAACTTCAAAACATCGATTCGTTCAGCCGGAATGTGCTTGCCGTTTTTTGGCGTGACTAAGATCAGCTTCTTTCTTTCCCGCGGGGAGGGAGCAGATCGCAAACGAGCTTCGGGGAGTAAACCGTTCAGGAATCTTCGCACTTCATCTTCGTTTCTCTCTCCCACCAGCCTGGCTAGCACCCTCAACGCGGTCCGCACCGTTTCCGGCTCAGGGGTGGCCAGCTTGTTTATGAAGATCTTCGGGTGCGAGGTGGGCACCGTCTCTTCACTTTCGAAGCACAGTTCTTCGTAAAGCTTTTCACCTGGGCGCACTCCCGTCTCGACGATCTGAATGTCTTCATGCGGTTTGAGGCCTGAGAGGGTAATCAGCGTTTCCGCCAAATCCATGATCCGCACCGGCTCGCCCATGTGCAGGATAAACACCTCGCCGCCCTGCCCGATGACACTCGCCTGCAAAACCAACTGGGCCGACTCGGGAATAGTCATGAAGTAACGTTTCATGCGCTTGTCGGTGATCGTTACGGGGCCGCCATTGCGAATTTGTTCGCGGAAGATCGGAATCACCGACCCGGCCGACCCAATCACATTTCCAAAACGCACCGCCACAAAGCGGGTCTCGTATTGCGGGTTCAGATCCTGGACAATCAATTCCGCCGCTCGCTTGGTGGCCCCCATGATCGAGGTTGGCCGGACAGCTTTGTCGGTGGAGATCAGGACAAACACCTCGGCGTTGAATTCGCCAGCCAGTCCCGCCAGCAGCCGGGTGTTTAAGGTGTTGTTCTGGACTGCCTCAGTTGCGTTACCCTCCATTAACGGCACGTGCTTATGGGCGGCAGAGTGAATCACCACCTGCGGCCGATACTGATTGAAAGTCGCCCGCATCCTTGATTCGTCACCGACATCTGCCACCAGCGGCACAATTGATTGGGTCGGGTTGCTGGCCCGCAGTTCGCCATCGATATCGAACAAAGCAAATTCCGCGCGCTCGACTAATAACAGATGGGCCGGCGCAAACTTCAACACCTGGCGGGCCAGTTCTGAACCAATTGAACCACCCGCGCCCGTAACCATGACTGTCTTCCCCGCCAGTTCCCTGCTGATTGATTCTGTGTCGAGTTGTATCTGCTGGCGGCCGAGCAGATCTTCTATCTGAACGTCTCGGATGCGGCTAATCTCGACCCGGCCTTCAATGATCTCGTAGAGCTCGGGAATGATTCTCACTTTAACTGGAATGGCTTCGCATATTTTTACGATGCGGTGGATTTGATGCCGCGATGCGTGGGCAATAGTGATCACGACGTGATCGATCCCCAGCGAGCGAACGAGCGGTGGTAAATCCTTAGTGGTACCCAAAACCTTTTGGCCCTGAATTACCGACCTGTTCAACTTGGCCCGATCATCATCGATGAATCCTTTGATTGCCAGATCGAGATCGCCGCGAGCCTCAATCTCTTTGGCGGCCAGCAATCCTGCGCGGCCTGCGCCGATCAAAAGCACAGGTCGCTTCTTGTTCTTACCATTCCCGTTGAAATGATGCTTCTTGATTTGCACCCGCTTCTGCTTGTATTCATACACGGCACGGCGCACCACGCGGATGCCATAAACTCCCCCAAAGGCCAGTAGCACATCGATGAGATTGACCGAGAGGGGTACCCGCCAAGCGCTATGAGGCGCCGGCAAGCTTAACCTCAAGACCGCCACCACAGCCATTGAGCCAAGCGCCGCGTACAGAAACGATTTGGCATGCGCCAAATCGGTGTATCGCCAAATCGACGAGCGCGCCCCTACGATAGTTAGCGCAATGAATTGCACTAAAACGACAAGCGGAGTTTGGATAGAGAATTCCCGGACTGTTGCGGGCGTGAGAACAAAATCGAAGCGCAGCAGGTAGGCGGCGGCGAAGGCGGACACGAGTAGCGAAACATCCAGAAATACTTGGATAGTCACAACGGCCAGGTGTCTCGTCGGAGGAAATTCTCTCATACGCATTTCTCCAGAATGATCACGTTAGATATAGACGACCAATCAACGACTTCCTTCAGCCATTTCGAGTAATCCGATAGAGTTCGGCGATCTTTTGCAGGCGCGGAACCTTTGGCAGCCAGTTGGCTAATGCCGCAATAGGCCACGCGGTGACAGGGTTAAGGAGCAGCTTGAGCCGAGGGGCCATGACGACGCATTGGCAAACAGGCTCTTTCGCGAATCCCATTGCCAGCTTAAACCGTTCAAGTGAGTCGGCTGCAATAAGCGGTTCCAGACCATAGCTCACTGCTTGAACGCCTTCGCGAGAAAGCATTTCTCTGACGACAGAAAAAATCAAAGCATTGTTTGGATAAAACTTCAGATAAGCGTTGACCGATCTGTTAATGAGGATGTGTACCCAATCCTCCACCCACACGGTTACTATGTATGCAGCTAAATGACCCTCAACAAACGCACCCCAAGCTTCATAGGCCGCACAGTTGTCCAACTTCGCCTCAATACCCAGTGATGACGGCTCGGCTTCTCCGTGTCGTTTTGCGGTGTCCCGATGAGCTTCCCAGCCCTGAGTCACCAGATCCTCAAAAGACATCGATCGAATTTGACAGTTTTTCAGCCCCCTGCGGACATGGCTCCGAGTGTTCGCACTGAGATTCTCGATTTCGTAAGGACGCCGACAGACCCAAATGAAACTCTTTTGCCCTCTTGACTGAATAGGGCCGATGAACCGTAGAGCCACAGCCTTGGGAACCTTTGCGAATACCTCTTTAATCTCATCCTGCCCTGGCGCTACCAGTCGATGGATCGGAAACGATTGATAGATGCGTTTCTGACGATACTCGTTATACCAGGAGCAACTCGCGGTCTTAACCACGCTATGCCCTTGACCTACAAAGAATGCCGTGAGTTCTTCGGGGCTCATTTGCTAATGCCATCGGATTTGCGACAGAGGTAAAGTACGTGTGGTGCCAGATTAATTCGCCCGACGGTCAAAGTTCCTAACGCGCGGGTAAAAGTAAGATATGCACTGCGGGCAAAGCGCCCGACAGGAGTTCCGTATGCGGAAGATCCTAATTGCACAATGTCAAAGAGGCGAAGGCCCTGACTCTGAAGAAGCTTGGCAATGCTGGTGTCCGAAAAATAAAAGAGGTGCGAAGACGTAAGGGAACATTTGCTTCCATGCAGGAGATAGCTGATCAGTCCGGTATGTCGCAGTTTTTGGTAGGTCAAACCTGGCACCGCGATGGCCAATAAGCCGTCGTCCTTGAGTATTCGTGCCAGCTGAGACAATTCGTATCGGGGATCAGGCATATAGTAGAGAGATTCTAAAAGAGTAATTACATCAAATGACTTGTCCTCAAGATTCGCGTCACTCAGATAGCCGTTGAAGAGTTCAACCCGTGAATCATTGCCAAAGCGCTGATACGCCCGAGCGAACGCTATTGCGGATGGTTCGACGCCGCTTAACTTCCAGCCCGGCTCACGAAAATACTCGAACATTTCACCGCTCGCACACCCCAGATCCAATAAAACGCCTGATGGTTTTACGGCGCGTATTTCTGCTGTGATCCGAGTCAGCATGGGCCGTCGCCACGACTCAAACTCCAGTTCAAGTCTTGTTTTTCCCGGCTCACGACCACCGGTGAAGTAATTGGACTGAAACTCGTCGTGCAGCTTTTCACGATGTGGCTGAGGGAATACAAATAGTAAACCGCACGAAATGCAGCTTCGGATTGTGCGATTAGCATCACTCCAAAAGACTTTGGTAACGCCCGCATTACAGACGGCACAAGTCGGTGTTGCCGCCGTAGTTGTTGTGGCGTCAGATTCCAAGGCACTGCCCGCGGCCATCATCTCATCTTGTTGAATCATTCTTGCGAAAAATTGGCTGTAGTAGATTTCGGTAATGCTATTGAAATCAATGCGGTAAAAATCACAGCGTTGATCGTTATGTGCAAACCGAAATCGACGAAACTGTGAATCATCACGCCAAACATACCGGTTACAGCTCCCAGGGCAGCCGCTCGAACGAAGGGATCCGACGCGTGCAAAGTTTTGCGGGCGCTCTTTACAAAACGAACCCCGAACCACCCCACCAGCGCGCAGCCGATGATGCCGCCGCTGGCGAGTAGTTCAAGATAATCGTTGTGTGCTTCCTGCGGCGTAAAGCTTCCCGAGGCGTTGTGATACTTCGTTATGGCAATCCAGTAACCACCAAAGCCCGCTCCGAGAATTGGACGAGCCTTGGCTAATTGCCAGGTAGCCGCCCAGATGTCTTTCCGACTGACGTTCTCGCGATTACCCTGGGCACCCTGTTGACTGAACGAATAACCAGCTAATTGGAAGTTGCTGACTACTGCCTCGCCGCCTACCCAGCTAACGCCGTAAGCAAACAGCGCGATTAGAGATCCGATTAAAATGGTCCTGACCGCGAATCCGCCTATGACGTTCTGAACGCGCCCCCAGACGGTGGTTCCGGTCTGTTTACTGACATGACGCAAAGGATCAAGCATCAATACCAGAAACAGCACCTGGCAGAGTGATGCGAAGATGCCGCCTCGCGAATTTGAAAAAATCAGGGTCACCCACATGAACGCCGTGATCGGCAGCAACAGCGCGATGCTACGGTAACCGGAGCCTCCCCGAACCAACAGTCCCAGAGTTAGTCCGAGCGCCATCTCAATCAGGAATCCGAAGTGGTTACGGTTAATAAATTGTGCAAAGCTTTGACCATTGTTAGTTAACGCGGGAAGAAAGTAACCCGGACTTTGTTGGAAAACCGCTCTGACGATTCCAAAGCACGCGCTGACTAAGCCTACTCCAATCACGACCCAGACCATTGCGCGCAACCGCTTCTTGCTCGACGTGTAAAGAAGAAGCAAACCACCGGCGACGATCAAGGCAAATAGTCTGACCGCCACGAGCCGAGTGTTATAAGGATCGGCGCTCACCGGAAGTGTCGAACTTGGCAGGCCCGGACTATTAGTGCTTGGAAAGAGGGGCACAGATTGGAAAAGAATAAACAAAACGAGCAGAACCAGCGGCGTCGCAATGGACAGATTTCTAAACGACCAACTCTCGCTCATCAACCTCTCGACGATCCCGAGTACTCCCAGAAGGAAGACGACGCATTCGAATAGCGCTATCAACCACGGCTGGACTGTTCCGTAAGGAATCGCCGTCAGCACAATTGTCACCAGTAATGAGAAGAAGATAATACGGTCCAGCGCGCGGGCAATCGAGAGCCTGACCGAGGGATTGTTCGGTCCGACCTGCTTCCTTCCCAAGCTTTGGTCGGTTGTTCCGATTTCGATTGCCTTTGACATGTGTAGACTGTGAAAGAAGGTAATGCTAAATCGAGCCGCCTAAGCGCCGAAAGCGTTCTTAGTAGCGACTTCTACGACAGTACGCCACAACATACTGAAGTCGCCCCGCCACGTTCGCCGTTCCAGATAAGCAACGTAGCCGTTCAGTTTCGACGGCTGCAATTCATTCAGGTAATACGTTTCAGGATCACCATTCGCGCGCGCCAGCAAGTCTTCTTCGTTCCTCAGACGTAAGGTCACCGGATCCGTTATGCCCGGCCTCACTTGCAGGATTACCTGCCACTGCGGGTCGTCCAGCCTAACGTAGCGCGGAACCTCGGGCCGTGGGCCAACCAGAGCCATATCCCCGCGCAGCACATTCCACAAACTAGGTAGTTCATCCAGCTTCGTGCGACGCAGAAAGCGTCCCAGGCTCGTGATGCGGCCATCGTCGCGACTAGTAACCTGCGGTCCTTCCGCGGAAGACTCCATGGTGCGTAGCTTGTAGAGCTCAAACATTCGTCCCCGCCGGCCAACCCTTTTCTGGCGAAAGAACACCGGCATTCCCGAAGATGCTGCAATCGCCAGCGCCGTCACCGCAATCACGGGGCCGGCTGCGATCAATCCGATTGCCGCGATCGTGAAATCCGCCCAGCGCGGAATTCCGCTCCCGATTGCTTGCACCGGCGCGCTTGTTCTCTGCTCGCTCATGACTTCAGCGCGCATGGCGTTTGCAGATTCGTTTGACAGTCCGAATAACATGGTCGATTTCGTCGTCACGCATCCCGGGAAAGATTGGGAGGCTGACGAGCCGCTTCCATTGCGCGCTGGCCACGGGGAAATCCTTCGCGCGCCAACCAAAAGTCTTCTGATAGTAAGGATGCAAATGCAGCGGCCGCCAGTGAACTGAGCATCCCACCCCGGCTCGCTTCAATTCGTTGATGAATTCATCGCGATCGATTGTGAGACTCTTGAGACGCAGCCTGATCGCGAACAGGTGCCATGACTCAATGCGATTGGCAGCCTCGGCCGGCAACTCGATCTGATCTAAACTTGCAAGAGCTTCGCGGTATTTTCGGGCTATTCCTTCCCGTTCGCGCCGCATCGCTTCCGCGCGGCCAAGTTGATGGATGCCGATCGCGGCGGCAATGTCAGTCAGGTTGTATTTGTACCCGGGCGCAACAATCTTATAGTCCCAACTACCATTGCTCGAATATCGTCCCCAGGCATCGGCGGAAAGACCGTGCAGAGACATTAGTCGCATCCTTTCGGCAAGTCTTGCGTTACTGGTAACGGCCATCCCACCTTCGCCCGTCGTAATGGTCTTGTTCGCATAGAAGGAATAGCACGTAACGGACTGCGATCCGTTGCTCCTTTGTTGCCAGGGCGCTTCCGCATTCGGCCGCCAGCCCACCGGAAAGGCGTGCGCCGCGTCCTCAACTACCCAAAGCCTGTAAGCCTTTGCAAACCGCTCCAGTTGATCCAGCTCCATCAATGTTCCACCAACATGCACCGGCATGATGCCGACAATCTCCGCAGCCTCTTCCCTTTTCCTCTTACCCTTTGCTCCCTTTGCCGCCTGCCCCCTGCTCTGTGCTCTTCGCCCTGCATCTTCCAGATCCATATTCAGCGTGACCGGATCGCAATCCACCAGAATCGGAATCGCGCCCTGATAGCGGACGACTTCCGCGGTAGCAGCGAAAGTCATCGTCGGCACCAGCACACCCTGTCCTGGTTTCAAACCAAGCGCCTCGACCGCCAGGTGTAAGGCGGCAGTCCCTGAGTTGAGCGCCACCGCATGCACCTTACCCTTTGTCGTCAGTCCGTTCGCACCCACTGCTGCGGCAAACTCTTCTTCAAAACGCTTCACCTTTGGCCCGCTCGTCAGCCATCCAGAGCGCAGAGTGGCGACAACTTCGTTTACTTCATCTTCCTGAAGCGCGGGGCGAAAGAATGGAACTTGAATGTTGGTCATCGGAACTTAATCAGGCGGCAAGCGCAATTCCCCAAAGGTACAAGTGCCCGGATCCGGCGCTGTAACGAATGGAAATCTTCGTCACCTCTGTCCCTGGCGGCAAATCGAAAGTAACCAGGTGCAGGCCGGCCTGGAAATCACGCCACCCGCCGGGAAAGCTCTTCTGGCCAACTAATGCCATGCGTTTGTGCCATTGAAAAGCGGTCTCGCAATTCGCGTTCGGTTGGCAACGCTCGTCCCATGAAGCTGTCTCAACGCCAAGGCGCAGAGGGAGCGTCTTGATTACCCCACTATTACTCTCGACGATCACTTCGGCAATCGGTGCTCCCGACTGCGCCACAGGCGCTCCAACGACGTTAGTTAACAGGATCAGTTTATTGGCGCCGGTTGGTTGGGAAAGCGGCATGCCTACAGAGTTTTGTCCTTCGACGTTTGGCAAGCCATACGCGCCGATGACTTGTAAGGTCGAACCTTTAGCCGTCACAGTTACCGGCAGCCGCAGATCTTGAAACTCTAACCCGTAAATACTAAGAGGTTGAGGCAACTGACGCGTCGCGCGATTGGCTGAGTAAACTGAATTCCCGGATCCAGGCGTCCGCTCGAACACATATTCAAAGAGCGGGTAATCAACCCGGCCATCGATGCACGTATAGTGCTCATCCAACCTCTGCAACAGCCTGTCGAATCCGCGACGCTCATCGACCTGCCAATCATTCGTTACCACGATTAACCGGCGATTAGAAAGGAGGGGAGCTAAATCACCAGTTTCAAGAAATGGGTACCAGTCAACCCGCCGGATTTTCACGCTGAAATAGAAGTCGATCGGGTCCGCAGCGCGTCCCCAGTCAAGCAGTGCCGTGCCTTCTTGATTCCATCGGGAAGCATATGCGGCAGCGCTGCGGTAGTCAGCGGCGGCTACATAAGACCAGTCCTTTTGCCATCCATACCACAGCGATGTCGAGTTGATGAGGAGTAGAGCTACTAATAAAACCTTAAAAAACCTTTTTTTGAAGCATGACAAACCAAGCGAAACCAAAACCACAAATGCCGGCCAGACGAATGCCGCGTGGCGAGGCGACACGCCGCTCGCCACACGGCCTCCGACGGAATCAAGGACGAGGTAGATGCCGATAAGGACCACAAGATAAGAAAAGGGCAGCACTCTCCACTTACTTTGCTGCGCCAGCATAACGGCGCCGCGCACCACCAGAAAGCCACAAAGCAAAAGACCCGTAACTACCAGAACCGCCCTAAACGGGTAAACGTGATATCCAAAGACAAAGGTGTAACCCGCAAAAGCGATCTTCGCGAAGCTGATGAGCGAAACAGAAGTCGGCGAGATGTCCGAACCTTGGGCGTTCCCATAAACTTGATAGAGATGCAAAAGTTCATTGCGAACCGGCGGCAGGATCGGCAAACCAAACATCAAAAGCGGAAGACCAACCGTTACCACCAGAACCGTTGGCGATCGCCTCTTCTTCGCAGCCACAAAGGCAGCGCTGCCCTGTGCGAATAAGGCAATTACTGCGACAAAATGCGAGATGAGTAAGAGCCCTCCGGCAAACGCGACCGCCAACCGGGCGCGGGGGGATCTTCTCGCCTCGACGTAGCTAATCGTCGCGAGCATGAAAGCCGTGGACAAAAAAATAAATAGGGAATAGAAACGGATCTCTTGCGAATGATAAATATTGAACGGCGACGTCGCTGCCAACAAACCTGCAACTAGTCCTGTCCGCCATCCCCCCAACTTTTCTCCCACCCTGAAGAGCAGCGGCACGGTCGCTATCCCGAAAATTGCTGCCGGAAGTCGCAACCAAAACTCAGTCGTGCCCAGGCGAACCCAAAAGTGCATCAAGGTTGAATAGAGGATCGAGTTCCAGTTCAAGCCAACTGATTTTGCTTCGGCAATGCTCCCATACTCGTCGCCTCCCAATGGATAAAGCGAAATTCCATAAAACCTGAGAGCCAAACCCAAGCCCACAATTGAGAGGAGGACATAGGTCCTTCGTCTCGCCGCGCTCGTCGTAAGACTTAGCGCATCTCCAGACGAGGCTGGAGAGAAATCGCTCACTGCTGATTGAGTGGTTGAAACTTCCATTTACTAGAGTGACGCAATATCGCGCAGCAAGTTTGATTGACTTGCGCGCGTTCCGCTATTTCTCCAACGATTCCAAAACCTTGCCATCCCAAGGAGAAATCCCGAGCCGTAGGCGAAATGAATTATCGTGAATGCTATAGGTAAGAGAGGCAATAGACGCCAATCGCATCTGCGCGCGGCCAGGATTGAGGCGCCAAGACTAAGCACCGAGTAAGTGGTTACGGCTGCTGCCATCAAGAACCTGCCCACGATAAAGAACGGCGCCGCGGCGCATAGCAAAAAAAGCGTCATCACAAAAAGTGGCGGCACAAACTGGCGCGCCGACATCTGCCCTGGATGCTTTTGCAAGACACGCACTTTCCAATAACCGTATTGAAAATATTGGCGCCATAATGACAATGCGGTAGCGCGATTATAATATTCAGACTTGATTCGCGGATTGAGCATGATCTTTCCTCCCGCAGCGCGCAAGCGATAATTGAACTCATCATCCTGATTACGCACCATCTCTTCATCGAACATACCCACCCGTTGAAAGACCTCGCTGGGCCAGCAGCCCAGATACACGGTATCGACCTCTTCCTCACGGTCAGAGTAATGAAATCGCGCGTTCCCGATACCAAATCGCGAGCTGGTGGCCAGCGCGACCGCTCGGCCAAAAGATCCGTCGCTGACGGCATTCATCCGCCCTCCGACATTGTCGGCCCCGGTTTGCCTCAAAGCCTCGACACCTTGGCGGCAATAGTCGGGCGCGATCACTGTGTGGCCATCGATGCGAATGATGATCTCACCCCTGGCCACGCGCAACGCCGCGTTCAGTCCCGTCGAGACGATCTTTCCAGGATTATCAACCAGGACCAGATTTGGATGTTGCCCAGCCAAAGCTTCGATAATCTCCCGCGTGGCGTCTGTTGAGAGGCCATCGGCGACGATGACTTCGATACGATCACGGGGATAGTCCTGCGCCAGCACCGCACCCAGGCTGCGCTCAATGAACGAGGCTTCATTGTGCACCGGCATCAACAGCGAAACGAATGGAGCTTTCTGCATCAGTTTAGGCTGTGACCGTTCATCAGTGGTCGGATGAGCTGTTCCAATTGTTCCCGCCGATTCTTCATGGGAAACTTTTCCAGAATCCGCTGGCGAATCCTTGCGCGTGTTTCCTCGGGATAAGCGAGCGCCGCCTGAACGCCCTGCGAGATCTGTTCCGGATCAGCCGCTTGCAATCTTTCACCGCATTCACCGGTCACCTCCGGCAAGGCGCCGGCCCTGGTCGTAACCGGAACGCATCCGGCCAGCATCGCTTCCGCTACACTCAACCCGAAACCCTCATGAAGTGACGCCTGAACGTAAACCGCGGCCTTTCGATAATAGTCGAGCAGCGCATCGTTGCTGACGCGTCCGGTGAAAGTGACGTTGGGGGTGGCGATGCTGCGCAGATATTTAATCGCATCGTCCTTACAGTTTCCTACCAGCACGAAATCTACGTCCGGTAACAGCGCAGCCGCGCGCACGAATGGTTCGTGTCCTTTGCGCAGGAGGTTACTTCGATCGATGTTGCCGACTGTCAGCGCCATCCGAGCGCGTGGGCCTGGCGGTAAGGTTCCAAACTGATCCGGCACGCCATGATAGAAGGCGTGTATTTGTTCTGTTGTCAGTGCGGCGTTCTTGATCGCTTCGTCGCGGCTGTATATCGAGTTCGTGACCAGGCGGCTGGCGAGTCGCATCGTTCGCCGGCTTACCCATTTTTTTAAGCCGCCGCGCTGATGCCCGTAACCAATCTCCGGCATGTTGGCAAGATCGTAACCTCCAACAACCAGGACGGATGGCTTATGTGAGATCGAAGCCATCATCAGAGGCAGAAACGTGTGCCATGACGCAAACCAGCCGAAAACCAGATCGTGTTCCTTCACCAGTTGCCACAGCGCCGCCGGGTTAATCAAGCGCGAGCTCTCGTAATACTCCGTAACGTCGTAGTGTTTGCGCAACTCTTCGAGGTCCAGCCTGACGAACTCAGTCAACGAATTATGAATGAAGAGAATTCGGCCCATTGTTAATTAGATATGCAGTTCAGAGACGGCCGGCCGAACTTCGGAATAACTTGCCTCGATGTCCGAATGACTATCCAGCAGAGAGTCACGAAACACTTGCTCCATTCGCTCCGTGTACTTATCCAAACCGAATTCATTTGTCGCCTGCTTGCGCGCGGCGTTAGCCAACACCCGGCGCAGTTTCTCATCGGCGAGTACGCGCAACAGTGCTCGACTGAGCGCAGAGACATCCTCCGCCGGTACGAGCAGGAACTGATCTTCGTGGGCCAGCAACTCGCGAACGCCGGCGATGTCAAACGCCACGACGGGAAGCCCGCAAGCCATTGCCGACAGCAACGCCAGTGGACTGGTATCTTTCTCGATTGAAGTGAACGCGAAGATATCCATCGCGGCCAGAACGTCGGGCATGTCATGCCGGTAACCCGCGAACTTGATCCGATCTTCCAAACCAAACTGCGCCGTCAGGCTCAGCAGGCGTCGCTGATACAAATCGTTATCGAAAACCGGAGCACCTACTAACAAGAGAGTAAGGTTAGGGTTGTCGTTGGCCATTCGCGCGAAGGCCTCGATCAGATAATGTTGACCCTTCCATGGCGTAACGCGCCCCACGTGCCCTATCACTACATGATCATTTGGAATACCCAGCTCGCGACGGACGTTAGAGCCATCGTGATCGGGCCGGAACATGTTCGTGTCGACGCCGTTGTGAATCACAGTGATGCGCGACTGCAAAGATGGCGGCAACTGTCTGGCTATGGCTCTTCCATCGACGATGATTTGATCCGGCAGCCAACGAGCGGCGAGGCCAAAAGCGCGACGGTAAATTCCAAGGGTCCGCTCGGAAATGAAATCCTGCACGTGCCACACGCAAGGGGTTCGCAACTTCCGCGCCGCTAACCCCCCCAGGAAATGAGAAGAGAGTCCCTTCGTTACAAGCAGATCGGGTAAGCATTCAGCCAGGAACTTTCTAAGTCGTCTTGCGGCTCGTCCAATCAACCAGGCGTCCCATGCCCAGGCAGCAACATTGGGCAAGCGAACCGCGCCCACGCGTACACTGGTCGACCAAAGCCGCGGCTGAGGCAGTACGCGGACGTCGATTCCGGAATCGCGGCAGGCGCGAGTCAGGTCCCCCTCCTCGGGGCAAAGTACAATCGCGTGCCACTGCGCTCGATCCAAATTCCTCAGGAGATACAGAGTGCTGAACTGGACCCCGCCCATCGCTGCGGCGGATTCTACAAAGACTACGGTCTTGGGTGCTTCGGACTTCATTTCGCGCTATGAATGTGAATCAGTCTGGAAAGACTCGGCCCGATTAGGAGCGTTACCGCGGACTCTGTTCCAGTTCCAGCTCTTCCAACTCCCAGAGCTTAGCCTGTGATAGAAAATCGTAAATACCAAAGTAACTGCACAGAATTAATCCTCGCCAGCCATCGAGGAAGCCTTTCAGCCAGACGTAACGGTGAAGGAAAATCAACCAGGGCCGAAGGATCAAGCGGCTCCAGCCAAATCGAATCCCCTGCTTGCGCAGCTCATCCGCTTCGTAGCGCGTATAGCGATCGAGGTTGCGGATCTGCTTCGAGATATTCGGCATCCCGTAATGCATGATGTGATGCTCCAGAGTTCGCACTTCACCGGGAACCTCGATGTGCGCATGAACCTCGCGTTCCATCCAGCGGCCATGGTCGCGTCTGAAGAGTCTGGTCTGATAATCAGGATAGATCCCGGCGCGGCGCATCCAACGACCCAGGACATGGTTCTTGCGCGGCAGGCGAAACGCCTGCACGCTCTCGGCGCCTGGCGCCAGCGCCGCTTCGATCTCTTCACGAGCGCCTGGTTCAAGAGTTTCATCGGTATCGATTTGCAAAACCCATTCGTGCCGGCATTGTGGCGCAGCCCAGTTTTTTTGCCTGGCAGAGTTTATATAGTCATGCTGAATGATGCGGGCGCCGTATTCCTGACAAATCTCCAACGTATTGTCGGTACTAAAGGAATCAACGACCAAAATCTCGTCGGCCCACTGTATTGACTCCAACGTCTCGCGCACCGTCGCGGCGTTATTGAAAGTTGGCAACAGGATAGAGATTTGCCGGCGCATAAGAATAGGATAACTCTGTCGCTGATGAGGTCTTTCGCAGCCAGATCTCCACGATTGACCAAACGAACCAGACCGGAAGGATCATTTGCGGCAGTACCTCGACGCCTTGCATTGCTAATAGGCTACCCACACCCACAAATGACAATAAGAGACTTAGTCCGAGATCTCCCTGGGCAGTTGCCCCCAGCCCGGTGGGCATCCGCCGGACGAGGCGCAGCAGCGTGTAGAGGTATCCGCCGAAGAACATGAGACCCGCAATAATACCCAGGTTCGCGGCCACCTGGAGGAAATCGCTATGCACCCACCCAGCGCTGCTCCAGCCACCCCCAAAAGGAGCTTCAATGGCTTCATTCACCGCTTCGAGCGCTCTGTCCTTGCGCTGTTGCGCACTATGGTCAACGGGAGCGCCTTGAAGCGCGGCTATACCGGTACTCACTCGTTCATTTGTGTTGGGAATAAACTGATAGCCGCCGACCGCAACGACCATAACCAGCAGCGCGATGCCAACTCCATACCTTTTCACTCGCAAAATAAAAGCCGCCACCACTTGAATCAATAACACCAGCCAGATGCTGCGATAACCACCGATGTAGATCGCCAGGATCTGCAGGACTGCGCCCGCCATGATTGCCACCCGCGGCAGCCACCCGCGCCAAAACGTCACTAGAAAGATGGCGCCGGGCAAAGCCAATACACATAAGAAGGTCGCCTGAGATCCGCCCCAGAATGAGAATTGCGCTCGCATGAAACCGTCCGCTGTCACTTCAGGCTTCGCGGCGTGGATGAAAGCGGGGAAAAGTTTCTCCACGCCCGGGAACCAATACTCAACAACTCCCATTAAGGAGATCCAGGAAGTCGCGACGAAAAATGCAAGCAATAGATAGCGCCAATAAGATTGGCGCTCGAGGACCACGGATGACACGATTATCAGTGGCACCAGCAACAAGAAGTCGCGAAACTCGTTGAGCATCTTGTCCCAGTGCGCATCGCCGGCGATCAATGGCCACCATGCGAGCGCCCAAAAAGGAATCAACATCCAAAGCCACCAGGGCAAAGTAAACCGTGTGGACGAACGGAGTTGACGCTGTGCACAGATGCTCGCAAAAAGCAGCCAAATAAGAATCTCAGACGGATGAATGCGTAAGTTCTGAGTCCACTCAATGGTGCGATAGCCCAAAGCCAGGGTCAGCACCCAAAGAACAAGGCCAAAGCGGATTCCGCGTTCACCCCCAAAGATGATGACGGCAACGATTAAGGCGCCAAGCGAGACGATTAACTCTTTATATGATAATCCCTGCCGGTCGGCGTAGAACAACACGCCGATGACCCCCAGCACAATCACCAGCGTACCAATCAGGAAGCTCTTATTGAGTTTTATTCCGGCTACTCGTTCAATCATTTCGTCGCCCGTAACCTCCTAACCTCAACTGGTTCGCGTCCGACCTTCTTAATGACTCTGGCCGGGACGCCGGCGACGACAGTCGCTGGCGAAACTGATCGAGTAACTACGGCCCCTGCACCAACGATGCTCGATTCACCAATCTCGACGCCCTGTAGAATGGTAACGTTGGCGCCCACATAGGCCCCGCGTCGAACGATTACCGGCGCTTGGGAGGTCTCGATTGACCGGTCCCTGAGCGGGCTGGTGCCAGCGTCCGTATGCGTCAATATCATCACTCGATGCGAAATGGTTACCTGATCTTCAATGATGATCTCGTCCTGCAAATCAAGGAACAATTCCCGCCCGAAATAACAGTCGTTTCCGACATGTAGCCGCTTGTAGTAAGCGCCGCGTTCCAGATCGCTGTTATGAACAACCAAGGGGGATCGAAAGCGCACGCGCTCGCCGACGGTAGCCCCGTATCGTCGGAGTATGGATGAGATTGTCCGCGTGGGCATGAACATCAACGGAATATTGATTCCTTCGCCACCGTAAATTGCGGCAAAAATTCTGGCCCACAAGTGAAAAAGAATTTTCAAGCCTGGCTGCTCCCAACTAAAACATTCTCGTAGCGTTTGGCGACGCTCGTCCAGGAAAATTGTTCCGGAACCTGGTTGCTCTTCGGTGCCGCCGAGCCATTTCTTTTTAAGGTAAGAAGTTTCCGCAGACCGTCCGTCAGACCGGCCGCGGTGGGCTCGACCAACGTCACGTTAGCTTCACGGATTTCTGAAAGAAACTCCCCCAAGCCATCCGTCTCGCTCGCCAGTAGAGCTTTACCCGCGGCGAGCGCTTCCAGGGCAACGATGCCAAACGGTTCGCGGCGTGAAGGTACCGCCACGAAAAGACTGCCATTCAACAATTGGACTATCTGATCCGGAGATGCTTCACCAAAGAAATGAACCTTCTGATCCAGTCCCAGCTCGCCAGCTAAAGACTTCAACTGATCACCGTCTTCGCCGGCTCCGGCGATAATTAGGTCGACCGAAGAGTTGGTCGCTCCAGCTTCAGCAAACGCCTCCAATAACAGATCGAAGCCCTTTTTATGGGTGAGCCGTCCAAACGCCAGAACATACGGACGTGGGTGAGAATAGCAGGCCTTGTTTGAGAATCGTTCCAGGTCGACTCCGTTATAGATAACATGACCCTTACCGGCTACCGATGCCTCGACCCGACTCGCCTTATCCAGAATGTGCCGAGAGCACGCGGTGACTGCGTCGGCTTCGCATAGGATTGATTCAAGCTGCGCTCGCGCCCCATTCGGATCCCGCTTGTCTCCATTTTCGGATACCTGCTCTGAATCCAATCGCTCAACGTCGTGGCCGTGTAAGGACACAACTAGTCTAAACGCGAATTCGTGGCGCAGTTTCAGAATAAATGGTATCTGGTGGTCCGGAAAGTGTAAATTCACTACGTCAGGACGAAAGTCCCGCATAACTTTCCGCAATTTTGACTGAGTTTCCGGACCGTAGAAAAGAGAGGCCGCGAACAAGTCTGGCCGCAGACGACGCAG
>Ga0137359_10000216_pt1 | contig 43820 bp, 44 predicted proteins | sample Mad1_40_16metaG_FD_108281 | JGI IMG/M metagenome (GOLD analysis project Ga0137359, IMG submission 108281) | Vadose zone soil microbial communities from Angelo Coast Range Reserve, California, USA - Mad1_40_16 metaG | ecosystem: Environmental > Terrestrial > Soil > Vadose zone | place: USA... | reverse complement strand
TGGGTTGTGCGGAAGCGCCCGATCGTCGCCCAAGGCGAGCCGGTCACGATAATTCAGCACGGCGGCGGCATCAACGGCTTCAACACACTTATCACGCGTTTGCCCGAGAGCAAAAACCTGATCGTGCTCCTCAACAACACGGGGGGCGCCAAACTCGACGATATGACCGAAAAGATCGCCGCGATACTTTTCGGCAAACCCTACAAGACACCCATGCGCGACATCGCCGATACGCTCTTCAACACTGTTATCGAGAAAGATGTGCAAGCGGCGATCAAGCAGTATCGTGAGCTTAAGGCGACTAAGCAGGACGCTTATGACTTTAGCGAGCCGCAACTGAATCGCCTGGGCTACCAGCTCCTGCAGATAAACCGTGCCAAGGATGCGATTGAGATTTTCAAGCTCAACGTTGAGATGTTTCCGCAGGGCTTCAATACCTACGACAGCCTTGGCGAGGCTTACATGGTGAACGGCGACAAGCAGCTTGCGATTCAAAACTACAAGAAGTCGCTGGAGTTGAACCCCAAGAACACGGGTGCTGTCGAGAAGCTGAAGAAGCTGGAAACCGCGCCGTAGCAATGTAGGTGGCTTAACACTCAAGTGGACTGCAGTTTTCTGCATAACCATGTTAGGCGGCTGAACTACTCAGGTGAAAGACAAACACTACTTACGCCGGCGGTCGTGTTCCTGGCGGTTGTCTGCACCGCGGGAGCAGCGTGGACCGCCTACTGGATCCAATCGATCACCGAAGCAAGACTACGCCCAGAAGTTTCGATCAAGCGTCCGGTACTGAATCGCCTCGCTCACGTGCTGCGACTCGATCGCTTCCTTACCTTCAAGATCAGCAAGCGTGCGGCTCACCTTCAGAATCCGATCGTAAGCACGCGCCGACAACCCCAGCCGAGTGATCGCATTCTCCAACAGCCCTTTCGAAGCTGAATCGATCGCGCAGTACTTGCGTATCAATCGCGGCGACATCTGCGCGTTGCAGAAGATCCGCTCGCTAGGGAAACGCTCCAACTGGACGCGGCGCGCTCTCACTACTCGGTCGCGGATGTCGGCGGAGCTCTCGGCAGGGGTGTCGCTTGCAAGCTCTTTGAACTTCACTGCGGGCACGTCGATGTGAATGTCTATGCGGTCAAGCAGCGGGCCTGAAATCTTCGACACGTACCGCTGTATCTGCATCGGCGAGCACTTGCATTCTCGAGTGGGATCATTAAAGAAGCCACAAGGACACGGGTTCATCGCAGCCGCAAGCATGAAACGCGACGGGAACGTCAGCGACATCGAGGCGCGGCTGATCGTCACTTTGCCATCTTCGAGCGGCTGTCGCAGAACCTCGAGCACGTTCCGTTCGAACTCCGGCAGCTCATCGAGGAACAACATCCCGTTGTGAGCCAGTGAGACCTCGCCCGGGCGCGGCACAGCTCCGCCGCCAATCAGACCGGCATCAGAGATCGTGTGATGAGGCGCGCGAAAGGGACGCGTAGTGATCAAGCCGTGCTTCTCGGTCAGCCCGACTACGCTATGGATCTTTGTACACTCGAGGGCCTCTTCGAATTCGAGCGGCGGAAGAATCGTAGGCATGCGCTTGGCGAGCATCGTCTTGCCCGAGCCCGGAGGACCGATGAGTAAAATGTTATGGCCGCCGGCAGTAGCTACTTCGATGGCGCGCTTCGCATGCGGCTGGCCGCGCACTTCGCGAAAGTCATCCGGGTAGTGATCGAGGTTCGACAACAGCGCCTCGGTGTCAATCTTCAGAGGCAAGGGCGGCTGCTGAGCGTTGAGCAGTTCGACTACGCCCTTGAGCGTAGCAACCGGATAGACGTCGAGACCCGTCACAACCGCTGCTTCGTGTGCGTTCTCTTCGGGCACGATCAGTCGCTTCACGCCGTGGGCTCGCGCGGCCACGCCCACCGGCAGTGCGCCCTTAATCGGACGAACACGGCCGTCCAACGACAACTCACCGACGATGAGCGTGTCGCTCAGTTCCTCGCGGTTGAGATCGCCGTTCGCGCCGAGTATTCCGATTGCAATCGGCAGATCGAAACTCGACCCTTCTTTCTTCACATCTGCTGGAGCCAGATTGACTGTCACCCGATGAATAGGAAAAAAGAAGCCGCAGTTGTTGATGGCAGCGCGTATTCGCTCGCGGCTCTCGCGAACGGCCGCGTCCGGCAAGCCAACCATCGTGAATACCGGCATCATGCTGTCGCCGGCTCGGGGGGTCAGGTCGATCTCGACATCCACGACATACGCGTCGATGCCGAACACGGCTGCGCTAATGGTTTTGAAGAGCATTCCGACTTCCTCCATCGATCTGTTTTTCGATGCACGTGGGCTGGGAACCCAGGAAGTCTGAAATTCATCCCGCCTATACTCGTAGTCAAAAAGCAAGTCTTTAATACCTCACTTACCTGGCTCGGCGCAATACGCAAAAAGATTCATTGTACAATCACCCATTGGCGAGACTGTGAAAACCCCTATCAATTACACCTTCCGTCTCCCGGATATCGCTCCGGGCTGCTATCATTGCCTCTGAACGCTGAAGGCTTACAAATCCTGATCTTTCGGTGACCACAATGGATGAACAAACGCGCCGAGTCTTGAATCTATTCGCTCAAATGAAAAGCGACACTCTGGACCTGCATACTCTCTTTGAAGCGGGCGGCAACGATCCTGACGCTCGCGGACAGGTGCTCGACGTGGTAGCGCGACTCGTTCGAGACGGGCTGCTCGAGGAGCGCGGGAGCGATTTCTACAAGCTTACAACCAAAGGACGATCGGCAATCGGCAACAGATGAAGAGTCTTACCGATACTCTGCTGACCATCGCCGTGCTCGGGGGGATCCTCGTCCTCAGCGCCTTTCTCACGAGCCTGTTCACTCGCAAGATGTATTACCGATGCGCCGAGTGCCGCAACCTCAACGCCAAGCGCAGGACTCATTGTAGAATCTGCGGCAACCTATTGGTTCACTGAGTTAAAGATTCAACTGTTGAGCCTTCTCTTCTATCGCCTCGAACAATCGATGCCGCTCCACTTCGCCTTCCGCACGGCGATACGCAGTTAACAACTCTTTCATCGAGACAAACTCTTTGTACAGTCCGGCGTTCTCGATCGGTGGCGTCAGGTAGGACACAAGCTCGGCGTAGGAACGCCGTTTCGCGATCGTTCCCTCAGACGGATTGTTGACGCTGTAGATGTAGACGTTCGGCAGCTCGCCGATTAACCGGTCCGGCCAGCAGTTCTCCGAGAGGCCAACTTGTTTCCCCGGCATGAACTCCATCGCCCCGTGGGTGCCAACGTGCACAACCGCGTCCGCGCGAAAGATCTCTTGCAGGTAGGTGTACAGCGCCATGAACCCGTGATGCGGCCCGCCGCTTTCGGCCGCGAGCAATCGCATTGGGTCACCCTCGTATCCAAACGTCGGCTGCACCCCGATGAATACCTTGCCAAGCTGTATTCCCAAAACGAGAATCTCGCGGCCGTTGGAGTTGATCGTGCCCGGCGCTCGGCCCCACTCGCGCTCGATGTCATCGACATAAGGACAGAGACTTCGATACTCGTCCACGCTCATTCGATACGCGACGTTGGCGAGCATGCCCGACTCGACGGAGTTGCCTTCAAGCAGCGTTTCGCGCAATTGATCCGGACTCCCCGGCACATCAACCGCGTAGCCGTTCGATCGCAACTCTGAAAGTATTTCAAACAGGCTCGGAAAAACGTCCAGGTCCGCCGCGGTCCCGATGTTTCCTTTGTTAGGGGGAAAGCAAAACACAAGAAGCGCAAGGCGCAAATCTTCTCGCGGCGCCACTCGCAATCGGTTCCAGCGGGCGAGTCGTCTCGCGATTCGCCGGCAGCGTTCCTCCAGCGGTTCAGGCTGATTCCCGTTCGAGGGCAAACCGCCGTATACAAACGGCTCGGTCGCTCCGTCTATTTCCGGAATGGCGATCTGCATCGCCGCTTGAATCGCGTTCAGTCCGAGCTTGCTTTGTTTCCAGTGCTCGATCGTTTGAACGTCCAGTGACACCATCGAGCGAAACGGTACGTTCATCTCTTTCAGAAACTCCGCGGCCGCCTGACTGTCGTTCATCGCGGGCCCGCCGACGAAGCTGAACCCGGTGAGCGACACGACCTGGCTCACCCGCGACTTCCCTCCGAGCGCGTCTACGGGCGTCCCTTCGTTGGCGCCCCTGTCGATCCCACGAGCACTCTGCTTGTCGTCGAGGTCTGCCCGCGGAGCGACACCCTTTCGAGCCGCTTTCTGCTCCTTCGGTTCTTCAACAAAGAACTTTCGGCAGGCATCGCGATTGTCCATGAAAGTCGAAATCGCCGGTATCACGCTCAAGCCTTCTTTTTCAATCGCTCGGATCAGTCCGTCATAATGTCGCCTCGCATCGCTGATGATTTGAGGCCGCATCAACAGGAGTCCGATGGTCTCGGCGGGATCAAGTGGCCGGCTGCGTTTGGGCTGATACCAATTCTGATAGGACTCGAACGTTTCAAACAGGGTTGGAGCATCGGGATGATAAATTCCCACTACCGGCAAAGCTTCCGCCGGTTCGACCTTGATCGAATGATAATCTCCAGGCGCATAGTGCTTGATCGCGTAGAGCAGCATTGCGCATATATTCCTGGGGGTCGGCTGGAGGAAGTAGCCGAACAGCAGAAGATAGTTCTTGATGTCTCCAAGCTTGCCCGCGCCGGGCACGAACTTCAGAATCGCCGGCAGCCGGCCGATCAGCTTGACGTACTGATCCGCGTTCGCGGGGGGGCCTCCTCGCTTTGTCGGAGAAGGACCGCTACCGGTTGCGGCCCGGCCTTTTACGAAGTCGCTCATCCACGTGCCGAGCTTTCTCGCGATGCCCGGCGCCGAGGTTTCGCCGCCGAGTTGATCTCCCGACGCGCGCGGCTTCATCAGCTTGCCGAAGTCGAGCTTGCCCATGCGCGTGCAGCGCATAAGGTCCGGCATGCAGTTGAAGGCAATCACGGCGTTGTGACGTTCGTGATGATGTTCGAGCGCTGCCGCGATTCGAACAGCGTTCTCTCCTTCGGTTACGTGTATGACAAATACGAGATCGCTTCCGCCAACGTCGCTTTCAGCCGCGTGCCATTCGGCTTCGGTGAGGGGCGCGCCACAGTTGTAGGTTGCGACTTGCAGACCGAGCTTGTGGCGAGCATTGATCTCGTCTTCAGCCCGCCTGAGTGGCGCGAGCAGGCTGGTTCCTACGTGAAAGACTGTTATCTTCACAGCTAGCTGGCGCCGCTCGATTCGAGCCGACGTGAGCGCGCTGAGCCGTATTCAATAAGCGAGTTGACATCGCTCTTGATGCGCCGAGCCCAGCCGTAGAGGCCGTGCACCGCTTCGCGCTGCTCGGGGGTAAGGTTGCCGTACGAACCGCGTTCAAGCAATTCCGCCAAGCCCAACACCGACTGCAGCGACGCTTCTATTTCGTGGCCGGCGTTGACAATAAACTCACTCTTGAGCCTGTTAATCTCAAGCAACTGTTGCGCTGAGCCCTGCGCCTGCTTGTGCTCTTCTTGAACGCGCTCGAGCTGTTGCCTGACCTCGGTCTCAACCCGGCGCGAGACATCGGCTTCAGCACGAGCTTTCGCTTCGAGCGCCGACGCCTTTGCAAGCATCCCCCGAGCTGCCTCCTCCACGCTTCGTGATTGCGTGAGCGCGCGCTCGATGCCTTCCATCTTCTGCTCGAGCTCCTTTATCCGCGCCGGAGCTTCGCTGCCGCTGTCACTTGCTCGTCGCGCATCCGCGCGAGCCTGTTGCGCTTCGCTGAACGCCACCTCCAGCGAGCGCAAATTCGCGAGCGACAGCGATAGCTGACGCACGACTCGCTCGGCAAACTCGATTTCTTCGTGGTCCCATTCCCTGACCCGGTCGCACTGGTGGACATAGACTATCGCGCGGGTTTTACCCTCGACTCTGATCGGCGCGGCGAGTTCCGAGAGCACGCCCAGCTCGGCGGCAGTGTCCACACCCGCCAGCGACTGCTCCCGGGAATCCGCGATTGCTATCGGCTGGCCGCTCACCGATGCAGCCACGCCGGCAAAAAGCGTCGTCCCGAAAGTGGCTCCCAGAGCCGATTTCACGGACGGCTGGCGGTACTCGTGCTTGACCGGTTTAGCCTGATCCTGATCGTCGAATTCAACAACTATCACCCGGGATGCGGCGAGCGCGTGGCCGAGCACTTCGACCACCGCCTCTTTGACCTCCTCATCCGAGCGCAGCCGTTGAAGCGATTCCGACAAACCCAGATACGCGCTCTCGACGCGAAGCCGGTTGACGCGCGAGTCCGTGCTCTTTAGCAGTTCAGCAATGATCGTCGCAGCCGATTGCAGCGCGCGCTGGTCATCCTCGGTCCACGAGCGGTGACTGGAGCAGTGCACTTCAATCACGCCTAGCGTCTTGCCATCCGCGGCAAGCGGAGCGCCCAGATAGGAGACGATGCCACTCTCGCGGGCCTCACGCGGGAAGATGCAGCGAGGGTCGGCAGGTGCGTCTTCGATGCCAAGCACTTCGCCGCTCTTTGCTACGCTGCCAGCCAGGCCCTGTCCTACAGGCAGCGGCAAAAACTCCGCCGATCTCAACCCGTGAGCCGCGACCATTCTGACCATCCCGCTTGTTTCGTCAACTCGCCACAGCGCCGCGCTGTCGCTGCTCACCAGCTTAGTGACTTCACGCACGATCGCGTCCAACGGCGACGCCTCTTCCAGACACGAAATCAGCGAGCGTGAAAAGTCCGTTGTGCGCGAGGCCAGTTGGTGGTGCGCTTCACTGACCGCGTCGCTGTGTTCAAACTCGAGCGCGACCGCAAGCCTGTCGGTCAACCGCGCGAGCGGCTCACGGTATGGGTCAAGCGCTTCCAGCGCTATGCGCGGATTCGCCGGCGCTACGATCAGTCCATTCCACCCGAATGGCCCGCGCCACGGAAGGACCATCACGTAATCACCGCTTCGAACAGGTGATACGTGATCGTCGCCGCGGACCCAACTCTCACTCTCCTCGACGCGATCTGCGCCGGAATTCGCCTCCAAGTGCTGCTCAACTTCCTCGGACCGGGACTCCTCGGCAACGGGAACCCCCGTCCGCGGCTGACTCTCGCCCACGGCCTCCTCGGCAGCCAAAACACCGGCCGCCTGCCCATCTTCAGCGGGAGGTCCCTCTGGAACGAGGGCGATTGCCGGCGCCAGGGGCGCCGTAACGTATGCCGAATCCAGACCCGTTATCGCCGCAAGCTTCACGATAGCCGGCCGCGGGTTTTCCATCAGCGACGATGCGGGCACAGAATCGGGTAGACCCGAACCGGGCGTCTCAACCGACTCTGTCTTGCCTGAAGAGAGGGCGTCGGACAAGCTTGCATCCGAGGCACGCCCTGAATACACAGCCAGCACGGACATCGAGATGTATTGATGGAGCAAGCTGGCGATATGCTGGGCAACGTCGGCAGGGTGTCTGGAAATTGGAACACGATCTGCGGCCGCCGCGAACTGCGCTTCGCGTTCCATCTCCAACATCCGTTCGCGCACGCGCCCCTCGCGTTCCCGCCTTTGCGCGCTCGACCGCACAAATAGGAAGGCCATTAGCCCGACCGCGAGAACAAGGACTATGAGGGCGATCACGAACATCGTCGAGTTTGTAAAGCCGGCTTGAATGAACGCGGATGACATTGTCTAACCTCGAACGAAACACCAAAGCAAAATGTGGAATGACCTCATCCCTGTTCCGCTCGGTAAGGCTGGCGGCTCAGTTGTCGCTGAAGCAGCGCTAGAAGTCTAGTCGGAATGCCCGCGCCAACGCAACGCGAAACATGGTCTGAGGTGGGCGTCAGCCCTTTGGCTACAGACGAAGTCGCATGATCGCTTCCTTGAATTCCACCCAAGGAAGTGGGTGGATCGTGGGTGGGATTCGAGCTGTTACTTGCACACGCAGAAGGCGACTTGTAGAATGCGCTCATCCTGATGATAAGCACCAGCGGCCTTCAGAGCGCCCCGATGCGCCAGTCAATCGCCGTGCGGCGAATTACGTCTCGAACCAGCGAAACGAAGGAGAGTTCTTTATGACTACGAACGCGCGACTACCACGCAATCTGTCGAACCCAATCAATAACCTGGCGCCACGGCCTCTGAGCGCAATGCTCGTTGCCTTAATGCTGGTTGCCCTCATGGCGGCGTTTCCACGGCCCGGCTACGCGGCGATAAAGGCTTCCTCGGCCGAAGCGAGAGCCGAGAAGATCGCGCGCTCGGTGACGATCTACCGCGACAGCTATGGCGTTCCGCACATTTACGGGCCGACGGACGCGAGTTGCGTTTTCGGATTCATCTACTCGCAAGCCGAAGACAACTTCTGGCAGATCGAAGACAGTTACATCCGCGCGCTTGGCCGGGCGTCGGAAGTCTACGGCGACCGCACGCTGGCCGATGACATGCTGAACCGGGCATTGGAGATTCCACGGCTTGGTAAGGCTGAGTACGATCGAACGACCGGACGGGCGCGAGAGCTTGCCGACGCGTTCGCCGACGGGCTCAATTACTTTCTCGCGCACAACCCGCAGGTCAAGCCGCGGCTCCTCACTCACTTTGAGCCGTGGTACCAGTATGCATTCAGCCGCTTCTCCATCTATCAGCTATTCATTTTTGGCAAGTCGGGAGTGAAAGTCGATGAGATCAAGACGGCCGTGCGGGCGCTCGACTCTGGAGGCGCGGCTGGATCAACCACAGTGTCGCTCAACATTCCTGACGTTCCTCTTGGGGGGATCGATGAGCCTGAAAGCGAGCCAATCGTTGGCTCGAACATGTGGACCGTGACTCCGTCGAAGAGCGCCAGCAATCACGCGCTGTTGTTCATCAATCCTCATCAGCCGTTCTTCGGTCCCGGTCAGTGGTACGAAGGCCACGTGCACAGCGACGAAGGCTGGAACATGAGCGGCGCGTCGTTCTTCGGCTCCCCTTCTCCGACGATCGGGCACAACGAGTATCTGGGCTGGAGCCACACCGTAAACGATCCCGATATCGTCGATCTGTTTATCGAGAAATTCGACGACGCCAGGAATCCGCTCGCATATCGCTACGGCGACGCACACCGGACGGCGACCGAGTGGACCGACACGATATCGGTGAAGACCTCGAAGGGCGTTGAACCAAAGAGCTTCAAGTTCTGCAAGACACATCACGGTCCCATAGTGACTGTCCGCGAAGGCAAGCCGCTGGCGATCAAGCTGGCGCGGCTTGAAGAGGGCGGTTGGAGCGATGAGTGGTATCAGATGAGCAAAGCCAAATCAATGGCCGAGTTCAAAACGGCAATGGCAAAGTGCGCGATTCCGATGTTCAACGCGATGTACGCGGACCGCGACGGGAACATTTTTTACATCTACAACGGCGCGGTGCCGAAGCGCTCGGCCAGCTTCGATTGGTCGAAGCCCGTCGACGGCAGCAACCCCGCGGCCGAATGGCAGGGCTATCACAGCTTCGATGAGCTGCCGCAGTTGACTAACCCGAAGACCGGGTTCATGCAGAACTGCAATCAGACACCGTTCACGACGACCGCCGAGGGCAACCCGGTGAAGGACAGTTTCCCTGCTTATATGACTCACGAGTCGGACAACGCTCGCGCACGAATCTCGCGACGGATTCTGTCCACACACCAGAAGTTCTCGTTTGAAGACTGGGCTCGCGCCGGGTTGGATACAACGGTGCTCGAATCGGAAACGCAGATACCGCAGCTCGCCGAGGAATGGGAAAAGCTGAAAGCGACAGACGCCGCTCGCGCCGCCAGGCTCGCCGATGCGATCGCCGAGTTGAAGGCCTGGGACCACGTCAGCACCATCGACTCGAAAGCGATGACCTTATTCGCTCTTTGGTTCGAGCGGATGGGCAGGCTTCAAGCTCAGAGGGTGAAAGACGACTGGCTGAAGATTCGCGCGCTTGAAGAAGTGACGGCCGATCTGAACCGGGACTTTGGGACCTGGCGGGTCGCGTGGGGCGACGTGAATCGCTTGCAACGCATTCAATCGGGCGGCGAACTCGAGACGTTCAGCGATGCGAAGGTGAGCCTGCCGATTGCAGGCGCGCCCGGGCCGGTAGGAATCGTCAACAACTTCTACACGCGTCCGGTTGACGGTCAGAAGCGGCGTTATGGAGTGGCGGGCACTTCATTCGTGAGCGTCGTGGAATTCGGCCCGAAGGTTCAGGCTCGATCATTGTTGGTGTTTGGCCAAAGCGCCGACCCGAAGTCAGCGAATAATTTCGACCAGGCTCAGCTCTACTCGAAGAAGGAGTTCAAACCGGCCTGGTTCACGCTGCCCGAGATCAAGGCTAATAGTAAGAGGGTGTATCATCCGGGTGAAGGTGAGGTAGGTCGCAGACCGGGATAACCACAGTCGGACTCGTCGTTAGGCGGCTAAGGCTTCGTCGATGTGCGCCTCACACTACGCTGCAAGGTGCCTCAGGCCGCCATCAACTCCTTCAGCATTGCGCGTGTTTGAGCCTTTAACTGATCAATCTCTGCCTGATCTTTTTTCATGCGCTCTATCGCTTGGTCTATCTCGGCAGAAGCATCTTCAATTGCCGAAACGATCTCTGTGGTGTCGTCCGAAGGCATAAGAACTAAACTCAGGTCGATCACTAGGCTCGCGATCTCAATTCCCGCTGCTTCCTCTTTCAATTCGCTGGGACGAAGCGAAAGATACTCTCTGATCTCAAGATTCATCCGGTCTATTTCGGCAAGATAACCGCCTGCCGACAATCGATAGTTCTGTGGATTGGTTTCCACTTGACGGAGTTTCTCAACCTGATCCTGAAAGTATCTGATGCGCTCTTTTGTTGCCTCAAGTTCGTTATCGTTCTTAAGCATCGCTCATCACCTCAATTATTCCGCGGCGGGTCTCGTCGCATTTGACTGAAAAGCTCGATGGCGCAGCGACTAAGACAGCTAAGATGTTTATGTTTGGCATCTCTTTCCTCCCGGATTCTTTGCACCAGCTTGCCAGGTAAGCTTGAAAGTTTGACTCCGGCTCAGCCAGATATCTCAGACTCCCAAAAGTTTGGATAGCGCGTCACAAAACCGGCGGAATTCACATCAAGCTCCGTGACGAACGCCCCTCCCGCGCTCTCGTAGCGATACGTCTCGGGACTGACACGGCTATACCGCTGATCGAGGCGCTCGAGCGTGAAGCTCGGAAACCGAAGCCACGCTGCGTGGACATCCGCTTCCGCTCCGATCTCCAACCCAAGCCGGCGAATCGGAAGCAAATTCGTCGAAGGGCTGAAGTTGAGATCAATGTCGGTACATCCCGATACCGCCTGGCATTCCGCGCCATCGAGCCGCCAGTGCCCCGTCGCATCAACCGAGATATCGATCTCAATTGACTGATTGCCGAGCCAGCCCGTGACTCTGGCGGAAACGGTGCGCCACTCGGAATCGCAGATGATCAGGTAGTCAAGCCTGCAGGCCTGCCCTTCGTGAGCGAATACCGCGGTCCCGGTCAGGCGCCACGAGGAATCCAGGAGGTACGCTCGCGCAAACTCATGCCCCGGACGATCCAACCTTCGCCAGAGTATCGATTGGTCCGCAACGCCTAATTCCATACTCAAGGTCGAGCACTCCTGACGCGGGCCGCTTTCGTTAGCCTCCGCCTCAAGCTTCCGCCGTAAAGCCGAGCACGATGTCGAACTTCGCCGCAAGCTCACCGTTCCGCGATGCCGTTATCGGGGCGAAGTCAACGATAACCAACTCCCGGGCCTTCGCATCGCTAATCGCCCTCAGCACAAAGTCGTTCGCGTTTCCTGGATGGCCCTTGATATAGCATTGCGTGGTGAATTTGTCCCGGCCTTTCATCTTGACGGCAAAGTGAATGTGCGGGGCTAAGCGGCCCGGGTACAACACCGGCTTGATCGTGCGGAAATAGTACTCGCCGGTTGAGCTGGTAACAAAACGCCCGAAGCCCTGAAAGTTTCTGTCTCGCTTTGCGTAGTTGTCGCTCTTGGTGTGAAGATAGGCGGCGTTGTTGTCGACCTGCCAGATCTCCACGAGCGCGTTTCTGATTGGGTCGCCGCGCCGATCGAGGATGCGCCCGCTCAAGTGAGTCACCGCGCCCACGGCAGGAGTAATCGCATCGTTGATGATCAGCAGGTCGTTGTCGGTATCGAGCGGCAGCTTGTCCGGATAGAAAGGGCCTTCAGTCTGCGCCGGTGTCTGTGTCAAGTGCTCAGCAAAGACGCCGGGCGCAAAGAAAGCGGCACTCCCAACAACGCCAACAGCAGCGCTGCTCAAGAACAAGCGGCGCGAAAGGTTGTTATCATTCATTCTCACAAGATCTCCTTTGAAATGTCCCAACAAGTTTGTAGTTCGGCCTCAGGCTTAGCCCTGAAGGCAAAACGAACGATATGTTTGTTCACGCGGGCTTCAATCTCTCCAACTTATGCAAACCTGCGTCAGTATATGCGCGCCCTTTTCTGGTTGCAATGTTCGTACTCAGCGCTTCGGTGGCAAGGGGAAGAACGCGCTTGTGCGCCGAATGTAGCCCTGATACTCGGGTCGCGTCTTCACCAGAGTCTTTTCCAGAAGCGCGACTCCTGAAACTTTCATCAGCAGCGTAGTCATAAGCACAGGGCTTATCACCGTCCACAAGCCTCTTGGAGTTGCCAGCGCGATCAAAAAGAAGCCCCACCAGAGAAGCGCGTCGCCAAAATAATTCGGGTGCCGCGTGTAAGCCCACAAGCGTCGATCCATCACCTTGCCTTTGTTCGCCGGGTCCGCGTTGAATTTCGCAAGCTGCCAGTCACCAATCGCTTCGAAGCTTAACCCAATCAGCCACAACGCCGCGCCGAGATAGTCCAGCCATATGAGCCGCGCCGGTTCACGCGCAAGCTGAGCGAATTGGAGCGGCAGCGAGATCACCCACATCAACACTCCCTGAAGACCGAAGACAGTGTACAGGCTGACGAGCGCGAATCGATCCCCGCTGCGCTTGCGCATCGCTTGATAGCGAAAGTCTTCGCCCTTGCCGTGGTTTCGCCAGCCGATGTGAGTCGCGAGCCGCAACCCCCAGATCAGCGCAAGCCCGGTGACCAACATCTTGCGCGGCGCGTAGCCATCCGTCAGCGTGAACGTAACCAGTGCGATCACGGCGAAGCCCGCGCCCCAAAAGATGTCAACGATGCTGGCGTTCTTGATCGCGAGGCTCACAAGCCACAGCACCAGCATCATCGACATCGTTGCGCCAAACGTCGTTATCAGAATCGTCGTCGTGTGTCCCAATTCTCTTCCCCTTCCGTGTCAGCGCCGAGGCCAAACGCCCAGCCAGCGGAATGGAGCCACCGGCGGCGTAAACACGCGGGACGCGCGATCTTCAAGCAACGTGCGAAGTCGCGACTTCGTTTGCCTTCTGTCTGCCCACCCATTCATCAACCCGCATCCAGTTCTCGAAGAGCCACTCCTGTCGCGCCTCGCGGGTCGCAGGAATCGCCGCGAACGGCACGCGCCAGAAGCGCACCTTCACAACCACGCCCACCAGCGAGCCTCTCAGGAAATCGCGCAGATCAACTACACCGTCGAACCCGAAGTGCGCACAGAAGACAACATCGGCCGCTTCGTTCTGATCGAGCAGATTCAGCGCGCCTCCCAGACGCGGCAGTAACACGTTGTTCAACAGTCGGGCTTTCTCGCATAAGTAGGTCTCTCCCTTGCGCTCGAGTTGCTCAATGATTGCGTCACGCTTTCCTTCGGTGAAGCGCGTTCCTTCCGGATAAATGATCACACCGTCTCTAGGTCCCAGGTTCTTCATTAGCTCGATCACTCGAAAGCTGTCGCCTGAGTTTCTACGCACGAAAGCATTCGGCAGCCTGCTCCCGACTATGTCAAGGCAGGGGTCCAAAAGTAATTCGCGCTTTAAGACGTAACGCAGCTTCAATCCGTTCGGGTTGGCAATGAATACCGCCGGCAAAAGCGTATCGGCTACGCTGGCGTGACGAAGAAACACGATAACGGGTCCGTGCCGAAGCCCATCCGTCCCTTCGACTTCGATGCGAATGCCAAAGATGCCCAGGCCACCTCGGCACAGCGCATTCGCCCACCAGCGTTGCAACGCGAAGTTCCAATCGAGAAAGCGCTCCCGGCTCGCGCCCATCCACACGCCGCTGGCCAACCACAGGAAGAAGCTGGCGATGATGCCGAAGACTTCGCAGGAGAAATAGAACGGGAAGAACAGGACGCAGCGCGTCACGACCCACACCCCACCGCGCGCGAGATCGATCATTGCGCCGGCGATGAGCAGAAACGGAAACCCCGGCAACAGGACGAGCCAGATCAAAACACAGCCGGAGATCGTCAGCACACGACGGGTCCATACCTCGACGAAGGATCGGACGCGGTTGGGCTCATCGCTCATTTTCAGTCGTTGGATCTCATCTGAAAGTGCGCTGCGAAGCGCCGAGGTGCGGCGTCGAGTTAAACGTGAACAGCCTCAAATCATCCTCGCGCGACCGGAAGATGGTGATCCCGGAATTGTAGATTACGCCAAGTATGCTAAGAAGCTTCTCGTCAGCAAGCCCCAGGGCCGCCGCGGCAAGGATCGCCACCGGAGTTGCGGACGTGAACACCGCAATCGCCGAATTCGAATCATTACCCATGAGCCTTGTCCCGCGCCCCTGAATTCTCTCACGGAAGGCGCTCCACGACTCACCCTTGTATTCATCGTAGCGTGCAGACATCCATGCACGAACGATCCCCGCATCGCATCGACCGGTGGCGCCTCCAGTCGTGTGCGGATCGCGCCGAATCGCGTCTTGCATCTCACGGTAGTCGCGCTCGAACTCAGGGCTCTCAGCGATCATGCGCTGCGCAATTGCGCGATAGACCGAGATCAAGCTGAACTCATTCCACCGCTCGTCGGTCGTTACATCGGGGACAGAGACGCCTCGGCTTGCCATCACCTCGCAAGCTATTTCGGCGGTGTGACGCTGGCGCTGCATGCCGCCGGCGTACACCGCGCCAAGCTCAATGCCTTGTTCTATGAAGTGTTCGCCGAGAAGACGAGCCTGCTCGCGGCCAAGCTCGGACAACACGTCGTAGTTGTCGCGCGATCCCGCCTGTGCGTGACGGATAAGGTAGATGTATCCCATGGATATTTTCTATCTTCTACTATTTTCTATTTTTTATTTTCTATTTTTCGGAACCCTGAAAGGAAGTTGAGCGATAAACCACTCACGACGATCCAGAATAAAAAATGAGAATAGAAAATAAAAAATAGAAAATCCTCAGATTCCCGATCTCTCTGCAAGGTCCCACGCGGCGCGCGCAAGCCCGGAGACCCGTTTGTCAAACTCCTTGAATCTCTCGTCGTGCGTCTGCCCGCGGGCGTAGCGGAAATAAATCTGCTGAAGCACCACTGCTACTTTGAACAGCGCGAACACTTCGTAGAACGAGATGCCCGAAAGATCACGCTTGGTCTTGTCAGCATAACGCTCGATGATCTCTTGCCTGCTGATCCACCCTGGTTCGGTCGTGACAGGGCTTATCGATTCGCGGCGCGCCTCGGGATCGTCCTTCTTAGCCCAGTAGCACAGAAAGATTCCGACGTCGATCAACGGATCGCCGACCGTGCACATCTCCCAATCGAGCACCGCCACTACGCGCGCCGGGTCGGTCGGATCGAGCATCGTGTTGTCGAGCTTGAAATCGTTGTGCACCAGCGTGGCTGGCCGTCCCGCTTCCGGATCGGGCTCAGGCGGAATGCGGTTGGAGAGCCATTGAATGACCCGATCGATTTCGAGCAGTTCGTTTGTCTTCGAGCGGCGCCATCGCTCGGTCCAGCCCTTCACCTGGCGGGTGACGAACCCAACCGGCTTACCGATGGTCCCGAGTCCCGAAGAATAGATGTCAACCGAGTGCAGCGTAGCCAGGGTGTCGATCATGCCTTCGCTTACCCGCCGCCGCAGATCGAGATCATCACCGATCTCTTTCGGCGTCTCGCGGCGAATGACGAGTCCGCGTCTTCGCTCCATCAGGTAAAACGGCACGCCGATGATGGACGTGTCTTCGCAGAGCAAGTAAGGCCGCGGCGCAAGCGGAAACAGCGGATGAACAGCAACGAGCAGTCTGTATTCGCGTGGCATGTCGTGAGCCGTCGGCGCGACCGGACCGAATGGAGGCCGCCGCAAAACGAACTCGTGGCCGCCCAGCTTCACGAGGTAGGTGAGATTCGAATGCCCGCCCGGGAACTGCTCGACTTCGATGCGCGCGTGATCGAGCGGCTCGCCTGGAAGCAGCTCAGGAAGGTGCTCGCGCAGATAATTTTCGAGCGCTTGCAGGTTGAGTTCTTCACCGGGCCTGATTGGCGCGGTGTCGGCGGTCTCTGAAATCGCGTTGGATTGCATTGGCTAGTCAGCGAATATTAAGCGGTGAACCGGGTGAATTCAAGGTAAGGCGGTATGGACCTTAGCCTGGAGAAAGCGGGGGGCATTGAAAATTGAGAATTGAAAAATGAAAATTGAAAATTGTCTACTACAAGAGCCACGCGCCAGGCAGTTTTCAATTTGCAATTTTCATTTTTCAATTCTCAATTTTCAATGTTTTGCCATGTCTGAAACCGGGAGCTACAGTCTGTAGCCAGGGCAACGTTGGGTGTGGGTACGGTTGAAACTTATGTTGCCTTCATGCTATCGTCGCGGCCCGATGAGATGTCCCGGCGACGGCCCCAGGCCACTTATGAGAAAGAACGCTGTCCTTTTGTTTCTCCTCGTCACACTTCATACACAAGCCCTTGCTACCTGGTCGGTCATCGCCGTCGACCGAAAGACCGGACAGGTGGTGATCGCATCTGCCACCTGCGTTCCTCAACAAGCGTTCGCCGGCTTCCCGGCAAAGGGACTGAAGGACGTTCAGGCCATTATCATCCCCGGCATCGGAGTCGCCGCTGCGCAGGCCAACGTCGATCGCACCCGCCTCCTCCAAAAGCGAATCGCCGATGAGCTGAACCGCGGCGCCGATCCGGCTCGTATCATAGATATGCTCAAGGCCGACGACCCGAATCACCCCTCGCGTCAATATGGCATCGTCGATCTTAAGGGTCGCGCAGCGGGTTATTCGGGAGCGACCAACGGGACGCAATCGCTCGACCGGCAAGGTAGAATCGAAGGCACCGAAGTCTACTTTTCAATCCAGGGAAACATTCTCCCGGGCGACGATGTGGTCGAAGAGGCGGTCAAGGCTTTCAAGCAGACGAAAGGAAGCCTTGCCGATCAAGTGATGGCCGCAATGGAGGCAGCCGACTCGCGCGGCGGCGACCGGCGCTGCAACTGCAACACGAAACCGGACCCGCCCGCGCCGTGCGATAACAAGACGGCTCACGTAGCCTATCTTGTCGTCGCCAACAAGAGTGATAAGATGGGGGAGGGATTGAACGACGGTAGCTACTATCTCGAGATTCAAGTAACCGACCAGGACATTCAGCCCGACGAGAACGACAACCCGGTCAAGACTCTGCGGATGCGCTACGACCGTTGGATCAAAGACCACGCTGTGCAAGGGCGTCCGAAATCACATTGAGGAGCTTATGTCAGCCACCGTTTTGTTAGCCGAGGATGACGCGCCCAGCCGCCAGATCTATTACACGGTTCTGGACGCCGAAGGCTATCGCGTAATCGAAGTGCCCGACGGAAAGTCGGCGCTCGATGTGCTGAACAGCGAACCGGTGGATCTATTGTTGACCGACGTAATGATGCCCGGCATGACCGGAATAGAGTTGCTCGAGCGCGCAAGAAAGATTCGTCCGGACTTGCGAGCGATCGTCATGACCGGGCACAAGACCAGCGAGGCTGTGATCGGCGCCCTGCGCAATCAGGCCTGCGAGTTTCTGGAAAAGCCGTTTCATACCGATGAGCTTGTCGAGGCTGTGCGGCTGGTCATGAGCAGGGACCTCGGACTTCAGATCGAAGTCATCTCAGACAGGCCCGATTGGATCGAGCTGCGAGTGCCATGCGACCTGAACGCGGTCGAGCCGATCCAGAAGTTTCTCGGCCATCTTCACGAGCACATTTCGAAAGAGACTCGCGAAGCCGTGGGTGCGGTGTTTCGCGAATTGCTTAACAACGCGATCGAGCACGGCGGCAAGTGCGACCCTTCAAAACGTGTCGAGATCAAATACATTCACCTTAAGCGCGCGATACTGTACTCGATCAAGGATCCCGGCGAGGGTTTCAACATCAAAGATATCGAACACGCCGCATTCGCTAATCCTCCCGGCCAGCCAACCCGCCACATGGAGGTGCGTCAGGAGTTGGGTCTCCGACCGGGCGGATTCGGGATAATGCTGGCCTCGCAGGTCATCGACGAGCTTGTCTACAACGAAAAACATAACGAGTTGATATTCGTTAAGTACATCGACGGAGAGCCCCGGAGTTAAGTCCTCACCCGCGAACCTATCAGCCATTCAATGTTGATACTCAGCGAATCAGACCTCCGCGCCGTGCTTACGATGCGCGACGTAATAGACGCGGTGGAAGAAGGCTTCCGCGCGCTGGCTCGGGGTGATGCGACGGCGCCGGAGCGTTTGCGGCTGGACGTTCCGACTCACAACGGTGTCCTGCTCGAAATGCCCGCCTTCGCGGGTCTCGATGGCGTAGAGGCGCTCGGCACCAAGATAGTTTCGGTTTTCCAACAAAACGCGAAGCGCGGTCTGGAAATCGTTCAGGCCGTATACCTGCTCCTCGACAGCGAGACTGGCGTTCCGCTCTCGCTGATGAACGGTCGGTTCATTACCGCGATCCGAACCGCTGCAACTTCCGCGGTCGCGACGAAGTTCATGGCCGGTTCCGGATCAAAGCGACTGGCGGTCTTCGGCGCGGGCGTCCAGGCACGGTTTCACATTGAAGCGATGACCGAGGTTGCTGAGCTCGAACAGGTGATGATCGTGTCTCGCACGGCTGACAAGGCGGTTGCGCTTGCTGAGCGTGTACGGTCAGTTCACGAGCTTCCGTGCCAGGTCGTATCCTCCGAGAAAGCTGTAGCGACGGCCAATCTCATTTGCACGTGCACGTCCTCGTCAACGCCGCTGTTTGACGGCAAGCTCCTGAACGCAGGGACCCACATCAACTCGGTCGGCGCTTTCACTCCTTCGACTCGCGAGCTCGATACCGAAGTAGTACGCAGGGCGCGAGTGATAATCGACGCCGAGTCCGCGGCCGGCCGCGAGGCGGGCGAGATACTGATACCGTTATCCGAAGGGGCGATCGACACAGGCCATGTCAAAGGCACCCTCGCAGAGGTGGTTTCAGGCACGGTCTCAGGACGCGAGTCACCGGCAGGGGTAACGTTGTTCAAATCGTGCGGCCTTGCGATTGAGGATTTGGTTACCGCGCGGCTTGCATACGCCAAAGCGAGGGTAGGAGGCATCGGCGCGAGAGTGGAGTTGTGAGCTTTCTATGCCAGATGTCCAGGTCTTTAAAACGATGCTTCTCAGGCTGGTGAGCTCAAGGTCCGAATCTGAGATGACAAATCTCAATCTCAGATTTCAAATCTCAGATATCAGATCTCAAATCTCAGATTTCAAATCTCAGATGTCAAATCTCAAATCTCAGATCTCAAATCTCAGATCTCAAATCTCAAATCTCAGATCTCAGATCTCAGATCTCAGAATCTCAAATCTCAAATCTCAAATCTCAGAGACTCAGATCACAGAAATCTGACATCTGAGATTCCTGCAATCTGAAATCTGAAATTCCTGAAATCTGAAATCCTGCCGGTCATTCTACAGCCCTCTTATCCACCCACTCAGTCACTCGCTCAAACACTTCCTGTTTCTCGGGCTCGTTGAACAGCTCGTGATAAAAGCCGGGATATATCACCAATTCCTTATCCGCGGACTCAATCCGTTCAAACATTCGCTGTGTTGCAGCCACGCTCGCCAGCTTGTCAGCGGTCCCGTGCATCACCAGTACCGGAGTTGTAATCCGAGGCGCCCACTCAACGACCTCCTGCATAGCCCGCGTAGCTTCGGCAAACCATTTCGGGCTCACCTTGCGATTCACCAGCGGGTCCGCGGCATAAGCCCGCCCCACTTCAGGATCGCGGCTCAGATTCGCAGGGTTTATTTCGTTATCCAGACGCCAACGCGGATTCATCCGCGCGCCGACTCTCGCGATCATGAGCTTATGGGCGGGAACCGGGACCGCAACTTCGATCAGCGGCGCAGAGATTATCGCCCCGGTTAGCGTTTCGCCCTTTCGCGCCGCGTACCTTAGCGCGATCAGCCCTCCCATACTGTGCCCGATCAGGAATAGGGACTTCGTCTGACTGCGCGAGCGCACCGATCTGATGAGCTTAGCGAGATCCTCGTCGTACTCGTCGAAACTCTCAACGTGTCCCGGCAAGCCATCCGACAGCCCGTGCCCGCGATGATCGTAGGCCGTCACGGAATAGTTGTTATTGACGAGGTGGTCTGTCAGCGCGCCATATCTGCCGCTATGCTCGCCGAACCCGTGAGCGATGAGGATCTCACCGCGCGCGTTCGTCAGTTCGTGCCTTCGCAGATAGAGACGCAACCCGTCAGTCGCAGTGACCGTCTCTTCGATGTAGGCCATTGAGGTACCTCTTTGCAGAGTTTGCGATTGAACTGGTCCGCCTCGGCCGTTGACTCTGATTGTGCGCCTGGGGCGGACGTTTGTCTACTTTGCAAGCCTGGGAGCGCGGGCATCCTGCCTGCTCCGCCTTGCGCGAGAAGAGGCAGGCAGGATGCCTGCGCACCCAGGGCGGTTGGAATCCGATTAGCAACCCGCACGCGTAATGAAGTTTGGGTATAGCTGTTTGCCGGGCCCTATTCACGCTTCGACACCAATCATCGGGAGAAACATATGAACGGTTTTCTCGGAACAGACGCGACTTTTCGCGCGGACTTGAATCTGGTTGTTCAGCTCGCAATGGGGCTCGCGCTGCTGGTGGGAATGTTCCTGGCCAGACGCAAACAGTTTCGCGCGCACAAGTACTGCCAGTCATCGGTGATGCTGCTGAACCTGGTGATGATATTTCTGATAATGGCCCCGTCGTTTCATAAGCAGGTGCAGCCTCAACTGCCGGGTGGGCTCAGGGAGACTTACTACCTCGTGCCTTATGTGCACGCGATCCTTGGCGCGTTAGCCGAGGTGCTCGGCATCTACATCGTGCTGGTTGCGCTAAGAAAGCTTGTTCCCAAAAAGCTTCGCTTCAAGCGTTACAAGCCGTGGATGCGAACCGAGCTTGCGCTGTGGTGGGTCGTGGTGCTGATCGGCGTCTGCACCTATTACGTCTGGTACATCGGTAACCCATCGAAGGTCGTTGCCCAACCGTCGAGCCCCCCGGCTCAGTCCGCCGGGGCCGCCGAAAAAGTGAGCGTCAAGATTTCCAACTTTCAGTTCGAGCCGAAAGAGCTGACCGTCAAGACGGGTACGATTGTCGAATGGACGGACGAAAGGGGCCGCCACACGGTCGAGGCTGATGATGGCTCGTTCAAGTCCGACACGCTCACGGCCGGAGGCCAGTTCGAGCACAAGTTTGACACGCCTGGTGTGTACCCTTATTACTGTAGTTTCCATGGCGAACAACATGGCAAAGATATGGCCGGGGTGATAACTGTGACCCCGCGCGGCCAATGAAATCGATACCAACCCTCAAGGAGATACTATGCGAAAGCAAACGATGATGATCCTGCTTCTGACAATGGTGCTCGCCACCGCCACGTCATCAGCGCGACCGCGAGTGATCAGGAATCGCGCCGTTGGCGCGAGTGGGCCAGTTCAGGAGAAGGTTACCGTCAAGATCAGCAGCTTCAAGTTTGATCCAAAGGTGCTAACGGTAGCGCCGGGCACTACGGTCGAGTGGGTCAACGAAGGCGGTCGGCACACCGTGGAAGCCGACAACGGCTCGTTCAAATCCGATGTGCTCAAACAGGGAGACAAGTTCGAGCACAAGTTTGATAAGGCGGGCACGTTCGCTTATCACTGTGAGTTTCACGGCGAGAAAGGCGGCAAGGATATGGCCGGCTCGATCGTCGTTCGGTTAAGGCCGCCTGCTAAGCCGTAGGTCGACGGTTTACCACTTCAGCGTTTTCCGACAACATCGAGGCTCGCTCGCTTCCGACACGCGCATCGTTCGTGTAAGCTGTCGCCACGTGAAGACCATCGCGGAAGTCGTGATCATTGGCGGCGGGTGCATGGGTGCGAGCACCGCTTATTACCTCGCGCGCAACGGCGTGCGGGATGTCGTGCTGTTGGAGCGCGAGCCGATGCTTGGGATGGGCTCGACCGGCCGCAACGCAGGCGGCGTGCGGCATCAGTTTTCAAGCGAAGCAAACGTCAAGCTTTCAATCGAGTCAATCCGCTTGTTTGAGCGCTTCGCGGAGGAAGTCGGGTATGAGATCGACTTTCATCAGGACGGTTACCTTTTTCTTCTTTCAAACGAGAAAGACCTGAGCGACTTTCAGCGCAACGTCGAGATGCAGCGGCGCCTCGGCGTCGAAGTCGAGGTGCTGACCCCGAGTGACGCGCGGAGGCTGGCTCCCGGGCTTGAAGTCGGTGGCGTCATTGGAGCGACCTTCTGCGCACGCGACGGAATAGCCGATCCGAACGGCGTGACAGTGGGGTTCGCCAAAGCAGCTCAAGCCGCGGGAGTCGAGATCTGTCGCGAAACGGAGGTGACCGGCATCAGAACCGAAGCCGGTCGCGTGACGGTTGAAACAACACGAGGCACGATCTCAGCCCGCACGGTGGTCAATGCAGCGGGACCCTATGCCCGAGACATCGGTAAGATGGTTGGGCTCGAGGTTCCTGTCTTTCCTTATCGCCGGCACATCTTCATAACTGAAACGATCACGCCAGGCGCCGGTGTGCCGGCGTCGAAAATCATGGTCATAGATTTCGAGACCACGTTCTATTTTCATCGCGAAGGCGCTGGGATTCTGTTCGGAATGTCGGATCCCGACGAACCCTCGAGTTACAACTCGGCCGTTAGTTGGGAGTTTCTTGAGAAGATCACGCGAACGGCGGTGAAGCGGCTGCCCGCCCTCGCCGAGGCTGGAATCGCGCACGCGTGGGCGGGACTCTACGAGATGACCCCCGATGGCATGCCAATCATCGGTCCTGCGCACCAGATCGAAGGCTTGTTCATCGTCGCCGGATTCAGCGGGCACGGCTTTCAACATTCGCCCTCAGCCGGACGGGCGCTTGCGGAGATGATCGTTAATGGAGAGGCTCGAAATTTCGATATGACGCCGTTCTCCTTTGATCGATTCTCGCGAGGTTCGCACGAGAGCGAAGCTAACATAGTTTGAAGATTCCCGAAGGGGCTGAAACAACCAGACTCCCGCCAAACGAGGGTCTGCCCTCTTGCTCAGTTCACGCCGTGGCGTTTGTTCAACGGCCTCTCTACTCGCCAGGCGCCAATGGCCAACAGCGCGCCGGCCACGAGGTCAATCACGTAATGCTGGTTCAAAACTACAGTGGCAATCCACATCGTGCACCCGTAAAAAGCGACGCTGGCTAGAGCCAGCCGGCTCCTGCTTCGAGAAATGAGCAGCAACAACAACACCGGATAAGCGCCGTGCAATGAGGGGACCGCCGCGAACCACTGTGAAGCGTTCCTGATCATGCCCTGGATCAACGCTCCCGGCATCGCAGCCGCCATGTTTGCGTGAGCGACAAGTTCCGTAGTCGGCCGCGCCATCCCGTTCAACGTCACCCACCACGGTGGCGCAACCGGCAACAGCACGTAAACAAGTATCGCGCTGAAGTTCAAGACCGTGAATCCGCGGATGTGCCGAAGGAACGCCGCGCGATAGTGCTCGCGCGACGAGCCCAACAACCAGAGCGCCACGATGACGAGAGGCACAACAAACAGATGTGAGAAGTAAACGATCTGTGCCGCCCATTCAACAGTCGTTGCCAACGTCCCGTGGTGAGAAGCTAACCATGCATGCGCCGAGTGAGCCGGAACCGTGCCCTTTGCCAGCCAGCCGAAAGCCGCGCGTTCGAGCAAGAACGGGTGCTCAACGGCGACGCGCGAGTAAAGCAGTGGTTGAACCAACCGAAGCCGGTCGTATACAAGCCAGAAGGCGAACAACGGCGCCCAGTCCAGAAAGAATCTGCGGCCCCGTTCAGCAGACAGCAACGCGCCTGGAATCGCCAGCAGCATAAACCAGTGGTAAGCGCGAACGCTGTCGGTCGCCACGCCAAGAGCGAGGTATGCGCACACGAACACGCAGACAACCGCCTGCCAAGGCTGAGTGCGTTGTTTAAGAAGTATGTCCGTTGACAAGTTCGATTCCACCAGGTCTCGTTGGCTTCAAAGCAATCGACGGAACTGCGAGCGGTGTGCCACGCTCCGATCACAACTTGCCGTTGTGCAGGTGCGAGCGCTGAACCTGACGATGTCACTTTGGGCTACGGTAACATCTGCGCATTCGCCGCTGCCTTTCCGTCCAGCGAAAAGCAAGCCAAAGCGGCGGCGAAAGCACGGACGCCGCCGCGGTCCAAAGGGGTGTTGGCCAAGGCGATTGTGACCTTCCTTCGGATCGCGGCGCTTTCCTGCGACACCTGTCGAATAAGCGCTGCACCCGCACTTGTTCGCCTCGTCCTTGTCGCGAGCAATTGAGTTTGTGGAGGCGATGCGTTAAAACGTGAGCTTATGCCGAACATCTACGGAGTGCTGCCGGTGCTTGAAGCCTTGCGCGCGGGGGCGCGTCGCATCGATCGCATCGTGATAGCCGAAGGCGTTCGTGATGCGCGGCTGCGCGAGGTGCTCGAAGCAGCGCGGAGTGCTCGAGTGCCCGTCCGCCGCGAGCCCCGTGTTGCGCTTGACCGGCTGACTCATAGCGCCAATCACCAGGGCATTCTCGCAGTCACTTCCGCGGCGAGCTATTCGGATGCCGACGACCTCGTAAGCCGAATCTCTCATCACACGGTCTTCATTCTGCTCGACGGCGTCGAGGACCCGCACAACCTTGGTGCGATCATCCGAACCGCGGAGTGCGGCGGAGCCAGTGCGGTCATCGTACCCGAACGTCGAGCAGCACACCTCACAGACGCGGTCGCGAAGACTTCAGCGGGCGCGGTCGAGCACTTGCCTGTCGCCAGAGTGACCAACCTGGCTTCATTTATCGAAGAGCTGAAAAAGCACAATGTCTGGGTTGTCGGAGTTGAAGGTTCAGGTCAGATGGCTTACACCGAATTCAACTACTCCGGAGCGACGGCGCTGGTGTTTGGCGGCGAAGGGGCTGGTCTTCATCGCCTGGTCCGCGAACGCTGCGATGCTGTTGTATCGATCCCAATGCACGGCAAGGTGACATCGCTGAACGTGTCGGTTGCGGTCGGCGTCGTTCTGTTCGAGGTCCTCCGGCAGCGGACCGCCGCTAAGTGAGTCAGCGATGCAAGGCCCGGAGCGACGAATCACTGCTCTACTAGCAACATCTTGGGAGTGCCGTTGATTTAAGTGGTGAGGTGCCCGATTCAACATCGCTCAATCGCCTTCATCGCCACGTAGTCGCGCATCGTATTAGTTTCCGGTCAATGACTGCCCTGCTATCGTACGGGCAAGTACCCTCCTACAAGAGCCATTTCACCTTTTTTGCGAACTTTGTGCGATACCTCCGGCGGCATAGGAGGTGCACTCCACGACAAGTGTCGGATTCCTGAACGGTCTTTGCTCGCGCATCGACCAAGAAGTTCGAAGAAGGAGGGATTTATGACTTACATACGTCTGAAGAAGGCTCTGACAGCTCTGGTCCTTACCGCGGCTCTCATGCTCTCCGCAGGCATCGCCAGTACTTCTGTGGTGTCAGCGCAATACCGCGAACACCGCTGGGGCTGGCAAGAGCGAAACCGCGAACATCAGGAAATGGAGAGAGTCCGCCGTCTCGATCGGGAACGTCAGTTGAGATATCGCATGAACGGGTCGATCCGAACGGTCGGATACTACGACAGGTTGGGACGCTTTCACGCGTATGGTTTCTACGACAGATTTGGTAGATTCCATCGGTACTAGAACCAAAAGGCATGGTACTTCGACCCAGTTCCACTTCGGGTGAATCAGGCTGCCGGGCAAATAAGCTCGGTGGCTTTTTTTTTCGAGCCCCGGTTGTTCGAGCTTTTTCTCCGTCCGCGGATTCCTGGGGTGCTGTCAACCACGAACCAGGCGTCACGATCTCGAGAGAGGCTGACGTCGACGGGCGGCGCAGCTCGACGCAACGCCGCCCGAACTCCTCTAACTTGTCTTCTGCTGCGAAAAAATTTACTTCTTATGCACCGCCGAATCGGCTTGCCTCACGCCTCCGACAGATCCTATGTAAGGTGAATCTGCCTCCGTGCGGATGACGGTGGCAATCCACTCAGGATCGGCCCCGCCCTGGCACATTGCCCAGCGCATGAGAGGTTCGGTCCCAACCACGACCATACCGGAGTGGTTGTTCCTGTCAGCATCCTCTTTGGGGTTGTTGTAGAAGAAGCCGAGCGACTTGCGCAAGTGAAGGATATCGTCCGGCTTGCCGGTTAGAAACGTCCAGTCTGCTCCGTGCATCCTGGCAAACGCTTTGAGGTCGCGGGGCGTGTCTTCTTCAGGACTCAATGTGATCGAGTAAAAGAAAATGTCACGCCCGACGCGGCCCTTCAACATTTTCTGCACTTCAGCCAAGTGGTGAGTAATCACCGGGCAGACCTCCTCGCAGCGCGCAAACATGAATTGGATAACCACCCGCCTGTCCTTGACCAGATCGTCGTAGAAGCGGACCTTCTTGCCGTCCTGAGTGATCAGTTCCACGTTAGGCAGATGGCGCTTTTGTATAAGCTCGCGCGGCGAGATGGCCTTGAAGTTGTAGTGGTGTGTGCTCGCCGGGGTCGGTTCCTGTGCGAACACGCTGGTTGTTCCCGCGACCGCCGTAGTTACTCCAGCAGCCGCCAGCAATTTTCTTCTTGTCATCGTTTCCATAATCTTAGCTCCTTTCTCTTTGTGCTTCGCCTTTGTATTGGCGGCTGGTTTAAGGATTCTGGTTGTTGTCAATCACGTTAGGCTGCACTTGGAAGAGCAGCATCATGGCGTGATCTTCATGAACGGTGTTGTGGCAGTGCATGGGCCAGTCCCCCTGGAAGTCGCGGAAGCGGAAAAAGAGAGTGGCATTCTCATCAAACTGAAGCTGGGTGACATCCTTGCGCGACACCTCGACGTTTGGAACACCAGCGCGGGTGGTGCTGATACCGGCGCCCCCACCCCCAAATGGGCAGTCGCCGCGAGAGCTAAACCTGGAATCGCGGCTGCTGTAGCGACCTGAGTTGTTGATCCGGCTCAAGATCTGATGTTCTTCCAGATGGATATGGATGGGGTGCTGCCAATCGCTCCGGGGATTGATGAGCACCCAGTTTTCGGCGCTGTTTTGCGTTACAGTGAAGCGGAGTTCATTACAGTTCGCGAACCGGTCATTGATGACCCATTGGCCATTGCTGCGGTCGAATTCAAAGTTCCGCGTGATCCGCGGCGCGACGACCGCTGGCAATTGGTAGAACACAGGGTGGCTTGCTGGGTCAACACTGCCGTCGGCGACCGCGGCGCCGATCCGGAACTCTACACAATATTTGCCATAGGGGTCTCCCCCAGCAAAAATGTTGCAGGTCGGCCCTTGTCCGTCATCTTGCTCCAGACGGTTCTCGAGGCGAACCGCTGTGTGGCTGCCAATCAGACTCTTGACCTGGTTGAAGTCAATGATAATGTCATAGCGCTCAGCCACCCCAATGCGGAAGCTGGTGACCTGCAGAGGCGTGGGCAGCAAGTTGCCGTCATTAGCGATCACCCAGAATGGGATCACCGTGCTCGGGCTCAGCGGATCGGTGAGGAATAGCTCATAGAAGCGCGACGGCCCGCCATTCAACACGCGGAAGCGATAGCGGCGCTTATTGACGTTTAGGAACGGCTGAACTATTCCGTTGGCCAACTGGACGTCGCCGAGCAGTCCCTTGAAGTTGAAGGTGTCGAAGCAGATCTTGCCCGTGCTGGGATCCAGCAACTTGTCATTCAGGATGATCGGGATGTCGTAAGTCGGGTAGGTTGGCAGGTGAAAGCCTGTGGCCTCGTTCCCAGTGTCGAACTGGTTGAAGATGAGGTGGAAGCCCTCCAGCCCCTTGTAGGTGTTCTCGGCAGTGTGATCGATGCGATGGTCGTGATACCACATCGTGCTCAGCGATTCGTTGATGTCGCCGTTGGGCTGGTGGGTGGAGGCAAACCCCGCCTGCTGCGCGGTGAAGTAGTAATCGAAATACTGTCCGCGAAAGAACCAGCGGCACGGCCCACCGTCGCTTTCCGGAGCGGAGTGGAAATTGTGGAGGTGAGTGGACATCTCCGGGACTCCGAAGCCGCCGTTCTGGCTTTGTGTCGGCAATTCGTTGAACCGCCGAATCAGCCAGGGTTCCTGGTAGTGGCTGACGATCGTGGGTCCAGGGAATGTCCCCACGTCCGTGGCGACCGTTCCACCCAGGTTGAACCCCCAGATGAGCTGCGCGGGGATGTTTGTATCCGACGTAATCCGGAAGTCCGGATTGGCTCTTATGCGCTCGACGAAGTATTTCTGCGGCGGATACGAGTTGAAGAACTGGAAGCAATCCGAGCCCTGCACCAGCAGCCCGTTGAATTGGCTTCGTCCTTCAAACGGGAGATTGCCGTTGTTGGGGTTCGGCGCATGGTTGGGGCATATCTGCGGGGGCGCGCCGAACGTTAACCCAGGGTCCGTCAGCGGACGCGCCGGCAGCTCGGGCGGAATGGGCATAGGATCAACGAAAACCTGAGCCGGCTGCGGGCTATTCCCCAAGTTGCAGCCGCTGCTATCGTGAAGGCTCGCGCCAAAGGCGTGTGTCAAGCCTACCTTGGGGATCAGAACACCGGCCCCGGTCATCAGTCCCATCTTGATGAGATCGCGCCGGGTGAAACCCGCTTTTACCAGCTCCAACCTGTTGTTGAGAGCTTGTTGGATGTCACGTCTATTTGCCATTACATTTCTCCTTTCATCAGCAAAACGGCAAACATGCCTTGGTCGGCAGTTGTCTTGGTAAATGGTGAGATTGGTCTTATTCGCTCGGTCTTTTGTGCCGAGCTCGCGTAGATGCCGAGTCCACCTTGTGGCCGGCCGGTGAGGAATCACCCAGTTACGCCGTGTTAAGTTGAGCCGGCGCAGAAACTGGGGCTAGCTGCTATAAACAGCATGATTCAATGCTGGACACTGACAGACAGATACTCTCAGCCCGAAAACCGGTTTTTGACGATTAATCCCACTGAAAAGTGACTGAATCGAAGGAAGAGTGCGCCGTGTATATAATCCTACTGACGGGTAGATGTCAAGCGAAAAGTATTAATGCATACGGACAAAGATTTGGCGATAGATGTTCCATTGCAGATTGGTAACTGGCGCGATGCTGTCGCCGGCACCCCATGCGTGACAGGGTCACGTCGTTCAATGTCTCAGTGGCGGTAGGCGCGGTCCGGTTTGAGACCCTTCGGGCGGCGCGGCTTCGCCGGTGATGCTCAAGTCGCGTTTCAACGCAAATTCCCGAACGATCTTAGCAAGACAATCCGTCTAGCCTTTATAGGAGGGGCCAGGAACTTAGCGGCGGAGCCCATTGCTCATCGTTAGCGCCTCCAGGGTTACTTCTCCCCGCCAGTTCCGAACCTGAATTAACAAACGCGAGAGAATCGAGCTCTCAATCCCACGAGGAGATAACTATGAGAATCAAATATGTAGCTTGCATGTCGGCAGCGCTGGTCCTGGTAGTTCTGCTCAGCGCAAAATCCGTTCGACAAAGCCTCGCTTCAGCAGAACCATCAGCGTCTGTCGGTTCACCCGAAACGAGCCCGCCTCAATCACCGTTTCCCGATGTTTGCATCCCAGGCGTTCCGGAGAAGGGAGACTGCTGTCTCTGGGGATCGTAAGGAAAGTTGACGGCAAACGGGAAGCGAAGTATGGCAGCCCTTACAAATGCGATATGGGGCAAACCAGGCGGGGCGATATGGCGATCAAGATGAAGCTCGCGTTTCCACATTCGCCTTGCGATCAACAGGACATTCCCGCCAATAACAGCACGCTTGAAGCAAAAGGAGTAGTCATCCGGCGAGACGACGGCTATGCGTACTTTTCGGGCGAGTTCGCAATCGCCGATAGCGGAGGCAAGGTCGTGTTCAAGGGCAGGATCGAGACAACGGACCGGCTTGGCACCCACCACACGGCTCCGGCCTGTGAGAGATGCAATCCGGTATCGCACTTCGAAGGCTGGCTGGTTGGGCGCGGCACAGATGCATTCCCAAATCACACGCTGAGGGCGTTCATCGTCGCGAGAGGAACAGTACCTTCGCCGCAACAAGCTTCGATGGTTTTGTCGGGGAACATTACCGGGACTTTAGTCAAGTGTCCCTAGTCTGATGACATTCGTTGCTGCTGATGGAGGCGCTCATAGCAGCGCTCTCCTCAGCAGCCGAGCATTTCAGCCTAGGTTCGCAGCGTCCTCTTGTTTTCACCCTCGAACCAATCGTACCGACACGTACAACACAAGAATCGCCACCAGCGTCGCCAGCGCGGCGGCACGCGACCCGAGGCGATTGCCAGACGCGGCGTCGGCTGAGCCTTCTGAGCGTTTCGCGGCCTGGATACTCGTCACGTCGTGAAAGGCCATCAGCCCAATCATCACAATCACAAGCATCAGCTTCCACGGCAGCCAGATCGCTATCAGCCGTTCCACCTTCTCGGGGTTGAACACATCACCATTGAAGACCTGTGACAACTTGATCGGCGACAGCCGCAGCGTGAGGTTTCCAAAGCCCGTAATGAACAACAAGGCAATCGAGCTCCAGCCTATCCAGCGAAAGCGCCTGGCCAGGCCTCGCAGGATTCGCTGCCGCTCGGCGACTTCGTGCGTCAACGCGAACGGCACCGCCACCGCCGCAGTGTAGATCAATCCCCCAACCCAAACCGCGGCCGCCAGAATGTGAAGCCAGACACTCAGGAAGTACATTGCATTTCCTCCAGTGAGAATCGCATCACGCATCACGCTTCAGTCTCAGGCTCGTTCTTGTCCCTCCTCAAGGGGAACAGCTTCGCTTGTGACGACCCCCGCCTTTGAATGGAGTGTGGTCGCCACGCCCAGCGCCAGTAACATGATCACGCCGCTTGTCCAATAAGGGCTTCTTCCATAATGTGCGCTCTCATTCGGATCGCGGCTCAGCAGCCATCCTCCGAGCACCGGCCCGATTATTCGAGCCAGGCTCGCGACAGAAGCCATGAGGCCCAGCATTCGCCCCTGCCAGGCGGCATTCACGCTCTTCGACGCAAGACCGTTAAGACTAGGCGTCATCAAACTGTTGCCAATCGCAATCCCGGTGCTTGCAACGATCAGAGTCGTCAGCGTGGCGCTTGACGGCAAAGCGAACATGCTCGCCGCAAAGATCGCGGTTCCTGAGACCGCCAGTTTTTTCTCGCCGAACGCTTTTACTAACCGGCCGAGCAGTCCCCCCTGAATGATCGCGCCCAGCACCCCGACATAAGTGAACATGTACCCTGTGTGTATCGCATCGAAGTTGAACCGATGATTCGCAAACAGCGCGTAGGTAGCCGTCAGCATGGCAAACGCGACCGTCGCAAGAAAGTAAGTCGCCATAATCGCCTTCAGATGCCATCCTCCGCCCTGCTCGAATATCTCCGAGACACTGGCGCGCCGCCGAGCCTGCATGCGGTGCTCGGGCGAAAGACTCTCGGGCAAGAGAAAGTACAGGGCCGTCGCGTTCGCAGCGGCCATTGCCGAAGCAAAGAAGAACGGCGCTCCGGCTGACACGTTGCTCATCAAGCCGCCGATCGCTGGACCGAAAATGAAACCCAGTCCGAAAGCCGCGCCTATCAACCCCATTCCTTTCGATCGCTCTTCGGGAGAAGTGACGTCGGCGATGTAAGCTTGAGCCGTAGAGATGTTGCCGCCGCTGATACCATCGATGATCCGCGCGATGAACAGCCACACCAATGTAGGCGCCAGCCCCCACAACGCGACACCAACCGGCATCTTCGGCGCAAAACCCATTATCAAGAAGCCCGCCGACGTGCCCAGCAGACTCACCAGCAGCACCGGTCTGCGTCCGACTCGATCTGAAAGCTTCCCGAGAATCGGCGCAAACACGAACTGCATTGCCGAATAGATCGCGAGCAGTATTCCAACAGTCGTTTCGGATGCGCCGTACCGTTCGGCGTAGAGCGGCAACACAGGTATTACGATTCCGAACCCGACGAGGTCGATGAAGATGGTAATGAAGATGATGACGAGAGGTGAGCGGCTCTTTGGCATTTAGACTTCTGAAATTGAGCCATTGAAAGTCGAAAATTGCAAATTGAAAATTGCAGATTCCAAATTCCAAATTCCAAATCGCAAAGGCAGCGCTCAGGACCTCGCGTCACTCGCAAGCGTCGGATCAAACTCGATCCACGATTTCCCCTTCGAATTGAAGCTCGACGAAAGTTCGTCGATTCTAAATTTTCAATTTTCAATTTTCAATTTTCAATTCCCATCTTACTTCACGAACGATCTGTATCCTTTCTTATAATTCAGCGATAACCGGCCCAGCCCTCGTGGTGCGCTGACATTGATCCGCACCTTGTGCCAGTCCACCGTGCTCGCTGCGTCGGTTGGATAGAACCCGATAGCGTACTGATGACGCAGCATCAGCGCGATCCTCGTGTAGATATCACGCGTCTGCGGCTCGTCCGCGGGTGCGAATGTCATGCCCCCGCTCCAGCCGGAGAGACTTTGCAGCGTACCCATCCCCGCATACAACTGGCTTATGCCAATCGCATACACCGGAACGTCCGACTCTTTGAGCATCTCGCGAAGCTCACGTCCGCTGTACCGGCTGCTGTTCTCCTCGCCGTCTGAAATGATCAACAGAGCTTTCTTCTGGTGTCGCCCTTGCCTGGCTTTCTCGATTCCAAGATAGACTCCATCGTAGAGCGCAGTGCTGCCCTTCGCCTTCACGAATATTACTCGGCTCATGATTTCGCTCGGCGAGGTCGTGAAGTCCTGAACGAGTCGCGCGCGATCGTTGAACGCGATGATGAAGTACTCGTCGTCCTGGTGAGAGGAGTCAAAGAACCTTCGCAACGTCTGGAACGACCGCGAAGTCAGGTCGCCCATCGAGCCCGATACGTCATAGATTATTCCAAGCGTCAGCGGCGCGTCATCATCGCTGAAGTGCGTTATCTCTTGCCTGACCCCGTCATCGAAGACCTCGAAATTCCTCTTCTCCAGTCCCGTGACAAACCTGCCGAGCGGATCTGAAACGGTGACCGTCATACTGACCAGCCTTGCCTGGAGTTGAATTTTGTCTTTCGGATCCTGGGTGCCTGCGACCGCGGGTTTTGTTTGTGAATCCGCGATCTGTTTCTTTTCTTGACCGCCTGACGCTCGAGCATTTGTGGGTTGAGTTTGCTTGATGGCCGAGACTCTGATCGCGGGCGAGGTAGTGGTGAGGAGCGCACCAATGGCGAGACCTACAAACATGCGATGCATAGCTTAAACCTCATAAGCTCTGCTTCATCCCCCCGGCTACCCGAGAATGAATATTAGACCAAAATGCTTGGCATTAAAACCGTTTCGGAACCGACCGATGCTTGATGAATCGCTATGCTACTCGCCGATGATCTTGATGAGCACGCGTTTCTTGCGCCGGCCGTCGAACTCGCCGTTAGAAGATTTGCTCCCAGGTCCCGAAGTCCAGCTTTCCCGCGGTCACCGCAACAACCAATTCACGGCCCATGACCTGACGCTTAATATGCGCGTCGGCGTTGTCCTCGCCTGTTCGGTTGTGATGGTACCGGTCGACGGGTTCGTGAGGCGCCAGGTTCTCGAGCCAGACCTCGTAGTCGTGATGCAGTCCCTTCTCGTCATCGTTGATGAAGACCGACGCCTTATGTGGCGTTGCAAATTATGTGGCGCTCCCGCGCGCTTCAGCTTGACGTCTTGCGGTTGCTGATTATTTGGCGCCACATAAATATAGGGCTCACCAGTTCCGAGACGTCAAGGGCAGCGGTGATTCAAAGAGTCCGCGATATACACAAAGTTTTGTTTCCAGTCGTCCCACCTAACCTGATCCGCTCGCATTTGGCGCGACAGTATCGTACTGTATGACTGAGTAGTACAGTACCAGGTCATAGAGTAGATACTTGCAAAGGGGGCTGGATTGAGGAAACCGCCCGACAGGCTCTATAGCTTTTTCGAGACGCCGATATTCATGAGGCAGATCGAACAGCAAGCGTCGATGAGAGTGCTCTTTGCCATCGAAGACGACTTGCTGAAGAACCCTGAACGAGGCGATGTCATTAAGGGTACGCACGGAGCTCGGAAAGCCAGGATAGGCGATCCGGATTTCAGGAGAGGAAAGCGAGGCAGTTACAGGTACATATATGCGTACTTTCCCGGATATCATCACATTGTTCTGTTATACCTGTTTGCCAAGAACGACACGGCCGACTTATCGGCCCAAGTGAAAAAGCAACTGGCCCAGCTTATGAGCCAGATAAAGGAAGTGATCAAATGAGCGGCAAAGCAAGATCGAAGCGAACCGCGTCTGCGCGTAAGCGAGTGACCAAGCGCGAACGCATAATGACGGATAAAGAGTCTTCCGAATTACTTGAATCAGCCAGCCAGGCGCTCGCGATGGTCCAAGGGTCGAAACTCGTTGGCGGGCGGATAAGCGTACGCCAGGCGCCTGCCGAACCGCGGCCACGAAACAAGAAAGAGATCGTTGAGCTTCGAGAGCGGCTTAACTTCTCCCAGGGAATGCTAGCCCGAGCTCTGAACGTCAGTCCCTCAACGGTTCAAGCTTGGGAAGCTGGGCGCCGAACTCCTAGCGATGCTGCGTTAAAGTTGCTGGCCATTGCCGAGAAGCACCCGGAAGATTTACTTGATTCAGTATAGATCGATCCAAGTCATGGGAGACGCGCCCACGTGTTGCTCAGCGTTCTTCTGCGTCACGCGGATCCGAATCGAGTGCTTCCGCGATAATGCGTGACGTGAACTCATCGAAGTAGTCTCGCAGGGTCTCTTGAAGCGCCTCGAACTCTGGCCATAGCGTCTCATTGATGAACTTCTTCGAAACTCGGGCCATTATAGTCGTGCGGCGCTGCCCGTGATACCGGTAGGGCTTAACCCCATAGCGCCGCATCAAAGCAATAAACAATCTCCGCGACCACCGATCGGACAATGAGAATCTGTACTCGACCGCAGGATCTTCCTTCTCGGCTTCGCGAAGTCGAGCAAGAATGCGTTGGCGCGCTTGTTCTGCGGCGATGCGCTCGCCCTCCGTGCCGGGCCTGGCGAACAACGCCTCGATTCGTTGCAGCTTCTCGATGAGCCGTCTTTCTTGAGACATAGGCGCTCAGGCTATCAGAAGCCACCAGGCCCTCCAACCATTGTTTCGTTATATTGTTTCGTTATAGTCGGGTCTCCGTAATCAATTTCGATCAGGAGGTCCGACCATGTTCACAGAGATATTCGAGCTTTCGACTACTGCACAATTCCACCTCGCTCAACCACTGGCGCGGGCACGTCTTGACTACCTAACTCACTGTGCTCAACAAGGGTTCCGTGCGGCAACTCTACGAAAAACCGCTCAATTCCTTTTGGTGATCATCAAGTACCTAGACTTGCAGGAAGAAGGCGACATCAGTATCGAGCAGATTAGAGCAGCTGCTGACCGGTGGGCTACCCGCAAACCGCGACACCATAAGACGAAGAGCCCAACCGGACCGAGACAGTCGTTCGCGTCCATAGCTTTGCGGTGGCTTCGCTTTCTTGGTCGGCTGCGAAAGCCGCTGATCCAGCAGCATCCGTGTACCAACCTGATCAGCGCCTATTTAGAATATATGGAGCGCGACAAAGGCTTGTCTCTCGCGACCATCAAACTGGAAAGCTACTACGTCAAAGATTTCCTACATCACTTCTGCAACCCGCCGCGATCTCTAAAGAGCCTTTCGGTCGCGGACCTAGACGAGGCATTCCTCGAGAAAAGCAGAGGAGGTTACACACGATCTTCACTGTGCGTTTTTGCGAAATCACTGAGAGCGTTCTTTCTTTATGCCGAGGGACAAGGATGGTGCAAGACAGGTTTAGCTGACGCTATAGTGTCTCCACGCGAATACAAGCATGAATCCCTGCCTGCTGGTCCATCTAGGAATGACGTGGAGCGTTTACTGGCGTCTACCAATGCCAATACACCGACCGATATTCGAGACCGTGCCATCTTGATGCTATTAATCATTTATGGTTTACGCTCGCTCGAGCTCAGGCGCTTGAGACTGGAAGATATCGACTGGGAGCATGAGCTGATCCGGGTTACGCGATTCAAGTCTCGCTGTGTACAAGTCTACCCACTCTCGTACAACGTCGGCGAAGCCATTCTTAGTTACTTGAAGGAAGCACGGCCCTTCTCCCAATACCGTGAAATTTTTCTCACCCGCCGAGCCCCGATACAGCCTCTCAGCGGCAGCGGCCTGATGAACCTTGTTGCGCGCAGAATGCAGAAGTTAGGCATTCTGCCAAAGCACCCAGGGCCACATTCCCTTCGACACGCGTGCGCAACTCATCTGCTGACACAAGGCTTGTCCATAAAGGAAATAGGCGACCACTTGGGTCATCGGCACCCTGATTCCACACTCACTTACGCCAAGGTGGATATCACTGCTTTGCGTCGAGTTGCCGACTTCGACTTGGAGGTGCTGCTATGAAACTCAAAGAGGCTATCCGACTATACGTCTCGTTGAAGCAGGCGGCTGGTGAGCACGGCAAAGCGTTGGAGCGGATCTTAAACGCCTACTGTCGCGCGGTAGGCGAGGAAATCCTAATCGCGCAGATTAGTCCTGAACAGGTCGAGGTTCTGCTAGAACAAGCTCCTTTGGCCAAATGCTGGTTGCACCATCATTGGAGATTGCGCGGCTTCTATCGCTATGCCATTAGCCGCGGCTTTGTTTCATCATCGCCTCTGCCTCGACTTGCCCCAAAGCCGCCAAAGAGATTCGTCCCCTACATCTACTCGCAGGAAGAACTTCGGCGGCTACTCGATGCGACTGAATGTTACAGAAAGCAGCCTGTACTTCTTGAGTCTCAGACGCTGCGCACAATCTTGCTGCTACTCTACGGCGCGGGTTTGCGACACAGCGAAGCCCTAGCCCTCACGCTTGCTGATGTTGACCTGGCTGAAGCGCTGATCACCATTCGAGAAACAAAGTTCCACAAGACGCGAACCGTGCCGCTGCCGCCTCGGCTCAATGACGAGATGAGATGCTACCTGGAGAGCAGGCTGCGGGTGAGACATCCTCGGACGAGTGACAGTTCGTTTTTCGTGCTCCGCAACGGCGCAAGAGTCCCTGCCTATCTCGTGGACCAAGCATTCAGTCGCCTGCGGAAATATGTGGGTATCAGTCGCTCGGACGGAGGCAGATTCCAACCGCGCCTTCACGACCTCCGCCATAGCTTCGCCGTGCACCGCCTTACAGCGTGGTACCGGGAAGGCGCAAACGTGCAAGCACTGCTACCGTGTCTATCGACCTACCTCGGCCATGTAGGACTCGCTGGCACACAAATGTACCTCTCAATGACGCCGGAGTTGTTGCTGGAAGCCGGCAAGCGTTTTGAACAATACGCATCAACGGAGGATCACAATGACTGACACAACATTGCTTGGCCCTTGGATCCGCCGGTTTCTTGTGGAATATCTGGTGAGCGAGCGCAATCTGTCGCGCAACACGCAACACAGCTATCGCGATACATTGCATCTGCTGCTGCCATTTCTAGCTTGCCGAACGCGCAAACAGATCGATCAGCTCGCGGTGGTGAGTCTCTCGAGCGAGATTGTCAAACGGTTCTTGCAAGATCTTGAGGCGACTCGCGGGTGTGGAGTGAAGACGCGGAATCAGCGCCTGGCTGCGATTCATTCGCTAGCACACTTCATTGGCCAACAGAGCCCGGAGCATCTGGAGTGGTGCGGAGAAATCCGGCGCGTCCCATTCAAGAAGAGCTCGCACGTTCAGATCACCTACCTGGAAAAACCAGAGATTGATGCGTTGTTGGCGACGCCTGATCGCAGCACCGCTCTCGGTCGTCGGGACTACGCGGTCCTATTGTTCTTGTATAACACTGGCGCTCGCGCAGACGAGGCAGCTCAGCTAAGGATCTCTGATCTCGAATTAGCGAGCCTCTCCAGTCGGCACCAATCCCTGGTAAGGATCCTTGGCAAAGGCAGCAAGCAACGTCGGTGCCCTCTTTGGTCAGATACCGCTAAGGAACTCAGCTTTCTAGTCAGTGGCCGTCCCGCTGGCGAGCGGGTCTTCCTGAATCGTCTCGGTCAACCGCTCACGAGGTTTGGCATTCATACACTAGTCGAGCGGTGTGTCACCCAGGCATCGGACCGCACGCCTTCCCTGACTAAAAAGCGAATCAGTCCGCACACAATCCGTCATACTACGGCGACACACCTATTGCGCGCGGGCGTGGATATCAATACCATCCGCGCCTGGTTAGGCCATGTGTCCCTGGCAACTACGAATGTCTATGCTGAAGTCGATATGGAAATGAAGGCAAAAGCGATCGCTAGTTGCGAGCTGAAACAGACGCGAACAAAGAAACGTTGGCGAGAAAATCCCGGACTGATGGCGTTTCTGCGGGCGCTTTAGCGCCGCACCACTCTGTCGAAGTTATGTGGCGCTCGAAGAACTCGCGCACTCTCTGGTGCATATCGTCGAGCGTTCAGCGCCACATAATCAGTAACGCCACATAACGCGTCTTATGTTGTGCACAACATAAGACGCCGTGATGTGCATCGCGTTAACCAGGGCGATACCTTCACGAATGCCACTTTCGCGCAAGCAGTCTTCGACCTGCGCGGTGATATTGATAAACCCGCGGCGTGACGGCACGTTGAACCAGAGTTCTTTGCGATAGCTCTTCACAATACCTGGGAACGAGCTAAAACACTTGCCACGCCCGGCGCAGCAAATCTCGCTTGAGCGTGACGTAGCTCTGCTCGCCTACAAGTGCTCGCCCGAGAATCGTGCGCACACCTCGATGATGACGCGCGAGCATGATCATTGCATCGGTGAAGATCCGGCCGACGAATCGTCCGTGATAAAAGTGAGGAAGCCTGTACGAGGCGTGTTCAAGGTCGTGGCCAAACTCCTTGCGCCACATGATTTCGTACGACCAGGCCGCGCGTTGGTAAACACTTGACGATCCGTTTGAGCCAGGGCCCGCTGAATCACGGAGCGCGTCAGCGTAAAGATCGGCCGACTTGAACGCGTAGTAAATTCCCTCGCCAGTAATTGGGTCCGCGAAGCCCGCCGCGTCGCCAATCAATGCCCATCCGTCTCCGCTTGCTCGCAGGTCTTTCCAGCTCGCCAGATCGAGTGTGGGAATCTTTGCGCCGAAGAAACTCACACGATCTGGTTCGGGCATGTGTCCTCCGTAGTACCCGCTCACGAAATCGGTGAGCAACGTTCGCAGCTCACCGGAGGTGCGTTCGCCGAGCTTGGAAGCGACGCCGAAATTCATGACGCCCGGACGCGGGAAAGCCCACAAATAACCAGTGAACTCTCTCGGGAAGCGCACGACTACTTCATCCATCGCGGGCACAATTCGATGTGCCCCGTTGCTTCCGTTTGAACCTGCGCCGGCATCTGTCTCATCGGTCGCGACGTTGTAGCCAAACGCCAGCGCCAGGTCTCGCTTCGGGAAGATGCCGATGAGGCGACGTCGCGCGAAGCTAGCCGCGCCATCCGCCCCAATCAAAAACCTGGCGTGCCACTGACTTCCACCGTCGGTAGAAATGGTCCACCCATCGAGCTGGCGAGCGAAGTCAGAAACCCCCTCCCGGGCAAACTCAGCGCCCGCTTCGATGGCTCGATCCAGCACGAGACTGTTCAGGACTTGTCGGGAGTAAACCGCGAAAGGTTGGTCGAGCGTCAGGGTGACGCGCCGGTCCAGTGGCGAAATCATTGTGATTTGCCGCACAAGCTTTCTCGGGTAGCCGGAGCTCTCCAGGATAAAGGAGAATTCACGAATGGCACGAGTCGGGACGCCGCCGCCGCATGGTTTTTCCCACGCGCCTTTTGGATCGAACAGAACCACATCGCGGCCTTCCGCGGCGAGGCGCGAGGCTAGATGCGCGCCTGCCGGTCCTGCTCCAATGATGGCGATCTCCGCTGAACGAGCTTTCATAGAGAGGAAAGTCTAACGATGCATCGAAACCCTATCAAGCAGTTCCGGGTTCAGGGTTCCGGGTTCAGAGTCCAGCCTTTAGGCTGCTTGCAAGCTAAAGGTTGTAACCCTGAACCCCGAACCAGGAACCCGGAACCCGGAACCCTGAACGCACGGCAAGCTAAAGCTTGGACTCTGAACTCCGGCGAATCGTGCGTAGCGCTTCGCGGCGAATCAATGCGCTGAAAGGAGCTATCAGAGCCCAATACAAGCGGAACCGCCATCTGCTCGCATCATCCAAACAGCGCACTCGCGTCTCGGTCGCCAGCCTCGTCAGTTCCGCGCTCTCTTCAACGAGAGAAAAGTTCCAAACGGCCTTGGCGTATCCGGGCAGATCGAAAGCTATGAACTCCTCAGCATTCACTCGACACATGCTTCCCGACAGAGTCCAGAAGCGGCCGACTATTCCCAGCGCAATCTCGTTTGGAGGATTCTCGCCTAACAGAACGAATCCCCCTTTTATGATCGCATCGAGGTTGAGTTTCACATTTCGCTTATGCGCGCCGGCTGTGAGCATCGCCGGCAGATCCCGCAATCGGAGAAGCAAGCGAATGATCGGCGAGTCGCCGAGGTTCGCGGTTCGAAGCGCAGCATAGACCTTCTCAATGGGCGCGTGAACCGTTGTCTGGTGATATTCGCTCACATCGTAGACCGGCATGAATTCATCGATTAGCGCGTGAGCTTTCGGTGGGAGCGTGATTCGATGTTTAATCAAAGGGTGAGTCTGGGAAAATGATCGATGCTTTCCTACCGCGCTGAAAGCCATCAAGGTGAATGAGCAACATTCCAATTCCCGCCGCACCCTGCATGTAACCAGTCTGGGCGACGAGGAACTCCGGCCTGACACGATGCTCTGCCTGGATCCAACGTATGCCTTCGCGGTCACGCGTTGCCTTCGCAAGCAATTGCGCTGTGACTCGCTTTGCAAACTCCAGGTACGCCCGGTCGTTGGTTACGCGGTGCAAGCTCAAAAAGAATTCCGCCACGCCCGCTGAGCCGCAACACTGGCTGACGTTGTTCCAGAAGCCAGGCGTTTGCTTCTCGGGAATCCCGCTCGCGATTATGCCGCGCGCGGATTTCTTGACCCACTCCATCCAGGTGCGGTCTCCAGTAACCTGGTACAGCCGATAAAACAATCTCGCGGTACCGACCGGGCCGTGACACCAGCCAAGATAGTAAAGGTCCTTGCCCTCGGGCTCGTTGTGGAAGATCAAACAAACATCATTGTCAGTCTTCGCGACCGCTCGGAGGTAGTTTGCTCCGGCAAGCGCTGCGTCGAGAAACTCGCGCTTCTTCGTTTCTTGGTAGAGCGTCGCCAGAAAATATGCAATGCCTGCCGTGCCGTGTGAGAAGTTGGGCATCAGCCGCGCGAAGCTCGGGCTCATCCTCCACTTCATTCCGTTCTGTTCAGGCAGTCCCAACTCGATCAACCTGTGAGCGTCCTGAATCGCAAGCTCGCGAAACGCCGGCTCCTTCAACTCACGGGCGGCGTACAGCAAGAAGAGCCCTATGCCGGCGCCCCCGGCGATGATGTCCGTTGTTTCATTCCACTCGATTCCCTTCCCTGCTTTCTTGGTTCGCTCGCCAAGCAACTGCGCGCATCGCAGCGCGCCTTGTCGATACTTTGATTCCCCGGTGGCCTTGAATGTCTCCGTCAAAGCGAATCCGATACCCGCTATGCCTACGTACAGCCCGGGCTCTTTTTCGTTCGCGAATGTGGCCAGCAGATGATCGGCGCCGGCGCACGCGTTCTTGAGGAAGGATTGATCGCCGGTCGAGCGAGAGGCTTCGAGGAAGAACAGGATCACTCCCGGAGTTCCCGCATACAGAGTGTCGTTGACCGATTTCGCATCGCGAGGGTCCGAGGGCCACACCGTACCTTGATCGGCCTGAGCAGCCGAGGCCCTTATCCATCGCGCAGTTTCCAGCGCGGCATCGTGATAGGATGTGTCAGCAGCGGGGAGGGTCGACGCGAGAATGCCGAGCAATACCAGCGGTGCGATGAAGGTCCTCATAACCGCTAGAGTCTTATTCCATCTCCGGCGGAAAAGCAAACGGCGGAGGCTGCCCAAGATTTCAAAAATCGCTAACGTTTCCAGCCCGTGCTCTGGCTTGAGCGCCTCCGCCATTGATTGAACGGTCCAACCCGGGGGCTTTGCCAATTTTTTTCTTATATCGTCAAAATGTGAGGAGCGCCCCAAATTGTGACTATCAACTTCCCTTCTGCTTGACGGCAAATACCTGGCCGCCAATGGTGATTGTCCCCTTGCGCCCTCCTGCGCCCGGATTTCCTGCAACCGTGTAGCTCACCGTGCCATTGCCTATGCCGACGCTACTGGACGTGATCGTTATCCAGGTCGTGCTCGCAATGGTCTGCCAAGCACACCGCTCCGCTGCTATGACATTGATTGTTCCGCTGCCGCCATTGGCAGGAAACGATTGGAACCTCGGACTGATCGAATAACCGCAATCCTCGCCCAGCCCGCCATCCTGCACAACGACGTGATTCGCGCCGGAGATGTTGATAGATGCCTGACGCGCGCTGCCGGTGAAGTTCTCTCTCACTTCGTAGGTCACGACGTCATTTCCAGCGCCGTTTGCTGCTGAAGTGACAGTGATCCAGCCGTCGCTCGCCGATGCTGACCAGCTACAGGAGGAGCCGGTTGTGATATTGACGCTGCCAGGCCCTCCATTCGTCGTGAAGAACCGGCTCGCCGGTGAGACAGCATAGCCGCATACGGGCGCAGCCGGTCCTGAAATCACCCAGGGCGAGAATTGTCCGATGCCTGCGAGTTCGACCCAATTGTCGCCAGCATTTCTGGTCGTCGCGCCAAGGTTGGTCCAGGATGTGCCCCTGCGCCATAGACCCAGCGTCGCCTCGATGTTTCCGTTGAGATCAGAGTCCAGGTAATGTAAGCGTACCGTAGCCGCAAAGCCGCTGCCTCCATTTGGCGTGATGGTATAGGTTCGGCGCACCGCGTTGATGAAATCAATCGGCGTTTGTTTGAGGAAGTTTACTGTCATGTCTGCCGGCAGCGTTCCCGATGTGAAATGAACAGTGTTGAACGGATTGCCGAAGCTCAATGTGTTCGCGGTTGTAAAGCCTGAGCGCTTGACGTTGCCAACTACATCGGTCGTGCCTGTTGACATTGCTGTTGCCGGCATCGTCAGAGTGAACGCCCCGGTATTCAGATCGCCGCTCGCGAGGTTCAAAACTCCGTTGACGGTTGAATCCGCACCGAGGGTCACACCCGCAGAATTGTTGATTGTTAAGCTGGTGAAAGCGACGTTGCCCGAAGTTGATTGAGCGGAAGCACCGTCGAAAGAGATTGCGCCGGTGCCTGTGACGCTGCCGTTGTTCGTTAAAGCAACGCCAGAGCCGAAGAGCGACAGAATGTTTGCAGGTGTAATATTGAGCGTCCCGCCGCTGTCGATGACGATGCGGTCAATGGTGTGGTTAGAGGCAAGTTGCAGCATTGATCCCGACAGCACGCGGATGGTATTGCCTACGAACAAGCCCGTGCCCAAG
>Ga0137359_10000215_pt1 | contig 43832 bp, 42 predicted proteins | sample Mad1_40_16metaG_FD_108281 | JGI IMG/M metagenome (GOLD analysis project Ga0137359, IMG submission 108281) | Vadose zone soil microbial communities from Angelo Coast Range Reserve, California, USA - Mad1_40_16 metaG | ecosystem: Environmental > Terrestrial > Soil > Vadose zone | place: USA... | reverse complement strand
GCGTCGCCGAAAGCGACCTGGCCTTTGAAGGCCTTCTCATTGAACGCCGGGTTGGAGGTGCGCATTAGATTTGCCATTGATGTCTCCATGCTTGATTGCAAATATTAGTTTACGCTGCATCGAACCTAACTACAAAAGTGGCAGCCGTGCGGCGGAAGTCATGAGGGTATTATTGGGAGGTGCACTTTTCTCCGGCAAAGGCTAAATAAATAACCTGCTTGATACCTCCCTTGGCAACGTTGCTTCTTTCAGTGTGCTCGATCGCCTGTGAGAGCGCGAATGAGCGTACTTCATCGCGTGTCGCTTCCTTTGTCCAGTCATCGGTTACGGCCAGTTGAACTGCGAACTTTTCAGGCTCCACCCGCCAGAGCTTCACCGGCGAAGTAGCAAAGTCGGCCAGCGCCCATTTTCCATAACGCTGATCTATCGCCGCTTTTATGTCGTCCACGGATACAGATTTTTCGTAGAGCGCCAATATCCCTCGGGGATACGTGTCGTTGCCAAAAATGTCGATGATCACTTGCCTGGGATATATAGCGTCTGCCTTCGCGGGACTGTCTTGCCATAACTGAAAACACGCCGATGACCTACAACCTAATAACTTGGAGTTTGGCAGCATAATGCGGCTGGCATTCTCGTGTCCGATTCGTCCCCAAGATGTCAGGCCTAACATCGCCATTACCACCACCACCGCCACGCTAACCTTCAGCATTTCTCCTCCTTGCGAACACTCTCAACCTGTCTAATTTGAGGGTTCTCTACGTCGGCTGTATGCAAATTTCGATGAGCTGGGTGCCTATATTTTCAACCGCAGACTGTAACCCACTGCTTGCAGTCCGAAGACAAGTGAGCTTAATTCGCTTTGCGGTCGCCGGCGATTTGGCTTTGGACTTGTTCTCTGAATTTCAGGGGATGCTGGATTTTTTCGAAAATTTCGGGAGTGCCGCCGGTGCCGCGCACGATTACCGTTCCGTAGCCCAGGATTCTCCCCACGGCGGGCTCATCGACTACGACGCTTTCGATTCTGGAAAGGAGGATTTCCGTGGTGCGGCGTTCCGTGAGGCCGGTTTTTACGATGACTCTCTTGTTGGTAACGGCCATCTCCGTGACACTGCGCTTCAGTAGACCGATGCAAAAGAGGGTTGCTCCGACGAGGAAGCAGATGAGAGCCGCAACGTAGATAGCACCGTGCGACGGCATAGCTTTGGCTTTGGCTCCAGCTGGTCTGGAAAACGACGCGACGAGCAATGTTACGGCGAGCAGCTCGAAAACCGCGGCGATGACGACATGCCCCAGCATGACAATCCAATGCAGTTTGGTCTGATACTGGATGGCTTCACCAGGAATGAGATGCCTTTCGACGTAGCTCAAAGCGGCTCCTTGAATGCAGAGACAGCGATGGGTCAGCGAGTGCTGGAGGGATCACGACCCCGAATCGTTCAGATCCATAATAAACAGGAAAGCGAGGAATTCAGTGAGTAAACTTTGGTAGCCCTAACCCTAACCAGTTGGAACCGCATACTCGATTGGCTGCAAAGCATTGAATTGCTGCGCCAAACCAATATGTTAGCCGCCCCCCTAGCTGCGTGCAACCCTTTCCAGGCCAACGGCAAAGCCAGTCAGACTCGTCCCCACTGCTAGTGGAACCTGCGAGCATCCGATAAGGATGCGAGCCGTCACCTACGTGGCGGCCACGACTGGTTGTAAAGTCCCTTCCCCGGGGGGAAGGGATTTAGGGAAGGGGCCCCCAGTTACAAATTCAAGAAGCCGAGGGCTATGAAGTTAGGTGGATTGCGAGCATCCGACGAGGATGCGAGCTGAACGACCGACCAGTTTTAATTTCTGAACATCTACTTCGACGGACCAAACGCTGGAGAGCAAGATACAGGCGTATATTTGTGAGACAGTGAAAGAGATAATGGGGATTCTGAAATGAGCAATGACCGCCTGAAGTATGGCCATCTCTGGATTGAACGTTTGCAGGAAATGCCGCAGTATATGCCCGTCGTAGAGAAACTCCTCCAAGGACAATCCCTCAATGAAGTCGCCGACTGGCTCATGGAGCAGCCCGACCGTGGACCGTTCTCAGGTCTCAAACGCTCGACCATCCGCTATTATTTGAACACCCTCAATGTAAGGCTCAAGGAGAATGCGCGTGAAAGCAGGAAGAACGAGCGTACGCTACGTGCGCAGCGGCTCATCCGACTCGCCGATGAATTCGCAAGCGGAATGACTCCAGGAACGGACGTAGCCACCCCACGACCTGAGCCAACCGAAGAAGAAATCAAGGCAGCGCAGAATCAGCGCCTGAGGTCCATGGTCGAGAAGCTGACCTCGGATGGGATAGTGCGGCTGATGCTCGAAAAGCATTTGCCGTATATCGACCGCCTGGAAGAAATGGAAGAGCGGTCGGACAAGCCGCTGAAAGATTGGGCGCGCAACATGGACGTGCTGAATAGTGCTGCGACTGTTCTCCAAAAGAACGAAGCAGCGCAGAAGTTGCTCGACGCGCAGATTGCCATTTGTTCTCTGGCTCCCCCGGAACTATCGCAGGCAGCGAAGAGAGTCGCGCAACTAACGATTGTGGACCAAAATCTGCTGAGGGATGCGGGTGAGAAATTGCTGATTCTGCAGAAACGCCGGAAAGAGGCAGCAGCCAAGTTCGCTTAAGCCTTAACAGGTACTACTCTTCCCGAACAAGAAGAGATGCTGGTCAACGACTGGCGTTGCCGATAGGCAGCCTTAGGTTTAGTACGCTTTCAACGAATTCCCAGTTACGCTTGAACAGTTAAGTCCAATGTGTGCTGAGGATTGCGTGTTTGACTGTTTTGACTATTTTCCGGCGAGCTGGTCGGCAATGGAATGAATGTCGAGATGCGTTTCTGGGAACTAGCTTCGAGATGTAGGAACATTCTTGGCGAAGTCGATGGCGCGGCTCATCATCTGCTCCATGGCGTCCGGACCCCACAAGGCCGCCAGAAAGAGACAAAACTGCAGGGGGCGGTATCTCAGGAGGTCGAAAATCCTCTGGAGGTCATCACCTCTAAGTGTTTCGAGGTCGGCGCGAACATTTAGGTCATCGAGGTCTGCAAAAGCCCATTTGAGCGCAGACGCTACTCGCCAGGTATAGCGCTCTTCCAATGGCACTTCGGAGATTTCCCTTAGCTTGCCATCCACGTTACCTCCCGACATTACAGCCTTCGCAAATTCCAAATACGGTCGCATGTTGGGAGAAGCTAACAGTTCTTGCACACCCTCCTCGACTGTGAGAGCGCTAATGGGAATCAACTGAGGTCTTGGTTGCTGTGAGTTGCTCAAGGTTCCTCTCTCCGCATTTTTGCACGATTTGGATGGCCCGCCAGAGTTTCTCCATTATCTGCTAACCGTGTGACAGTCAAGTTGAATATGCACTAAGACTCGCGCAACTCCTGGAACTTTTAGTTCAATTTCCGCAAAAGCTCCAATCACAGAAGAGTGTCGCGTTGTTCAAAGACAGCTGACACCCTTTTGAAAGTCTCAAAATCCGTGAAATCATAGCTTTAAACGGCGAGTACTCTGTCGAAGTCTCCGGCAGTCGAGTACCGTCCCGAGGCTGGAATTGCTTTTGCAAACTCAGCCCGCAAATGCTCCTTCTGGATTTCGACCTCGGCCTCCAGATTTATAAATCCCTTTGCCTGTTCGTTCAGCCGCTCCGTGTATTCCGTCAGAGTGAGCAAGGGTCTTGCCTCTGTGTCTTGGGCTTCCTTAGATTGGGGAGTCCCTTCAATCTGGCCGCCAGTTACAGCGCAAGCTGCGCGTCCGCCTCAGAGCGGTCCCCCTTTTGCTTTCTTCACGACTGAGCCGCCTCGGTTTCCTGAGTTGTCTCGATGCGGAAGGCTGGGATTGCTCAAATTTACTTACCAGTTGCAGCTAACAATGGGCGAATGCGGTCCACTGTGACTTTAATGGTTTTGAACCACTCTTTGCGATTACGAAGAAGCGGTGCGGCGGATGGCCAATCGTCGTTTGCGTCAGCTAGCCAAAGCAATTTGTCGTCCTTTGGCCACGGTCGCACCTCCAACTCAGGCGTCAATTTATGAACGGCGTCATAATAATTCTTAGAGATATCACTCGGTATTTCTAGCCCATCGCATTTTTGACTGAAGAGTCCGGTTGCCGTCAGCTTGCCATCGGTTTCAATCCTGCCGAAATTGAAGGACTCTGCACTGACTGCGTCCACAAATTTGAGTGTCGCGTAGGTAGTTCCAAATTCGACGCAGAGGCCATGGTCGGGAGCTTCTTGAATGGCCTTTCCAGCAAGAGCGGCAATCTCTTGTCCTATATTCCCTTTCAACCGTTCCAAAAATTCCTTTTCGGTCAACCTGCGTTTTTTGCCCTTAGACTCAGAAATCCGGGATGGTTTGGGACCCTCCGCCCCAAACAATTTAGGGATAATAATCTCAAATCCCTCGTGTTTGTAATACTCAACCTCAACTGCAAAGAGACTGAACCGGGTATTTTGATTTAAGAAAACTCGTTCGAGGCTTGGATTAGTAAGCTACCCGAGCATGAAGCCGCGCTAATTTGGATTCCAGGGAAGGATGCCCAGTTCGATTGGTTTGAAGCCCCACCATAGCCTTCTTGACCACCCTACACGGGCATCTGGTGGACAAACAGGACCATCCAGCGCGCACGCGTCGGCTTTTTTGATTTCAAGCACAATCAAACTGGCGTTGCCAAAAACGCGATTGAGCTGCACCCTGTGCTTCGGATTGAGTTTCCGGACAACAGCGATGACTGCAGCAAGGCACTTGACGGCTGCGAACTAGGCCTGACTGGGGGCCGACCTTACCTCTTCTGACTCTGGCATCTGGCTCATATCCGAAATACTGGAGGGTCTTACTTATTTCAACCCTCAACTGGTTCGATGCGTTTTTGCTTAGCTATTCGCCTTCGGCAAGTCTTCGAAGGTCTGGAGACTCCTTAACGTTTAAGTGGAAGCTATTCGTAAGGTCGCGCATTACGCTAAGTGCGATGTTAACATAAGGTGACGTTCGGCTCCTGTCGACGTGAACCATGTATTGCAATTATTGCCGCTCGTTAAATCCCAATGACGCCGCCTACTGTAGTGCCTGCGGTCGGACTATCAGTGTCGCCTCCGACACGCACGAGAGCCAAACGCAAAACCGGCAAGGCGGCAGAAACACCGTCCATCGTCACACCCCCTTCTGCAACAGCTGGCCAGGATGATAGGCAGACTGCTCCAATCATAGAATCTGGGGAGAGGCACGATACCCAAAGCATGGCTGCCCCTCCAGTTCCTGTCTCGACATCTGCGAGTGAACAGAAAAGGCTCGCTGAGCACCCACCGACACTTGTCGTCGAAAGTGTCCAGGCGGGCGAATCGGGTCCGCCTTCGTTCCCAACGAAGTTGGATTCCAGCTCGCTTGTTCCAATGTATGGCACCATGGGGCACCGATTCACCGCCTACTTTGCCGACTTGATTGTCATCTATTTCGTCTTTTTTATTTTCTACGTTGTAGTGGGTGCGTTAAATCTACCCGTGACCGCCGATGAAGGCGTGTCTTCCCTAGTTTGGTTCGTAACTCTTTTTACCTACATGGTTGTGGCACAAGCGGCGTACCACACGACGATTGGAAAATATGTGCACGGGCTGGAAGTCTGTTCAGCTAATCCGAATAGAAAATACCCTGCCTTCTGGCGCATTCTCCTACGTGAAACTCTCGGCAGATTGTTCTCTTCCTTGTTCTGGGGTGCGGGTTATTGGACGGCATCCAGGAAACCCAAATCCCAGGCTTGGAGTGATGAATTGGCTGGCACAGTTGTTTCCGTACGGCCAACGAACCGTGTGTTGGTTAGAGCACTTACGGCTTTCATCTTCGTAGCTTTCTTTCTCGACGTAGGCCTGACGACTTATGGTTTGTACAAGGAAGACAGGGGCAAGAAATATGCTGCTCTTCAGCAAGAAATGGAAGCCGCTGGTAACGGTGTAATCGCTGCCCGCAAGCACGTAGACAGTAGTCTTAATAGTGCGCCAACGGTGAACACCTGGGATGACTTTGCGAGCTGGCAGGAAGTGATGAAATCGCTGAAGAATGAATTGGATGCATATGAGAGTCGAATAGACCACATTCAAGAACTTATTCAACGTGGAATCTCCGAAGACCTCGCGGCCTCCGAGGCCGAGCGAAGACAACTGGTGATATTGCGTCAGGTCTATGAACTTCGGAAACAGCAAGCGGAAAAGCTACGCCAAGAAGTGAACTTGATAGTTAGCTGTGCGCCGACATAAAGCTCCTATGCAGGCCTCCGAAATGACCTTCAACTCCTGGACAGCGACATCAAGGGGCTAGAAAGTCAAGCTTCACAGTTACTGGCTGAAATCAAGACCAAATGAATGACACGAAGGTTTGTTCACACTGTGCGGCTGTGCTTTCAGAGGGAGCACACTTCTGTCCGACGTGCGGTTACCCCACTTCTTCAGAATCAGCCAATTGGTTTGACCGCCTTTGCGCGGCAATTGTAGATGTTTCCCTGCTTGTTGCATCTTTCGGACTATTGATGTGGCTCGGTTTGAAGTGGTGGGTCATTTTTCTGACTTGGTTCGTTTTCATCGAAATCGGCTATCAATTACAGGGCAGCATCGGCAAAAGGTTCGTTGGTGTATCTGTCCCAGTCAAAACGAGGTTCCAACATTACCTGCGAGAAACAGTCGGAAAATTGGCTTCGCTCGCCATCTTCGGTATCGGGTTCCTGATGATTTTTAGCAAAGAGCGTCTTGCGCTGCACGACTATATGGCCAAGACAAGAATCTTGCGAATTGGCAGGGCGGCTCTTCTGCGGCAAGCAATCATCAGCTTAACTTTGCTTTTTGGCCTTGTAACCGGGGCTTACTTTCTGCTGCGAGATGAACGCTCTAATCGTTTCTACCCGTCGCTTAAACCTCGTGAGCCAGCAACCCTAAGCCCTATCGTCAGACAAATGCCCGCCGTGGCAACACTGTATCTGTACAACGGTCGTGGCAAACTTATCGGGCAGGGGAGCGGGTTCCTCATCACCAGCGATGGAGTGGGCGTTACCAATTTCCATGTCATCAAGGACGCATATTCAGCTGAAGTAAAGCTCGGAGACGGCCGCCTATACCACCTGCTTAGCGTGCATGCCTACGAAGCTGGCCGTGATATCGCAATTTTTCAACTTGGAAGAAAGACTAGCGTTGGGGTCGAAGAGGCAAAGGACCTGCCATATCTCTCTTTGGCTACTGAGGAAGCGCGTAGAGCCTCAAAACGGAGCATAACGTGTCGATATTGGTCGGCGCTGGAATATCCGTATCTTCTGGCGTTCCAACTTCATCAGGCATCGTCCGCATCCTGAAACGGTTGGGTCGAATAAAGCAATACGCAACGTACTCGACAGCTATGCAAACGGCATTCGAGAACAGTCGTCAGCGACGAGCATTTCTTGAGCGTCTTTTCCTTGGAAGGCCACCGTCACAGGAGCACTATTCGCTGGCTCACCTTGTAGAAAAACAGGTGTTCAAGAATGTTTTCACGACTAACTTTGACCATTTAACTGAAATTGCGCTCTCTCAGGTGTGCGATTGTGTCGTCAGAAGCTACCTCACGCGTGAAGGTCTGGAATCAATTGACGAACGCGTTCGCGTCGCTCGTGTCATCAAACTCCACGGCGACTTTCTTTTTTCGAGCCTTGCCAATACCGACGAAGAGATGGGCCGAGCAGTCACGGACTCGATGCGCTCCAAGTTTGCCAACCTCTTAAAGGGTGGAGGCTTGGTCGTACTCGGATATGCGGGCGATAGCTCTGTGCTAAAAGTGCTGAAGGAACTCTCACAAATCCCGGAAATCCTAAGCCAAGGTCTGTGGTGGATTTCTCACTGTCCTCCGACGGCTGAAGAAGAGTCATCACAAGGAGTGCACCAAGCGTTCGCGGGCGTTGGCGAATTCATGTCAGTCATGAAATCCGCCGGTAAGACGGTCACGATAATCAAGAATTCTCTCGGGGCGGCATGGTTGCTCGACGAAATATCTAGAAGAGTCACCGGCGAGATTCCGGTCAAACCGAAATTTGGTATTGGGCGCACGAAAGCTCTGGCACCCCAAGTCGGCTGGAGCGTGGAGCCGCCGCCACTTCCTACGCATGCTCCGTCCGTCGAGGGAGGGTTGGATGAACTAAAGGAGAACCTAACGAGTCCGGGGCTAATCTTCATCAAGGGCGCAACCGACGCCGAAAAGACAGCGCTGGTTGCCACGCTAATCTCTGAAACATCGGAAAGGCCTTGTTTCTACTTTAGTTTTGCGTTTGCACGCAACAACCCGGAAGATTTTTCCTTTGTTGTGGCGCTTGGTGAATTTCTTGACGCTAAAGGAATTCTAACCGGGGACTCTCGACGACATTATTGGGTAGAAGTGCTCTTAAGGAACGACGGAATCATGGTGCTCGATGACTTGCCAATATCTCTCTACAAATCCCGCCGCAAAGTGGAAGTCGGAGCTTGCCGGAATTCCTTTATAAAAGTGTTCTACCCCGCACTTATGGTCCTGAAAAAACTCTCTAGGGGCAATCTCGTTGTCTGTTTACCGGATAGTATGCCAGTGGAGTGGAAGAAAGACTTTCTTGATGTGCAGACCGTAGTGCCGGGCATAAAAGTCATGGAAATTGATTTACCGAAAACGTCTAACCACGACACGTCTATTCATTCCATCTTGAAGAACCTGAATTCGACAGAACGTAAAGTTCTCGTCGCGATGGCATGGTTACGGTTCGCGGAAGGGCCCGATTTTATAGCCGGGACCGCAAACGCACATGATTCAGCCTCTGATGCCCTGCATCGTCTCATTGAATTAGGAGTGGCCAAGGGCAACGGAGCTAAGTTTCTGGTCCACACTCTTTATCGAATTCAGCTTCTGACACATATCTTTAACACATGGCCAACTTCAAGAATTCTCGATTACTTAATACGAGTAGCCAGGTCTTACGAAAGGTTCTCAGAAGACCCGGAAAATCCGGCATCGCGACACTGTTTGTTGGAGGCTGAGAACGCGTATTACGAAGCGAGCATAGGATTCCGGGCGGGCAAGTGGACTGCGGGTATGAAGGCGTTAGTTCAAACCTCACTGTTTCTCGCGCATGGTCAACTATCACGGGATTTTCTTTTCGGCACGCTGAAGAGTTACTTCAACGCGGCGGGAGGCGCAATTTTCTCAGGTCTCGACCTGCGTGACCTCGCCACACTCTTCTCAGCCTTTGCCTTGGTTTCTGGGCCAAAGGACGATGAATTCAGTGCTCTATTGCAGTCGTTCCTCACATCGCTCAAAAAACGGAATGAACTCATTCCGTTGTGGCTCCAAGGAGTCGACGTGTTGAGCAGAAACGGTTATATGAGTCCGAAGGGGACTGCGATGCTTTTCCGCGTTAAGGATGAAATACGCCTTGCGAAACACAAGAAACGACTTCAGCGGGAAGATTGGGAATTATTCGGGCGTTGCTATCTCGGACTAAGCAGGTGCTTTGGTGTGTTGTACGGAGGGACCCACAAGTCCGAACTCTTAAGCAGAGCGATTAGATATGCTCGACTAGGTCATCGCTGCTTCGAAAAAGCGCACAACGAAATCGGGAAGAAGGACGCCAAGAGATTTCTAGGTGTCACGTTCATGAACAGTGGTGACTATAGGAACGCAAGAAAAACGCTTACGCCACTTTTTCGCGAAGAAATGGCGCAAGCAGGATTTGACGCCTTCAAGGCTGCTGGTCTGAATAATCTTTATTGTACCTATTTGGGGGTCGGTGCTCTTCGATTGGCCGAAGGATTCTTTTGGGAAGCAAACTACCAATACGGACATTCGAACCGAGGGAAATGCGTGGGACCGTTGCTCTCAATCGCAATGCTACATTATGCCGGAAATCCGATGTCAAGAGTTTTCGAGTTACACCCTCAGCTTCAAAAAGAACTCCCGTCGCCTAAAACGATACTCGATAAGCTAATCTGGATTTGGGACGAACTCGAAATTGAAGATAAAGACGAGAGCTTTCTCGGCGTGTCACAAGCCCTCCTAGTTTTTTCGCAATGGTTCGAAGAACACGGGCAGCCCTCAGAGGAAACACAGACCCTTTCCCTCCTTGTTAGAGTTCATGAGGACTGCTTCGCTCGGCGCAACCGAGAAGAAAGCCCGCCCCAGCTTCGACAAGAACTAGTGTTGAATCAATTGAAGGCACATTTAGATAGATGCGTCACCGGCGGACGAATTCCTGCTAACAAAATCGCAGACGTTTTGGGACCGATAGATTCTGAAGCGATGAAGCAAACTTTCCAAAGCCTCGTTCAGGGCGCTTGAGCTATCAACTGGTGCCGACAAACACCTGAAGCGTGATACTGCCTCGTCCATCATCGGTCTTATTATGTTCATAGCGCGTGCAGCATCCAAATACAACGAGACGTTCGCCAAGTCGGTGCTATTCGGGCCAGTTCCAAACCCATTAGACTTCCGTTTCATTTTCCAATATTTTCCAATTAAGGCCCTGCCCAAATATGTTAAGTGCCGCCGTTCCAGCGTGTTAGATTTAACTTCTCGAACCTTGCCAACGTTCAGGTGTCGGTTCGATTCCGATAGGCTGCTCCATTTTTTTCAAGCAGTTACGTCGCCGCCTCATTTTCCATATTTTCCAATTCAACCAGATTTCTCCGATTCTTCCGGGACAACGCGGCTTGGACTTGTTCCCATTGGAATTTCAGCTGAATATAGTCTCGTCATTTCTCGCGAAGAGTTAATGGTCAGCAACCTGTAGTCTGCGGACCACTCGAAGGCGTGAATTCCAGCCCCGTAGATTCTGCGACCTGCGCAGACCGGAGCACAACCCTTTTTGAACCACCTCTGCGTTTCCCGTCGTCTCCCATCAACAAAAGTTCGCACCCGTTCCTTCCGAAGCCATGCCCATGAGAACGTCGTTTCGGAATCAACGGGGCTTTGCGTATTCTGTTTTGGCCGCGATGAGGATGGGAATATCCACTGGCCCAAATTCTGCTTCGCGACTAGGATTTATTTCTGGCTCAGAAGATAGAGGTCGGCGTGACCGCCGGGACGCGCATAGACGATGGTGGAAAGGTCCCTGGAAAAATCGTAGGCGTTACCGCCAGCGTAAACCAGGGGAAAGGCAAAGGGGACCTTCAGCCCGACTTGGGGCGCCCCGAGGGTTTTACCGTCTTTCCAAGGCTGACGGTAAATCGTGACTTCACCGCGAGAAGCAACTGCATACAAAAACGACTTGCCATCGCGAGCAAAAACTACATTGAACGTTACTACGCCAGGAAGCAAAGAGATGCATTTCCTGTCAGACATGGAGACTTCGTAGATTCCAGTCTTTTCTCCTGACGGTGCAAACCCAAGCAGGTACTGCCCGCCGGGGTCGATGTCGGTAACTTGGCCACAGTTGTTCACGAACTTCTCCGGATTCGAACCGTCCACGGTCCATTTCCAAACGGTCGGTGTCGGACTCCCCTTCTCGAAGCCAGTCGCGTAAACGGATTTCTGGTCAGGGCTCCATACCGGATTTGTGGGCGTATCTCCCATCGAGGGTAGCTGACGAAGGCCGCTGCCATCGGCCCCGACGATGTAGTTTTTGGTCCCTGCGCTGCCTCCCCACTCTTCAAAAGACAGGTGAAAATTGTCTGGCGCCCAAGTCCCCGTCCCCAGAGTTTCTCCGGTGGCGATTTTCACTTTATTGCCGCCATCGATGGCCGACGCCCAGAGTTCGTTCCTCTGGGGTGCGGGGAGCGCGATGTACATCACGTGCTTTCCATCCGGAGAGATGGCGGGCTGAGTTGCTTCTTCCGACACGATGTCCGTCGATTCCTTTGAATGAACGTGGTAAGCGGTCAGAAACCCGGAGGATTTGCCATTCACAAAGTAAATCCCTTTTCCTCCTGGGTCTGGCATGGGCGAGTAGTCAGGTCCCGTTCCGAAAGTAATCTGCGTCAGACTTCGGTCCTGCAAGCTGTATTTCCAGATGTTCGTCAGCCCGTTTATCGTCCGGCTGAACAGCACGGTTTTCCCCGGTCCGCCCCACACGACGTCGAACACATTCCCGGACACCTCACCTAAATCAACCGCCTCATGGCTGGCCACGTTTATTCTCTAAAAACTGAAATTCGTTGGGTCCTCTCGAAAACTACCAACGAGCAGGTCGTTGTCGCTAGGAAATAGCAGAAGCGGGAAGAAGAACAGGCCAGTCCTTTCGGACTTGTACACTAATTCTTCGTTCAGTCCGGATTTTCCCGCACGAAAAATCCCGGCGCTATCAGACCTCATATAATAAATGAACCCGCCATCCGGAGAGGGAACCACAAACAAATAGCCAGACACAACACGGCGGGGAGTGCCTCCGAGCGTAGGCACAGCCCAGACCTCGTCGCGGCCGAGTGACTTCCCGTAATAGACCTCCTTGCCGTCGGGGGAAAAGGTATCTACATACTTGCCCCTTTCGTCATTCGTGAGTTGAAGAGGCTCGCCACCAGAAGTGAGTATGAGGAACACTTGCGCGATGCCGCCTACCGGTGAGGCGAACGCCACGGCGTGGCCGTCGGGAGAAAGCCTCGCCCAGTTCATCGCTTTGTTCCACTGGCTGATTTGCGTAATCTTTGCGGGGCCGCTTGGAGTGTTCGAGCGAGGCCAAAAGTGAAACGCCGCAAAGGCTGCTGCCAGGAGTGCGAAGCAAGCGGCCACGATGACATATTTTTTGCGCGCAGGTTTCACGGAAGGCTGGACGGCCACAGCGGAGCCCGAGCTACTCGCGGTTTCTGGAGCAAGACCCTGAACCGCCCCGCTCCCTGCTGATGAAATTCGGCCCGAACCCGTGTCCCGCCGCAGGCGCTTCAAGTCAGCGCGCATTTCCGACGCGGACTGGCAGCGGAGGTCCCGGTCTTTCTCCAGAGCCTTGTTGATGATGTCTTCGAGCTTAACCGGAACATCCGGATTCAACCTTACAGGAGCGACCGGGGCATTATGCAGAATCGCATCCGTAATCACTCCCGATGTGTCCCCACGAAAAGGGAGTGTTCCCGTCGCCATCTCGTAGAGAACCACACCAAACGAGAACAAATCGGTGCGTGCATCTAGCTCTTTGCCTCGCACCTGCTCCGGCGACATATAGGCCACTGTGCCGACTGCCGTACCAGGGCTGGTAAGCAGTTCTTCTGCCGTGGCCGTTGGCATTGCAGAAGCGCCGACACCCGACGCCACAGGAGTGAGCTTGGCAAGTCCAAAATCGAGAATCTTCGCGTGGCCGCGCTTTGTAACGAAGATATTCGCAGGTTTGATGTCCCGGTGGATGATGCCCTGTGCGTGCGCGGCATCCAGTGCGTCCGCAATCTCAATCCCCAATTCCAGCACTTGCTCAACCGGGAGCGTCTTGCCGGAAATGCGGTGCTTCAGCGTGGTGCCTTCCATGAATTCCATCGCAATGAAGGGCTGACCGTTGTGTTCGCCGATTTCATGGATGGTGCAAATATTGGGATGGTTCAGGGCGGAAGCAGCCTGTGCCTCACGGTCGAAGCGGCTCAGAGCTTGTGAGTCTGGCGCAAACCCGTCAGGAAGGAACTTCAAGGCAACGAAACGGTGGAGTTTGGTGTCCTCGGCCTTGTACACCACGCCCATCCCGCCGTCGCCGAGCTTCTCGACGATGCGATAATGAGAGACGGTTTGTCCGATGAGCGAGGAAGAGTCAGCCACTGGTCGCGTATTTTAATTTTTGCCGCGAGGCAAGTCAACGAAACAGGACGCGAAGCAGGACGGCTTGCAGGATGGGTCCTGATTGACACGCTAATCGGCCCAGTCTCGGGCACGGTCCACAGAGTTAATGGTAGCTCGCGAATTGCTTTCTTCAACGAGTGGAATTGCTCGTTCTTGATTATCAACGGGCGGTCCGCCAGATTGCTTGAGCCTTCCAGATTCATTGACCAGGCGGCAGACGGTGGCCCTGGAGACCCGGTGCTTCTTAGCCACCACCGTCAGGCTCAGACCGGCGAGACGGTCTCGCACAATAGCAGCGCGGTCCACGGTAAGTGGCGCACGCCCTATCCTGCGCCCCTCCAATTTCGCTCGCCGCATCCCCGCCCGCACACGTTCAACGATTAGACTTTTCTCTAATTCTGCAATCGCTCCGACGATTACGACCATCGCGCGACCCAATGGCCCGCCAGTGTCGATGTTTTCTCGCAAACTTACAAACTCGATGTTCAGATGGCTGAGTTCATCAAGTACTTCCAAAAAGTGGCGCACGTTTCTGGCAACTCTGTCGAACGCGGCGACCAGAACGACATCGAAGCGATGTCGGCGGCCATCTGCGAGAAGCTGGTCAAGACCGGGACGTTTCGATTTTGCACCGGAAATCGTGTCTGTGTACTCGCGCACAATTTCATATCGGCGCTGCTTAGCTAGTTCGCGTAGGTCATAAAGCTGTGTTTCTGGATGTTGGTCGCCAGTGGACACGCGTGTGTAAATGACCGCCCGTTTGCCGGAACCAGGTTTACCCTGAATTTCAGTTTTGGCAGGTGAACACCAGGGTGATAGCGTTTGGTCAGCCATAGCTCAATCTCCTTTGAGTTGTGGTTAGGGGCGTCGCGGTGTTACTAGCACTGCGGCGCTCCGCTTACTTCTTGCGCTTCAGAAACTCATCAATGGCTTTGCGAATCAACCAAGAAACAGAAAGGTCTTCCCGGCTCGAAAGTTTTTCCAGCTTCTTCACCTGTTCTGGCTTGAGTCGGATGGCCGTAAGTTTCTTCTTCACGTACGACACTATATTACACTGTGGTACGGTCTTGTCAAGGCGGACATGTCCGAAGGACTTCCAACGCACATGAAAGCCAACCGTGTGAAAGAACCGATGAGCACAGTTCGCACGAGGTTCGAGGAACGCGCAGTCTGAGACGCCGAGAACTCCGAGTGTCAATCAGAACACCCGCAATCAAATTACGGTTTGGATGCTGGCTCGTTCCTAGCCGCCCCGAACTCGGAATGCTCAACCGGCGAACTGGGGCTCTGTTCTGCGGACACCACTGGTCCGGGCTCGGACGACGCACTTTTTCTATCTGGGTAGTGCGCAAGGGAGACCGGAGGTTCAGGTTTCTGGGGTTCTGGTGCTGGCAGTGCGGACATTTGGAGGTCCTCTCTTTCTTCGAAATCAATCAGTGGAAGCCGTCGAAGCGTTTCTTCGGATACTTGATGCAACTCAGCGAGCGTCTGCAAAGAAGTGGCGTTTCTTGCTACCGCGCAGGCAGTTCGCGTCGCCAAGAACCAAGTGTTCGCATCGCCTCGGGACATCGTGCCGATGGGATGGCTAAAACTCGGTGAATTACGAACATAGTACCAAAAATAATTTGGGTTGCTAATCCAGGGCCATGCCGCTGGGCCAGCTTTGCACATCATCGGCTTAAAATCATGGATACTGCACAGGGTTCCATTGAGAAAAACGCATTCCTCGCGCACCGTCTTACGAGCTAGCGCGATTCTGAACTGCTCGCACTTCTCCCATTTCCACCTGACTATCACGCACTGACGTACAAGAAAGTCTTCCGCTGACAGGAATAGCCTGCTTGCTATTCTTCTGATGTCATCCGGATACAGTAAGACTTGGCCTGACCAACGACAGCATGCACCACACCCCGTGCACTGGTGGAGAGACAGGGTCTCCAGCATGTGCTCGTCGGCATGCGCTTCGATTTCAAACTCGCTGGTTGTCATAGTAGCGCCTTGAATCGGTACTTGAGCATGTATCTCAGATGCTTTCTAGCCAACGATACTCGCCATTGGAGCAGGCCACTCGAAACGCATACGCGGGCTTTTTTCTGATGGTCTGTTTCCTCGGGGATTTTATCTCCGTTCGCGTTAATCACTCCCCAATCGCGCAATTGAATCTCGTGTGCGGGTGGCGCATGGACAGTAATAATGTACGTCAACGTATCGTAGCTCACTCCTCCGACGAACATTGTGCCGTCATTTGAAAACGCCGCTTCCTCCACGGTGGTTCCAGTCGATAGGACCTCATAAAGTAGGTCAACTCTATCCCCCGGCGGCAATGGAGGCTGGAACTCCGCATTTGCCTGATACAGATAAATGGTCTTTGCACCACCGGAAAAATTGCTCTTCCTTACTTCCTCATGCTCTTTGTGTACCACGAGTTTGACTTGAGGATTGCCAAGTAGCCCATGCTGGACCTTCCAACTCGGGATTTGCTCATAGTAACCATCTTGGATAGGAGCAAGGTCTCGAATCGGTTGGTTTGTTCGATTGATGCACTGCATGCGGACAACTGTTTCATAGCTGTTTTCTGCGGGGACATGATAATAGGCATCGCTTGTCTTTTCTTTGCATACGAGGTCATTGAAAGGAAGGCGATTCTTAGCGAGGTCTACGAATGCTAATGTGAATACGGCTGCGGTAAAAAAATAGGACGCCCAGGATATCCATATTAGGTACGTTTGGTGGTTCGAAGAGGCGTTTAAGAAACGATGGGTCAGAGTGCTCGCGACCGATAGAAGCAGAAACAGAATAGCCCAAAAGGATTTCTTCTTGTAGCGATGAGCTAGTGCCGGGACGTTTCGAAGAAGGAACCACACCTCTCTTGCGAACTCCAAGACACCCTCCAAACAAAACGAGCTAGATAATTAAGCGATTACAACTTCCGCATATACTGCACGCCTACCGTAGTTGTCAACAAAGATGAGCGTTGTGCAGGCATAACGCAAGCATATTTCCGCTCTTCGAACGAAGCGTTCACGAACAGGCTCCTGTTCCACGAACTTGTTCATGTCGTCCAGTACAATCAGCTAGGGGTAGCGGAGTTCGCGGCGAAGTATGTGAGGGGCTTCCTGAGCGGTGGCTCCTACAAAGCTATCCCGTTGGAAATGAATGCATATGAACTGGACGGAATATTTGCAGAGGGGCCAGCAAAAGCTTTTTCTGTGGCAACTGAAGTTCAATCTTGGATTGATAAGGCCAAGTTTTAGGTCAGAGCAGAACACTCAAGCAAAGGACTCCTGATAAATGCCTCTGACGTATCTCGACCAAAACGCCCTTATTGAATTGGGGCGCATGGCCCGAAATTCCGACTTTCGGAGGAGACTGGATAGTGCCATCGAATCAGGCTCTTTTGCCGCCGTCGTTTCTTCGTGGCATTTGATTGAGACCGCACACACATCCAATCTTGCGAATGCCATCGAACTTGCTGAGTTTATCGACAGCCTCAAGCCATCTTGGCTCTTGGAAAGGCGTGACATTCAAAAGCTCGATGTCGAGGAGGACTTCTATAGATTCCTCAGGCTTGACTATCCGACCAAGCCACGTGTCACAACTCGCTCGCCAGTATTTGCGACCTTGAACAACCAGAAGGATTCCGCGAAATTCGATATTCCCTCCCGCAACTTCGTGAAACAGTGGATTGAACATCCCGAGCAACTCAGGGAACTGGAGGAGGTCTACAAAAAGAATGCCGACACCCTGTCCCAATTGAGAGAACTGATGAAACAAGGAAAGCTGACCGGCGAAATCAGGCGACGCGTTGATGAGCTACTCGTCATAGGGTCGATGCCCAAAAGCACGCCAGCAGGCTTGGATGTTGGCCGCGAAGCGAAGATGGAGTACGTTCAGCAAGTAAAGGTTGAAACTATCCCATCGCTCGCAATCGAAGCGGCCATTTCGGCGCATGAATGGGTTTCACATGGTGGGGCGGACAGAAACACGTTGATAGACAAGTTTCACTTGATTTCCGCCCTGCCTTGCGTGGACGAAATCGTTTCCGACGACAAGTTCTTCCACAAGATATACCCTGTCGCGCTGAAGACGGGGCACGTAAGAGCAAAGCTAATCGGGAGCGCGGAATTCTTGAAGCGATTCTAACAGTGAAGTGTCCTTGAAGGTTCTCTGCTCAACTATTGGCTCCCGAACCGGGGATGAATCCCCGATTCCACAGAGTAAGTCCTTGCATTTTATAAGGTCGTGTAGTAAACGTCCCAGGTAATACCTCTCACGTGTTTGAACCAAGGGATGAGCTGTCCCTCCCGGTGTGCTCCCGGATTCGATGCAGCTTCGCCGGGCAAAGCCGTGCGACTAGTTTTTACTATTTGACACAATGCGCGGAGGAACATGCCATGCATACAAGAATCCTTAACTTGGGATTGGTCGCCTTCCTTGCAGCATGTGTAGGACGTGCACAGGACGTGGGCGAGGCCTCTTACTTGCGGGCCAGAATCTCTGCGATGTATCCAGTAGCGTGCGGAACTCTACCCGAGAGCGACATGCCAGGCATAAGGGCACAAAAGGCTTCCCGCGAAGCGCTTGCCAGCTACGCCAAAGCTCTGGCTGACATTCGTCATAAACAAGTCCTTGCGGCGCAGAGATTCACGGCTGAGCAAATGGACCCTGACGAAAAAGAGGCCCGGGTTGAAAGCTTAGGGAAACAAATTGAAGAGCTTGAGCGACTGGCTCACACTGAGGGTGCCTGCCCGGTCGCATCTTTTCTGTCTGGCCCGCAAGCAAACGAGAAAAGTGCTACCAGCACAACCATAGAATCATCGTCGTTGCCCAAACTCAAATCACACCGTGACCAATTGGCTAGGCCTTCTTCGAGCCACGAGACAACTACAGTGGTTGCTAACTCTGGTGCAAGTGCAGACCAACAAAAGGTGACCAAGCAGGAAGCGGACGCCGAGTCGGCGATGAACCAGACCACGCCCTCCGGTTCGAAGCTCGTGCAAGGCCAATCAGTGACCGGAGGAAATGGGCCAGACCTATTGGTTCTTCCACCGGAGCTATCGTTTGGTCCCCAACCGTGGCAAACCGAAAGCGAACCGCAGACAATTACCGTCACGAACATATCCGGGAAAGAAGTGACACTCATTCCGCCAACAATTTCATCTAGTGACTTTCGCATAAAGAACAGCAATTGCGCGAATACGCTCGCGAAAAACACTACTTGCACCCTTCAGGTGGTCTACGTTCCCTTCGGTCCGAGGACACCAAAGAGCTATGTCGCTGTGCTCACATCAGCCACGAACCTGGCAGCCTTCAGAGCGTCGGCTGATAACTTAGCGACTGCGCTGCGAGCACTCGAAGATGCAGCCACGGCCGCTCAGAGAGCGGAAAACGATTTCCGGGAGAAAGAAGAGGAGGACAAAGCCGCAAAGGGGAAGGACACTGGCAAGCAGAAGGCACTCGAAGAAGCTCGGAAGGAGTATCGGGCTAAGCAAGCTGACCTGCAGGCAGAGGAGGCCGCCGCCGATGGGCTGTGGAGCAGCATCTACGCTTTACCAGCCATTCGACTGTCTGGGACTCCTGCGCACTGGAAATATCCATTCATACGGTCGGTGGCGGGATTGGATGTCTCGGCTGCAAGCTCCCGAACAATTCAGCAGAAATTCTTTGTAGAAGCCGACCTGCTAGCGCCGATTCATTTACTCGGGTTGGGTAAATGGAAGAGCGAGGAGCCGCTTGAAAATCGTTGGTGGTTTTGGGTGAATCCACGATTCACTAGCTTACCCCAATCCACAAACTTCAGCGCCCTTTCCACAATCAATGAATCTGGCACGTTCTTCCAGAACCTAAGAACCCAAGGTACAGTAGCAGATATTGCGCAGGGGCTCGATGCAAGTGCGGGCCTAGAATATGTAATACTCAAGCCGCGCTCGGGAATCCCATGGTGGGATGAGTTTCCGAATACAAAAGCACGACTCTCAGGGTCGTTTATTGTCGGGGGCGGTGTGAGTACACCGTTTTCTACCGACAAGACGGACGTTACATCGAAGGTTAATCAGAGCATTTGCGATGCTTATAATACGCTCTTCACTTGCAAATTCCAGACTGGCGCCACAACCCCAGTCATCGTAGCTATGGATGGAACCACTAAGTCATTTATAGTGTTTGTTACACCTGACCGGTCGCGATTTTTCCGAAGAATCTACGCCGGTTTTCGCGTGAAGTCATATTATTTCAGCAAAGACGTGAGAGCTGATTGTTACCCACCTACCGGTCGGTCTGAAGAACGTGGAGACTGCGAAGCCCCTTACAACATCTTTCCAGGTATAATGGATGTGACTCTTGGGCAAGATGAGTCTATCACTTCGGGCCTCCTTCGCGGCTTAGTCTTCCGAGCGGAGGCCTCTTACCCTCTATCATTCTTCCCCGGGGTTCACCTGTACACTTCCGTGTACACGCTGTTGCGAAGAAATCGCCCTTCTCCGCCCTTCTCCTCCTTCCTTGTTCAGGCCCCCGACGCAGGCTCCAACAACGATGCCAGTACTTTCCGGTTCCCGGTGCCGCCACTCAGTCGTGACTATTTCCGAATTGGCATTGGCGTGGATATCCTCCAAGTCTTGAAAAAATTCGAAAAGGGTGGCCAGCCCACGACCCACGCTCCTTCTCCACCGTCCGCACCGGTTGTCCCCGCAGCGGCCCCATCCGCCCCTTCGGTGACCACGCAACCAGAGAACCAGACAGCGACCGCCGGGGGCACAGCGACATTCAGCGTAGCGGCCACAGGAACGGCCTCGCTCACCTATCAGTGGCAGAAGAACGGCGTGAACATCGCCGGGGCCACTGCCTCAACCCACACCACCCCGGCGACCACTACCGCCGACAACGGGGCGCAGTTCACCGTGGTAGTCAGGAACAAGGCAGGAGGTGTCACGAGCGAGGCCGCGACCCTCACTGTAAACAAATAGCGGACAGTAATATATGTAATCCTTTTCGATGGACTAACGCGCGTTGGCGTGTCGCCTTCCCACCGGAGGTTTCTAAGGCACTCACGCAATGACGCCTTAGCGAAGCTGCAATAATTTCGGTGCTCAGGATTGTGACGCCGGTGTGACGCAAAGCCTGCCCACACTGCCAGAGCTGACACAATTGACACTGAAGGGCGATTGAATCCAAACAACTTGCGTGTTTGCAACACTCCCCGGCGAATCCGGCTTTTAGGTGGTCCCATTACTACGCGCAACATATCTTGGTCCATGCCCCCACCCCAGTTCTCGACTCTAATGCTCTCTTTGGATGGCAGTCACAATTCCGTCTTCCAGGTAGACGTAGTCAGTATAGTCATAAAAGAGATATCTATAGACCAACTGGGCTGTCCAATGTCCTCCTTCCAATCGGGTCGTATTCACGCTGCTAGGGCGTCCCATCACTTCCAATAACATATCTTGGTTCATGCCGACCCAAGTCTGCTTTCTGGCCACGGCCAAACAAACAGCTTGTGTCCAAGACGGGTGTGCATCACAAATCTTCTGCACTTTCTGTTTTTCTTTCTCCTGTCCTTTCTGGTCTTTCCGCAGAATTTTCTGCGCTCTCTTTAGCTCCTTGTCCAGTTTCTTTTTCAGCTCAGCTTGGTTCTCATCTTTTGTTTGTCCGAAGATTGTCAGACACGGACTCCACCCAACCAACAAACAGAATGCAATCATTGTGAGGATTCGTTTGAATGAGCGCATGTATCTTCCGGTTTCAATGGGACGATTTGAGAACAGATGGCAATGGCCAGCCCTCTGCATGGAGCACCCCTTTCGGAAACTCTCCACTAGAAGCCCTGAGTCGGGCTTCTGCGTGCTCGGCAATCAAGGGGACAACGCAATGGTGAAGCAGGGCAAAGTGAGAGTCAATGACAATGTGACGCATCGGGTGTGTACGCATCGGCTGGTGACCGCCAAGATGCAGAGTGATGCCCCTCGACATCCGCATCCGATTTGGCCGTGCCATCCGCCGCGTACGCGAGGAACAGAAAATCAATCAGGAAGAGGCTGCCGAGCGGTCCGGATTGCACCGGACGTACTATAGCGGAATCGAGCGCGGCGTCAGGAACGTTTCGCTGGTGAATATCGAGAAGGTCGCCAAAGGATTGAAGAAAAGCCTGCCTGAGCTTTTCAGCCGGGTCTGAGCCTCTCGTCAGACTGTGCCCAATTCTGTGCCCACCCTTGGACTCGCTGGAACGAGCAGGAATGGCACTCAGGCGTTCGTAAATACTTGCACTCGCCCAACCTGCCCACTCCAGACACCCTGTCGGTCAGTTGTTTATTTATCGAACAGTAATACTTAGAAGGCAGACGCTCTGTCCAACTGAGCTACGAGACTAAATAAAAAGGTGCATGCGGCAACCAGAACAACTGCTAAGAGCGATTTCATGTTTACTCCCTTAATTCGAGATGAGGTTAAGGTCTCGCCTTTTCTTTTGCGCACAATAGGCAATTCTTTAGTCATCCCGCTGTGGTTAAACTTAGCATTCGAGCAGGAAGGGTCTTGCAGTAATGCAATATGTGAGCGGCGTTCTGGTAACGGCTGGCTTCTGGGAAAGGCGATAAAGCTCGCGGGACTCCACGGAAAGGAAGTCCGCATCGTCGGGAAAAGCTGGGAAACGCTATGACCGAACGCCGTCCTAATCCGCGTTGCGTCGTGAAGGTGGGCAAAGGGCGCGGGTTCATTATCGAACACCTTGTGAAGTTCTATTACCCTGCAAGGGCTTTCGTGAGGCATCGTGTGGTCGTCACCGCGGCACATTGCCTTCAGGAATTGCCGCCTGCTCACGCGATGCCGAACTGCGAAGAACGCACTTACGAGAAGCTGTTGGGGAGTTTGGACGGCGGCAAAACTGAGGTCTGGGCCGAGTGCCTGTTCGTGGACCCGATTGCGGATATCGCAGTACTTGGCTGCCCCGATAACCAACAGCTCGGCGACGAGGCCGATGCGTATCACGAGTTGACTGACAATGTGCCTGTGCTTCGGATTGATGACGCACGGAGTGGGCGGGGTTGGGTGCTCTCACTCGATGGCCACTGGGTTCGCACAACCCTGGAGGTATTCTCGGGTCCGGACGGCATGGTGCTCTCGATTGACCCGACTGAGGCCGGAATGTCGGGTTCTCCAGTCCTGAACGACACTGGCCGAGCAGTCGGCGTTGTAGTGGTCGGGCAAGAAACGGTCAGCACCGCAAACGGAGAGCGGAGGAACGAGAGGGCCGGGCCACAGCCCATGCTGATGCGTAACCTTCCGGGATGGCTTCTGCAATTCCAGCGATGAGCGTTTTGCTTCGCTGGGCCCCCCGCCGTGTCCAGGCCCTGCAAGGCGACACCGCCAAGGCGGCCTATCAGGATTTCCTAACGCTCTGGAAAGACGCCGGTCCTGACATCCCCATCCTCATCGCTGCAAAGTCTGAGTACGCGAAGCTGAAGTAATTTCGGTGTTCAGGATTGTGACGCCGGTGTGACGCAAAACCTGCCTACCCTGACAAAACTGACACCACTGACAGTTAAAAGCGATTGAATCCAAACAACTTCCTTGTTTGCAAGCCCGCCCGTACAGTCCGATGTTGTTTTCAGCAAACGAGTTTTGTGATAGCTTACAGCTTCGGGTCCACCTCACACGCACTGGGTCGTGAGGCACTACCGAACGGTGCCCCGTTTTCCGAGGGCTGCAAGCCGCGTTTGGACAAAGCTAAAAAGCTTGTCCGGCGCGGTTTTTTTATTTGCCCGGACGCTCAAGCAGCAATTGCTGCTCCGCGGAGACCGTCCGTGCTCAGTTTGCGTAGATGCCGTGAGATACTCGGCTCAAGTTGCCCTGCAGCGGATTCAGAGCTTGAGTTGCTTCGTGACCAGTTGATGGCAATCGCCGACATAGCCTTAGAGATGGGCCGTGAAAAGCTGGGGACTGGAACTGCAAGCACGTTTCATGAAACGCTAGAACTCATTCCTCGCGAACAACAAGAAGAAATCGTTGAACGCGCCGCCATAATGGAGTTTGATGGTGGACTCCGGCGCGGCGAGGCCGAAGAAGCGGCGTTGCAAAAATGGGCACGAGCGCAACTGAACGGAAAATGTGAACGCATTAATTAGCCAGCATAAGATTTGTTGGTAGTTCGTCGGAAGAATAGACCATGCGTGCCGTCATATACTGTAGGGTGTCCACAAAAGACCAAGTCCAGAATCTGAGCCTGCCTACTCAAGAGAGGGCCTGTAAGGACTACTGCTTGCGCACCGGTTATGACGTGGACAGGACTTTCGTCGAGGAAGGCGAGTCGGCCAAGACTGCAGATAGGACCGAATTGAAAAAGCTGTTGACCTACTGTCGCGAGAATAAAGGGCGTGTGCATGCCGTTGTTGTTTACGCGGTCAACCGCTTCGCCCGTGAGCGGTACAGCCATGTCATTCTCAGGTCCCAACTGGCGAGCCTCGGAATCACACTGCGTTCCGTGACCGAGCCGATTGACGATTCCTCCACTGGCAAGCTCATTGAGGGAATGGTCAGCGCAGTCGCACAGTTTGATAACGACGTTCGCTCCGAGCGCACAGTGGTAGGGATGAAGGCCCGTCTTGAACGAGGTGGCTGGACGTTCAAGCCGCCGCTGGGCTACATAAAAAGCACAAATGCGGGCGGAGAAAAGACAATTATTCCTGACCCAAGTCGTGCGCCACTTGTTAAGAAAGCTTTCGTATTGTATGCAACGGGGCTTTATTCGAAGCAACAAGTACGGGCGATTGTAACCCGCTTAGGGTTGTCCACCAAGAGGGGGAAACCGCTCAATCCGCAAACGTTCAGCCAAATTTTACGCAACCCGATTTACACGGGAGTGCTTTACGTCCCGGCGTGGGGAGTGCGTCAGCGGAGCAATGCCGCGACACTAGTAAGCCGAGAGACCTTCGACAAAGTGCAGGCACTGCTCGATGGCAAGAGACCCACCGTGACGCCCCGTCAGCGCAATAATCCCGATTTTCCATTGCGACACTTCGTGCGCTGCGGGCGTTGTGACCGTCCGCTGACAGGAAGTTGGTCCAAGGGTCGCAACCATCGGTATCCCTATTACCGGTGCCAAAATCCTTCCTGCAAGGCCGTACACGAGCGTCGAGAGAAGGTCGAACGACTGTTCGTTGACTTCCTTCACCTATTGCGTCCTAAACCTGAATATTTGGCCCTCTTCGGCGAGATTGTTATTGATGTTTGGAAGGATAAACAGGCACAAGCAGCGACACTGCATGAGGCCGCGCAACGCCGTCTTGCCAGCCTACGTGAACGAAAGCAGAGGCTTATTGAGGCGTTCGTTTACGAGCGGACGATTGACAAGCAGACATACCAGGAACAACTGGACAAGCTGAGTGAGGAAATTGCGCTGGCCGAAATCGAGGAATGCGATGCACGCATCCAACAGATGGACATACAAGCAGCCGTGAGCTTCGGTGAATTTGTACTGCTCAACGCACCGCGCCTTTGGGCGGATTCGTCCCTGGACCAAAAACAGCGCCTACAGCAGGCTCTCTTTCCGGATGGGGTGCAATTTGAGGAAGGCTTTTATCGAACCGCCCAAACAAGCATGATTTTCTATGAGTTAGAACCAGAGAAGGCCAAAAAGGAAGGTTTGGTAGCGCTAACGGGAATCGAACCCGTATTTTAGCCTTGAAAGGGCTACGTGCTAACCGTTGCACCATAGCGCCACCGATGTTCGGATGAACCTTACTAGGATAAGAAAAATAAGCGGAATGCACAAGCGATTGCGCGGCGCGTGGGCTGTTTCCGGGCAGGCCGAGAGCTTTATTTTCTTGGTGAATGCATAAAAGTGAGGGCGCGCCTGCTGGCGCCAATTTTGCGGAGCACCCCCCTAACCCCCATCATTTTGTATGAATGTCAAAATAAAGGGCTTTCGAAATTTGCATTTCGCAAATGGCTGATTCTAAAGGACGCGATTTTGGCTGTTTTCGACCAGCAAAGGCTGCAATGGAGCGTAGAAAAAGAAAATGCGGGAGCAAGCTCCCGCACTCCACGCGCAGTTACCTACAAGAGTAAGTATAGTATGGCATAAAAGAAAGTCAAGGATAATTTTGAGAAAAAATCATGGCGCGGGTGCCGGAGATACTCCTGCGAGCGCATACCGTATCCGGGCGCAATGAGGCAGGTGTTTAGGGGTCAGCCCTGGCGGTCCTGGAATTGTTTGTGCCTACCTGTTAAGCGTCGTCCGGTTTCGGCACTGCGCCGAACTCTTCCGGATGCGCGGACACATAGTCAAAGAGCAAAGTGGTGAGGTCGTGCGGATAAGAGTAGAACTCCAGGTCCAAGGAGTACAGCTTGTCGCGAGTTTCCTGGGAGAGATCATGAACGGCCTGCTGCATTGCTACCGAAGTTAACGGCAATCCTTGTGGAAACGCCGCCGCGACGGCGCGATGGCAGATGCTTGCGGTCTGGGGAGCGCCGATCATTTCAAGGGCCTGCACGACGAAATGTGCGGATTCGTTGCTGCTATTCCAAAAATATTGTGAAAAGCCGCCGTTGTTGACTTCTGCTTCGACCTTCCAAATCGCGGTGAACACTTTTTGAGGGGGAGATTGCCGAGTAAATGGCTCCTTGCCGACTTTGGTCACCGGGGAGCTGGCTAAAGCGATGAGTATTTTGTCCATGGTCATGGTCCGGCCCTCGAGTTCGCTTCGCCAAGCTGGCTGCGAAGAGTTTAGCTCTGGCGGTCCTGGAATTCTTCGTGCCAGGCCATCTGGATGGCTTCGAGCTTGGATTCGTTGGAGGCGGCGGGGTCGCCGGAGAAGCCGGGGAGTTCGGTGATCCATTTGTGCATATCCGTGAAGCGGACGGTTAGAGGATCGACGTCCGGGAATTTGTCGGCTAGGCCAATGGCGATGTCTTCGAAATTATCCCAGCCGAATGTTGGCGGCATGTCCGCTCCAAAAAAAGATTTAGCACAGAGAACGCAGAGAAAGATGGCGGAATAAATCCGCCGCTACATCAGAATCAATGATCGAGTTCCTTGGCGTAATTCTTGTTCCAGTCGGGAATTTCTACGACGATGTCGGTGGTGCCGTCGGGCACGGTCTGGCAGCCGAGGCGCGACTTGGGCGTGATGCCGGGGGCTTCATCCAGCTCGTCGAGTTCGGCGTCGGTGGCTTCATTGCAGGATTCTAGGCCTTCTCTGACAATCACGTGGCACGTCGAGCAAGCGCAGACGCCTCCGCAAGCATGGTCGAGGCCGGCCTTGATGCCTTCGGAGATGTCCAGAATGCTGCCGGGCAGGCCGTTGTGGCCGTAGGGAATCTTCTCCGGGTCGACTTCGATAGTCTTGCCGCTGGGAAGAAATGTGACTTTGTATTTCTTCGTGGCGGGTTTGTACTTGACTTCTTCGATGTATGGGTTGCTTCCGCCCATGATTTCCCCCAAACAACATAACCAAAGATAGCGGCGTCCCGACCGGGTCGGGATAAATGCCACCGCCGCTACAATTCGTGCTCCGCAGGCCGCCTGCGGCGGATTACGCCGTGATTGGCTGCAGTTTGGACAGGCTGAAGCCTGTCCCACTAAACCTTCAGACCTCGGCTAGCTTGCGGCCTTCGAGGGCCGTGGACACCGCCGAGTTCATGAGCAATTCCGCTAAATGCTCGGTAGCGTGATTCAGTTCGTCGATTCGCTTGCGAATTAGCTTGTAGTCGTTGCCGGTTACGGATTCCCGCAGGGCGGCGACACTGGCGTCAATTCTAGCGCGTTCTTCGGCGGACAACCCCGCAGATTGCGGATTGGCTAGCGCCTTGGCGGTGGCCGTCAGGATCGACTCGGATTCGGTGCGCGCTTCGATGACCTGGCGCTGGGCGAAGTCCTGCTCTGCGTATTCGATGGATTCCTCGAGCATGCGTTCGATTTCGGAATCGTTGATGCCGTAGCTGGGCTGGACTTCGATCGAATGCTGATCGCCGGTGCGGAGATCTTTCGCGCCAACTTGCAGGATGCCGTTGGCGTCGATCAGGAATTTTACTTCGATGCGCAGGAGGCCGGCGGGGGCTGGCGGAACTTTGAGAGTGAAGCGGGCCAAGGAACGGCAGTCTTTGGCTAGTTCGCGTTCGCCCTGGAGGACGTGGATGTCGATGCCGGTCTGATTGTCGACGCCAGTGGTGTAAAGCTCTTGGGCGCTCGCGGGAATCGTGGAATTGCGCGGAATAATTTTTGCGACCGCGCCGCCGTAGGTTTCGATGCCGAGCGAGAGCGGCGTGACATCAAGGAGAAGCATGGTTTTCACGCCGCGGTCGAGAATGTTGGCCTGGACAGCGGCGCCGAGGGCGACGACTTCATCGGGATTCAGCTCGATATGCGGCTTGCGGCCGAAGAATTCCTGCACGGTGCGGCGAATCAGCGGGGTGCGCGTGGCGCCGCCGACGAGGACGACTTCGTCGATGTCGACGGGCTTGAGCTGCGCGTCGGCAAGCGCTTGCTTGACGGGACCCATGGTGCGGCCAACTACCGGGCGAATGAGAGCATCGAGCGCGCCGCGCGTGAATTCGTGAACGAACACTTTGCCGTTTGGCAATACAAAACGAAGCGTGGCGGTCTCTGACTGGGAAAGCTGGTGCTTCACTTCGATAAGCGCTTTGCGAAGTTCCTGCGCGAGTTCGCCGTGCGGCGAGAAATCAATTTCATCGCGCTGGAGAATCAGTTCGTGGACAAAGGCTTGCAAGAGATTGTCGATATCGTCGCCGCCGAGATGCGTGTCGCCATTCGTTGAAAGAACTTGGAATATATCGCCTTCGGTCGTGGAAATGAGTTTGAGAATCGAAATGTCAAAGGTGCCGCCTCCGAGATCGTAGACGGCGACTTTGCCACGCTGTTTTTCGTGGAGGCCGTAAGCGAGCGCGGCGGCGGTCGGCTCGTTGACGAGACGGAGCACTTCGAGGCCGGCGATTTTGCCGGCGTCCTTGGTGGCCTGGCGCTGGGCGTCATTGAAATAGGCTGGAACGGTGATGACGGCACGATCGACGGGTTCGCCGAAATGGGCTTCGGCCCAGTTTTTCAGTTCGCGGAGGATGAAGGCGGAAATCTCCGGCGGAGTGAAAACCTTGTCGCCGAGTCTTACGCGGATGACGTTCTTGCTCGATGGATCGATGCGAAACGGGAATAGCTTGAGTTCATCTTGTACGTCAGCGGGGCCGCGACCCATCAGGCGCTTGACGGAATAAATGGTGCGCTCGGGTTGCGTGAGGAGCCTTCTTCGGGCGGCCTCGCCCACAACAACGGTTCCATCTGCGTCCAGGCTAACTACCGAGGGACAAAGCGTGCTGCCATATGGGCCCGGGATACACTTCGGCTGACCCGTCTGCGGATGGGTGTACGCGACGAGGCTGTTGGTGGTGCCGAGATCGATTCCGACGATTCTGCCCATGATGAAAACCGGGAGGAGCTAAAGCCCCTCCGCTACAAAAGCTCCTTTTGAACGTTGGTAACCAGATTTCGGATGTACGAGCGGCGATTCAGCAAGTCGTTCAGCTTCGCCATGATTTTTTCCCGCGTGGCGGAGTCCGCTTCGAGGGCGGAATCCCATTCGCGCGCGGCGGCTTGAAGCTGCGTGTCCACTTCGCTGAGTTTTTCCTGAAAACCCTTCTCGGCGGATTCGAGGCGCGACTTCAAAGCCGCGAGATCGCCTCCGGAGGCTTTTGCTTCGCGAAGCTCGTCGAGCGCTTCGTTCAACTCGAAGACTTCTTCGAGCAGTTCCGGCGGCGCCAGCTGCTTGTGTTCGCCTTCCTTGCGCGCTCCTTCAATGCCGAGGAGATACTCGACGCGGCCGACAGGATCGCGAAGTGTGCGGTAAGCGTCGTTCAACTCCGAGCTGCGCTTCAGAGAGAGGTCGCGCTCTTCTTCCGGCGCGTTTACAAAATTATCAGGGTGCAGCTTCCAGCTCATTTGCAAGAATTTCTGCTCGAGCGCGGTCATCTCGATCCAAAGCTTGCGCGGCAACTCGAAAATAGCGAAGTAATCCATGGTCTTTGATTGGGTCTTTGATGTCGGCGCTGTACTCATAAATGCTTTTTCAGGATCCCCGGAAGGCACAAAAAAAGTGGCTGGCGGGTGCGGCTGCCAACCACTTGTCCGGATCAGCCTTGAGCCACGTTTGACCGGGAACAGGCTAAAGCCTGTTCTACTAGGCCGTAAAGGAGCTGCCGCAGCCGCAGTTGCGCGCTGCGTTGGGATTCTGGAAAACGAATCCCTGGCGCATCAGCGTCTCTTCATATTCGAGCGTCGTGCCGTTCAAGTACAGAAAACTCTTCGGGTCAACGAAGAGGCGCGCACCGAATTCCTCAAAAATTTTATCGCGGTCGCGCGCTTGCGTGTCTAGCCTCATGGCATAGGAGAGGCCAGAGCACCCTCCGCCCTGGACGCCAACGCGCAAGCCGCCCTGTTCGGGCGAAACGCCATCCTTTTCGAGCAGCTCGCGGATTTTTCGCGCGGCACGCTCGGTCAGGTGGATCTTCGCGATGTTCGGGCTTGCGACTTCTGTTGCCATTTTCAAATGCTCCAAATGCCTTACGCCGTCAACCTTGCCGAGTAGGGGCGTCAGCAAACTTGGCCAGCTACAGGCTCTTAGTGCGACGCTTTTTCGTGCACGGGCACTTCGACGCCGTGCTTCTTCTTCCAGTCGCCAATGGCGGCCTTGATGGCGTCTTCGGCGAGCACGGAACAGTGAATCTTCACCGGCGGGAGCGAAAGCTCGCGCACGATGTCCGTGTTCTTGATCGAAAGCGCCTCTTCGACCGTCTTGCCCTTGACCCACTCGGTAGCGAGCGAGGAGCTGGCGATGGCCGACCCGCAACCGAAGGTCTTGAACTTGGCTTCTTCAATGACCTGGGTATCGGGATTGATTTTCATCTGCAGCTTCATCACGTCGCCGCACTCCGGCGCTCCGACGAGACCCGTGCCGACGTTAGGGTCTTCTTTCGGCATGCTGCCGACGTTGCGGGGATTGTTGTAGTGATCAACCACTTTATCGCTGTATGCCATTATCCATTGCTCCTTGCCAGATTAACGAGATTGCCGAAACCCGCGCTCTTGACGGCTTTGTCGGTGAGCGAAACGTTCGGCACGGAAGCCGAGCGGCCCGCGGTCAACTGACGAAGAGCGTCCTTGATGAACTCCGCGCCGAGCCCGAGCATTTTCAGAAAGGCGCGCACTTGCTGAAGCTCATGGAAAGAGCGCTCGCCGGCGACGGCAGCCTCTTCTCCTTCTCCACCGTAGGGCACAAACGTCACGCGGAAAGCCGCGCCGGTGCCGCCGATGGAGCGATGAATGCGAATTGTACCTTCATTTGCCATGTTCTTTGTTCCATTCCTTTTAGGCTGTTTGCCATTTCATTTTCGAGATATCGATTCCCTCTTTGGCCATTTCGTAGAGCGGGGAGAGTTCGCGCAGCTTGGTGACGACCTGCACCATCTTGTCAATAACGTAATCAACTTCCTCCTGCGTATTGAAACGGCCCAGTCCGAATCGGATCGAGGTGTGGGCGAGGTCTTCGCCGACGCCTAATGCTTTGAGTACGTAGCTGGGCTCCAGGGTTGCCGAAGTACAGGCTGAACCGCTGGAAACCGCGATATCGTTGATGCCCATAAGCAACGATTCGCCTTCGACATAGGCAAAGCTCATGTTCAAGTTGTTCGGCAGGCGGTGCTCCATCGAACCGTTGATGAAGACTTCGTCCAGCTTGGCTTCCAAGCCCTTGCGGAGACGCTCGCGCAAACCGAGCAAACGCGCCGCTTCTTCCGGCATTTCCTTCTGCGCGATTTCGCAGGCTTTGCCGAGGCCGACGATGCCGGGGACGTTCAGGGTGCCGGAACGCATGCCGCGCTCGTGACCGCCGCCATCAATGATGGCGGAAAGCTGCACGCGGGGATTGCGCCGGCGAACGTACAAAGCGCCAACACCCTTCGGACCGTAAATTTTGTGGCCGCTGATGGCCAGCATGTCGATGTTGTCCTTCTGGACGTCGACGGGAACCTTGCCCACGGCCTGCACGCCGTCTACGGCGAAGAAGATGCCGTGCTCTTTGGCGATTTTGCCGATTTCCGCAATCGGATTAAGCACGCCAATTTCGTTGTTGGCGTACATGATGGTGATCAAAATTGTAGAGGGCTTAATTGCCGCCTTCAGATCCTCGAGACTTACGCGTCCGTCCCGCTGGACCGGGAGATAGGTAACTTCAAAGCCGTGCTTCTCCAGGTTCTTGCAGGTGTCGAGCACGGCCTTGTGCTCGATAGCCTGGGTGATGATGTGGTTGCCCTTTTCGCGGAACATTTCCGCGATGCCCTTGATCATCAGGTTATCGGATTCCGTCGCGCCGCTCGTGAAGATAATTTCTTTTGCGGTGGCATTGATCAGCGAAGCAATCTGCTGGCGCGAGGTTTCCACGGCCTCTTCGCCGGCCCAGCCGAACGAATGATTGCGGCTGGCGGCGTTACCGAATTTCTCGGTGAAGTACGGCAGCATCGCTTCGACGACGCGCGGATCGACCGGCGTGGTCGCGTGATTGTCCATGTAAATCGGAAGCTTGACGGCCATATTCCCTCTTCTCCTAAGTCGAACTCATGTGCGACCGCGAAGCGGTCGACAATGCCACGAGCGCAGCCTCGTGGGGCTCTTCACTCATCTGAGAAATCGTAACGGTACTCAACACATTCAAAATGCTTTCGTTCACGCGGCGCAGCGGCTCCCGGACCGAGCACCTCTCCGTGGCGTCACAATTCCCATGGCTCGTAACGCAGGAAGTGATCAGCACCGGACCATCGATGGCCGAAATCACATCGAGCGCGCTGATTTGCCCCGGCTCTTTCGCCAACTGGTAACCCCCGCTGGAACCATGCTTCGCGGCCACTAGTGAATGATGTGCCAACTTCTGCAGTACCTTGGCCATCAGGGTCGCGGAAATACCGTATTCCTCGGCGATCTCGTTGGCGCTACAGGCGTGCTGCTCGCGATGCAGCGCCAGGTGCTTGACAGCAATCAGACCGTAGTCGGCCTTTTTGGAAAGCTTGAACATCGTCCGTGAGACTTTCTGTACGCTCCGGAATATGCGACTGATTCAGTCGCAGTTAAAGTATATTCCCCTGGCTCACAAATGTCAACTCAAAACCTTTCTTCCGTCGATACAACCCCTGTATTTGCAGTGACTTATAATAAGACCAAAATAGTCTTACATGCTAGCGAATTCTATCGCATAGCCTCCCCTTGCAGCGAATGGCGTAAATCCCGCATTCAAATGCGTTTCGCTAAGCTACCAATCGCAGCATGGTAGCCTAGACTTTTGATGGAGGAGATGGATGCTCAGATACATCCGAAGGCGAAAAGAGTTGGCGAGCCGGTGGATCGGCGGGCTGTTTCTGCTGACCGTTCTGGCCCCAATGCATGCCAGAGCCCAAATATTAACGTCTCGGCCAAGCGGCGGGCCAAATCAAACTCGAGTCAAGGCGAAGGAGAAGCATCCACCGGAGCGAACGTTTGTTCTCGTCGGTGCGGGCGACATCGCCAGTTGCAAGAATCCGGAGGGCGCCCGGGCAACAGCCAAGCTGATCGAGCAAATTCCCGGAACCGTTTTTGCCGCAGGCGACCTGGCCTACGAGGAGGGGAGCGCGGAAGACTTCCAAAATTGCTATGACCCGACGTGGGGCCGCTTCAAGGACCGCACTAAACCGGCTCTAGGAAATCATGAATACGTAGATCGCTCGGCATCCGGCTATTTCCAATATTGGGGTGCAAAGGCAGGGCCGCGGGGTAAGGGCTACTACAGTTACGACCTTGGCGATTGGCACGTCGTCGTGCTGAATACCAATTGCGCCGCGAAGGACTTGGGAGGCTGCGCCACGGGCTCACCACAAGAGACTTGGCTGAAAGAGGATCTTGCGAAGCATCCCAACGCTTGCATCCTTGCGTATGGCCATCATGCGCTCTTCAGTAGCGGCGTCTTCAAGAGGCACGCCGTACATCCCGAATTGAAGCAGCTCTGGGAAGACCTATACGCCGCTCACGCCGACTTGGTTCTTGCCGGGCACGAACATTCCTACGAACAATTTGCGCCTCAGGATCCCGAGGGCAAAGCCGATCCCGCGAACGGAATCCGCGAAATCGTCGCGGGGACCGGCGGGCGAAGCCACGATCTTCTCGGCTTTGCTACTCCGAACAGCGAAGTTCGAGACTGGGACACTTTCGGCGTGCTGAAGCTCACGCTCTCGCCTGGGAAGTATACCTGGGAATTTATCCCTGAAGAGGGGAAGTCATTCCACGATTCCGGCAGCGGCGTCTGCCACAACTATCCAACGAAAACAACAAAGTAGCCTCTACACTGGCTCAAATTCACGCCTAAGGCTTAGAGGCGGAGCAGGCACCGCTCGCGGCGGCGGCCTCGATGAGTTTCTGTACGGCAGGCGCGGGGGTCAGCAGCAACTGCGCCTTCGGTTTTTCCACTTGCTCGATGACAGCGAGTTGCTGCGCCTTCCATGAATCGGGAGCGGGCTGCGCTTTTGCGATGGCGTCAAGAGCGGCGAGTCCCATGACGCCCAACGCGGAGAGATCCCGAGAGTTGGGAGCAACTTCTTTCACCAGGAAAGAGCGTTCGGCGAGCGGCTGGAGGATTGCATCATTGTCGCGCCAAGCAGTGAGTTGCGCGCGGAGCCGCGCCTCCGTTGCGGGATCGTGGCAGGCGGATGCGACGAACTGATCGACCAACTCACCAAAACGCCGGCCTGCATCGCTCTCCAGCGGAACTGCATCCACGACGCGATTCATCGGCGTGGCGCTGGTGGGCTCGGCCGGGGCCGTCTGTTCGCGCGTGTAGTCCTTCACGGGTTCGACGACATCGGCGAGAGTGCGCAGCGCGGCAAATTCCGCCGACGACGCAGGCCCAGCGACGCGTTGCAGCATGCGCCGCGAAACGGTCCGGTGCGTGAGTCCCAGCCACTCCAGCCGGGCGCTGACAAAATCCAATCGTGCATACATGGAGGCGGGGTCGCGGACTTCCTGCGGAGACCACAGGCGCTCCGCAATCGCAGAATTCCTGGGCCAGATGCGCGAATCCACGTTTTCCGGGCTGACGTATTCGGCCCACATGCACGATTCACCTCCTAGAATTCGCTGTTTTTCTTCGGCGGAGAGATTCGCCGCATCCCCGCTCATCGGATCCACGGCGTAGTGCCGCGCCGCCGACCATCCCAGGTCAAGGTAATATCCGTTCGACAGAATCCCGCGATAGCCTTGCTTTGCCGCCTGCGCCAGCGAAGCTTGCCCGCGCCAAGACTGAATTACTATATCCTTGGGCACTCCCTCCACCAGAACTTCATCCCATCCAACAACGGTTTTTCCGTGCTTGGTCACCAACTTTTGGACACGTCCGCTGAAATAAGCCTGCAGCGCTTGATTGTTCTTGATTCCGTGCGTCTTCACGTACGCCTGAATCTTCGGATTGGCGTCCCACTCTTTGCCGTTCACTTCGTCACCACCAATGTGAAAATAGTGGTCTGGAAAAATTCTGGCCATTTCGCCGATGAAGTCATCGAGAAACTTGTAGACTTTCTCGTTCGTGGGGTCCATGGCCGGATCGAAGATTCCCCACCTGCGCTCGATTTCGTATGGCCCTTTTCCGCTGGCCAGCTCGGGATGTCCCACGAACCACGCCGTGCTATGCCCCGGCATGTCGAATTCCGGCACGACGCGTATGCCGCGGTCTCTCGCGTACGCAATCAGCTCGCGAATCTCGTCCTGCGTGTAGTAGAGGGCGTCGGAGCCCGATTCATGGAGTTTCGGAAATTTCTTGCTCTCGGCGCGGAACCCCTGGTTCTCCGAGAGGTGCCAGTGGAAAACGTTCATCTTCACGGCTTCCATGCCGTCGAGATTGCGGCGAATCACTTCGAGGGGGATAAAATGGCGCGCGGAATCCATCATCAAACCGCGCCACGGGAAACGCGGCTTGTCTTGAATGGTGACTGCCGGCACGGAAAACCCGTCGGGGGATACGTCCACGAGTTGCAGAAACGTTTGCAGGCCGTGCATCGCTCCGAGCGGCGTGGTTGCACGGAGTCTGGCGCTCGCGGTGCTCACATCAAGGATGTAGGATTCATCCTCGCCAACTTCCTGAATCTCTTTGCCGGCGTGATCTGTCTGAATTACGAGCGTGGCTTTCGCCGACTTCGAAGGCTTGAGGGCGAGCGGGAGACCCGTTTGACGGGCCAATTGCCTCAGAAAGCGCTCGCCGGCACGCTCCAGCCGCGGCTCGTTATAGCCCGTGAACGCCATTGAAAAGGTCGAATCGACTTTCAGGCTGCCCGCTCCGGACTGCACGTTCGCGGGAAGCGGCATCAAATTCAATGCAGGCTGTTGAGCTGTAGTCATCACCGGGTACAACGAAACACAAAGAATAAGTATGCCAAGACCCCGCAACCGCGCATTCTGAGCCATTGTCCGTAAAATCCTCCCGAGAAGCGTAAACATCTCAGATGACTGCTATGTAGCACCAGCTTTCGCATACTGTCATATCTTCAGCGTCCTGCGAAGAGGGTTTCTCGCGCCGCCGAGAGAATCCACTTTGGCCTCTCGCGAAGTTTGCAAGCCGCGGTTTTCCCTGGCTGAGTTAGAATAGGCGCAGGCGTGCGGCGCCGATGATCCCAAAATGAAAACTTCGATTGCCATCTACCCCGGTTCTTTCGACCCGGTTACCAACGGACACCTCGACCTCATCGAGCGCGGGGAGAAAATGTTCGACTTGCTGATCGTCGCGGTGCTGCGGAATGCCGAGAAAGAACCTCTGTTTTCCGTGAATGAGCGCGTCGAAATGCTTCGCGAAGTGACCAAGCAGTGGACGAGCGTGGAGATTGACGTTTTCGATGGACTCCTGGTGGACTACGCACGGAAGCGCGGCGCCGGCGTCATTTTGCGCGGAATCCGGGCGGTTTCTGACTACGAATATGAATTGCAGATGGCGCTGATGAACCGGAAGCTTGAGCCGCGGCTTGAAACTGTTTTTATGCTGCCGGGCTTGTCGTACAGCTACTTAAGCTCGAAGCTGGTTCGCGAAATTGCGCAACTTGGGGCGTCGCTGAAAGGCCTCGTGCCGGAAGTGGTCGAGCAGCGCTTGCGTGCCAAAGTTTCGTAAACGAATTTGTTGTCAACCATAAATTGTAAACTCTTTTCAAGGAGCCAGAGTGCGACTCACGGACCGCATCTATCGCATACAAATCTCGCCGACGGCAGCGGTGATCTCCGAAGCGGAAAAGCTCAAGTCGCGTGGAGTGGATATCGCGGACTTCGGGCCCGGCGAACCGGACTTCCCTACGCCGGACCACATTAAGAAGGCTGCGATCAAAGCGATCGAGGAAAACAAATCAAAATACACGCCGGCTGGTGGCATCATGCCGCTTCGTGAAGCGATTTGCGCCTGGCATAAGCGCGAACTCGGCTCTTCGTACGACGCAAAAGAATGCGTGGTCAGCGTGGGCGGCAAACATTCCATCTTCAACGTGATGAGCGTGCTGATCCAGCAGGGCGACGAAGTGATCATCCCCGCTCCCTACTGGGTGAGTTTTCCGGACATCGTGAAGTATGCGGGCGGAACGCCAGTGTTCGTCGAGACGAAGCCGGAAGAGGGCTTTAGCGTGAAGGCTTCGGCCATCGAAAAAGCCGTCACTCCACGGACAAAATTGCTGATTCTAAATTCGCCCAGCAACCCGACGGGAGGAGTTGTCCCGCCGGATGAGTACGAGCGCATCCTAGCGGTCTGCAGGAAGCACAACGTCTGGCTGATGGGCGATGAGTGTTATTCGCACTTCACGTACGAGCCACACAAGCCCTATTCGATTGCCAGCGCCGCGGGCTCGAAGGAAAACGTCATCATCATTGGCTCGGTTTCAAAAACTTTTGCGATGACCGGCTGGCGCATCGGCTACACGCTGGGACCGGAAGCGTTGATCCAGGCGCTCACCAAGCTGCAAAGCCAATCCACTTCCAATGCCACCTCGATCGCGCAGTACGCTGCGCTCGAAGCCATGCGAGGCACGATGGAGACCGTTCCGGTTATGCTCGCGGAATACGCCAAGCGCCGGAAACGCATCGTGGAAGGCCTGCGCACGATTCCGGGCATCAGTTGCGAATGGCCGGGTGGCGCGTTCTACGCCTTTCCGAACATTTCGGCGCATCTGTCGAGCGGCGGTGGAAGACCAGCGCTCGCCAAGTCCTGCACGGAAATTTCGAAAATGTTGCTGGAGAAAGCCCACGTGGCCGTCGTGCCGGGCGAAGCCTTTGGCGCGCCGGGTTACCTGCGGCTGTCTTACGCCACTTCCATCGAACGCATCGAGGAAGGTCTGCGGCGTCTCGAGCGTTTTTTCTCTCGCGCTGAAGCCGCGTCGTAATTCGTGAAACCTGAACCATTTCGCATCGAACCCATCTTCAGCCCGCGCCTGTGGGGAGCGCGCTCGTTAGCGCCACTATTCCCTGAAAAATCCAATTTGACGGAACCGCTGGGCGAAACCTGGCTAACAGGTGTGGACTGCCGCATCGCCAACGGCCCGTTCGCTGGAAAGACGCTGGGCCAAGCCTGGAAAGAAATGACTACTGCTTGGCGCGGCCTGGAATTTCAAGATGAAGCCGACTTTCCCCTTCTCTTAAAATTCATCTTCCCTACCGATAAACTTTCCATTCAGGTTCATCCCGATGACACCTACGCCGCCGCCCGTGAATCCGCCGCTGGCGGCAAGGGCAAGACCGAGATGTGGTATGTCGTTTCAGCGGAACCCGGGGCTCGATTGCTCGCAGGTCTAAAACCAGGCACAACAAAAGATACCTTTCTTGCCGAACTGGCAGATCACTCTATTGAGGAACTTTTTCTATCGTACGAGGTTCATGCGGGCGACACCTTCTTTATTCCAGCGGGAATGCCTCACACCATTGGCCCAAACATGGTGATTTGTGAAGTGCAGGAATATTCTGACCTCACCTACCGCCTCTACGACTACGATCGCCGCGATCCCAATGGCAAACCACGCGAACTCCACGTAGGTAAGGCCTTGGAGGTGATCAATTTCGGTCCGAGCGCCAGCGGAAAGGTAGAGCCCCGCCCACATTTAATCGTCAACATGAAACTTGGAGAATACCTAGTTGACTGCCCTTATTTCTCGACAGAGCGGCTTGAGTTTGAGGATCTAGTCCACTTTAAAATGCTCCCTAGCCCGCCGATCCGATTTAGTTTATGGGTATTCCTGGAGGGCGAAGGAGTGGTTGGATGGTCTTGCAATCCACACGATATGTATAGATACAATTCTGGCGATTTTCAGTACAAACAGGGGGAGTGCTGGTTAGTTCCTGCTGTGCTTGCAAGCCATGGTTACTATCCGAAAAAGAAGACGAGCGTGCTGATAGCTTCTCCGCGCAATCCAAAGCTCGATGTAGAGAAGAACAGTGATGGCGACTGAAAAACTCACCGTTCACGCGGTAATTCTTGCTGGTGGGCGCGGCACTCGTTTCTGGCCGCGCAGCCGGACGCGCACGCCCAAACAACTGTTGAACATCGTCGGCAAGGACACCATGTTGCAACAGACCGTCGCGCGTCTGAAGCCGCTAATCCCTGCCGAGCGCATCTGGACGGTTACGAATGCGGAACAGGCTGCCGCCGTTCGCAAGCAGGTTCCCGCACCAGCACGCAAGCGCGTGCTGATTGAGCCCATGGGGCTGAATACCGCGGTGGCGATTGGGCTGGCCGCCATTCACGTTCGCCGTGCGGCACGCGGCGACGCGCTGATGGCTGTGCTCCCAGCCGATCATTACATCGAGCAGCCACAAAAATTCAGGGAGATCGTGAGCGCTGCCATGGAGGTGGCTCGCGAACCCGGGCGCCTGGTCGTGCTTGGTATTCCTCCGACAAGGCCGGAAACGGGTTTCGGCTATATCGAAAGAACGGGAGAACCAATCGAGGTCAAGGGCTTTTCCGTTTATGCGGTGCGGCGATTCGCGGAGAAACCCGAACTGAAGCTCGCGCAAGAATACGTCGCCGCCGGAAGCTATCACTGGAACGCTGGGATGTTTTTCTGGCGGGTCTCCACTTTTCTCGAAAACCTGAAGAGGTTTCTGCCAAAAACGCACGCCGCCCTGGAAAAGCTCGCTGAATTCATCGGAACACGCAGCTACGAACGCAAGTTGCGAGGTATTTATCTAAAGCTCGAAAATATCTCGGTGGATTACGCCGTGCTTGAGCCCGCCACTCGCGTCGAAGGACCGCCTCGCGTTTTTGTGATTCCCGCAGAAGTCGGCTGGAGCGACATCGGTTCCTGGGCCGCCGTCTATCAGTTACTGGCAAAGAATAGCGGAGAAAACGTCCTCGCGGCGGATGGTCTCACGCTCGTTGCGGAAGGCAATTTTCTGTGGAGCCCTTCTAAATTCGTGGCTGCGATTGGAATCCGCGATCTTGTCGTGGTTGAGACGCCTGATGCGCTTCTCATCTGCCCGCGAGACCGCGCCCAAGATGTCGCCAAGATCGTGAAACGACTAGAAGACCAGCAACGCAAGAGCCTGCTCTAGCAGTCCAATCTGGCTTTTGGCGAACTGTTCGCATCGCGTATACTCACCTCAAATGTCTTCGATCAAATTTGGAACTGACGGTTGGCGCGGCGTAATCGCGGAGGATTTTACTTTCGCGAACGCGCGCACCGTTGCGCAAGGTATCGCCCGCTATGTCGTCCGCTGCGAGGACGCGCGCAAGGGCGTCGTCATCGGCTACGACCATCGCTTCGCCTCGGACGAGATCGCCGCTGCTACCGCCGAAGTGGTGTCCGCCACCGGCACGCCCGTTTTTTTGACGGACAAGCCCTGTCCCACTCCGGCGGTTTCCCTGCTTGTGCGGCAACGCGGAGCGGCCGGCGGCCTGATGATCACCGCAAGCCACAATCCCTATCAGTGGAATGGCATCAAATACAAGGCGAGCTATGGCAGTTCGGCCTTGCCCTCGATCGTGGCGCAAATCGAGAAGGATCTCGACGTCGTGCAGGAAGAAAACGTTCCGCCGCTGCCACCGCAAAAAAGTCTGATTCAACCGCTGGAACCACGCGCGCCTTATATCGATACCCTTGAAAAACTGGTCGATTGGAAGCGGCTGAAGAGCGCAAAGCTCCGCTTGGTCTTCGATCCCATGCACGGGTCTGCGACGGGATTGCTGCCGGAACTCTTCCGGCGCAATGGAATTGTTTGCGATGAAATTCGTGGGGCGCGCGATCCAAGGTTCGGCGGCGTTCATCCGGAGCCAATCGAACCGCATATCGAAGCCTTGCGCCGAGCCGTGCTTGCCGGAAAATTCGACGCCGGCCTGTGCGCCGATGGCGATGGTGACCGCATCGGCGCCATCGACCGCGACGGCGCGTTCATCAACCCCCATCAAATTCTTGCGCTGCTCGTCTGGCACCTCGCAGGAACGCGCAACCTGCCCGGCGATATCGCAAAAACATTTTCCGTCACAAAACTCATCGACAAACTCGCCGCTAAATTCGGCCGCAAACTCCACGAAACACCCATCGGCTTCAAATACATCTGCGAGCTTATGCTCGAACAAAACATTTTGATTGGCGGCGAAGAAAGCGGCGGCATAGGCACAAACCTGTATATCCCCGAACGCGACGCGACCGTCTCGGCGCTGTTCTTGGCAGAGTTGATGGCCTGGCACGGTAAGTCGCTTGGCGAGATGCTGGCGGTGCTTACAGAGGAATTCGGTGAGTATCACTACGGCCGCGTCGATCTCGATCTGAAGCCAGGCCAGAAAGAAAGAGCCATAGCTCACTTTTCGGATGCCAAACTGACCAGCGTCTTCAACCTGCCTGTGGTGCGCCGCGAGGACATGGATGGCATTAAGCTTTATTTAGGCGAGGTCGGATGGGTGATGGTCCGCGCCTCAGGAACCGAAAATCTCCTTCGTGTCTATTGCGAGACGTCAAATTCCGAGACGACGCGCCGTATTCTTAATGCCGTAACTCAAATCGTTCGCGAACTATAGGTGCCCCATGAACACGATAAACTTGCAACAGAAATTCAGCCTCATTTCCGAGCACTACAAGCCCTGTATCATCGGAGAAGTCAACGATTCCCTTGTGAAAGCGGTCAAGTTCAAAGGAGAATTTCTTTGGCATCATCACGATAACGAAGACGAACTTTTTCTCGTCGTGAAAGGCTCGTTCCGCATGAAATTTCGCGATCGTGAACGTCTGGTGCGCGAAGGCGAATTCATTATCGTCCCGCACGGCATCGAGCACTGCCCCGTCGCGGACGAAGAAGTCCACGTTATCCTGATCGAACCAAAATCGACGTTGAACACCGGAAACATCACCAACGAAAGGACGGTCGCCCAGCTCGAGCGCATCTGAATCTGCGAATTGCTCCGCGGCGATCTACGACCAGCCATGGAACACCGCTTTTACACACTCGATGTCTTCACCAACAACCGCTTCGAAGGCAACCCGCTCGCCGTATTTACTGACGGCGATGGACTCTCCGACGATCAAATGCTCGCCATTGCACGCGAAATGAATCTCTCGGAAACGGTCTTTGTGCAAAAGCCCACGAATGAAGAGGCGCTCGCGCGATTGCGTATTTTCACGACAAGAGAAGAACTCAAGCTCGCCGGGCATCCCGTGATTGGAACCTGGTTCTTGCTCGCGGAACTGGGCGTTGTCCCTGCGCAGGACGGCGGCGTTCACATTCTTCAGGAGACCGGGGCAGGCGTGTTGCCGGTGGAAATTCGCTTCAAGGATGGCCGCCCGGAGCGCGTCACCATGACGCAAAAGGAAGCTGTCTTCAAATCTGTGAAAATCAACAAGAAAAAGCTCGCCTCCGCCCTGGGACTTTCGCCAAGAGATTTCGACACGAAACTGCAACCGGAGCTTGTATCCACGGGCATTTTCAACCTGATGGTGCCGCTGCGCAATCGCGCCGCGCTGGGCAAAATCGTTATGAACATGACCGAACTCCGCCGCCTCCAAGGCAAGAACGCGACTATGGCTTACTGCTTCGCGCTCGGTGGAAATGGCAAAGCATTCTCCCGCGGCATGCTGCCCTGGGAACTCTACGAAGACGCCGCGACTGGTTCTGCTGCCGGCTCGCTAGGCGCGTATCTTGTGCGAAACGGCAAACTAGCGCCCGGCCACACACTGACCATTCTCCAAGGCGCGGAAATGGGCCGCCCCAGCCACCTCGAAGTGGAAGTCACGCAAAGCGGAAAGAAACTCGTTCCGCGCGTCAGCGGCGCGGCTGTGAAAGTATTCGAAGGCACCATACGCGTTTGAAAGAAATCATCGGTTGCCAACAAAAAAAGGCCGTGCGATTTCCACGCGCGGCCTTTTTTTTGCTTTCAGGATTTTGGATCAATGCCCGCGCTTGTCGCGGCGCAGGTCTTTGCGATCCTTGTGCAAGTCCTTCTTGTCCTTGTTGATGTCCTTCTGGTCTTGATTGCGATCCTTGCGGTCCTTGGCTAGGTCTTTCTTGTCGTGGTTGATGTCGCGTTGATCCGCGTTGCGGTCCGCACGATCCTTGTTCAAGTCCAGCCGGTCGTGATTGATATCTTTCTGATCCTTGTTCCGGTCCACGCGATCCGCATGGAGATACTTGCGATCGGCCTGCGCCTGCGCGCTGTTGACGCCGTACTTCTTGTCATCCCGCGCGAGTTGATTCTTGTCGCGATTAATATCGCGCTGGTCCTTGTTGCGGTCAACGCGATCTTTGTTTAGGTCCGCGCGATCGTGATTGATGTCCTTCTGGTCGGCGTTACGGTCCGCACGATCCTTCGCCAAATCCCGCTTGTCATGATTGATGTCGCGCTGATCTGCGTTGCGATCCGCGCGGTCCTTCGCCAAATCTTTCTTATCGTTTCCAATGTCTTTCTTGTCGCTTTTAATGTCCTGCTGTTGCGTAGTGGGATCCTCGCTCTGTGCAAAAGCGCCGCCAGCGAGGAAACCGGCAAAAACGATTGCGAGCACACCTCGACGGACCATGATTTCTGCCTTCATGTGTTCTCTCCTTAAGAATTGTTCCTGG